>WNEZ01001066.1_pt1 | contig 30419 bp, 20 predicted proteins | sample 5400521 | NCBI WGS metagenome assembly WNEZ01 (sample SAMN13153339, study PRJNA577476) | soil metagenome | isolation source: 120 cm saprolite under Douglas fir tree site 2 hole 1 replicate 1 | place: USA:California | collected 2015-04-18 | reverse complement strand
GAAAACGGCGAACGCCACGACTCCACCCAAAACTTGGGCGAGCGGCGTTGCCGGTTCTTTCGGCTGTTTGGACTTCCTTGGAATGACCGCAGCCAACGGAATTCCTAGTTTGCGACCGATAGCCTGGCGTCGTTCAATTTTGGTCAGGCAATCGCGCATTTCCTTCTCGAGCGCGACTGGATCTTGCGGGCGGTTTTCCGGATTTTCGCGGAGCAGGTAGACGAGGAGATTGTGCAACACTTTTGGCGCACGGCGCAGTTCGGGCAAACGTTGGATGCGCAAGCGGGCTTTCATTCCGCTGACCGCCAGCGGCGCTGCGCCAGTAAGCAGAAAACACATCGTCGCGCCGAGCGAATACATTTCCGATCTGAAATCGATCTCGCGATTGAGCAGCTGCTCGGGACTGGCGAACTGTGGCGAAATCGAAGGAGCTAGCTCGCGGGCTTCGCTGCTGTCTGAATGCAATTCGAGTCCGGCGAGACCGAAATTCAAAAGTTTCACGAACGGCCAGCCGCCATCCGGCGATTGACCGGGCACAATCATCAGATTCGACGGCTGAATGGCGCGATGGGTTAAATTGAAGAACGCGGCGGCGCCGATCGCTCTGACCACTTGCAGCCCAACACGCAAAGCCGCGTCCGCCGGCATCGGCCCGTGCGCGACGATCCAGGAATCGGTCGTTTCGCCTTCCAAATGTTCCGAGACCAACGCGAGGTAATCGTGCTCAACGCCGACCGCGAACGTTTTGGCAATGTTAACGTGATCGAGCTTCTCCGCCGTTTCTGCGCGCTCTTTCAACTGCTGGAGTTTCGTTGGCTCGACCGTCGCGACCGGAATCAGTTGGAGCTGGACCGGTTCCTTCGAGCGCGTATCAATCGCCTTGTAATTGATTGCTGCGCCGGTCCGGCTGACTTCGTGGGCCGATTCGTCCTCGCAGACGCGGTAGTGCTCGAAAAACGTCGTTTGCTCCATAAATCTCAACCGGCGACGACCCGATCGTCACTGTACTAAACAATCGCGGCCCCGACCGAGTTGCGCCTGATTTTTAACCTCTCAACTCCTCAATAACGCCAGTCAAACGCCGGCGAGCCCCACCAGCCCGAGTTAAATAATTTGCGAGACAGCGCCGAGCGCGTCAGCCAATTTTTAAGCATGCTTACCGATCACTGGCTAAAGGTCACCGTAATCAGCTTAATTGCGCTGCAAGCTGGCTTGTCGTCTACACAAGCGCAGCGGCGCGGCTTGGAGGCACAAGTACAAACAGGAACGCCGCCCGGTTTAATCAAAAAGGTCGAACCCGAGTATCCTCCCGGCTTCGTATTGCACGGGGCCAAAGGTAAAGGTCTTTTTCGACTTAGCATAAACCCCAAGAGCGGCGAAGTGGATGAAGTCAAAATCGTAAAAAGCTGTGGCTACAAAGACCTGAACGAATTGGCCGCCAAAGCCCTTTTGCAATGGCGGTTTCAACCCGGGACTCGCGGACCTGTCGAAGTGCCGGTGGAGTTCTACATTCACGGCGGCAGTCGCGTCTTGCACTGACGTCGCTCGCTTGGCGAACGTCTAACAGCGAAGTCCAATTTCTTGTACCGACTTGCAATGGGAGATTACCCGTTTGTGAAGTGCGTACTACTCAGAACAACTGGCCTGGGGCGCTTGTTAAGTGCCACTCCGGCTCGGAGTCATCCCAAGTCGAATGATCGCTTGGATCAATTGCGGATACTTCAAGCCGGCTTTCGCCGCTGACTGCGCAAAATCTTCATCCGCCGCGAGATGCGGATTCGGATTCGCCTCGATGAAATAAATTTTATTGTCCGCCGTCAGTCGCAAATCGATCCGCGCGTAACCATCGATCGTGAGCAACCGATAAATGTCTTTGCAGGTTTGCCCGATCTCCGCCACAAGGGTCGGCTCGAGATCTTCCGCGAACCGGCCATCCAGGCCCCATCGTTTCCGATATTCCTCGTCCCACTTCGCCTTGTAAGTCGCGATCTTCGGTTCGTTCGGCGGCACTTCGCGAAACACCAGCTCGCGGATCGGAAAAACAGTCAACCGCGCATTGCCCATCAGGCTCACATAAAGCTCGCGCCCGTCGATGTATTCCTCGGCGATCGCGTCGGCGTTGTGTTTCTCGTGAACGAACGCGATTCGTTCGCGAAACTGCTCCTCGTTCTGGACGAACGACCCGCGCGAAATTCCATAGGAAGCCTCCTCTTTCACCGGCTTCACTAAAATTGGGAATTTCAGTTGCCGCGGACCTCCGATCCGCTGTCCGCGCGGGATGACCACGAAGTTCGGCGTCGGGATTCCGTGATGTCCGAGAATTTTTTTTGAGATGCCTTTGTGTTTGCAAAGCGTCAGGCCGGTCGCGCCGCAACCGGTAAACGGGACGCCTTGCATCTCGAGAAGTGAAACGATGTTCTGATCGAATCCGGGATTGTTTTTGAATTGTTCGACCAGGTTGAAAAGAACGTCCGGCTTGAAGCTTTCCATCTTTTGCCGGACAAGATCGACATCGTCGAAGATGGCGAGATGCTCCGCGGTGTGACCGAGCTCGCCCAACGCGGCCATCACGTTCGCCTCGGTTTTCCAATCTTCCGTCTTCATCTCCTTGCTCAAGTCCTCGTCGATCTTGGTCGGGCGGACGCCGTCGAACAGGACCAGGACTTTGAGTCTCTTTTTCACGCTCGTTATTTGGTGCGCTTGAACTTGCCGGTGAAAAGATAATTCATCACCAGCGTCGTGATGTAAGAGGCGACCCGAAAATCCTGCTGCGGATCGTCGTTCTGCACCCGCAGGCCAAGCTCATCGCTGCGATCGATCAATCGGGTGAGCAGTTTGTTCACCCGGAATTTTTTCTCGTTTGTCCACTGGGTCACCGAGTTCATCAATCGCCGCCGGCGTTGGCGCAGATAGCTGCTCGCTTTGATCCCGGTCGGCGCTGAAAACAACTGCCGAAGATCGGCATCGTAGAAGCCGGGATACATTTCTTCGTAGAGTTTCCGTTTCCGCGCGTAATAGGTCTTGAGTTTGACGTTGAGAAAATTGTAATCCGCCACTCGATATTTCGGCGAGTGCACCGGCGGCTTGCCGGCCAGCGATCGCATCAGCTCATCGACGTATTCGAGTTTTTGCAGCGCTTTCCAACCGGCGTAACGCTTGCGCCAGTCGAAATCTGGCGTCAGCCAGATCGCGAACGTCTCCGCGAAATCTTCGTCCGGATGCGCCTGCGCGTACCAATCGTCCAGGTGCGTCACATAACTCCGACTGAACGGGCGCGGCCGATAAAAACTTGGCGTCTCTTCGTCAGACGTTTGCCCAAACATTTCTTGCCACCGCTTTTTCCGGGTTAGGCGATACGCGTACATGTAAGCGTGACCGGCCTCGTGCCGGATCAACTTCATGAACCATTCCGGCGTCTCGCCTTCGACCTCGAGCATCATCGACCGCTCCAGCGCGCGCAGACGATCGTGCACAAGGAAAAACGGAACGAAAATCGCCGGAACACTGATCGGCACGAACCATTCATCGCCGACATGCGTCGGCGGATGAAACGCGAGTCCCGTGGCCGAAAGCTCTGCGTAAAGTTGCTGGATCAACGGCTCGAGCAGCGTCGTCTCGAGCCGCAACCCGAGCTTGGAAATCCGGCGCTCGAGCAACTGCTCGTCAGTCAATGCTGCCCAATCGGGGGGTTCCATTCGGGAATATTCTTAGGCCTTTTGCCTCAACCCCTCAACAACCCTGTCACGCCTCCGCCACGGCAGCCTTGTCTCATAATTGAAACAACTGGCCCGGCCCGGAAAATTGAGCATCGCTATCTAAAATATTCATAATCACTTCTCGCACTACGAGAAGGACTTATGGCTGAAACGTTGCCGGAGCGCTGGACAGGTACGCAATCGGCTGTAAATTGGTCGAGATGAAAATGATCAACGCGCCGATTCGCGCTGCCCGCCAGATCGGGCACGCTGGATAAAGGCCCGTTTCGATCTCGCCAAGTTGGAGCCCGCACTTTCGCGGCACCCCAGTGGTCGAATCTCAACCACGCGCGGGTTTTTGCGCCGGTATCCCGAACCGCATTCGGGAACAACAAATTTTAAAAATTTATGAAACCAACACCTCAAATCAGTCACAACCAGCATGCTGGTTTTCCGTTAACCGATTACAATTATCAGCCGACCGGGGATGCAAAGAGCACCGCCGGTCGACAGATCGCGAAGCTGACCGGTTTTCACAAATTAAGCAGCGATTTTCTCGGCACCGAAGTAGCCCGCGATTATGTCGTGGAATTTTCAGCGTTCACTGTGATCGCCTTGATCTCGGCCTGGCCGATTCTTTCCAGCATCGTAGCCGTGGCGCGGATGGCGCGGGGTTACTAATCGCAGCAGACATTCTAATCAGGAACGCAGGAAATCAGGAAGTAAAGCTGGGAAGCTCACGCGGCGAGCGGCTTTGCTTTGTCATGTCGAGCGGAACGCCAGTCCGGCTCGGACCGAGACATCTCTAAACATTTCTGGGATCGATTGAACTCGCTCATCTCCCAATTCTCTAGCCGCTACCGTCGCGGCTTCACCGTTCATGTCGCTCGTCCCACTCGCTCCATTCCGCCACTTCGGTCGGAATGACAGATAAGCACGCGACCGCTACAATTTTCCTGAGTTCCTGGTTTCCTGATTAATTTGATTCAGTGATCTGGCCGCTTTCGGCAGGAGTACGTTCGGCTGCATCATTGACAGAATCACAGATTCGCGGTTGAGAGTTAGCCGGTGAGCCGGGTTCTTATTGCCGATGATCAGCGCGATGTGCTTGAAGCGCTGCGGATTTTGCTCAAAGGCGAGGGGCACCAAACCGAATCGGTCACTTCGGTCAGCGGAATTTTCAACGCCTTGCAGCAGCGCGATTACGCATTGCTGATGATGGACCTGAATTACACCCGCGACACGACGTCCGGACAGGAAGGACTCGAAGTCATTCCGAAAATCCAGGCACTCGACAGCACATTGCCGATCGTGGTGATGACGGCGTGGGCCACGATCGATCTCGCGGTCGAGGCGATGAAACGCGGCGCGCGCGATTTCGTTCCAAAACCATGGGACAACGCGCGGTTGCTCACGATTGTGCGGACGCAAATCGAGCTGGCGAGCGCGCTGCGCAAAGGCCGGAAACTGGAAGCGGCGAACAAACTCCTGGGCGGAAATGTGCCGAACTTGATCGCGGACGCGCCCTCGATGCGGCCGGTAATCGAAATGATCTCGCGAGTTGCGCCGTCGGACGCGAACATCCTCATCACTGGCGAAAACGGCACCGGCAAGAGTTTGATCGCGCAAGCGTTGCACGCGCTCTCGCCGCGCGCGTCGCACAGCATGATCACGGTGAACATGGGCGGGCTCTCGGAAACACTTTTTGAGAGCGAACTGTTCGGTCACGTGAAAGGCGCGTTCACGGACGCAAAAACCGATCGCGCCGGACGATTCGAGCTGGCCGATGAAAGCTCACTCTTTATGGATGAGATCGCGAACATTCCGCTCAATCAACAGCCGAAACTGCTTCGCGTGATTGAGACCGGTGAATTTGAACGCGTCGGTTCGTCGAAAACGTTGCACGCGAACGTGCGGATCATTTCTGCGACCAACTCGAACCTGGCCGATGAAGTGGCGGCCGGACGTTTCCGGCAGGATTTACTTTTTCGGCTAAACACGATCGAGATCGCGTTGCCGCCGTTGCGGGACCGGCGGGAAGACATCATTCCGCTGGCAAACAATTTTCTGTCCCAACACGCGCAACGTTATCGCAAGGAACTGGTCGGCTTCGATGAAACCGCGCGCGATCGGCTCCTGCAACATTCGTTTCCAGGAAACGTGCGCGAGCTGGATCACGTGATCGAGCGCGCAGTCCTGATGTCGCGAGGCTCACATCTCAAGGCGGCCGATCTCGGCCTAACAAGTGGCGGAGGCGAATCGAAGACCCTCGAAGACATGAGTCTGGAAGAAGTGGAAGCGTTCTTGATCAAGAAAGCGCTTGCCCGAAATAACGGGAACGCTCGGAAAGCGGCCGAAGCGCTTGGTCTCAGCCGGAGCGCGTTTTACCGGCGCTTGCAACAATATGGGCTCTAACCATTTGTCCGAGCCGGACTGGCGGTTTTCAGGTTCCAAATTTCGGCTTTCAGCTTTCCGATTTTCATCTTGATGAAACGCGGGCCGAAAGATCGATACCGGTTTTCGCACCAGGGCAAATTGACGTGGCTGATCCTCGGCGCGGTCGCGCCGGCGGTGATCATCGTGGTATCGATCTTATGGTTCGGCGATTTCAGCGCCAAAGTGCAATGGACGCTCGCGATTGTGATTCTCACCTTCGCCGCCGGATTCATTTCGGCCGCGCGCGATCACGTGGTGCATCCGCTGCAAACGATGAGCAATCTGCTGGCGGCGTTGCGGGAAGGTGATTACTCGATTCGCGCCCGCGGCGCGCGGGCAGACGACGCGCTCGGCGAAGTGCTGCTCGAGGTCAATACGCTCGGTGAAACGTTGCGGGTGCAACGCCTCGGTGCGTTCGAAGCGACCGCACTCTTGCGCACGATCATGGCCGAGATCGACGTGGCGGTTTTCACGTTCGATCCCGATCGGCGTCTCCGATTGGTGAATCGCGCCGGCGAAAATCTCCTTGGGCAACCGATGGACAAATTGTTAGGCCGGAACGCTGATAACCTCGGACTGGCCGCTTGCTACGATGTCGATGAAGATGAGCCGCTGACGTTGTCGTTCCCCGGCGGTTCCGGTCGCTGGGGTGTGCGGCGAAGCACGTTTCGCGAACACGGCTTGCCGCACGAGCTGCTGGTGCTGACCGATTTGAGTCGCACGCTGCGCGAAGAAGAGCGGCGGGCCTGGCAACGCCTTGTCCGCGTGCTCGGTCACGAAATGAACAATTCGCTCGCGCCAATCAAATCGCTCGCCGGAAGTTTGGAAACGCTGCTTCGCCGCGAACCGATGCCGCGCGATTGGAGAGACGACGCGGAAAGCGGATTGAAATCGATCGCGTCGCGCGCGGATTCGTTAAGCCGATTCATGCAGGCCTACACGCGTCTGGCGAAACTTCCGCCGCCGCAAAAGGAAGATGTCGATCTTGGCGAGCTGGTTCAACGGGTGGTGAATCTCGAGCCGCGACTCAAAGTGCAAGTTGTTCCCGGACCGAAGCTGCAAATCCACGCGGACGCGGCACAGATCGAACAGGTTCTGATTAATCTCGTGCACAATGCAGTCGACGCCGTGCTCGAAACGAAAGGAGCGGTGACGATTGGGTGGCACGAAGCCGGCGACTGCGTCGAGGTGATCGTTCGTGACGAAGGCGAGGGGATCATGAACCCGACAAATTTGTTTGTTCCCTTCTTCACTACGAAGCCGGGCGGCTCTGGGATCGGATTGACGCTCAGCCGGCAAATCGCGGAAGCGCACAGCGGAAGAAGCGATGTTGCGTTTGCCCCGCTGATTGTCATCCCGAGTCGCGACGACGACGAGGGACCTCACAGTCGGAGTCTCGATTACGTAAAGTGAGATGTGCGATCAACAGCGCGAGTGAGAGGTCCCTGACTCCGTTCGGGATGACAGAAAAAAGATGGATGCGGCCTGACGCTGCTCGTCCCGAAATCGGGACGGCGTTGTCCCAGAAGCGGATCACTTCGCGATTAATCGAAAAAACGTAGAGAACTTTTAGTCACTGATCATTAGCGACTTATGACTTTGTTTTGGCGCGTGGCATGGCCATTGCAATAGGGATTGTCGAAATGAAAAAACTTTTGAATCCAGTGAGTGGTCGAAACGCTTCTCACTAGAGACGAAAGGGAAAAAATTATGAAACCAACCACCATCACAAACAAGAACGCGCGGAAATTCCCGTTCGTTGATTATCATTATCAAAGCGCGACCATGGGAAGCTTTACGGGTCGCTGCGCGAAAACATCGACATCGAAGTCGTTGCGCGACATCAGCCGCGACTATTTCGATAACGAAGCGAACCACGACTTCCTGAGCGATGCCGCGGTTTTCGGGACGTTAATCGCCACGGCCGCGGTGCCGATCATCGCCGGTCTGAGCGCAGTCTTCGAACTTTGCCGCGCGCTGCCGTTTTAAGGAATTCGTGACCCCACAACCACAGAAAGACGAGGATTCCACCATCGTCAGGCCGAGCGGTTTTACGCCGAGCCTTTCTTCCATGGACGTTCCCCGCGAAGGCGTGGCCGCGAAAAAACGGAAGCGGCGCATTTTAATCATTTCAGCGAGCGCGGTCGGATTGATCCTGGCGACGATTGCCTTGTCGCGATTGAAACCGGCAGCGCCGAGCGTGGACCGCTCGAGCGTTTGGATCGATACCGTCAAGCGCGGGCCGATGGTCCGGCAAGTTCGCGGTCTCGGCACGCTCGTTCCAGAAGAATTTCGTTGGCTCCCGGCGACGACGGACGCAAGCGTCGAAAAGATTTTGATCTGGCCGGGAACAAAAGTCGAAGCCGGTGACGTTATACTAGAGTTGACCAGTCCGGAATTGGAACAGAGCGCGCACGAAGCGGAGTCGAAGGCGAAAGGAGCGGAGGCTGAGCTTGCGACGGAGAAAGCGACTTTGCAGCGCGAATTGCTCGATCAGGAATCGAAATCTGCCGTGGCGCATTCCGCCTACGAGCAGGCGAAAATGGAGCGGCAAACCAACGATCAGCTGGCCAAGAACGGCTTGGTGGCTGAACTGGTTTACAAGACTTCGAAGATCAAAGAGGAGGAATGTCAGAAGAGCGATGATATCGAGCAGAAGCGATTGGCCTTCTCACGCGATTCGATTGAGCCGCAGCTGGCGTCGAAACAAGCCGCGGTTGATCAGGCGAACCAACTCGCGAAATTAAAACTCGATCAAGTCGAAGGGTTGCACGTGAAGGCTGGAATGTCCGGCGTCCTGCAAACGCTGCCGGTGCAGGTTGGTCAGCGAGTGAAACCGGGCGACAATCTCGCGCGCGTGGCCGATCCATCGAAGCTGAAAGCGCAGGTCAAGATCGCGGAGACGCAGGCGAAAGATATTCAGCCAAATCAGCAGGCCGTGATCGACACCCGTAACGGTGTGGTCAAAGGCCACGTCAAACGGGTCGATCCGGCGGTGGAGCAGGGCACAGTGACAGTGGACGTCGCGTTTGATGAAGAATTACCAAAAGGCGCGCGACCGGACTTGAGCGTCGATGGAACGATCGAGCTCGAACGACTCGACAACGTCGTGTTTGTCGGCCGACCGGCGTTTGGCCAGGAAAATAACACCGTTGGAATGTTCAAACTAGTGGCGGGCAGCAGCGAAGCGGTGCGCACGCCGGTGAAGCTGGGCAAAAGCTCGGTCAACACGATTGAAATTCTCAGCGGCCTGAATCCAGGTGATCAGGTCATCCTTTCCGATACCAGCGCCTGGGATTCACACGAACGAATTCGACTTAACTAAACCAACCATGACATCAACCTCACCAAATCCTCAAACATCATCGCGCAAGAACGGCTCAACTCCGTTGATCCAACTTAACGCCGTCACCAAAGTGTTTCTCACCGACGAAGTCGAGACCCACGCGCTCTCCGGAATCCACTTGGATATCCGCGACGGCGAATACGTTTCGATCGCCGGACCGTCGGGCTGCGGAAAGTCGACGTTATTGTCGATCCTCGGCCTGCTCGACACGCCTTCGAACGGTAGTTACGCGCTTAAAGGCGGCGAAGTCGCTAATCTTTCGTTCGCCGACCGCGCCCGGATCCGAAACCGCGAGATCGGTTTCATCTTCCAAAGCTTCAATTTGATCGGCGACCTGACGGTTTTCGAAAACGTCGAATTGCCGCTGACCTATCGTGGAATGGGCGCGGGTGATCGAAAAACCTTGGTCACGCAAGCGCTCGATCGCGTGGGAATGGCGCATCGGGCAAAACATTTGCCGAGCCAGCTCTCGGGCGGTCAACAGCAACGCGTGGCCGTCGCGCGCGCTCTCGCCGGTAAGCCGGCGATCCTGCTTGCGGACGAACCGACCGGAAATCTCGACTCCCGCAACGGTGAAGCGGTGATGAATTTGCTCAAGGAATTGCACGCCGGCGGCGCGACCATTTGCATGGTCACGCACGACGAGCGGTTCGCGAAGCATGCCGATCGCACCGTTCACTTGTTCGACGGTCGGGTTGTGGAAGACAGCCGGATCGCGGCCTAACGAAATGTAAAATCGACAATTACCAGCGATTATGCTGAGCGAGATCAAAGTGGCGCTGCGGGGACTGGCGAAAAGTCTCGGGTTCACGATCATCGCGATTGCGACGCTGGCGCTGGCGATTGGCGCGAACAGCGCGGTCTTCAGTTTAATCAACGCGCTGCTGATCCGGCCGCTGCCATATCAGCAACCGTCCCGGCTCGCCTTGATCTGGGAGAGATTTGCGGCCCAAGGCCTCGACCGAATTCCGGTTTCTCCGCCGGAATATTTGGACCTCGAAAAGGCCTTCAAAAGCGGTTCGCAGCTCGCGGCGTTTACTTATCAAACATTCAATTTCGGCGGCGGTGATGTTCCGGAACGCATCTCCGGTGCGCTCGTGACTCCAACATTATTTCCGCTGCTCGGCGTCGAGCCGATCAAAGGCCGCACGTTTGCCCGCGAAGAACAAGGTAAGGGTCACGATGACATGATTGTGATCAGCGAGCGGCTCTGGCAGCGCCGTTTTAATTCCGATTCATCGATGATCGGCAAATCACTCCTTTTGAATGGCCGCAGTTACACCGTGATCGGGATCATGCCGGCCAAATTTGAATTTCCGATTCCACTGTTTGGTGTTCAGGGAAATCAGTTCGCCGAACGAGTCGATATTTGGAAACCGGTCGCGTTCACGGCGACGGAGCTAAAAGATCGCGGTAATCGCAGTTATGGCCTGATCACGCGATTGCGGGCCGATGTTTCACCAGTCAAAGCGCAAGCCGAACTGGATACAATCATGGCCAACTGGATTCGCGCGTACCCTGACAACTATAAGGACTCCGGCTTTGGTGCGAGGATCTATCCGTTGCAAGATCAGGTGGTCGGTGGAATGCGGACCGGTCTGGCGATTCTGTTCGGCGCGGTCGTGTTTGTGCTCCTGATCGCCTGCGCGAATCTTGCCACGATGTTGCTCGCGCGGGCGAGCGCGCGGGAGCGGGAGCTGGCGATTCGGATCGCACTCGGCGCCGGACGCTGGCGGTTACTTCGGCAAATGTTGACCGAGAGCGTGTTACTCGCTCTCGCCGGAGCTGCGGGCGGAATAGTTCTGTCGGTTTGGGGGCTTGAACTGCTGAAGAGGATCGGCGCGCGCACGATTCCGCGCCTCGCCGAGGTCAATGTCGATCTTGTCGTCTTGATTGTGACCGCGGTCGTCGCGATTGGAACCGGAATTTTATTTGGATTGATTCCGGCGTTCGCGAGCGCGAAACCGGAATTGACCGAAGCGCTAAAAGAAGGCGGGCGTTCTTCGACCACTGGCGCGCGACGCAATCAGCTGCGCAATTCACTGGTCGTCGCTGAAATCGCGCTCGCCCTGGTTCTGCTCGTTGGCGCCGGGCTGTTGCTCAAGAGCTACTCGCGCGTGCAAAATATCGATCCTGGATTTGATCGCCGTAACGTGCTCACGGCAGAGATCGATCTTCCAGACACGAAATATCCGCCGCGCGGGAGTTCTGACTACAACCGTGGTCAAGCGATTATAAATTTCTGGAACGAGGCGTTGCGCCGCGTTCGGCAATTGCCCGGAGTCGAGGCCGCAGCCGGCACCATCGTTCTCCCGCTGAGCGGTTCGAACACCGATTCCTCGTTTGCAATTGAGGGCCGGCCGACCGGTGCCAAGGAGCCAACGCCGGACGAGGAACTTCGCACGATCTCGCCTGATTATTTCCGAGTTATCAGGACGCCGCTGCTGCGCGGGCGTTTCTTCGCTGAATCGGACAACATCAACGCTCCCGGCGTAGTAATCATTAACGACGCGCTCGCAAAAAAATATTGGCCGAACGAAAACGCGCTCGGAAAGCGAATCACGTTTAGCGATACACGGAAACCGGATCCGAATTGGCTGACGATCGTTGGAATCGTTCGAAGCATCAGACACCGCGGTCTCGATGTTGATCCGCAGCCTGAGTACTACCTTCCGCTCGCCCAGGACCCGGAACGCACCATGGTTCTGACCGTCCGCAGCGCGCAGGATCCGCGCAGTCTCACCTCCGCCATTCGTCGCGAAATCCAATCGATCGATCCTGATCAACCGATGGCAAACGTTCGCACGCTCGAGGCGGTCACCGCGGACTCGATCGCGCCGCGCCGAATGTCGATGGCGTTGCTGGGCGCATTTGCCGGGATCGCCTTGTTACTCGCTGGCGTTGGGATTTACGGAGTGATTTCGTATCTGGTGGTGCAGCGGACGCACGAAATCGGCGTTCGGATGGCGCTCGGCGCGCAACGTCGCGATGTCTTGCAGCTCGTTGTCGGTCATGCACTGAAGTTGGTCGGAATTGGCACCGTCATCGGATTGGTTCTCGCGTTTTTGTCGACCCGAACGCTTTCTGCGTTGCTCTACAGCGTCGCAGCATTTGATCCCAGCACTTTTATCTTCGTCACCATCGCGCTGGCGGCGGTCGCTCTGCTCGCCAGTTACATTCCCGCACTTCGCGCCACCCGCGCCGATCCAATGATCGCGCTCAGCCACAACGCCTGATTATGATCCGTGATCTTAAATTTGCGTTTCGGCAGCTGTTCAAGGCACCGGCGTTTACAATCGCCGCGGTAACCGTGCTCGCGCTCGGCATTGGCGTGAATACCGCCGTATTCACCCTGGTGAATACGCTTTTCTTTGCCCCGCCGGCTTATGCCAAGCCGCATGAAATGGTGCAGCTCTTTTCTCAGGACAAGAAGGATCCGAAGAAATTTCGCGGTTTTTCTTATCCCACTTATGTCGATGTCCGCGAGCAGAACACGGTCTTCACCGATGTAATGTGTTTCAATCTCGCGTTGGTCGGCCTTGGCCAGAAAGGCGATACCCGCCGCGTGTTCAGTGCCGTCGTCACCTCGAACTACTTCTCCGTGCTCGGCGTTCCGTTGGCGCGAGGCCGCGCATTTTTGCCGGAAGAGGAAACGCCCGGCCACAACGCGCCAGTCGCGATTGTCAGTTACAGTTATTGGCAGAAGCACGATCTCGATCCAAACGTGCTCGGCTCGCGATTACTGATCAACGGCCGCTCGTTCACGATCGTTGGAATTGCGCCGAAGGGTTTCGTCGGCACGATGCAAGTTTTGTCGCCGGAAGTTTGGTTGCCGATGAGTGTTTACGATCAGGTCGCCAACGATTTTGAATCGGATAACAAGACCACGATTGACGATCGAAAGGGAACGCAAGTGCGCATCATGGGCCGGCTCAAACCCGGGATGACGGCGGCTGCGGCCAAGCCTGCGCTCGAAGGACTGGCGGCCAATTTGGAAAAAGCCTACCCGGTCGAGCAAAAGGATCAGACCTTCCTAGCGGCGCCGGTGTCGCGTAACTCGGTAAGCAACAACCCGACGACCGAGAGCGGGATAAAAGTTATCGCGCCATTGTTGCTGGGGATGGCGGTGGTGGTACTGCTCGTGGCATGTCTTAACCTTGCTAACATGCTGCTGGCGCGTGGCACAGCGCGCCGCAAAGAAATCGCGATCCGTCTCGCGCTCGGCGGCAGCCGTTGGCGTATCGTTCGCCAGCTTCTCACCGAAGGCTTTGCACTGGCGGTGCTCGGCGGCGTGGGTGGACTCATTCTTGGACTCTGGTCGTCCGATTTGCTGGTTGCCTCAATGCGCAAGCTGATGCCGCTCGACATTGTCTGGTTGACCGGACCGAACCCGGCAATCTTGGCGGCAACGTTTGGATTCTGTCTGCTCGGCACGCTCATGTTCGCGCTCGGGCCGGCCTTGAAAATTTCGCGGAGCGCGGTGGTGATGGATCTGAAAGAACACGCCGGGGAAGATGTCGTGCGCCGTCGCTGGAAATTTTTGCCGCGCAATCCGCTCGTAGTCGTGCAAATCGCGTTCTCGCTCGCGCTCATTACCGCTGCGGCTTTGTTTATTCGCGGCGCAGGCAAAGCCGCGTCGGTTGATACCGGATTAAAACCGGGTGCAAGCTACGTTCTCGAGGTCGATGCGAGTCTGGCCGGTTATGAACCGAAGCGCGCGCAGGAACTTTATCGCAACTTGAGCGAGAAACTGGCGGCGCTGCCAGGCGTAGAGCACGCGAGCATCACTTCAATCGTTCCGTTCGGAATGTTTGAGTTAAGCAGAAAAGTCCAACGCGCCGGTCTCCATGTCGCTCCCGACGCCAAGCCGGCGACCGCGGCCGAAGGTCTTGCCTTCGACGTGCCATGGAACAGCGTCGGCGTGGATTATTTTTCAACTGTTGGATTGCCCGTGATTCGCGGTCGCGCGTTCACCGAGGCGGAGGCGACCGAGCCTGGTCCGAAGGTGGCGATCATCGACGAAGTGCTGGCAAAGAAGCTCTGGCCGGATGGTGATGCGCTCGGACAACGCATCCAATATGCGAATCCAAACGCGCCGTCGGCCCAGGACGGCGGAGGCGGTCACATCGGAAGTAGCAAGGATGCGAGTGAAGAGGAGAAGCAAGGAGGTACGATAGAAATAGTCGGCATCGTGCCGGCAACGCGCCACGCGCTCTTTGAAAAGGAGGCGTCCGGCGGAATTTACTTACCGTTCGCGCGTGGATTCCAAAGCGACGTTTCCTTTTTCGTCCGGTTCCGTTCGCTCGCTCCAGGAAACGAGGCCGGCACAGCCGATTTGCTCCGTCGCAGCGTGCGCGATGTCGATCCTTCACTCCCGATCCTCTCCTTGCGAACGTTCGCCCAACACCTTGATTCGAACCTCGACCTCTGGCTGGTTCGCGCGGGCGCCGCGTTGTTCTCCATCTTTGGCGGACTTGCGCTTGGTCTGGCCGTAGTTGGTCTCTACGGAGTTAAAGCCTATTCGGTCGCGCGACGCACACGTGAGATCGGGATTCGGATGGCGCTCGGCGCTCAGGCCGGAGCGGTACTGCGGATGATCATGGGCGAAGGCTCGATCATGCTTTTCAGTGGAGTCGCCATTGGTCTGGTGCTCGCAATCGTTACGGCAAGGATCCTGAGTGGAATTCTCTACGAAGTTGGTGCGCTTGATCCCATCGCGTTCACCGTCGCTCCACTGGTGCTGACTATCGCCGCCCTTATTGCCACTTGGTTACCTGCGCGCCGCGCGACGCAGGTAGATCCAGCCCAAGCACTACGTGCAGAGTAAATTTATGATCCGGCTTCACAACCTCGAGCGCTCCTATCCGCTGGCAAAAGGAAAGTTTTTTTACGTCCTGCGCGACATCGACATCGAGGTCGCGGAGGGCGAGTTCGTGTCGGTGATGGGGCCGTCCGGCGCCGGCAAATCGACGTTACTCCACATCCTCGGAATGCACGATCACGGCTGGAGTGGCGAATATTTTTTCAATGAGACGGCCGTTCACCATTTGAAGGCGAAGGAGCGGGCCGCGCTCCGCAACGAACAGATCGGATTTGTTTTTCAGCAATATCATCTGCTTGACGACCTGACCGTTTACGAAAACCTCGAGATTCCGTTGTCGTATCGAAAAGTTAGCCGGAACGAACGGGCCGCGATCGTGGCCGACGCGCTCGACCGATTTCAAATGGTGGCGAAGCGGGATTTGTATCCTCGCCAACTTTCGGGCGGCCAGCAACAACTCGTCGGCGTGGCGCGCGCAATCATTGCCAACCCCAAACTGATCCTGGCGGACGAGCCGACCGGAAATCTTCACTCGAGCCAGGGCGAAGAGATTATGGAGCTATTTCAAAAACTGAACGCTGAGGGCACGACCATCATTCAGGTCACGCATTCGGAGAAAAATGCGGGATACGGGAACCGAATCATCCAACTGCGAGACGGTTGGGTGGTATGAAACGCAAACCTCAACCAATTAACTAAAATATGTTCACCACTCTTCGCAATACGCTCTTCATCTTGGTCATTTCGCTTAGCGCTTCAGTTGCGTCTGAAGAAAATCTCTCCCGGCAAATCGATGTAACACCCGGCGGAAAACTGATCGTCGACGTGGATTTCGGAACAATCCAAGTCGGTGGCGGTGCAGATGGAAAGATTGGTCTCGAAGCGCGCCGGAGGGTCGAGTTTGGCGATGAGACTAAGGAGAAAGAATATCTCGCCGCGGCGCCGATCACGGTGACCAAAGAGGGCAACGTCGTGACAGTGCGAGCGCGGCGCAAGGAATCGTGGACCAACTGGAATTTTGGTCATTCAAGAATGGACGCCAGTTACACCTTGCGTGTGCCAAAAAAATTCGATCTAGATTTACGGACCAGCGGTGGAGACGTCGCGGCGATTGATGTCTCGGGAAATCTGAAGGCGCATACGAGTGGTGGCAAATTGGAGTTCGCGGATTTGGAGGGAACGCTGACCGCAAACACGAGTGGGGGATCGATTAAAGTCGAAGGTTGTCGGTGTCCTACCGAAATCAAAACCAGTGGCGGCGACATCTCTGTTGTGAATGGCACAGGCGTTTTGCATGCCCAAACATCCGGCGGTCGAATCGAGGTGCACAATCTCTCCGGCGATGCGGATTTGGAAACGAGCGGCGGCAACCTCATTTTGGAAAAGATCAGGGGAAACCTCGTTGGCAAGACCTCAGGTGGCTCAATTCACACTTCCATTCCCGGTGAAGTTGCGGGCGATATGCAGTTGAGAACCTCAGCGGGAAATATCGAACTCGCTGTCCCGGAAAATGCCGCACTGGACATCGATGCCCGAACAAACGTGGGCCGGGTGCTTAGCGAGCTTCCGCTCACTACCAGCGAATCAGGACACGAACATTTGCGCGGAAAGCTTAATGGCGGCGGAAAATCGGTAGTTCTCGAGACTTCGGCCGGAAGCATCACGCTTAAGTCTGCTTCCTCCCAGCTCGCGGGGCGCTAAAGAAGGAAACATTATGATTCTAGATTCGTTTCGACAGGATGTGCGCGTCGGACTGCGCGTTTTGTTCAAGGAAAAATCGTTTTGTTTCCTCGCGGTGCTGGTTCTTGCCCTCGGCATCGGCGGCGCGACCACGCAATTTACCGTGGTCAACGCGATCGTTTTGCGTGGCTTTTCGTTTCCACATCCCGAACAGCTGGCAAGCGTCGGGTTGATCGATCCCAAGGCGAGCGATCAAAATAATAATTTCGGTCTTGGCCAGATTCCAACGGCTCAGGATTACGAAGATTTAAAAGCGGCGCAGCGCTCGTTCGCATTGATGGCCGGCTATTTAAGCGGATCGACGATCAACGTGAGCTACAAAAACAATCCGCAGCGTTATACCGGCGGTTATGTCACGGAAGATTTCTTTAAAATCATTGGTGTGTCGCCGGTCAAGGGCCGCGATTTCACGGCCGAGGACAACAAGCCTGGCGCAGAAAAGGTCACGATCCTCGGCGACGAGATTTGGAGACGCGATTTTGGCGCGGATCCCAATATCGTCGGACAAAGCGTTCGAATTAATGGCAAATCGGCGACGATCATCGGCGTGATGCCTCCGAATTTTAAGTTTCCGTTCACGGAGGAGCTTTGGACACCTCTTTATAATGAGTATCCGCCGATACCGCGCGGGGATTTGCGGCTGGGCCCGAATAACGCTGCGCCAAATGTGATGGGCCGGTTGAAACCCGGCGTGACCCTCGATCAAGTCAATGCCGAGTTTGGCGCTCTGGCACGTCATTTGGCGGAGGACAATCCGAAAACGAATCAAAACTTCACGTCGGCCAGCGTGCAGCCGCTTTTGAATGCGCTTACCGGCGTGCAGCTTCGCCAAATCGTTTGGGCGATGCTGGCCGCGGTCATTCTCGTCTTGCTGATCGCATGCGTGAACGTGATGAACATGCAATTTGGCCGGGCCGCGTTGCGCGCCAAGGAACTGGCGATTCGCGGCGCGCTCGGGGCGACGCGCTGGAGACTGGTCCGGCAAATGTTGACCGAGAGCTTGGTTGTCGCGGTGTTCGGGACAGTCGCGGGCGTGATTCTGGCCTATTGGGCGGTCGACATGTTGGTGCGCGCGTTCAGCGCAGGGCCTTTCCCGCTCCCGTATTGGATGCAGTTCATCATCGACGGACGTGTTCTCACGTTCACAGTCGCGATCACATTAGTGGCCACACTCGCCTCGGGTTTGGTCCCGGCGTATCTCAGCGCGAGAGGCAACGCGGCTGAGATCATGAAAGAAGGCGGCCGCGGTAATAGTAGCCGTCTGGTCAATATCATCACTCGCGTCTTGGTGGTCGCACAGATCGCGCTGACCGCCGCGCTTTTGATCGCCGCGACGTTGCAAATCAAATCGATCCGAAATCAGACTAGAGTCGACTACGGCTACGACGAGAACGCCGTTTACACCGCGCGAATGGCTTTAATGGAAGGCGCGTACCCGAGCGACGATGCGCGCCGCGAATTTTTCAAGCGGGCCGCTCGGACTTTGCGGGCGAATCCGCAATTTGAAAACGCAGCGATGAGCAGCCGATTTCGCCTAACCTTTGATGGCCAGGGTCAGTACGAAGTTGATGGCCAAAATTATCTGACCGACCGCGATCGGCAGCGCGCTAATTATGAATCAGTATCGGACAATTACTTCACCACCCTCGGGCTCAAAATCTTGGAGGGCCGCGATTTCACGATGGAAGACGCCGATTCAATGCAGCCGGTCGCGATCGTGAATGCGAGTTTTGCTCGAAAATATTGGGGCAACCAGAGCGCGCTCGGTCATCAGGTGCGAATTTTCAATCCCGGTCAACCGCAACCTTGGCGCACCATTGTCGGTGTGGTTCCGGACATGTTAATGCAGGGACCGTTCCCTCAGCAGCAGCCCGAGACCGCCGGATTCTATATGCCGCTGCTCGGTGCATCACCGGCCACCCAGTTTTGTACGATTGTTGTTCGACCGCGCGCGGGGCAGCGCGCCGAAACCCTCGGTCCGACTTTGAGCAAAGCTATCGCCGAGCTCGACTCAAACCTGCCGACCTATTTCCCAGGAACACCGGCGCGATTGCATAATGAAATTCTCAACGGCAACCGCGTTATCGCGACGCTGTTCACAATTTTTGGAGTCGTGGCTTTCATTTTGTCGGCAGTCGGGCTGTACGGCGTGATGAGTTTTTCGGTGAACCAGCGGACCCAAGAATTCGGCATCCGCATGGCATTGGGCGCCGACGCGCGGCGAATCTTCCGTATGGTGATGACCCAGGGCGCCTGGCAGCTGGCCGTCGGCCTTGTTCTTGGCGCGGGCGGCATCGCGTTGCTCCTCGGAGTCGTCGCGGCGGCGGCTCTGAAAAATATCCTCTTCAAGGTCAACGCGCTTGATCCGACGATTTATTTCGCAGTCGCGGCCCTGCTGACCGCGGTCGCGGCCGCGTCCTGTTTCGTCCCGGCTCGTCGCGCAACCCGGGTCGATCCAATGGTCGCACTTCGTTATGAGTAATCTCCGGCTTGCATTTCGGCAGTTAATCAAGAATCCGGCGTTTTCCGCCGTTGCCATTCTCACACTCGCGCTCGGGATCGGTGCGAACACCGCCATATTCAGCATCGTCAACGCGGTGTTGTTGCGGCCGTTACCTTATCCAGATGCCGATCGCATCATGGTTTTGAATGAATCTTCCGGACCGGGACAGGATTATTCGGTTGCCTTGCCTGACTACTTCGATTGGCAGAAAGACAACACCGTTTTTGAACATCTTGCCGCTACTCATAAGGAATCGCGCAATCTCAGCGGCATTACTGGTCGCGAACCCGAGCGGGTGTCGTGCGCTTCGGTCACTCGCAATTTTTTCAATATCATCGGACTGCCGCCCGAAATCGGCCGCACTTTCAGCGAAGACGAAGACAAAGTAGGCGCTCCGCCCGTAGTCGTGATCAGCGATCGTCTCTGGCAACGCGCATTCAATCGCGATTCGAGTGTGATTGGGCGGTCGATCAATCTGCACGATCAGAATTTCACCGTCATCGGCGTGATGCCGCCGCAAATGACTTCGCCTCAAGACAGCGACGCGTGGTTTTCAATCATGCGACGCAGCAACAACCCGGCTTGGATGGATCGTTCGCACCACCCGATGATTTTCGTCTGGGGCAAGCTCAAAGCAGGCGTGACTGTCGATCAAGCGCGCACCGAAATGAAAACCATCGCCGCGCGTTTGGAGAAAACATATCCGGACACAAACGGGAAAGTTTACGCGGTAGTCACACCGCTGCTCGAAAATCTCGTCGGCAAGTACAGAACCAATCTAGGATTGCTCCTGGGTGCAGTCGGATTGGTGTTGCTCATCGCCTGCGCGAACCTCGCGAATTTGTTTGCTGCGCGAGGCGCCGCGCGGGCGAGAGAGTTCGCCATTCACGCGGCGGTTGGCGCAACCCGCGCGCAAATCATTCGCAAGCTTCTGCTCGAGAGTTTCCTGATTGCAATCCTCGGCGGCGCGCTTGGATTTTTTATTGCTGTCTGGTTGCGTGATGCCTTGATCGCGTTGGGTCCCGGAGGCGTTTCGCGGTTCCAACACATTTCGTTCGACCTGCCGGTGCTCGGTTTCACATTTCTGGTCGCTTCGCTCACCACTGTACTTTTTGGCCTTTGGCCGGCCTGGCAAACTTCACATGCCAACGTTCAGCTTGCCCTAAAAGAGGGATCGGCCGGAAGCGGCGATCCGCCGTCTGCGAAACGCGCGCGCGATTGGTTAGTCATTAGCGAGATCGCGCTGACTCTCACTTTGCTCGTCGCGGCCGGCCTTGTTTTGAAAAGCTTTTCCAAAACGCAGGCGTTGCAGCTTGGGTACGAACCCCGCGGTCTTTTCAGCGCGCGACTCGAGCTGCCGTGGAGAACTTATTCGGGGCGCGAGAAAATCGGGACCTTTACCAAAGGGCTGCTTGATCGAGTGACTGCGCTTCCCGGCGTTCAAAGCGCCGGCATCGGTTCCAATTCGCCGCTGATGGGCGGCTGGCAAACTGGATTTTACCGCGAAGGCGTTCCGGCGCCGTCGCCCAGTAATATGCCGTCAGCCGATCTCGAAGTGATCACCGGCAATTATTTCGCGACGTTTAAGGCCCCACTTCTTCGTGGCCGCACTTTCAACGAGCGCGACACAAAAGATTCGCCGCGTGTCATCATCATCGATCAGGCCATGGCCGATCAATTTTTCCCCGGCGAAGATCCAATCGGCAAGCGGCTCGCAGTTGATGCCGGCAATGACGAAGAAGGTAACGTCATGTCGGAAATCGTCGGCGTGGTCGCGCGAATGCGCTTTCATGCGATCGATGAAATGGCGCCGTTGCCGGTCATCTACTGTTCGATGGCTCAGGCGCAACGGACGAGCCTGGGTCTCTTTGTTCGTTCGAACCTCAGCTCTGCGTCGCTCAACAAATCCATCCGCGACAGCGTCAACGCGATCGATCCTTCGCAGCCCGTGTTCGATGCGCGTCCAATGATCGATCGGGTTCACGAAACCTGGGGCACTCAACGTCTCCTCAGTTTTCTCTTCTCGATCTTCGCCGGCCTCGCGCTTCTGCTCGCGACTGTCGGATTGTACGGACTGCTCGCTTACACCACCCTCAAGCGCGTCCGCGAAATCGGGATCCGTCTTGCTCTCGGCGCACGTCCGGCCCAGATCCGCGTGCTCGTTCTCTCACATGGAATGCAATTGCTTTTGATTGGGTCGGCGATTGGTCTGCTCGCCGCCTTCGCGCTTTCGCGCGCATTGCAAAGCGTGCTCTTCGAAGTCAAAGGGATCGATCCGAGAATTTATCTCGGAGTCGGGCTTTTACTTTTCGGAGCGACTCTTCTCGCTTCGTGGCTTCCTGCCCGCCGGGCCTCACGCGTCGATCCCATCATCGCCTTACGCACAGAATAATTTAAGCGATGCAAAATCTTCGCCATTCCTTACGCAGTCTGCTCAAACAGCCGCTCTTCAGCGGAATCGTCGTGCTGACTTTTGCGCTCGGCATCGGTGCCAATAGTGCCGTGTTCAGCGTGGTCAATGCCGTGTTGTTGCGTCCGCTGCCGTTCCACAATCCGCAAAATCTTGTCGCGCTCGGTGAGTTCGACACGCGGGAGACGGCCGATCCGGGAACGGAAATCAGTTCGATTTCGTATCTCGATTACGTCGATTGGCGCGACCAAAACAAAGTCTTCGAACACGTCGCGGTTTTCACCAATCAGAGCGTTAGCACGCTGACCGACGGAAACGAAGCGCTCCACGTTCAGGGCGAATCAGTCTCGTCTGATTTGTTTCCGCTGCTTGGAATTCAACCGGTACTCGGCCGCACTTTTTTGCCTAACGAAGACGAACCGGGAAATCACGTTGTCATTTTGAGCCACGGCTTGTGGCAGCGGCGCTTCGGTGCGGACCCCAACATTCTTGGCCGGACGCTGAGCCTCAATGGTCAGGGATTTCAGGTCGTTGGCGTCATGCCGCCGCGTTTTACCTATCCGCTCCGGTTTTCGAATCCGCCGGAACTTTGGATCACGATGTCGAACTTGCGCCAAACGCCGCCAGATGGCTCGCAACCGATGACCGAACAGCGAGACAACGATTTCTTCTCTTGCATCGCGAGATTGAAACCGAACGTCTCCATTCAACAAGCGCAGGCCAACATCGACACCATCACGGCAAACTGGCGCCGGCAATATCCAGACAGCAAGCTGCATGTCGGCGCGAAGGTCATCTCGGAAATGAGCTCGATGATTGGCAGCACGCGTTCGGCGTTGTTCATGTTGTGCGCAATGGCGAGCTGCGTTCTGCTCGTTGCCTGTGTGAATGTCGCGAACCTCCTGCTGGCGCGTTCGCTTTCGCGCAATCGTGAGATCAGCATTCGCGCGGCGCTCGGCGCCGGCCGCTGGCAAATCATTCGACAATTGCTGGCCGAAAGCATGTTGCTCGGCGCCATGGGTGGTTTCGCGGGATTGTTGATCGCGGTTTGGGGCATCGACTCGCTCAAAGCATTTCTTCCGAGCATTCCGCGCATTGACGAAATCTCACCTGATCTCCGTGTTCTCGCGTTCACCGCGTTCGTTAGTCTCGGGGTCGGCGTGATTGCGGGTCTTCTGCCGGCGTGGCGCGCATCGCGCCCAAACCTGGCCGGTTCGTTGAACGAAAGTTCTCGCGGCTCGACCGAAGGAACTAGTGGTCGCCGCACGCGCGCCGCGCTCGTCGTGGTCGAAATCGTTCTTGCGCTCGTGCTTCTCGCCAGCGCCGGATTGTTGGTGGAGAGTTTTCTTCGCCTTCAAAAAGTTCCGGCCGGCTTCGACGCCACAAACATAATGACCGCGCGGGTCGCGCTTCCGGAGTCAAATTATGGGAAGCCCGAACAAGCGGCCGACTTCTACAAGAAACTTCTCGACCGCGTCTCTATTTTTCCCGGCGTGCAATCGACCGGCGCAGCGTGGTGGATTCCGCTGAGCGGCAGCGAAATTAGTTTCAATTTCAATACGGAGGAACATCCGGTCGCGGCGGGTCAGCAACCGGTGGCAGAGGTGAATGTTGTTACTCCTGATTATTTTCAGGCGGTGCGCGTTCCAATTCGCCAAGGCCGCGCATTCACGCAGCGAGATGATCGGCAGGCGCCGCCGGTGGCGATTGTTTCGGAGACTTTCGCGAAACAATTTTTCCCTGGCGAAGATCCAATTGGCAAACGCATCATTCCGAATGGATCAATTGATCCGGGCAAGCCGCCGGTCCGCGAGATTGTCGGGGTGGTTGCGGACATGCGTTTGATCAGTCTGCGTCAGGCGCCGAAACCGCAGATTTACCTTCCGCATCAGCAATTCGCCATTCAGACGATGTCGATCTTCGTCCGGACACAAATGGAACCGCAATCGTTGATCGGCACCTTGCGCCGCACCGTGGGCGAGATCGACAAAGACGTGCCGATCTATCGCCCGCGGACTTTGGCGGACTACATGTCGAGCTCAGTCGCGCAACCGCGCTTGAATGCCATGCTGGTTGGTTTGTTCGCGCTGATTGCGCTGCTGCTCGCCGCCGCCGGAATTTTTGGAGTGATGAGTTACTCGGTTACGCAGCGCACGCAGGAAATTGGAATCCGACTCGCGCTTGGCGCGCAACGCTATGATGTGTTGCGTCTGGTTGTTCTCCAAGGCATGCGCTTCGTCGGCGCTGGCGTCGTGCTCGGGCTGATCGGAGTTTTTGTCTGCAGCCGTTTGTTGCAAAGCCTGCTTTTCGGAATCGGCGCGACCGATCTCCGAACAATGTTCGCCGTCACACTGATTTTAATCGCGGTCGCGTTCATCGCCTGCTTGTTGCCGGCGCGCCGCGCCACGCTGGTTGATCCCGTTAAAGCACTCCGCGCCGAATGAATTTCCCGAAACCAATCAACCCCACATTCTTATGAACGATATTCGTTTCGCGTTTCGTAAACTCCGACAATCACCCGCATTTACCTCGATCGCGGTGATCACGCTCGCGCTCGGGATCGGACTCAACACCGCCATCTTCAGTTTAGTGAACGATCTCTTTCTGCGCGGTCTGCCCTTCAAGGAACCTGCGCGCGTCGTGCACTTTTTCGGCGGAGACAAATCGCGCGACCTCGTAGATTTGCCGGTTTCGGCGCCGCGCTTCGAACATCTTCGCGATGGCCAAACCATTTGCGAGAGTCTGGCCGGGGAGAATTTCTTCGCCTTCACATTGACTGGTCTCGGTGATCCCGTGCAGGTCTTCGGTGGAAGATTGACTTCCAACTACTTTGACGTGCTTGGCGTACGTCCAATTCTTGGCCGGAATTTTCTTCCCGAGGAACAGGAGGGCGCAGATGTCGCACTCATCACGAAGAATTTTTGGCAGAAACGGATGGGTGGCGATCCGAACGTAATTGGTCGCAGCATCACGCTCGATGGAATGGCGCATACTATTGTCGGCGTTCTTCCTCATATGCCGGCCAGCTGGTTCGGGGCGAACCCCACTGCCGAGGTTTGGACGACAAAACCGTTTCAGATCCCTGGGTTCACTTATGAGCGGATGATGCGCGGCACCAGTTTTCTCCGCGTGATTGGACGATTGAAACCGGGCGTTAGCGTGAAACAAGCCAAGGCGGCGCTGCCGTCGTTCGATCAAAGTTATAACACGCAATTCCCGAACAAGATCGACAGTACGTTAACGACAACGCTCAAGACTTTGCCCCAGGACGTGACCGAGAATTTGCAAGCGGGGTTTGCGACGCTTTTCGCCGCGGTCAGTTTTGTTTTGCTCATTGCGTGCAGCAATGTCGCTAATCTGTTGCTGGTCCGTTTCAGCGGCCGTCGCCGCGAGATCGCCTTGCGAATGGCCATCGGTGCTTCACGCACAAGCATTGTGCGGCTGTTTGTCTTTGAAAGCTTGCTCGTCAGCGCGATTGCCGGCGTTGTTGGAGCTTTCGTGGCATGGCGGTTAGTGCCGCTCGTTCCGAGAATGGCTTCCAATTTTCTGCCGCTGGAAGCGAACACCGCAACTAGTTTGTCTCTTCCGGTTCTTGCATTCACGATCGCGTTATCGCTCTTGACCGGGTTGTTGATGGGAATTTATCCGGCGCTGCAGGGCTCACACGCCGATTTGGTTGATGGTCTTAAAGAAGGCGGGCGCGGGACCAGCGGGAGCGTGCGCCAGCAACGTTTCCGCAAAATTCTCGTCGGCGCGCAGGTGGCCCTCTCAGTCACTCTCCTCGCCGGCGCGGCTCTGCTCATCACCAGTTTCATTCGTTTGAGTCAGCAGAACATCGGGTTTCGCTCTCAAAATCTCTGGACCGGCGCGGTCACATTGCCAGTGGCACAATATCCGGACGCTGCGTCACGTCAGCGTTTCGTCGAACAAACGCTTAACGCCTTGCGCGATGTTCCCGGTCTCGAGAGCGCGACAATCAGCGGTGATATTCCGTTGGCCGGAGGCAATCGAACGCTCTATGCGCGGGCCGATCGTGACGTCCCGCCAATCGAAAAACGTGCGAACGGACCGTCCCACGACATCGCGCCGGGATATTTTCGGACCTGGGGAGTTCCGCTGCTGGCGGGACGCGATTTCAACGAACATGATTCCGCCGACGCCCAAAACGTGTGTCTGATTAGCCAGGCCGGCGCGAAGAAAGTTTTCCCGAACGAAAATCCGATCGGCAAGACTCTGCTCGTAACAAGTCTTGGTGTGCCGGTCGAAATCGTTGGCATCGTCGGCGACGTGCGGTCGATCCGAGTTGCCGAAGCGCCGGGCATGGAATTTTATCGGCCGTCGGCTCAGGAAAATTTTCCGTTCCTCAACGTGACCGTCCGCAGCAATTTCAAAGTGGACGCGGTTACGAAGCTAGTGCAATCCGCCCTGAACACGGTCAATCCGGGTCTCGCCATTGCGGTGCCGCAAACGATGGACGCCGTTGTCGCCCAGGCGCTGGGTCAGGCGCGGCTGATGATGTGGCTCCTGGGAATTTTCGCCGGCGTCGCTTTGCTCTTGGCGAGCATTGGAATTTATGGCGCAGTCGCTTACACGGTCGAACAGCGGACCGGCGAGATCGGCGTGCGAATGGCGCTCGGCGCACAAACACGCGACGTGCTGCGCCTGGTCGTGAATCAGGGAATGAAGCCGGTTGTTATTGGATTGGCGATCGGGATTGCATCGGCCTTTGCGCTCGGTCGCTTGATCGCGTCGCAGCTCTTCGAGGTTTCAGCGCACAATCCGGCTCTGCTCGGCGGCGCAACCGTATTGCTAGCCGCGATCGCGTTGATCGCATGCCTGTTACCAGCGCGGCGAGCGGCCTTAGTCGACCCGGTCCAAGCGTTGCGCACGGAATAAATCAGAGACCCCGATTATGCTGACTGACCTGAAATACGCTTTGCGAATGTTGGTGAAGGCGCCCGGCTTCACCGCGATCGCCATTTTGACTCTCGCTCTCGGCATCGGTGCGAACACCGCCATCTTCTCCGTTGTCGAAGGCACGCTTCTGCGGCCGCTGCCGTTTTCGCACGCGGAACGACTCGTTAGGATTTATGAGGCGCAGGATGAAAACGGCGTGCGCGCGGCCTCGCTTAATCTGAGCGATCGCACCGTCCAGCATTTCCGTGAATTCGGTCGCGACATTTTTGAAGACGTCGGCGCCGGAACAGGCGGCGTGGCGATGGTCGGCTTCAGCGACGGATCTCCAGCGCAAACTGTTCCCGCCGCGCGCATCACTTGGAACTTCTTCTCGGCCCTCGGTTTGTCGCCGGCGCAAGGTCGCACCTTCACCGGGGAAGAGGGTCACGAAGGCGCCGCGCCGGTCGCGATCATCGGCAATGATTTTTGGCGCAACATTCTCAATGCGCGGCGCGATGTTCTCGGCAGTACGCTCGTGCTAGATGGCACGCCGTACACCATCATCGGCGTGATGCCGAAATCATTCCGGCATCCGTATCGCGCTGACATTTGGCTGCCACTCGTGCTCAAACCGGACGACGTCGCGACGATCAATAATCATTATTTGTATGGCGTCGGTCGTCTCCGGCCCGGAGTGACAGCGGCGCAGGCGGAGGAAGCGGTGCGGCGAATGTGCGCCGCCATCAATCGCGCCGATCCGAATCCGGCGAATGCGCGCGCGGCTTACATGCCGCCGCTGCGCGAAAGTTTCGTCATGGATTTGCGGCCGAAAATTCTCGTCATTGTCGGCGCAGCCGTTTGCACATTGTTGATCGCCGCCGCGAATTTCGCCGGTCTGTTGCTCACGCGCGTTATCGAATGTGAAGGCGAATTTGCCTTGCGCGCCGCGCTCGGTGCGAGCCGGCGACGACTCGTTAGGCAACAACTTGTCCAGGCGCTTCTGCTTTCGTTGATTGGAACTGCGCTCGGTTTGGTCGTCGCATCGTGGGCGACGCCGTTTCTCCTCGCGATGAGTCCGGAAGGCGCGGACGCCACCGGCAGCGCAATGCGCGAGTTCGATTATGCGGCACGACTCGATTTGCCGGTCTTCGCATTCGCGGCCGGCGCGATGGCGCTTGTCGGTTTGGGATTTGGTTTTCTCCCCGCCGCGCGCGCCTCGCGCACAGATTTGCGCGGAGCGATGAACGCCAGTGCGCGCGGCGCAACGCTCGATCGTAACGCGCGCCGCTTGCTCGGCTCATTCGTCGTGATTGAACTCGCGATCGCGGCCGCGCTCCTTACGGCAAGCGTCACGGCCACCCAATATTTTCGAAAACTCGTCGATGAACCGTGGGGTTTCGAAACGCGAGATCGTCTCGCCGTAAACATTTCTCTGCCGGATCGTTTCTTTCCGATCGCGGCAGCGAAGCAGAACGCGCTCGACAATTCGCTCGCGCAATTGCGCACCTTACCTGGCGTCAAATCCGCCACGGTCGTTTCGCCTTCGCCAATGAACGCCTCGTGGACCTTGATGCTTTTCAATCCGGAAAACGCGCCTGCGCCGGAACCGGCCGGCGTTTATTCCGCCTACTCCCGCATCGCCGTGCCGGGATATTTCCAAAGCATCGGCCAGCCGCTCTTGCAGGGCCGCGATTTCTCGCCGGGGGACACACCAAACGCGCCACTCGTCTGCATTATCAGTCAAAGCATTGCACATCGTTTTTGGCCTAACGAGTCGTCGATCGGTAAACGCATTCGCTGGGGGAGAATCGACGGCACGCGGCCGTGGTTCACCATCGTTGGTGTGGTCGGCAACACGAAAGCGATCGCTGATCCGCGCGATGGTGAAGTTCTCGGGATGATCGCACGACCCATGGCGCAGATGCTCGTGCACGCAACTACGCCACTCGACGATATCACATTCGTCCTGCACACAAATGCCGCGACGGCTTCACAATCGACGATCCGCGCGGCACTTGCTTGTGCCAATGCCCAGCTGGCGGCTTTCAATTTCGTCTCGTTAGGCGAAGCGGCCGCGCAATCGCGCACGACGGAGCGCTTTATCTTCGTGCTCGTCTCCTCGTTTGGTTTTCTTGGTTTAATTCTCGCCGCGGTTGGTCTCTACGGCTTACTGTCGTTACAAGTTGCGCGACGCGAGCGCGAATTCGGAATTCGCAGCGCACTTGGTGCGACCGCGGCGCAGATCATTCAACTCGTCGCTCAACAAGGTGCGCGCTTGCTCGCTATCGGATTTACTGCCGGCGCACTCGCGACCTTGGGAGTTTTTCGTCTCGTCCAAAATCAGTGGGCCGAGATGCCCGCGCCGAACCTGCTCGCATGGGTCGGCGGCGGTGCAGTTCTTGCCGCCACAGTTGCGGTCGCCTGCTGGCTCCCCGCAAGGCGAGCAGCGCGCGTCGATCCAGTCGTCGCTCTTCGTGCCGAATGAATTGATCTGAGCAAATCAACCCAGCGTCACATGAACGATCTCGGTTTCGCCTTTGGTAAACTTCGGCAATCACCGGCGTTCACTTCCGTTGCCGTAATCAGCATTGGAATTTATGGCGCTGTTGCCTACACAGTCGAGCAGCATTGCGCACTGAATAATCAATCAAGGATCTGAACGCCTTCGGTTGCTGTCCGCTTGGCGTAAAGTTCGCTTAACCGTTTTGTCATCGGGCCGACTTTGCCATCGCCGGTGTCGCGATTGTCGATCTTAACCACTCCGGCGAGCTCGCCCATCGTGCTGGTACAAAACACTTCGTCTGCGCTATAAACATCGACTGGTGACAGATCGGCTTCGACGCAGCGAATTTTTTCGGCAGCGGCGATCTCGATCACGGTCGCCCGCGTGATTCCTTCCGGACAGGCCACAACTTTGCTGGTGGCCAGATCGCCTTTGCGCACGATGAAAACATTCGTCGCATTGGTTTCGGCAATGAATCCGTTGATGTCGAGCATGAGCGCGTCGTCAGCACCGGCGTTGTTCGCTTCGATCTTGGCCAGAATGGAATTGAGCAAATTCGCGTGATGAATCCGTGGATCGAGAATCTCGGGCGACGGTCGTCGCACCGATGGTGATCAATTTCAAACCGTCTTTCGAATAAACCGGCGCCTTGTGCTCGGCGAGAATGATCAGGGTCGCGCGGCTCTGGTTCAGCCGCGGATCCATGCCGGAGGTGATCTTCACTCCGCGCGTGAGCGTGAGACGAATATGGACACCATCGCGCATTTTGTTCGCAGCGAGTGTCCGCTTGAGTTCTTCAATTATCTTTTCGCGAGATGGAAGATCGACAATCGACAGTGCGTGCGCCGAACGTTCCAGACGATCGAGATGTTCGTGCAATTTGAAGATGCGACCGTTGTAAAGGCGCAATCCTTCCCAAACCGCGTCGCCGCCTTGCACCGCCGAGTCGAACGGACTAATCCCCGCTTTGTCGCGGTGGACGAGATGACCGTTGATGTTGACGATCAGATCGCGGTTTTTGGGATTAAATTTCTGAAGCATCTCTATTGATCCACAGATTACACAGATT
>WNEZ01001423.1_pt1 | contig 30430 bp, 33 predicted proteins | sample 5400521 | NCBI WGS metagenome assembly WNEZ01 (sample SAMN13153339, study PRJNA577476) | soil metagenome | isolation source: 120 cm saprolite under Douglas fir tree site 2 hole 1 replicate 1 | place: USA:California | collected 2015-04-18 | reverse complement strand
CGCCTCGCAGCGAGGAAAACTCTCCCGCCAAGTAAAAAAACGGATCCGCTACATCACAGCACGCCGCGAAACTCTCTCGCAACTCCCCACTCGGGCAAACTACGATCCTCTTTTGCCAAGCTGTGAGAGATGGCGGCTAACCGGCACCACGAGACACCCTTGACAGAAGCAGGTCGCCGCCGCAACCAGCGCAACCGACATCGCGGCATTCGCCAATCGGCCAAACACGACTTTTGCGGAGGTGTCGAATACGCCGGTTCCAAATCTCAGTTCAAGCGTCATAGCGATTCTCCTTATTGCTTTGTGAAAGGAACACGCCTGCGAGAAACAGAGCGTGAGTATGAGCCGGCCTTCCCGCTACCTGCCCGACGTCTGTCCCGTGGCGTCAGCAGCGAAAGAAGCAAAAGCACCCCAAGCATGAAAGCAATCAAATTCACGACCACCAAAATCTGCATAGGCACTCCACTTTCGGCTGGATTCCCAGGTGCTACGTGACCTTATTCCAGTTCCCGTTGCGAAGCACAAGCGACAACCCGCGCACAGGTCCCCTGCGGTGCCAAATGTCGCCCTTTGTCGTTTCTTTCGGGGTTCTTGGGGGCTAGGTCCTTTTTTCGAAGGTCTAAGGGGCGCGTGGCTTCGACCAGGGGAGCGCCTCAGGGGCAGCATCGCCCGCGCTCGACCACGAATGGCAAGAAGAGAAAACGGTTGAAACTCGAAAATGCAAAAGAGGCAGAGAGGTCGGGCGTGAGAGTAAGAGAGTGGCGAAGGACTCACTCCTACCTGGTGGCGCGGTACACTCTATCATCGCGGGGCGGGCCGGCCCGAAACAAAGTCTTGCGCTGGATTTGCCGTGTATGGCAGGGACTGCTTGCAAGTTGTGAGCCCATCCAAGACGAGCGCGCATTCCGAAGCAATCAAAGCACATTGTTGGGATTCGTTGTGTCGGAGGCGGGAAGCTGCTTCCTACAATGCGGCGTCACTGCAAAGGTGCTTGCTGGTTGTTATCGGCCGTTCGAACGGGGGAAATCGAGCTGAACTCGCGGAGCCGTTGCATCAATTCTGCGAGACGCGGGCGATCTTCCTCGCGGACGGCGGTGAATTCCAGCCCCAATCCACTACCGGGATGTACATGGCGGACAACCGCTTCAGCCCGGATTTGCCCTTCTTCGACGAGAAAATCAATGCTTGTCTTCGCGCCTACGGATTTTAACTTCCGTGTCTGGACAAACAGACCGCCCAAGCTCAGGTCGCGCACTCGCGAAGTATCGTCATAGCCAGTGGAGCCCCAGCACACATAGACCTCCCCACGCGTCGGGAGGCGCGAGCTGAACCTCTTAGAATGAGGAGATTGTTGTTGCATGACGACTCACCACGGCCTTCGTACACTTGTTTCGTTGTCTGACGATGGCTCAGATAAGAGGTTGCTGCGGATAAATCCACTCCGCAAGGTCCGCCCAAAGTGTAAGAGTGAGGTACCTACAAAGCTGTTCAATTTTGAACACTGTGGAAATAGCTTGTCACGGTCAGAGTCTCAGGGAGGTGATGAGGCACGGGGAAAGGCAGGCGCGAAGGGTCTACTCGGCACCCTGCCGCGTTGGGCGCTTGCCGTAGGTTTTGGCGATCACCGCGACGACGAGCCACAAGGCAGCGGCGTAGACGGCGTACCAGAGGGATTCTTGCGCGGCGGTTACGCGAGGAGGGCTGAAGATGACGAGAGAGCCCGTGGAGCTGGCGTGCAGGAGTTGCGCGAGCAAGACACTATTCGTGTTGGAGTAAAGCCAGGCGATCAAGACGCGCATGGCGGTCAGGGCGGCGGTGAAGGCAAGGAAAAAGGGGAACCAGTAGTCGCCGTGGGGCGTGGAGGTTCCGAGGTAGTCGATGACGGGGATGTGCCAAGCTCCCCAGAGCAAGCCGAGCAAGATCGCCGGAGCCAGAGCGCTGTCCCCGCGGCGCATTTTCGGGAACGCGAAGCCCATCCAACCGATTTCTTCGAAAAAGCCGGCGACAAAACCGAAAGAGATGCCAATCAGAAACCTATTGGGCGCAAAAACCGGCGAGACGAATGTTTTCATGGCGAACAGAACGGTAAGGACTAAGACCGGGGGAATGAGAAGGGGTGCGTACCAGCGCGGTCGAACGCGAACGCGGCGCATTCGAGAAAACAGATCGCGCAGACCGCTGCTTCCGTCGACGAGCCTGGTCAACACGATACCGACCGCGCTTGGGCCGAGAAGCATGCCGGGAAACATCATCAGGCCGGCAAATTTTGGTATTGAATCGCCACGCAGGAGATGCGGAGCAGCCACAGCGAAGGCACCAAGCCACGAGACCGTGAAGGTTAGCGCAAAGTAAGTGGTTACCGGATGGCGCGTGACAAAATTTTCATTTCTTGGAGAAACTGGAATCTGTACCGACATGATTCGACACAATATCACAGGGAATTTGCAGCCGTTTGGAAGAGGCGCGACGGGTTAAGAGTTCCAGGTCACGCGGGTCAATTGTTTTTTGCGAGATTCCCACTCGGCGCCGGAGAGGATGCGCGGGGCGACTTCGATAAGTCGCGGAGTGAGCTTGAAGACGGCGGCGGCGTTCCAGGGGCGGCCATAGCGGGTGCGGTATTCACGGACGTTGAGCGCATCGGCCATGCTGGTGAAGGAAATGTCCTGGACGATCATTTCGGCGAGGAAGCGGAGAGTTTGCATTTCGAGAGGGTCGTCTTCCAGGTGGAGGCAATCGGAGCCGATGCGCAAGCCGAAGGGGATTTCCTCAGAGGCGGCGAGAGGCTGATCCGGCTCGGGGGATGAAGAAGTTTCCACTTCGCGCTCCCATTCGAGGGCGACGAGGGTCCAGCCGGCGTCGTGCATTTTCGAGAGATAGGACGATGTGGGGAGGATGGTGACCCGCTCACGCATGTGATCGATCTTTTTCATGGAGGCCTCCTGGACAGGCGTTTTTCCGAAAGCGGCGGACGGACTCTATCGCGGGGTTCCAAGGCAATCAACATGCCGTAAGAGGGGCGGGCGGAAACCACAGAATCGAAAGGACTTCTTACAAGAGTGAGAAGTGTCGCTGGATTGCTAACGTCCGCTGCCGGGACGAATGTGTCGCGTTGCCGGACACTTCCGAGGCGGCTAGCGGCCCGGCAGACTCCGTCTCGCTGTGGAGACCCTGACGTTGACAGCGAGTTTGGCGATTCCTCGCGAGCTACGTGAGAAATCGGGAGCGAAAAAGTGCGCGCGAAAGGTAAAATCACGGTGCAGAAAAACTTTGGAGGAAACCATGCCCAGAAAGCCGACGATTGATGATGCAAGGTTGATCCTGGAACTCTACGACCTGAGGCGCGAGCCGGAAATGCGGAAAGCGCGGCAATGGTGGGTGGCGACGTTTTGGCCGAAGAGTGCGGATGATTTTATAAAAGTGGCGGCGGCCATGGGGTCGGAAGAGAATAACTGGCTCAGACAAGTGGGCGGCTACTGGGGAATTGCCGTGTCTTTTGTTCTGAATGGCGTGGTGAGCGAAAAGCTATTCTTCCAGGTGTCATTTTGTGGAGAGATGTACTTTATCTTTGCAAAAGTGCGGCCGTTCCTAAAGGAGATTCGCGAGAAGATGAATAATCCCGATCTCTTTGGAGCGATGGAAAAGGCCATCATGGGTTCAAAGATTGCGCGAGCGCAGTATGAAAAAGTAGAAGCGAGAGTGGCAGCGATGCGGCAGCAGAAATGAGTACGCAAACAAATATAGGCCTCCGGAAGCGGAGTGTGCGGATCGCTATCGTGTGCCTCGCGACGGTCACAGCGCTGCTTCCTTCCGGAGCGAGCGCGAACGATATGCGGGGTTGCACTGCGGGAACCACGTTGCAATTGAGCGCGCCTGAGGCCGGCCAGGGAAGTTTGCTGCTGGTAGAAGTGAAGAGCGCGAAGGCCATTGCGGAAGTCCAAGGAGAATGGAACGAGCGAGGAGTGCCGTTCTGGAAGGAAGCAGGGAATTCGGGCGAGGCACGTGGCTTACTGGGCGTGGATCTGGAGAAAGCTCCGGGAAAGTACGAATTGAAAGTGAGCGGCCAGACGGCGGACGGCGAGAAAATCAACTGCACCGTGGTGATAGAAGTGAGAAAGGGCCAGTTTGCGACGGAGAAATTGCACGTGGGGAAACAGTTCGTCGAGCCCAGCCCGGAACAAATCAAGCGCGCGGACGAAGAGCGCCAGAAACTGCGCGATATTTTTGACCACGTGACGCCGGAGCGCTTGTGGGGCGGAAACTTTCGAATACCGTTAGATGGGGCGACCAACGGCTCGAATTTTGGCAAGCGGCGGATTCTGAACGGGAATCCCGGGTCACCCCATGGAGGGGTGGACCTTCGCGGGACCACGGGAACCCCAGTCCACGCTGCGCAACGAGGCCGGGTGGTATTGGCGGAGGAATTGTTTTTTGCCGGCAACACGGTGGTGGTGGATCATGGCCTGGGGATTTACACGTTCTATGGGCACCTCTCCGAGATTGACGTCAAGGGGGGGGACGCAGTGGAAACGGGTGCGGTGCTGGGAAAGGTCGGAGCGACCGGACGGGTCACCGGGCCGCATCTGCATTGGGGACTGACGGTGGAAAGAGCACGGGTGAATCCGCTGCTGTTGGTGAAGCTGCTGGGGGATTCCACTCGAAAAGAAGCCGCGAAGCCGTGATCAAGGTGAAACGAAGGTGCCGGCCGGAACACTAGAGAAGGACAGGCCGGTGCAAGAATTCTACTGGCGAAAGAAGGTCATGTCCCGGCAGATGCATAAGATAAGACAGGAGATAGCGGACAACAAGCGGGTAGCGCTGGAAGTCGAGTGGGCTGCAACGCTGGCTGTGCCCTTTGGATCGATTCCAGTGGGCGGGCAGATGAAAGCATTTTTTGCAGTGTTTCTGGAGTTTCGGGAAGGGAAGATCGTCCGGCAGCGGAACTACGATTGCTTCGAGGCGTGGTAGCGAGCCAGGAAAATGGGGGAGGTACGACGGTACTGTTCGGGGACCGGTTTTTGTGGTACTGTTCCGCCATTGTCCTCGGAGAAGTATGCAAGCAGTATGGGGCTGTGTGGGCAAGGTTCGTGCTAGTCACATCTCTACTGTTGTTCTGTCGTTTTAGCACCCTGCTGACACGATGCGGTCGGCGCATTCCCGCTGGCAGAAGTCAGTCGTAAGCGCCATTGGCTCATGAATCAGATTTGAGGTCCTAGCCGAAATGTCCCTGCTTCACTTTCGTTGCAAAGAACGGCGGCGCACTCTAAGGGTGGCACTCTCGGTGCCGCTCACAATTAAGGGCAAAATGGATTCGGGCGAGAAGTTCTCCGCGCAAACCCATTCGCAATCGGTGAATCGGCACGGCGCCTTGTTCCAACTGGAAGAGATCGTTTTGGTGGGGCAAACGTTGGTGTTGTCAAATGATCACACCTCCCAGTCGATGGAATGCCGCGTCGTTTCCATCCATCGGGCGCGCGATGGCAAGAAGTATGTCGGAGTCGAGTTTGTTTCACCTGAAACGAATTTCTGGCACATGCAGTTCCCGATTCCGGGCGCAAAACCGCTGCGGCGGATGGTTCCAAACAAAGTCTCCGCGTAGAGCAGGGAGCGGCTTTACTGTTCCTCCTTTCAACTCCTCTTTAGATTCCCAAATTGCATTTTCGCTGCTTTGCGCTCGGGTCAGAGGAGGCTCCAATCTCCGCAGGATGAAGGCGCCATCAAGCGGCATGGATCTCAACACAGAGGCACGGAGAGCACAGAGAAGAGTAACTCGCGAACGAAGCGCGTCCCTCTTCTCCTCTGCTGCGGCGGACTCGGCGGCGCGGGCCTGGGAGTCTTTGCGGGCGTGGTCGGAGCAGAGGTGTGGATGGTTGAGGGAGCGGGGAGTGCGGCATTGGCGGCCATCAGCGAAGGTGAAACGACACGAGGACGCGCGGTCCTGTGGGCGAAGAGAGGACATGGGTGTCTCCAAAGTTGAGTTGGAAATAAAAAAGCCTCGCGGGAGCGAGGCGCAATACTGACCAAGGATATTGTATCGGAATGATGATGAACCTGTCAAGGAGAGTACTGGTTAAAGCTTAGGACGACGGTCACGCTTTGAGATGGTCAGCTGTTTGGAGTTCTTGTTCAAGTTCCTCAAAGCTATACCGTAGCGGGGGGACACCGTGCTTCGCCGCAAATTCCATGAAAGCCGCCAACGGCGTCTGGCATAGCTCAGCAGCGCGTCCGAGCGAAATCTTATCCTCGCGATAAAGTTCGAGCGCCAGCAATCGAGCGGCTTGCTGGGAGAAGCTGCTCTCCGCCAGATTTGCGGCCCTCAGAAGTTCCGAAGGCAGCTTTACATCCACGGTTTCCATAGCTCAAAGTTACCGCACACGCGGCGGTTTGTCATGCCTTATCGCTTGCCCTTGTCAAACCTCCTTAAAAATGTCCTTTCTTAGCTCGATCAAAATTTCCCCTCGGGGGGGGTGGGAAAGGCTTGGCGGGGAGTGCGGCACTGGCGGCCATCGGTGAAGATGAAACGACACAAGGAAGCGCGGTCCTGTGGGCGAAGAGAGGACATAGGTGTCTCCAACAGTTGAGTTGGAAATAAAAAAGCCTCGCAGGAAGCGAGGCGTAATGCTGACTAAGGATATTCTATCGGAATGATGATGAACCTGTTAAGGAAAATGCTGGTTATAGCTTAGCGCGTGGCGAGTGGCTCCGGTTTGCGTCGTGATTGAGCTGAATCTACCCCCACCCTTTGCATATGGCAGAAACGCAAAGGATGGGGCACTCGGCTTATCCAGTTGACGAGCCATTGGTGAGGGCGTAGATTGGCCCCAACCGGGCAGTGAGAAAGTCCCTGATAGAGACAGCCGATGTCCAGCCTAAGGGTCGTTAGTAGCACAGCCGCTAGATTACTCCTCCTGTTTCTTACCTATCTCGTAATTTTTGTAGCTTGTGGTTGCGGTGGTGGAGGGAGCCCTCCGCCCCCGCCCCCTCTACAGGTCATCGTCTCAGTAGTTGGTCCGACTGACACCCTGAATACGGGAGCACCCTTCCTCTTCACTGCGACGGTGCAAAATGCCACAAACACCGTGGTCAATTGGTTCGTAGTCGAGCCCGGGGGCGGCTCAATCGCCGCAAATGGTGTTTATACGGCGCCTGCTGTTCCCGGGACATATACCGTGAAGGCAGTTTCTCAGGCTGACTCCAGCGCTTGGGGCACCGCTCCAGTGACGGTCGTAACAATCCACGAGGGCAGTATTCCGGGTTACGATGTCGGCGTCGATTACCATGCCTATGGTGCCAATTTCAGCCAAACCGCGTTTATCACCATCTACAACCAGCCGCAAGTCCGCCAAGCAGTGCAGACACAGCTTCAGGGCATGGCAGACCGCGGCGCGACGTTCATTCACACGAGCATCTGGTTTGTAACGGAGCCGGGGACGACCAATTTTGGCGAAGCTTGGCGCGCTACATTCCCTATGACTGACCAAGAAGCCGCAAACCTACGCGCTTATGCTCAGGATGTCGCAGCCGTACAAGGCGCCGGCGGAAACAGATTGCGCCTTGATGTTGGGTTGATGTGGCTAGGGGCTTCCGATTACACCAGCGGTTCTCCAAGCACTGGTCTTGGCTATAGCAAGAACATCAGCGCTACGGAATTCATTTCACGCGTCCAGACAACAACCGATAAAGTACTCAGTGCGTTGAGCGACGTGACGCGATCCGATGGTGTCCGGTTGGTTGACACGATTTTCTTCGACCCCGAAGTTATGATCGGCGCCAAGGCCAACGAAGACTGGTTCCTTGCGAACAACTATGCACGCTTCGTCTCGGTCGCATCGCAACATGGGATCCGGCCCGCCGTTTATTTCCTCGCCGAGGGAACGCAATCGATCGTTTTCGATGATGGCTATACTGATCCGGTCGACCCAATCCTGGACGGCCACCGCTCTGTGGCTTGGATCTATCGGAGTCTGAAATTCATGGTTAATAATGGGCTTCCGATTCCATCACGCATTGATTTTTCCTGCTACTTGGTTTCGACAGGCGCAACTTACAACCAACTCCTCCAACGCATTTTGGACGACGCGGACGCCACGTTCCCGTCGCTTGGCGCGCCGAAGTTGTATGGCGCGGCAGAGACGTATTATTTACTCGATCCGAACCAACGACTCCTTTATGGTCAAGCATTCGCTAGTCAGGCTGCGCAAAACGCCCGCCTTCAGCGAGTCAGCTTCTGGACCACACCCGATGGGGGCGGTACCGGCCAAAATTCCACTTATCCCTTCACCATCGAGGACTACTATCCTCCTGCCCCGTGACTGCTCGTGGTTAGAAAAGGTCCGCCGTGACGCAAGGTCCAGGGCCCTGTTCATCCTAGTCTGTATGGTTCAACTCACTGAGCACACGATATGCTTGTGCATTCGGTTCACAAGCGGGTTCACGGACCAGAACGGGACTGTTAGCGGGTAAGGTGGAGAGGTTATTTGCGTTCGGCGAGAAGGGCCTTGAGGCGGGCGTAGTGCGATGAAAGAGGTCAATCCCTTCGCTGCTGCACTTGCCGCCATGCTTCCTGCAGGCCGCGCGCGGCAATCTGTTGTTCAAGTTCGGTGAGTTGGATCGCCTCGGGGGATGTGTTGAGCATGGAGCGAATGTCCCGCAGGTGCTTCTCCGAGCCGCCTTCCCTGTAATATTCGAGCTTGCGCACGATGACGTACTCGGGAGGCGCAACGACGAGCACTTGGCCCTCCACTTCCAGCCGCCGCGCCCGCGCCAGTCCCCAGGCGTGCAACGGATCTCGCCCACTCAGATACACGTCTGCTTTGAAACCAGTCTCATGGTGAATAATGTTGAAGTGTCCGCGTTGTTCGCGCGCCACCTCCACGGCGATTACCTCTGCCGGTGGACAATAGAACTCTGCTGGCGGGAATACCTCGGGCAGCCGGGCAATGTGCCCCCGATCCAGCGCCACGATCAAATCCACGTCATGGGTCAGGCGCGGCTCTCCATAAATGATGACCGCCGCGCTCCCGCTGACCATGTAGGCTACGCCCAGCGTGTTCAACCGCTGGGTGAACATTAGAAAGAGGTTAGCTTCGGGCATACAGAAAAATATCGCGCACGGCTTGACGGATGGCTTCGTCGGTCCAATCCGGGTGTTCCGCGCGCAACGCAGCCGCCTTTAGTTGGCGGGCGGAATGATACAGCCGTTCGGCGGCCCGCAATTTCTGCGCTGGCGACATGGCTTGCAGGATCTGTTGCGCTTCGGTTTTCATCGGGTTCACGAACCAATATAAGACTGTTAGCCTGATAACTGAAAGAGGTTACTTTCGTTCCTCGGTGGCGAGGATGGGGACTTAGCAGGCCATGGCAAACGCGGTGAGGAGGATCGGGCTGATTTCGGATACGCACGGTTTGCTGCGCAAAGAGGCACTGGAAGCCTTGCGCGGGTCGGAGCTGATCCTTCATGCAGGGGACGTGGGAAAGCCGGAAATATTGGAACAACTAAAAGAGATCGCGCCGGTTGTAGCGGTGCGGGGCAACGTGGATACGGAGCCGTGGGCACAAGCGTTGCCAGAGTCGGCCCTGGTCGAAGAAGGTGGGGTGCGGATTTACATGCTGCACGATGCGAAGGCTCTGGACTTGAATCCTGCCGCAGCCGGCTTCCACATCGTGGTCAGCGGCCACTCTCACCAACCTGGAAGGGAGGTACGCGATGGCGTGTTATACGTCAATCCGGGGAGCGCCGGACAGCGGAGATTTCAGCTGCCGGTCACCGTGGCACATCTGAGATTGGGACGAGTGCCCTGGGAAGTGGAGTTCGTGGACCTCGAACAATCCCGGTAACCCTTATAGCCCGTATTGTTTCCTTGCGTCACTATTACTGTGGGGCAGTAACCCAAGCCATGCCATCGACGCCCGGAGTGAGATCGATCGGCTGCTGCATCTTCCAGGAGCGCAGGTCGAGCACCGCGATCCTCCCGGCGCCAGTTCCGCTCACATAGGCGATCTCCGCGTCCGGTCGAATCAGGATTTCCGACGATCGCCCTGGAATTTCCAGCGAACGCACCACTTTCAGAGTTTGCAAATCAACGACATGGAGACGATTTGCTACCATGCTGGCGGCCAGCAGCCAGCGCCCGTCGGGAGTTGGCTCCGACGCATAGGCTACGTCCGGCAACGGGATCCAGCTCGTGATCTTGTTCGTGGCCGTATCGATGACGGCGACTCGAGGCATGTCCTGGTCGTGCGTAAAAATGCGCAGGCCATCCGGCGAAATGGAAATACGCTGGACGCTTTTTGCCACGGGAATCGTCGTGAGGAGTTTGCGCTGAACGAGAAAAGAACCAGCATGTGGGATTGCGGCTCGCCCGTCGGAATTTCCGCGAGAATTTTGTTCGTGGAAGGATCGATCACGTCGACGGCATTCGCGAGCTCAGCGGTGACGTAAAGCAGACCGTCAGGCCCGAACTCGGCACGGTGCGGGCGGAGCGGTTTACCCAGATCGATCGTGGCAACGAGCTTGCGCCCCTGTAGATCAATCACGTCTATCGTGCTGCCGTCTGTTCCGGGCTTTCCAACACCGGAGTTTCCGTAAATCGGAACGTAAGCAAAGCGGCTGTCTTTCGAGACGATGACTTCATGGCCGTTCACTCCCACGGAAATTTTTGCCAGTTCACTGCGATTTTCCGGGTCGACGACCAGTAGGGTGTGCTCCTTCTGATTTGCCACAACCAGCAGACCACATGCCGGCGGCGCTGTCCTTGCGACTCGGAGCAACCCTGAAGTCAGGAACATCATGCAAGCAAGGAGCAATGACAGGCGTGTTAGCATGAACCACCTCGACAGAAGATCTTTTGCAATCGATTCCGCAGAAACTCAGTGGAGTATATCTTTTCCCGAAGTCAGCGGCTACGCCCGTGTTTCTTTTTTGCCGGTCGCTTGCTTCGCGGCTTGCGCGCCGATGACCTTGGTCTGGAGACCGCCTCCTGTGTTTTCTTGGGAAGCTTCGCGAAAACCATTTCGTAAGAATCGCGCAGGAAGCGCGCAAGCTCGTCCGCCTGCAAAGCGTCACGTGTTTGTAACGCCACCCATTGCGCTCGCGCCAGGTAAGGCGCGGGGATGATGTTGGGCCGCTCCGTAAGGACAGCGAAGTTTTCCGGCGCCGCCTTGAAGCAGAGACATACCGGAGCCGGCTCCAATGGGGTCACAGCGAACATCTTCCCACCAACTTTGAATAGCAGGTCGTTGCCCCACTGGATCTGTTCCGTGGCGCCGGGAAAAGAAAGGCAAATCGCGCGCACCCATTCGACATCCATGAGCAGGATGCTAGGACGAATAGAGTGCTGGCCGCAACGAACGAGCTCAAACGTCCGGCGTCCTTTCTCGCCGGTCATCCTTCCCAAACGATCTCCTTCACTGGGCCAATCACAAAGAAATAAGAAAGCGCCGCGAGCAGTGCGACGACCGCCATAATCACGAAGGCCATGAAAAAGTGCCCGGTGTAGTCGATCACGAATCCGGTCACTGCCGGTGCAATGATGCCCGCAAGATTTCCGAGGAAATTCTGAAAGCCCGTCCACCGGCCCGCCATTTTAGCGCCAGCGAGCGTTTGGGTAATCGCCCAGATGTTGGACCCGCACATTCCGCCCGCCCCGAACGCTAGAAGCAGCAGAATCACAGAAATCGTCGGCCCGGCAAGGGCGCAGCCAAGAAGAAAGAGCCCGGCGCCACCCGCTCCCACGCCAGCAAACGTTTTGCGAACCATCGTGGGCGTTCCACCGGCGGCGATCCAACGGTCGGAAATCCATCCGAAGATCACGGCACCAGCCGAGTAGCACAAGTATCCCAGCCCGCCAATTTTGGCCATTGTGCCCATCGAGAGGTGCCGCTCCCGTACTAAATAGTACGGCAGCCAAGTGATCTCGAAATACAGCACGTAATTTGCGCCAAACAGGCCCCCGCAAGTCCCCCACATGGATCGTTCCTTAAGGAGTTCGAGAAACCCTGGGCCACCTGTCTCCACAGGAGAAATCGTAGTCTCTCCTCGCGGCATCCACCGGAACCAGGGAATCAGCCAGGCCATGCTGACGACTCCAAGCACGATGAAGAAGGGACGCCATCCGTAGCGCGCCATGAGCGTGCCCCCAAAAAACGTGCCCAAAGCCGGGCCGCACCCAACTCCGGCAGCGATTAGCGCGTTTGCGAATCCCCGGCCCACTTCTGGAACGTGCCGCACTAGTGTCCTTGCGTAGCAGGGATACGCGGTCGATTCGCCGATCCCCAGCATGAGTCGCGCGGCAAGCAAGGCCGAGAACGTATGCAAACCACCCGTAACCGCCGTCGCGCCGGACCATAGAAAAAACCCAACTGCCATCACCCATTTGACGTCAAAGCGATCCGCCAGCCAGCCGGAAACCGGGAGGAAAAGAGAGTAGGTCCAGAAAAAGGAGGACAACAGGATGCCGAGCTGCGACGCAGATAAATGAAGCTCGTCCTTCAACAACGATGCCGCTATGGAGAGGTTGCCCCGATCAATGTAATTAATCAAGGCGGCCAGGGCCAGCAGCGCCATCACTCGGATGTGGGTGCGCGAACCTTGCACGCTCGCGTTGTCAATTGGGAAGGGCAAGTGTTGTCGGCGGACATTGTCTCTGCTGCTCCGGGTTGTGGCAAGCCGCTTCTTCGCGCCCGAAAATGCGTCTTCTTGTTGTTATTGTGTCCGTCGAGATGGTCGCGCGCATGAGCGATTTCGGGAACCCTCCGGTAGCTGCGAAACCCGGTGGCGCCAAAAGGGATATGGATAAAAGCAGAAGGGCCCCGCCTGCGGAGCCAGGGCCCTCGCCGAGTTAGTGGTTTACCTGCCGCCCCAGCGGTAGATGACGCCCGCTTCAATTCGGGCATTGTTCTGCCTGACGCCGCCAAAGTGCGTGTACAGGTATTCGACTTGGATCAGCCGAAAGGAAACGTGTTCTGTGAATTTGTAGTCCGCGCCCCCTCCCAACGCCATGGCAAAGGAGTTTGCGGTGCCACCGCCGGTAACGCCGAAATGCTGCCCTCCGAAAAGCACGTGGGCGAATGGGGTCAACGAGCCATAGGAACGATACGTTACCCTAGGCCCGAACAAATAGTTAAGTGTGTGGGCGCTCGTGCCAGAAGGCAGGCCGGTCACTTTACAATATCCGAAATCCCCAACCACCCCCAGCCAGTCATTGACGTTCCCCGCAGCCGAACCGCCTACACCCTGGCAGTTTGTCCCCCCGGGGTTGAGCCGGATGTACTGATAGCCGCCGAATACTTCAGCCTTAGGGTAGTTCTGGGCCCGAACTGGAGCCACAAATGTAAGTATAAGCACCCCTAATATCAATAATTTACGCATCTCTCCTCCTCTGAAGCTGTTGTGCTGGGTTTACCTCTATCATCCCGTGATGGCTGGTCCTCCTCAAGCGCGTCCCGTGGCATGTTCTGTATCGAATAACAGGAAGATTGGAACCAAGCGACCTTCAGACCAAGCCCGTTCGTCGTTGTGCTTCGGCTTTTGGATCTCGACTTCTGTGTCATCCGGTGGGGAACCAGCTTAGTTTAGGGGTAGAAGATGGAATGAATCGGCGTCCGTGGAAGGCCCGCCGTTGCCAACTTGCGAAACCGTAATGTGCCAGTTTAGAGAAATGGCACGGAAGAGCCCCGGGCTGGGAGAAGAACCGGACGGAGCGCCAACGGCGGTACACCGGCAAGCCTTTGTTCGAGCTAGGCTTACCCAAGCGCCCAGTCCCCGGCTGGCGCACCCGTCCTTTGTACAAGGGGATTTTCGTAGCGGAAGAATATAGGCCGTTTCCCGACAACCGGCGTTAGTGCCAGACTGCCAGGATGGCACCCATAACGAGGTAGCAGACCAGCTGGTAGCCCGTGTTGATAGCGAAGAGCTTCATGCTCTGCCTCATGAACAACGCGCCCGTCAACTGCACGGTGGCGACAAAGCCCAGCCACACATGGAACCCAAGCATCGAACCCGTATAGAGGTCTTCCGCTCGAAGCCCATGGAGGATCAAGGCCAAGGTGAAAGCGGAAAGCAGGCTGGCCACGAAGGACCCGCCGTAGGCTGGCCCGGCGCTCTTCTGCATCTCCTGGATTTTGGCCTTGTCGTTCGGGTCGTAGCCCATTTCGCGCATCCATGGCTTCGCGAACAGAATTGGTGAGTACCACAGGAATCCCACCACCATGGTGGATATCGCGGCTACCAGAATCGCCAGCCAATTTAAACTGTGCATATGCATGAAGAATTTCCTCCGGTCAGTAATGAGTGAAACAGTAGGCGCTATCCTATGACGTGCCCCGCCAGGGTGCAAAGAGAAATTGGCGAAAGAAATCTCTTAGGGTTTGAAGCCGCTCGCGGTTCCGTCTCTCGCCTCCTCGATCATCTCCGTCCAGAGTCTCAGAGTTAAGTCCTCGCGTTCCGGATTTCCGAGCTGCCAGCGGAGCTCTTTTTCCTAACGCTCCTTGAGTATCTTCAAGTCCAGTGGGATGTTGTGGGCCAAGTGCTTTACATCGTCGCGATCGCGCTGGATGTTTCGTTCGAGCTTCGACAATGCGAGGTCGTAAGGATCGAGGGCGCAGATTCGGAGGTGCTTGTACGCGCCCGGAGACATTTCGGTGAGCCGCTCTTCGTAGTCCTCGGGCACTCTGGCTACCGCTACGTAATCCAGGTAGATTTTGTACCTCCGGTGAAGCGCGCCGCCCTGGACGCCCAGTTCAAGCAGCGGTGCGCGTTGTTCCCGTGGAGCGATAAGCAGGACATCGAGGTCGGAGGTCGCCCGCGATAATCCGTAAAGCTGTGTCACCACAAACCCGCCCATGCAATCCAATCGCGTTTCTTCCGTCGCTTCCCGGTCGAGTTCGCCCAGGAACGAATGCCATGGTTCCGGGATTTGGCTAGCGTGTGGCATGCGGGAGATTCTCCGTCTTCATGTCCGTTAACAGGTTCCAATGCGCGGCTGTAGCGGGGCGGTTCGAGCGAAGCCATTTTCTCTCCGCTTCCGTCAGCGAATCGTGGCAGAGCGTATCTTCTTTGACAAGCCGCGAGCGTTCCAGCACCGCCACGTATTCCCCGAGCCTTGCAGAACGGTGCGGGTCGCTTGACTGAGAAGCCAGTTGAGAAGCCAGGGTGACGACAAATCCCAGCCGATTCTGCCGGTCCAACAGTTTGGCGTTCTGCACCATCCAGTCCCAATCCATGTCCGCGTAGGCGAGCGCCAGCCACGGCAAGCCTTCCGTTACCCTGATCTCCAGGTTCGCTGCATTGAGCGCCGTCAGCAGAACTTCCGCGGGATTGCGCCGCGCTTTCGCCCGCAAGTGAGCGAATCCTGGATAACCCAGGGATGCGAGCTGCAGGCTCAGTTTTTCACTTTCCCCAGGCGTCTCCAAGGCCTGCACATGCAGCGGAAGTGCCGTCGGGGGCGCATGCAGAGTCTCAACGGCCAGGCGAGTCAGATCAGAGGGCATTAAGCGGCGGCCGCGCTCAAGCATGGAAAGATAAGCCTGGGTCACCCCCAGCTTTTCCGCTGTTTCTTCTTGTGTCCATCCCTTTTTTCGTCGCGCATCCCGTAAGTCTTGGCCCGTCATTTTCGCCCCTCTTTCTTGCCTGGGTCCCTGCGAGTGGGGACCTCGCCTAATACATATAACATAGCTTGTTATAATTCGCAAGCGCAAAATCCCCTCGCAAACGCAACAAAGCCGAGGTCCGCCGCGGACGGCTGCCGTCACCCAAGCGAGAAAACCATCCTAAGGCCGAGAGGCTCCGTAGCTTTTGGAACAGAACTGCGAGGCCGCTGTTTGACCAAGATCGACTTGAGCTAGTAAGTCCTGCGGAACTCCACGAAATCGCGCCCCGCGTACAGCCGGTACGTGCCCGCGGCTGCAGACGCCACCACTTGCAGGGGAATGGGGCGCTTCATTTCCGCGTCTTTCTGAGAAGAGGCTTGCAAAACGTCATTGGCGCCGAGGTCCATCACTACAAACTTTCCGCCGTTCAGGAAACCGATGCCGTAGGCGCCGGGCTTCAAGGTTTGCCCGCCGATTTCCAGCGTGACTTCGTTCAGCAGATACGCCTGGTATTTCTCCTTGATGGCCGTGGAATAGCCCGAGCTGTCCACCAGTCCCGCGAGAACATAAAAATCATCATCGAAGTGCACCCCACCGCTGTTGCGGAACTGTACTGGAGCACTCTGCCCGCGGAAGAAAACTCTCTCCGGAAAAATTTTCGGAGTGATGTCCGCCGCCTTGAGAATCATCTCTTTGCCAGCAGCGGGAGGATTGTCGGCCCCGGCAGTGAGTAAATGGCGGAGAGGAATAGTGAGAAGCAGGAGGGACAAGAAAGCCAAAAACCGCGTGAAACGTTTCATGGAAACTCCTTTCAGGATGAGAGAATCCTACAACATTCTTGCGGGCCAGCACAAAAAACACGGTTGTAGGCGGCCCCAGACCACACGTCGACCGAGGAAGAATGAATGCCCGGAGCGCAACGTCGCGGGTACTGAGAATGGTAGAACGCCACGCATCGAAGCACGCGTAACGCAAGTTTTACGGCGGATTCATCAAGGCTCAGGCGCGTTGTGACACCGTTTTCCGGCGTACGGAGGGTTACCAGGCGATTTCGCTCGATCGGAGGAACACCTTTGAAAACAGCATACAAGATTTTAGTAACAGTTTCGGCCCTATTTATTGCTGCCTTCGCTACACAAGCGGATGAAGACCATGTTCGTTGGACCAAGAATGGAGCACCAACCGAAACGTATGTCACCGGCGGACCATGGACGCTGGAGCAATCCGGAGCGGCGAACGGTTTGAAGTCGTCCGGCTATTGCGACAGCAACGGCAAACAAATCGGGAATCCCGGAACGGAGCGGATGCAACCTTACTATTTCCCGTTCATCAACGGCCGCGGGAAGCATCTGCAAGGCTATTTCGACTGGCGGCCGAAAGATACTGATGAAGCGGTCGCGGCGGCGTTTTCTGATGACGCGGGTTTCACGTGGACATTCCAGCAGAAGGTCCTGGAGCTCAGGACCACTTGCCCAAATCAAGTACAGAAAGATCCCGACGGTGACAAGGACAACGGGCCCGATCCAAACAATAGCGATAACGGCGACGACGACGGGCAGGGACACCAATTCGTGATCACCATCGCTGGACACACGTACTTGTATACGTTGACGCGTTCGAACGGCCACATTGACGTGGATGACCTGGGCATTCATGAACTGTTTCCTCAGCCCGGACTTCCGCTGAACGGGGTGCCGCTGATGGATGATGCGGCGACAGATGCATCCCCGGTTGGCACGCCCGAACTGCCATTCCACACCACCGGGTTGTTGAATCCGGACGGCATTCTTGGCGTCGTCCCCGGAAGCTGGCCGCTGAAGATTATCTACGAACAAAAAATTCTGAAAGGCGACAACACCGGGAGCACGGCGTTTCCCCCATCACAACAATGCAACACGTTCTGGGCCAGCTACTACGCGACCAATCCGTTTGGCACTGCGGTGAACGATGACATCACCTATCTGCGGCTCGCCGAAACCATCGATGGCGTCAACTTCAAGGACGACGGCATTCTGCAAGGCTTGAATGATCCGACCGATGTCGCCGCCACCGGCACACGCTGGCTGGCGACCGCTGGAACCATTCTGAAACTGGGAGGCGGCAAATTTGGTTTGCTCTTCTCCGGAGGCGGTTGCATCGATGGAGACTCGGACGCCTTCCACTATATCGGGTACGCCGAATCCAGCGATCTGCTCCACTGGACCGTTGTGAACGGCATCAACAATCCAGTGGTCTCGTCGGCACCGTTCACGATTGCGGTTGATCCCAACGGCATCCCGGCGGCGGGCGGCGCTCCGGTCACCGTTCCGGCAAACGCTGCGATCGTGGGACGTGCCATGGGATGGTTTTCAGGGCGTGTATACGCGCCAAGCGCAACTCTCTTCGATCCTCACGACATCACCGTAGTTTTTGCAGGCTATCACACGCCAAAACCAAAGAACGGCTTGGGCGACTACCGCACCATCGGGCGCGTAAGCTTGCACACCGAGCGCGAGATTGTCGCGATCGGCCAGGGTTCCAGCGGCGATGATAGCAATGAAGAGTAGTTGACCTGGCGGCGCTTGCGGATTGCTAGCAGCGAAATAAATGAACGGGGCGGGCAGAAATGCCCGACTTAACAGAGAGGCCGGGGAACTGCTCCGGCCTTTCTCTTTTCTCTAACAACTAAAACGCATTATGAGGACGAGGACAATGCTGTGATATCTTACGGCGCGCCTGCGGCATTGCCTAATCGAGAGGATAAAAATGCTGGACCGACGAAATTTCATGAAGACTTGCTCGGGGATGGGCTTGGCGGGAACCCTCTTGCCGGGAGTTTTATGGGCGCAAGCACAAGCGCAAGGTGCGAAGAAAATCACCAAAGAAATGATCGAGAGTGCCGCGGCCATCGCGGATGTCCCGATTTCCGAAGAATACAAAGAGATGATGCTCGAAAGCCTCAACGATCAGGCCAAAGGCTACGAAGACATCTATAAGTTGCACATCCCCAACCCGGTTGATCCCGCGCTGATCTTTGATCCCGTGCTCCCGGGGATGAAGTTCGAGACGGAACGCAAACCCATGTGGATGTCGCCGCCCAATCTTCCCGAGGCCTTCAGCAATTTTGGGAAAGCCGGGGCGCGGCCGAATTTTGAAACGTTGGCTTTTGCGAGCGTGCGGGATCTCGCCGAGATGGTGAGGACAAAGAGAGTGTCCTCGATGGATTTGACGTTGATGTATTTGCAACGGCTGAAACGGTATGGCCCGTCCCTGAAGTTTGTCGTGACGCTGACGGAAGAACGCGCGTTCGAGCAGGCCAGGCAGGCGGACGCTGAAATAGCCACTGGAAAATATCGCGGCCCGTTGCACGGGTTGCCGTGGGGCGCGAAGGATTTGCTGGCCGTGAAGGGCTATCGCACCACGTGGGGCGCCGGCGGATTCGAAGACCAGATACTCGACGAGGACGCAACCGTGGTGAAGCGACTCGACGACGCGGGCGCGGTGCTGGTCGCGAAATTAACTCTGGGCGCATTGGCGCAGGGCGATGTGTGGTTCGGCGGCGTGACGCGGAATCCCTGGAACCCGAATCAGGGTTCCAGCGGTTCCTCAGCGGGTCCTGCTTCGGCAACCGCGGCCGGGTGCGTGGCCTTCAGCATCGGATCCGAAACGCTCGGCTCAATTTCTTCGCCATCCACGCGATGCGGATGCACGGGACTCCGGCCCTCATTTGGTCTGGTGCCGCGCACCGGCGCCATGGCGCTCTCCTGGAGCATGGACAAACTGGGCCCCATCTGCCGAACCGTCGAAGATTGCGCGCTCGTTCTGGACACCATTCAAGGACGCGATGGCCTCGATCGCACGGTGCATCCCGCGGCTTTCAATTGGGACGCGAATCTGGATTGGCGCAAGCTGCGCGTTGGTTATCTGAAAGCCGCATTCGAACGGAAGCCGGACGAACAGCAGGAAGCCGCAAAGGAAGAACCGCTGGCGACTCCCGAAGAACAAAAAAAGCGCGAAGAACAAAAGAAACGCCGCGAAGCATCGCGCGCGCGGGCAGAGTACGACAGAAAATACAACGATGCAGCGCTGGTAAAACTGCGGGAAATGGGTGTGAATCTTGTGCCCGTCGAGATGCCGAAATTTCCTTATGACGCCATGAGGACGATGCTCACCGCGGAATCAGCGGCGGCTTTCGATGAACTCACGCGCACGGGCAAAGACAAGCTGCTCACGTCCCAGAAAGACCGCGACTGGCCGAATACGTTTCGAGCGGCGCGCTTCATACCCGCCGTCGAGTACATCCAGGCCGCGCGAGCACGCCGCATGGCCATGGAAGCCGTCGCAAAAGTCTTCCACGATTTTGACGTAATCGTCGCGCCGACAAGCGGGGAACAACTCGTCATCACAAATCTGACGGGAAATCCCGCCGTGATATTGCCGAACGGTTTGCGCGGTAGCGACGCGCCAAAATATCTCTCGGACGACCCGAGTGATTCCCAAAATGTCGGCGGCCCCGGAACTCCCACCAGCCTGACGTTTCTTGGAAAACTATACGGCGAAGGGGAACTGCTCGCATTTGCGCGCGCCTACCAGGAAGCCACAGGATTTCATCTCCAGCATCCAAAACTGCCGCCGGTTGCGTGATCCAATGCGAATGCCAGCGGTTGCGCCGGCTACATTCCCTTCTGAATGGGATAGCCCTTGTCCACCCAGTCCGTCGCGAAATTCGTGGAAAGAACGAGAACGCGCAATTTCTTGAATCCCATTTTGTCCAGTGCCGTGAACGCCGGACGAATGTTGGGGCACTTCTCAAACGGGCAGCATCCGCAGTAAATCACAAGATTCGTCGTTCGCGGCAAAATGTCCGCCCATTTTTTCAATTCGGAAAGGCCTGGCTCCGTGGAAGCGGTCCCGTGAAATGTAGCCCCCGGAATATGACCGCCGGCAAAAAGCGTGTGGAACCCGACGTAAACGACGGTAGCTGGAGTCCCGTTCTTCTCCCCCAGTTCCCGAGCCAGGTCCGCAGGCTGGATGGCCTGTGCAGCGGTCCAAGGGTCAGAGGACTGCTTTTCGTCTCCCCGGATTGCGGCAACGAAAACGAATGCGGCTGATGCAGTGAACCAAAGTGTAAACACTGAACTCAAGAAACGTGCTTGGAAGCGATTTGTCGCCGGCGTCAAAGGAATCTCCCAGGAAATGCCCTGACGTTTGTTCGAATAGATTTGTGAATTCAAAAAATAGCCGCCTATTTCTTAAGTTCGGCGCGCGTGCGCTGCAGCTTGATGGCCGTGGTGCGCAGAGTTTCGGGAACGTTTTTGTTGCTGGTAAGGCGCTTCAGGTCGACGGCATTGAGCATCGGTAGCATGTGCAGGGTGACGTCCAGCGGCGCTTTGGGATTGGTGATGAGGTTGCGGACGACGGTGTAGTTCTTGCGGAAATTTCGGTTACTGGCGATCAGCCGAAGAATTTCATCGGTGAGGCTGGACATCGCCGCGAAGGCCTCCACTTCCTGGTCGGTAAGCCGAGGAGACTGAAGAACCGCGCGCTGGACGACCTTGTTGTTGTCGCGGATCAGCGTTCGGCGCGCCTCGGAGCCGCCTTTCATGGCGAATTGCACGCGCTGCGCGACGGTCATTTTCGCTAGACGCTGGATCAGAGTCTGCCGCCTCGCGATGTCGGATTCAACTGCTGCTGCGGCTTCTGCGAGTGCGGCTTCATCAATAAGATTGTCCGGGCCGTGAAGTTCGTGGAGCTGATTTTTTTGCTCGGCCGTCAACGACGTGGAATGTTCCAGCGCCGCGGCCAGGGCGGGAGACTCACTGATGCGGTCGAGCTCTTCCATCAGCGATTGGATGCCCAGTGTTGAAAGATGCCGGACGATCGGGACCAGGTATTCGGCAGGACAATTCTTGTTTTGTACCATCGCCTCGCCGACGCCCGGCTTGTCCGCAAGATTTTTTCCCGCGAAAGTGAACAGCGCGGGCAGAGCCTGCTCGCGTTTCAGGGCTTCGACAAAGGACTCCACGGGCAATGAGAGAATCGCAGCTTGCGCGCGGTCGGAAACAATTTCGTCGGGATCATGGGCGAGAACCGCCAGAATTTCCGCGCGGTCCGTGGGAGCAAGATGCGCACCGCCGGTGCACACGGCGATTTTTCGTTCGCGCGTCGCGCGGCCGTGGCGCAGATCTTCAAGAACTTCAGGGCTGAGAGTTTCCACGGATTACCGCCTCAAGTCCTTTTGACTTAGCACCATTGTACCGGAGGCGCCGGGCGCGCCAAGAGGCGGCATGGCTCTGCCGTTCAATTCCAGCAACACCGCGGAGGAGTCCCCGGCGGTAACCTCGAACTGCTGATTGGCCGAAAAATGACGGTTCTCTCCCGCAGGCAACTCGGCGTCCAGAAGAAGTTTGTTGTCCGCAAGAATGCGGACGCGCGTGGCCGCAGAGGTAGAAACCGAAAGATCCAGAAGTGCGGCAGAAGAGGATTGCTCCGTTGCTCCCTGCGAAGTGGCAGTGGAGGGAAGCTGTGGTTGCGTACCCACGGAAGCGGCGGCGGATTTTTTTGCCGCCCGGTAAGCGGCGTAGCGGTGCCAGGCGTAACGGCAGGTGAAAAATAGTCCGAATAGCAAGAGAAGCACGACAAGAACGGCCGCAACCGGAAGCCACTTCGGCGGGGGCGGAATGCGCTCCTCGGGCTTGGCGGGAGCCGCGGGCGAATGTTCCGCGCGGGCCGAATCGTATTCGCCGAGCAGCGCTTCCTCATTGAGGCCCAAATAGCGCGCAATGGTGCGCACGAATCCGTGGCCGAAGACGCCGCCGGGCAGCTTAGCCCAATCCTCATTTTCCAGGGCCTCGACAAATCGCGCGCTGATACGCGTGGCTTTGGTCAGTTCGTCCATGGAGACTTCGCGCAGCTCGCGCTCGCGCTTCAGGCGTTCGCCAAAATTTCCTCTGGCCATGAACCCGAACCTGTCCTCGAAACTCCAAGTGCAACCGCGTCGCAATCGTCTCCAATCGCGACCGCAGAGCGGCGGATTACCATCGCAAAACGGCTGACACGGCGGGCGCTCGCAAAAAAATCAGCGGGGATCCCTCAACGGACTATAGGCGGACCAATCCAGCGCTGTCAAACGAAGAGGCTTTCGGGTGTTTGTTCACTCTCAGCAATTCAGGACAGGTTCATTGCAATGCAGAAACCACTGCTCCAAAACAACACGGCGTGAAAACCACCGGTTCGCCAATAGAAATCTGGACAGGGAGCTTACCAGCCAGCTTGGGAGATGCCCGCCGATGTCGAAAGCCCATTCTTTCTGAGATTTTCCGAAGCGCGTGGCGAGGAGGCTATTGTATGTTTTCCATAGCGCTGGACTATTTTTTCCGTGCGCGGCAAGAATGGCCTGCCCTGCGAGCAATCCTGACTCAACTGCCGGCCGAATGCCCTCGCCACTTTGTGAATACGCTAACCCGGCTGCATCACCGACCAGTAACACTCCGTCTCGGGCGACCTCCCGTTTCGAATGCCCGTACAGAAGATAGGAATGCCCCCGCAAGTGCGATGGCAAATCGAATGCGATTTTTCCAGATTTTTTCAGAAAATCCACAAAGCCAGCAACGTGCTCGGGCAGAGCTTGTGGATCCAGCCGGCCTAAGCCTACGTTCAGAAAGTCATTTTTTCTGACACACCATCCATAACCTTTCATGTCAGGGCAAAAGTAGATCTCGGGAAGTTCGGGCTGAATCGAACATTGTTTATTCTGGCTTTCGGACATTTGGAACTCAGTTTCCTGCGCGGCAACGCTGATTTCCTTGCGTGCGTGGGCGCCTAGATGTCGAGCTACAGGACAAAAATGTCCGCCGGCCCCGACGATGAGCCGGGCCCGAACTTGACCATTTGCAATCCAATGCTCGCCGGAGCGTTCCAAACTTCCTAGAGGCGTTCCCTGCTGAATGCGCGCGCCGGATCGCTTGAGCAGAAAATCGTCAAACTCGCAGCGGCGAATCCCATAGCTAATGGGTTTGCCGTAATCGGTTTCCACCTCGGGGCCGCCCATGAGGCTGATTCGAAAACCGTGGATGGGCTGCAGGATCCGGGATCGGGCATACTCGGCAAGATCAATCTTGAGCTCCTGCAATACCGGAGGCGTGATCCATCCTCCACATACTTTGTCACGAGGGAAAATCTGCTTATCGAGGATCACTGCGGTTAGCCCGGAATCCCGCAATTTCCAGGCGCAGGAGCTGCCAGCAGGTCCGGCCCCTACGATCAAGATATCGCACGAATCCATCTGGCTTCCTCGTCTTCGTCCTGGCTCTGCCGATAGAGATGAACGCGAGTCCAAGGAATTTGCTGACAAGCCGTCCGTGCAAAGACGATTTGAAAAAGCTGCAAGGTGCCTACGCGGAAAGCCGCAATCGCCCCGGCCAGATAGAGCCGCCAGGTTCTCACGAGATCTGGACCGTACATTTCTCCTACTTGGCTGGCGGATTTCTCAAATCCACTCAGCCAATATTCCAAGGTCCGCGCGTAATGCAGCCGCAGATTTTCGACATCAAGGACGGACAAATCATGGGGTTCAAAAATATCCATGGCCTGGCGAAGTGTGGGCGCATAAGCTCCCGGGAAAATGCGTTTTCTAGTCCAGGTGCTGAAAGGGCACGGTTTGTTGCGCCCGATGAAGTGGAGAAGCCCGCGCCCGGCCCCGTCGAGCGAACGGTGGATGATGCTTCCTAGCTCCTCGTAGTGTTCTAACCCGACATGTTCCAGCATCCCCACGGACACAAACGCGTCGTATTTCCCGGAAATGTTCCGGTAATCGTCTTCCACGAATTCCACCTGTTGGCCCAGTCCGAGCTGTCTCGCCCGCCAGCGCGCCCACAGGATTTGCTCATGGGAAATATTAAAGGCCCGAACGGTCGCACCGTAATGCTTCGCCATGTAGAGTGCCAGCGCGCCCCATCCGCATCCCGCGTCCACAACTCGTTCGCCCGAGCGGAGCTGCAGCTTGCGGCATACGTAATCCATTTTGGCAATCTGCGCTTCTTCCAACGTCGCGCTCGCAGAAGGAAAATAGGCGCAAGTGTACACGAGTTGAGGGTCGAGCCAGAGCTGGTAGAAATCGGTTTTCAAATCGTAATGCTGGTGAATGTTGTTGCGGGATCCCCGCAGAGAGTTGCGCTGGAGATGCTCCATGAACTTCGACACAACTCTGCTGTACCAGTTGTGAGAGTCAATTGCCGACATCGAATGATATAGGGTTTCGAGAGCGGCAATCAGATCTCCTTCGACGGTGAGGCGGCCCTCGCTATATGCATCTCCAAAGCCAACCTCTGGATCGAGCACCAATCTGAGAAGCGTTTTGCGATCCCGAATGCGGATATTTGCCACCGGTGGGGCATCTAGTGGCAAAACTTCTATGCCGTTTCCGAGCGTGAACCGTATTGGTGGACGGCCTGCCGAGCGATAAATCTTTCGAAGCAACCATCCATCGAATCTTGAGAATCTGTTCCGATCTGACATGGCGGGACTGTCCATTCTGAGAACCCATCACTTGTAGCCATTATCAAACTTTCGGATTCATCCCGCAACACGATCAGTGACCGCAAATCATCCCACTTTGAAGACAAAAAGAATCTCAGCCGTTCATGGTAGTTCGGTGGGCAGAACACCCTTGAAGCGCTCAGATGGTCCTGTGTGCCGCATCCCTTTGAGGTTTGATTTTATCAAAAGGTGCCATTTTTGAATTCTCGTCCATCTTCTTGTCTCACTCTCTTTTTTCAAGATTTTTCCGTTTTTCTCTCCCCAGATATCCATCCCCGAATTTCAACCTTCAAACTTGTAACCTGCAAACATTGCAACGGCTGCTCGAATGATATCCAATAAATAACTTGACAAATGTACTACTTTCTGCCATTCGCTCCCGTGTTTATCGAATCAAATCCGCGCCCGGTTCCAGAGTCCATTTCCATTCCGGCTTTCCCCTCGCCTCACTATTCCCCTAAGTCCTTTCCCGTCATATTGTTTGCCGACCCCCATCCCCTAAACCTTGTCGCATCATATCGTTACACAAGGTAGGGGACGGGGAGGACCTTCCCCCTTCCTCGCTAGGAACGCCCAAGAGCCGTCGTGCATCTACTTTTCTTTTCAATCACTTGCGCAATGCCCATTTTGCAAGTCCTTTTTTTTGACATACATCCATCTAATGGGGGGATGCCTCGCCAGCCACTACGCATCACCCACTCCCCATCGGGAAGACCTTTTTTGCGGGAGGCGGCAAAAGCTTTACCATGCGGCGAGGGCATCAGCGTTCGGGGGAGGATCGCATGGACATTGAGATACGAGGGATGGCGCCGCTGCTGCAAGTGTTCGACATGCCTACGTCCATTGCGTTTTACCGGGATAAGCTGGGATTCGAGGTGAAGAGCACGTCCAAGCCGCGGGGACAGCACTTCGATTGGGCGCTGCTCCGGCTGAATGGCGCGGAACTCATGCTTAACACGGCCTACGAAGAGGACGCGCGGCCGCCAGCTCCGGATCCCGTGCGGATTGCTGCCCACGACGATACGGCGATTTACTTCGGTTGCCCGGACGTTGATGCGGCGTATGCATACCTTTGTGCACGTGGCGTCGCCGCGAAGGAGCCCAAGATCGCCCCCTACGGCATGAAGCAGTTGTACCTCCACGACCCAGACGGATATACCCTGTGTTTTCAGTGGCCGGCTGCGCCGTGAATGGAGATCTACTCCCGCCTGCAGCTCCTCGTCGAAGGTAGCGCTCGATAAGAGCGAACGCGATCTCGAGAGGATGGCGAGATAGCCACGCCTGTACTACGAGCGGGTTGCATGAGATTTTAGGAGGGGCCTATACTGGCGGAGATTCGCGGATTGCGTGAGAATCGGGCGAATACGTGTTTCTTGGCGAGAGCAGATCTGCCAGGACAGTGCGCGAGCACTGTCAGGCCTGGAAACGGCACGGAGAGGAACCAGCGCAAGTGGAAGATGTGAACCAGTTTCCGGCCGTTGACCGCCGCCGCAATCCTGCGGTGCCGTCCGAACAGCGGGAAAAGGGAGAGGTCGCCGTTTTCCAGGAATTGGGGAAGGCGCTAACTTCTTCGCTGCAACTCGACCAGGTTCTCCGCACGATTATGGAGAAGATCGATGAATTCCTGCGTCCGGACAACTGGTCATTGTTGCTGCTCGATGAAGCCAAACAGGAATTGTATTTTGAGCTGGCGGTAGGAAAAGCTTCGCAAGCGCTGAAGGACGTACGCATCAAAATGGGGCAGGGAATCGCCGGGTGGGTGGCGCAGCACGGCGAAACCGTAGTGGTGCCGGACACGACGAAAGACACTCGTTTCTTTTCGAAGGTGGACGAGAAGACCAAGACGGAGACGCAGTCCATCGTCGCAGTGCCGGTGCGATTTCGCGACACTTGCCTGGGCGTGATCGAGCTGATCAATTGCATGGGGCCGGAGGGATTCGATCCCCGCGACCTGAAGCTGCTCGAAGCGCTTTCGGACTTTGCGGCGATTGCGCTGGAGAATGCCCGGCACGTGAAGAAAATTCACGAGCTGACCATCACCGACGACTGCACTTCGCTTTATAACGCGCGCCACATGGGCTTCATCCTGGAAACTGAAATCTACCGCTCGCAGCGGTACAATTATGAATTCTCGATCGTGTTCATTGACCTGGATCATTTCAAGCAAGTGAACGATACGCATGGGCACCTGGTGGGTTCGCGACTGCTGGCGGAAATCGGGAATGCGCTGAAGGAGCATTGCCGGCTGATTGATTTCGCATTCCGTTATGGCGGGGATGAATTTGTGATTCTGCTGCCGCAGACCTCAAAAGACAACGCGTTGAACGTGGCGCGGCGCTTGCACAAATTGGTGCGCGAGCGCACTTGGCTACAGCCGGAGGGATTGAACATCAAGCTCACGCCGAGCGTCGGCGTGGCGTCCTATCCCGTGGATTCGCGAACCAAGGAAGGTTTGCTGCACCTCGCCGATGAGGCCATGTACCTGGTGAAGAATACCAAGCGCGACAGCGTCGCCGCCGCGAACATAGGGATTTTGCCGAGCGCGGCGACCGCCGAATCGGCCGGGTAATTCTCACATTTTTCCGCACGCACGTTTCCGCTTCTATACACTCCCGCGAAATTTTGTTTAACTGAGGACATGAAGCGCAGCGAAGCGGCGAAGTATGCGCACTGGTCGGCGGCAGCAGCGTTGCTGCTGGCAAGTGTAACGGCCGGCGTGTACCTCGAGCGCAAATGGGTGGCTCATCGCGAAAGGCAAAAGGCCCCGCCGCCTACCCCGCAGGATGTGACGCGGCTTTCGAATGGACTCACGTTTTCCAAGATGGACGGGAACCAAAAGATTTTCACGGTGGAAGCGTCGAAGGCCACCGATTTCAGGGATCGCGACGCCAGTTTGCTGGAAGACGTGAAGATTACGATTTTCGGGAAGGGCGGGGAGCGTCACGACACGATTTATACGCAAAGCTGCCAGTATGAAAAAACGGGCGGGGACATTGCTTGCAGCGGCGAAGTGCAACTGGAGCTGGAGAGCAAGGCGGAATATGAGCGAGCCGCAAAAAGTTCCGGAATAAAAGCAGCGCAGAAAGTACACGTGGAGACTCGCGGAGTGATTTTTAACCGCGCGAGCGGTCTGGCGCGAACGGATCAGCCGGTAAAGTTCGTTTTTCCGAACGGAAATGGAGATGCTGTGGGAGTGGAGTATCACTCCGAAGAAGGGACGATACGGCTGCTACGAGACGTGAAAATGTTTCTGAGGGCGCAAAACTGGGACGCAACGGAAAAAAAGACGGCGAGTGCGGGAACGCAAGAACCGGTTCGAGTGACGGGGAAGAGCCTCGATTTCGAACGGGAGTCGCGGACGATGCAATTGCACGGACCAGTGGAAGCGGAAACTCGGATGGAGCGACTGCACGCGGGAAAGCTGACACTCACGCTGGACGCGGGGTTTCACGCGGAAAAACTTGTGGCTACGCCGAAAACGGACGGGAAAAACCCGGAACTGGAATCGCAGGGGGCGGATGGCCCGACAAATTTGAGCGCGCAGGCGATCACGGCGCAATTTGCTCCCGAGGGATGGCTGACGAAAGTTGAAGGGGCGGGAGATGTGCGCGGCTCGCGGCACACCGGGAAAGAGACAGATGACTTCCGCGCGGAGCACGCCAGGATGGAGCTGTGGCCGAAGATCAGCCAGCCGAGGACCTTGAATTTGAAGGGCAGCGTGCGGCTGAAAACGCAGGCAGGTGCGTCCGGCGAAGCGAGAATGCTGCAGACCAGCGAACTCGTGCTGGAATTCGCGGATAAGGAAAAGGGCGCAGGCAGCAAACTCAAACGAGCGGAGACGCTTGCGGCGGGAAGCATCGAATGGACGGATGCCGCGCCGCAAAATGAGACGCCGGGAGTTCCGGCGAATGGCGAGGCTGCGCGGACAAAGTTGCAAGCGGACAAGCTCGAACTGGAATTCGGAGAGGAAGGAAAGGCGAGACGGTTGGTGGCCACCGGCAATGTGATGACGGAACGGGCTATAAGCGGCAAGCCGACACAGTCAGCGAGGGCGCAAAGCGGAGTGGCGCAACTGCTGGCAAGCGGCGGATGGTCGCAGATGGATCTGCGGGGAAATGTAAAATTGAAGGAAGGCAACCGCAGTGGACAAGCGGACCACGCGACGTTCGTCCGGGCAACGCAAACGGCGTTGCTAACGGGAAAAGCGCTGGCGCGCGACGCCACCTCGGAGACGCAGGCGCCGCGGATCACCTTTGAGCAGACCAGCGGGGAGGTTCGTGCGGAGGGAGGAGTACGCTCGACGGATTTTTCGGCAAAGGGAAGTGGAACGCAGCTTGCGGCCGCGCCCGCGAATATTACAGCGGACGCAATGCAGGGCAATTCGAAGACGGGGAGGGCGCTGTACACGGGACACGCGCGATTGTGGCAGGGCGATTCGGTGATGGAAGCGGATTCGATCGAGCTGTTGCGCGAAGCCCGTGTCATGAACGCGTTCGGAAATGTTCGCGCGGTCTTCCCGCAAACGGCAGGGCAATCGGCGGTGCAGACCGTTTCCGTGCAAGCGGGACCGAAGAAGACGAGATTGTGGCATGTAACGGGTGGGACGCTGACGTACCTGGATCCCGAGGGCCGCGCGCACCTGGAAAAAAATGTTGTCGCGCAATCGGCCGAGCAAAAGATGCGCGCCCCAGTCGTGGATTTGTATTTTACGAGGACCGGGAAACCCAATTCGAATGCTGCGGCAGGCGCGGCTGCGGCAAGTCCGCCGGTGGGAGCGCAACAAATCAGCCGGGCGGTGGGCACCGGCGGGGTGATCGTGGACCAGGGGACGCGCAAAGCAACCGCGGATCGAGGAGAGTACTCCGCAGCGGACGGAAAATTTGTAATGAGCGGTGGAAATCCCACGATTTACGACGCCGCAGAAGGAACCACGACGGGCCATCAATTGACCTTCTTTTTAGCGGATGATACGATCATCGTCGACTCAGAAAATGGTTCGCGGACGTTGACAAAGCACCGAGTCGATAAATGACGCAACTCCTCCGCGGCCGCCCGTGAAGAGGTATGCTGAAGCTCCAGGCCGTCGATTTAAGCAAGACGTACCGAGGCCGTAAGGTCGTTGACGACGTTGAACTGGAGATTGGACAGGGTGAAGTCGTCGGGCTGCTCGGCCCCAACGGCGCAGGCAAAACGACGACGTTTTATATCCTCGTAGGTCTCGCCCGGCCCGACTCTGGCCGGGTCCTCCTGAACGACGAGGAGATCACCGACCTTCCCATGTACTTACGGGCCCGCAGCGGAATCAGTTACCTTCCCCAGGAACCCTCGG
>WNEZ01001401.1_pt1 | contig 30438 bp, 26 predicted proteins | sample 5400521 | NCBI WGS metagenome assembly WNEZ01 (sample SAMN13153339, study PRJNA577476) | soil metagenome | isolation source: 120 cm saprolite under Douglas fir tree site 2 hole 1 replicate 1 | place: USA:California | collected 2015-04-18 | reverse complement strand
CCCTTAGTGGGTTAAAGCCTGGAACCAGAGGTTGGCCATGGACTGGTAGCCAGTTCCGTTGGGATGGATGTTGTCGAAGTATTGGGTTTGGTAGGTGGTCGAGAAGTAGGAATAGAAATCCGGTGGTGTAACGGTGATGCCATTGGCGGTGTTGGCGACCAACTCATCGATGACGGTGTTGTACTGCCGGATCAAAACGTTCCTGGCGCCGGTGTTCAGGTTAGCGTAGGGCGGGCAATAGCCCGGATCGGTCGGGATATTATCGGCGCAGTCGGCCAGAGCCACATTGGTCTTGGCCAGGGCAATTTTCTTGCCCGCGCTCTTGAGCTGATTGATGACCTGCTGCATGTGGTCCTTGTAGGATCCGGCATACCCCGCGTCTCCCGGATTCAGGCCTTGGCCGCTGGGAACCGGGAGCCAGGGACGAGCGTCATTCATGCCAAACATTACCAGGAAGACCTGCGCGTTCGGATGTTTTTTCAGGATGGAGGGCAACAACTCCAAGCCCTCCCCTGAGGTTGTGCCCGGCACGGCCTCATTGGCGTCGTGCTGTGGATAGTTTTTGAAGGTGGTGAGCTGGTTGTTCAGCAACGGCTCGTAACCTCCGCCGGTGTCGCGGCCATCATTGGAAGTATTATCGGAACCTCCGTAACCCCAGCTCACACTGTCTCCGGTGGTCACGTAGTAGTCGCCGATGCCGATCTGTTTCACTTGATCGTGCGTTCCCGTTCCGGAGACCAACGCCCCGGTGCTGTTGATGAGGTACGCATCTATGACGTGTTCCGCCTTACTTAGTCCCGTGTAGGTGCCCTGGAATGGCGGCGCATGCACGTCGATGGAGCTACCGCTGTCCAGCGTGAAGCGCACTCCCCAGTTGGCGTTCTGCACCGGATCGAGGCAAACGTGAGCCGTTGCCTTCAACGACGCGCCGGAGCTTTGCAGATACTCGTCGACCGGAGCGGTAAGAGTGACCGATGGCGTGGTGGCGCATTCGTACAGGATGCTCAGTTCGGCCATGGATGCCCAAATGTTGCCGCTCACTTGGGAAAGCGGTTGCAGTTGCACGTAGCGGGCATTGACCGGAGTAAACGAAGCCTGCTTTTGCAGGGCGGAGGAGGAGAACGTTCCGCTGGCTACTGCCGAGCCCCAATTCACGCCGTCGGAGCTGACAAAGAAGTTGTATTGCGCAATCGACCCTGCCGTCGAACCATCCTGCCGCGGCAAATACTGGAAACCGCTCAGGGGGTAACTCTTGCCCAAGTCCACCTGGATATGGTGGGGATACCCCGGCGGGTTCCCCGCCCCATTGGGGTTGATCTGGGTCATCCAGAACGTGGCGGCATTGTTGTCGATGGCATTCAGGGCCGAACCATCGAGCGTGTCCGATTCTTCACTATCCACGCTGGTTACCCTCCAGCTCGATTTGGGCAGAGCAAAATCGTGAGCGGAAACCTGCAGCACTTCGATGGCATCGATCTTCGGGTTTCCGATCACCCGCACAAAATCGATGGTCAACGTGCCGGTGGTCACGCTGACTACCGCGCTTTTTACCAGTGCAGCATTCCCGCCGACCGTACCGAAAATATCTAGATTCCCGATGACCGGTGAGCCCTGCAAATCCACATTGAATACCCGCAGACTGGTGCCCTGGCTGGCGGCGTCGGTCTCGGCAAAATAGAGGTTCACCAGGTAGGTTCCGTTGGCCAACGGCAATCGATATTCCAGCTGAGCTTGGCTCGGGTCATCCCATCGCTCGCTTTGGTACAGCGCGGGATCGTTGGTGCCACTGATGGCCACCGTGGTGGAGCTCACGTCGCCGGTATTGAAGCCGGCATCGGCCTGCCAGACCTGCCCCTGGGTGTCGGTGTACGGTCCGCCCCCGGTAATAATGCGATAGACGCCCGCATAGCTGGTCGGCGCGTTCACTGTAATCGTTGTCGTTGCCGTCCCGGTCTTGCCCGCGTTATCGGTCACCGTCAACATCACGTTGTAGCTCCCTACCACCGCGTAGGTGTGCGATGGCGAGGGCAGTGTCGAGGTCTGTCCGTCACCGAAGTTCCAAGCATAAGAACTGATCGTCCCGTCTGGATCGGTACTGCCCGTGCCACTGAAACCCACCGTCAAGGCGGCCGTCCCGCTTGTCGGATTCCCCGTAATCACCGCCGTCGGTATTAGGCTAGTAACGGTTAATGTTGCTGAACTACTGGTCAGCGAGCCCACAGAATCGGCTACCATGACGTTGAAACTCGATCCATTATCGGCGGTGGCTGTTGGAGGCGTTGTGTAGCTGGCACTGTTCGCGCCGGAAATATTTACGCCGTTCTTTTGCCACTGATAGCTCAATGGCGCGGTTCCGTTTGCTACCACGGAAAAGATGGCAGTCTGACCCGCTGTAACTGTTTGATTCGTGGGCTGAGCAGTGATCGAAGGGGCAACCGGCTGATCGCCGCGGGTTCCGGAGGGACTACCCGCGCTCGCGCATCCAACGCAAATGATTGCACAAATTCCGACAAGAACAAGGAGGATTCCGTCTACCTTAAACGGAACTCCCGTTTTGTGTGTCATAGCTCCCTAGGGTTGGCCGGGTAATGGTGTTGGTTTTGACTACGTGCAGAGGGCCCCCAAACACGGCACCTCCAAAACCTAAATGCCTTAGCTAAACGCAGGCAATCATGTATGCAATCATGTATATAGCGAAAACCCCGGGTTACCCGGCAATAGTACATTGGTTCTAGTACTTAGCCAATGAGGGCACTGGCGGGTAATTCCCACTGTTGCCCTCTCGGTATCGGCTACTCAGGAAAAGCATTGAAGGTGCACTTACGGAAAGACTATGCTATCCGTCGGAGAAATAAGTTGCCGTTCTGCGTACCCCTAAAAACCGATGAGGCCTTATAGGCTACACATAATGTTGTCCTTGCTACTTCGCTTCAGTAGGCCAGGCTGAACATGCTGAGCGTTTTGCTAGCCACTAGGAACCGGGCCTCGATTCTGCAACAGATTCTGGATGCATTCTGTCGTCTTCAAAAGCCTGCATCAGGGTGGAAATTGGTGGTCATCGATAACGGCAGCACGGACCAGACGTCCGCGGTACTCTCTTCGTTTACAAGTCGTTTGCCTCTGCGCGCTCTTTCTGAACCAACAGGGGGAAAGAATTCTGCCCTGAATACAGGCTTGGCGTTTGTAGAAGGCGACCTGGCGGTCTTCACGGATGACGATGCGTTTCCTCATCCCGACTGGCTCTTGGAACTGCGGAAGGCCGCCGAAGCTCAGCCGACATACTCGATGTTTGGCGGAGCGATTGTGCCGCGATGGGCGTCGCCGCCACCGCTTTGGGTCCAATGGGTGGAACCAGGCCCGGTGTATACACTGACCGATTCGCTGATGAAGGAAGGACCCATGCCGCCGTTCCTGGTGTACGGCCCGAACATGGCGATTCGCACCGCCCTGTTTCAATCCGGTGCACGTTTCGACCCTTCCGTAGGTCCAAGGAGCTCCAGTTACCCGATGGGAAGCGAAACTGAGCTGACACTAAGACTCAGCCGGGAGGGACACAAGGCTTGGTATGTCCCGAAGGCTGTGGTGGAGCATTTGATTCGCGATGAGCAACTTTGCCAGTCCTGGGTACTGAAACGCGCAATTCGGTACGGCCGCGGCAGGTTCCGACAGGACTACATGCAGAAATACCGAAGATATCCCACTTGGTTCGGCGTACCGCGGCGGTTCTTGCGAGAGATCTTCGAAGAACAGAGAGCGATTATCAAAGCTTGGCTAAAGTCGAGCGAGCGGGAGCTATTCTGTGCTCGTTGGAAGCACAACTTCATTTGGGGGCATGTGATTGAGGCGCATCACTTGTATCGCCATCGGGCCCGCGTAAGCCGTGTAACATGATGGGAGCGGTTTTGAGTCCGACAGATAAGGCGACATGCTTCTCCGCAGCATCGAGAGGACCAGCGAAAATGCAGGTTTGATTTTAATGGAAGGCGAAGAGAGATCTCGTACGCGGGTTTGAACGGAGAAAAATGAATCAGCCGTTAGTGTCTGTCGTTATGGTTGTGCGTAATGTCGATCGGTTCCTCGCCGACGCGATTGAAAGCATTTTGGCCCAGTCCTTCATAGATTTCGAGTTCATCATCTTGGATTTTGGTTCGACCGATAACTCGAACGCGATTGTCTCGAGTTACGCGGCGCGGGACACTCGAATCAGGCTGCATGAAATACCGACTTGCGGCTTGGCTGAAGCTCGCAATGCCGTTTGTCATCTTGCACAGGGGCGATACATCGCCATTCAGGACGCCGATGATCTTTCCGTGCCAGACCGCTTGCGGTGGCAAGTAGAGTTCATGGAGAAGCATAAGGATTTTGGCATTCTGGGAGGCGCCGCGGAATGGGTTGACGCCCAGGCGAGGCCACTGTGGGTCCTCAAGTTCCCAACCGAGGATGGCGAAATTAAATCGGCTTTTTCCACTAAATGTCCGTATTCGCATACGGCCGTCTTGACCAGGCGCGAAGCGTTCGTGGCGGTCGGTGGATATCGCGTGGCATTTGCTCCTGGTGAGGACTACGATCTAATGCTCAGAATTTCCGAGCGTTTCCCGTGCGCTAATCTCGAGCAAGTGGTGGTCAAATACCGAATTCATCAGAACCAGGTGTCGGTCAGTGGGCGGAAACAGCAGACACTCGCCGTACTGGCCGCCCGCGCGTCCGCGGCTTTCAGGAAAAAAGAAGCGCCGGATCCATTGAACTCTGCAGCCGCGATCACGCCGGAACTGCTGGCTGGACTAGGCGTGTCCCAAGCCGAGGTGCAGGCGAACCTGTTTTTGGACTGTCGCGACTGGATCACCAACATGTTTGCGGCGAACGAGCCCACCATGGCCCTCCAGATGGCGGCCGAAGTGTTGAAGTCGGACTGGGAGCACGTCGAACGACGGGAATTTGGCTACCTGCAATTCATCCTGGCGCGACTCTATTGGCGGCAGAAGCAATTTCCGGAGAGCTTTCTTGCCGCATGTCACGCCGTAAGACGACAACCTCGCCTAGTCAAACGTTTCGGAGAGGCCTTACTGCGGCGAATTGGACTAGCGTGATTTATCGGAAGTAGGAGTAAGTAGGAGTGGCCCCAAACGGCTTACGGCATTTCCGAGCAAACTATCCCCGGAGTATTTTGTGACAGCTACGGCACATCCCGAAACTCAAATTGGCGTCAGCGTCATTCTTTGCACTTACAATCGGTGCCAGGATTTGGTTGCCGCCCTCGAAAGCCTCTCAGTCTCGCAGATGCCACCTGCAATCGACTGGGAAGTTCTGGTGGTGGACAACAACTCGACCGACCAGACCCGCAACGTGGTTGAGAGCTTCTGCCGCCGGCACCCCAGGCGGTTCCGGTATCACTTTGAGCCAAACGCGGGTAAATCTTATGCGCTTAATGCGGGGATCGCGAGCGCGTTTGGTGAGATCTTGGCCTTCACGGACGATGACGCGATCGTCGACCCGATGTGGCTTCAAAATCTTACCATGCCCTTGCGCAATTCCGAGTGGGCCGGCGCGGGCGGACGGATTCTTCCCGCGGGGAAGTTTACGCGACCACCATGGCTGCCAGACGACTTCTATAACTGGGGTGGCATACTTTGTGCTTACTTCGACCTGGGTGCCAACGTATGTGAGCTTAAGCGGGCGCCCTACGGCGTCAACATGGCGTTCCGCAAGGCCGTGCTCGAAAAGCACGGCGGGTTCCGCCTCGATCTAGGTCCTCGGCCGCATAGTCAAATACGTAATGAGGACACTGAACTTGGCCGCCGTTTAATGGCAGCGGGAGAACGGCTAAGGTATGAACCCTCGGCTATCGTTTACCACCCCGTACCTCGAGGGCGAATCACCAAAGAATATTTTCTCTCCTGGTGGTTCGACTACGGGCAAGCGATGATCCGTGAGCTTGGACAGCGTCCAGCCGTTTGCGGGATTCCCCGAGAGTACTTAAGCTTGCTGCGATTCGCAATGCAAATGCCAGGCATGACACTGCGGTGGGTGTTCGCCATCAATCCGCAGAATAGGTTCTGCTACCAGTGCTGGCTTTGGCACGCGGCGGGGCAGATGGTGGAACTCTACCGTAGTCCGAGAGATCGGAAAAGGAAGAAGACAGTCGCAGTACCGGAGACCAAATCGGATTCCGGAGTCTGACCCTCAGAGAACGCACACTGGCTAAGTACTTCGTTTCATAGATACGATGACGATTAGACGGCTTTTTGGCGGTCAAATTCTGATCGGCTTGGCATTTCAGGAGATCACTGTATCATGGCAAGAAAAAGCCAATTTCGGTTTTCTCTCTCCAAGGAAGAGCGCATCGTGCTGGAGACTCAGGTGCCCCAGTTTACGTCACCGTATTGTGATGTGATCCGCGCTCAGATCGTGCTGCTCGCGGCGGAAGGTCTCTCCAACGACATTATCGCTTCTCGCCTGGATACTCCCCGCCAGATTGTTAGCAAGTGGGGCAGGAATTTGCCACTTTGTGGAAGGAATTCGGGACTTGCCAGCGTAAGCGGACCTCTAATGCTTTCACATGTTCGGCTTAGTCCTTTAAAATTAATCGATTAGCCAGATATGCGGGTTGACTTCAGCTGCCATGGTGGCCAGGAAAGTGCTTCTCGATGCGAGGTGCCATGAGCGCTCGAATCATCCCGGTCGACGCGGATACGAACAGTCCGCCACTCGATTTCGTTCCAGGACGCTCCGCGACTATGGAAGCTTTGAACCTAACTCTGACCGGGGTGGCCCAGACCAACATTCCTGTGCTGATTGTGGGGGAAAGCGGGACGGGAAAAGACGTCTACGCGCGGCGACTTCACCAACTGTCGTTGATAGCTGCGGCCCCCTTCGAAAAAATTGCCTGCGCGTCCACGGAGGACGGCCAGCTTCGGGAGAAGCTTCAGAACTATGCGTGCGGGGCAAACGGCGCTAGACAGCCCGCAACGCTCTTCTTGGATGGAATTCAGGAGCTGGGGCCGACCGCACAGAGATACTTGCTGGTGCTCCTTGACTCTGCTGAAGCGAGTTGGAACCCTCGGATCGTGGCCTCTGCAGCCGCCGGAATTGAAACGGACGTAGAGACAGGTCATTTCCGCCGCGAATTGTATTTCCGTTTAAAGGGCGCCTGCCTGCGACTGCCGCCGCTCCGTGAACGCAAGGAGGACGTACCAATCCTGCTCGAATACTTCCTGGCTAAGCACGCAAGGGACCTGAATCGTGCGAGCCTGGTGGTAGGTCAAGCGGAACTTGAAGCGCTTGCCGCCTACGATTGGCCGGGGAATGTTCGTGAGCTGGAGAACCTGGCTATAGAGTTCATTGCCGTCGGCTGCTTCAGGGTCGATCCCAAAGGTTTTCCCGGAAACGCTCTCCGCCGGGACGACGCGTCGGGAAGTGGGCATCCTTTGCCTTTGAAAGTTGCAGCGCGCAGGGCCTCGCGCCGCACCGAATGCGCTCTGATTCTCGAAGCACTTGAGCGCACACATTGGAATCGAAAAAAGGCGGCGCGAGAGCTACAAGTAAGTTATAAATCGCTGCTGTACAAGATCAAGCGAATCGGCATGGAACAAGAAGATAGTTTGCGATGGGGGAAGCCATGAAACCGGTTGCCTGCGTTTTGCTTGGACTCTCGCTCGTGACGGTTTCGGCAGGCGCGCAGGCCACCAGAAAACCGCAAGCGCAAGAGAGCCAGACTGTCAAGACAGCGGTCAAGAGCAACCAAGGAAGCGCCATAAGTGCGAACGACCCCAGTTACAAGATCGGTCCGCAGGATGTGTTGCGCATCGATGTGTGGAAAGAGCCAGACCTTTCGCGACCTGTTCCGGTGCGGCCAGATGGCAAGGTTTCTCTTCCCCTGCTGAACGACGTACAGGCCGCAGGGCTCTCCCCCATGGAACTTTCCAAGGTGATTGCGGAAGGTCTAAAAAAGTACATCAATAACCCCGAGGTGACGGTGAGCGTAACGGAGATCAACAGCCGGCGCATCTACGTAGCGGGTGAAGTCTCGCGGCCAGGAGCCTATCCCTTGCTTCCCAACATGACGGTGTTACAGGCCCTCACAGGCGCAGGAGGATTTACAGCTTTTGCAAGATTAAAGGGCATTTACGTGCTACGAACCGAGAACGGCAGACAGGTCAAGCACCCTTTCAACTACAGGGAAGTAATTAATGGGAAGAAGCCTGAGGACAACATCCAGTTGCAACCAGCCGACACGCTTGTTGTTCCGTAGAAAGTGACAATGCTGAAAAGAAAAACAACTCTAATCGGCATTCTGCTGTTGGCAGGGCTGTGTTTTTGCCTACCGGTTGCAGCACAAGATCAGCAGGAGCCAGAAGCTCCGAAACCGGCGGGAAAAGCCATTCCGCCGATTGGCGGAGACGACGAAGATTCCAATCCTCCCGCGGACCAAATGCAGCCCGACAATAGCCCCCTTACGGGTCTTCAAGAGCCGACTCTTGGAGTCAATGCCGAACGCCACAGCTACTGGATTCCAGGTGTTTCCTACACGAACTTTATTCAATCAAACGCCTTTACCCAAGGCGGCGGCAGCGCATGGACTTCGACGAGCTATTTGGGCGGCAGCGTCAGCCTTCTGGAGAATTGGAGCCGGTCCCGGCTGGCACTGAACTATTCCGGCGGTGGGACCTTCTCGACGGATTCGACGGTGGGTAATAGTTGGTATCAGCAGATGGGCGCTGTTCAAACCTTCATCCGGGCACGCTGGCAGCTTGTCCTCCTGGACCAGTTTTCTTATTTGCCCCAATCACGGTTCGGATTTGGCGCGGGCAGCGGATTAGCGATCCCTGGTGTGGGAGGATCACTGAGTCCAGGGTTGCCTGGGTTGCAGCCCGGTGTGGACCCCAGTCAGTCGATCTTCGCCGCCGTCGGTACTCGATATGCAAACGCCTTTGGAACGCAAGTCAATTACACCCTCACACGGAGAAGCTCCGTGACGTTGGGTGGAGTTTTCAGCATCTTGCGCTTCACGAAGCCTGGCAACATCGAGAGTAACGATACTCTCTTGAATGCGGGCTACAACTTTCAAATTACAAGCAAGGATACAATCGGACTGGCATATCATTTCAGTGCCTATCACTTTATTGATAATCCTCAAGCACTGGGCAGCCATTCCGTATTGGCCGCGTACAGCAGGAAGATAACGGGGAGGATGGCTCTGCAACTAGCAGGAGGCCCGCAGATTACGACCTTCCGGGTCCCTGACCTCGGCTCTACGAAAACCAGCCATGCGGGCGGTAAGGTTATCGCAAACCTTTCTTACGCAATTGAACAGGGCAGCCTCTCCGTGAACTATCTGCATGGGGTGACCAGTGGAAGCGGCGTCTTCCTGGGCGCCACTTCCGACCAGATCACGGGAAGAGCCTCACACAGAATCTCCAGGGTATGGAGCGGTGATGCACACCTCGGATATGCGTATAACCGCAGTGCGGAGACAGGCTCCCGAGTGTCAGGGCAAACCTTCCACACGGTTTACGTGGGCGCGTCTGCTGCCAGACCGCTCGGAAGGAATGCCACCTTCAATCTGGGCTACACCGCCTACATCCAATCATCGAACGACGCTTTCTGCGTCGGGCCGTCGTGCAACACGACGACGAGTTACACGACGCACCAGATCCAGATTGGCTTCGCCTGGCGATCGCGGCCGTTTCTTCTGCCATGAAGCGGTTAGCACGTAGTTAGAAAGGATTGCACTGGACTGAAGCTGGTGGAGACACCGAACAAACCATGTACAAGAGCTTTTTTGGACTGAAAGAAAGTCCGTTCAACGTCAATCCCGATCCGCGTTACCTCTTGCTGACAACGCCAATTGAGGAAGCGCTCGCCGGATTGATGTACGGTATCCAGAGGCGAAAGGGATTCATCACGCTGACCGGCGAAGTGGGAACCGGAAAGACCACGCTCGTAAACCGTCTGCTCGACTGGCTGCACCTCCGCAGGACCAAGACCGCGTTCCTCTTCAATTCGCGGATGAATACGAATCAGTTGTTTGATTTTGTCCTGGCGGAGTTTGAAATTCAGTGCGACGTGCGCTCGAAGAGCCAGCAGCTCATGAAGCTCAATCAGTGGCTGCTCGACCGTTACCGCTCCGGCGAAACCGCCGTGCTGATCATAGACGAAGCGCAAAACCTGACGTTTCCGGTACTCGAAGAGATTCGCCTGCTGACCAATCTCGAGCAGCTGAGGCAGCTGCGGCAGCGCATCATGCTGCGCTGCAAGACCAGTCCGCTCTCCAGAGAGGAAATCGGCAGGTATATCGTGGAGCGCCTTCGTATCGGTGGCGCAGCGGACCCACAGTCCTTCTTTGCAGAAACCGCTATCGACGCGGTGCATCTGTTCTCAATGGGTATCCCGCGCGTGATCAATCTACTTTGCGAGCATTCTTTGATCAACGCTTATGTCGAGCAGCAGCGTCCCATCCAGGCAAGAATCGTCGAAGACGTCGCGCGCGAGTTTCAGTTGGACGAAGTCGAACCTGTGGCGCCGGCAAACGCTCCTAGCCAGCCCGACGCCGACGTGTACAACTCCGAAGCTTTCATTCAAAGCTTGGGTGAAGCGCTAGCACGTTTTCGTGTGGGTCAGCCCGTTGGGACGTCCTCACGCAACAGAAAATAGTCGCAGAGGCAAGTTGGCGGCGCTTCTCCAGCACTGCGGCGTGCAGCCGCTGCGCCCGTCTGAAACCGCACCTACGCCCAAAGGATTCCAGAGGTGAAGCATGTTCCTCGAAATGTCGCCAGCGTGTCGATCTTGTATGCGACTACAGCCGCGGTGGTTCTAAGCATCCTGGCTGCCGGTTTGTGGCCGCTCCGCTTCCATCCCACAAACAACGTGAACTGGATGGTAGAGCGGGACGGAATCCGCTTTGGCGCGCATGGCTCGGTTGTGAGCTTTGGTCAGTTTCGCGTGCCGGACGATGAAGCCGCCAGTCCGTGCAGCCTCGAACTATGGCTGGCACCCAACTTCAGTTCAACGTCAAGTTCAATTCTTGCATTTTCGACGCCGGCAAATCCGGTGCAGCTTCAACTGATCCAGAGTCTGGGTGATTTATTCGTGAATAAGGAACGCGCCGATCGCCAGTGGCGGCGTGAGGCGAAACACATCGCGATCGTCTCCCTTTTTCAAAAAGACCGCAGCGTCTTCATCGACATTTCTGGCGATTCTGGCGGCACGGCCGTGTTCATCGATGGCTCGCTGCGGCGGCGTTCGAGTGAATTTCAGTTGACTTGTGAATCGTTGACGGGGACATTGGTGCTGGCAAATTCGCCGAAACAATACGCTCCTTGGCAAGGGCGCATCTTCGCGTTCGCGGTTTACCGCGGAAGCCTGGACGCAGCCACGATCCGGCGTCACTATCGTGCTTTCTCTTCCGACACGGCGCTTGACAGCGCGGATCTGAAGAACGCACTTGCCGTGTACAACTTTTCCGAACGCCGCGGCCAGGTCATTCGCGACCAAACGCGAACGGAACCGGACCTGACGATTCTCGAATCTTATTCCATTCTGTATCCGCCTTTCCTGAGTCCGCCCTGGAAAGAATTCACACCCGCCCGCTGGTACTTCGCGGATTTGGCCCTCAACATCGCGGGATTCCTCCCGCCGGGTTTTTTTATTTGCGCCGCGCTATTTCGACTGCGCCGCGGAAAGCGCTCTGTCGCACTGGCCACCGTCGCGGGTTTGTTGCTGAGCCTAACCATCGAAATCTTGCAGGCGTACATCCCAATGAGAAACTCCGGGACCACAGACCTGATCACCAACACACTTGGCGCCGGAATTGGTGCTGCATTCTATGATTACGTTTTTAGACCACGTGTCAGATTTTAAAACGCCGTGAACCGCGGTACTTGCGCAAATGCGCTGCGCAGTCCGCGAAAGAGTTTACTTCTGAACACAGTTTGTGTCGCGAGAACCATCTTTCGAAGTCTTCCTTCTTAGGCGCAACGAAATACCATAGACTGGTTAAGGGATGTTGCCTCGAGGCTTTGTGCGATTGCGAACTGAATTCGCTTTTTTACCAACATCCGGCGGCGGAGGCATTCACGCATGAAAGGTGTGGTTCTTGCTGGGGGCAAAGGAACGCGCCTTTATCCTCTGACCCGTGTCACCAATAAGCATCTGCTCCCTGTTTTCGAGCGGCCAATGATTTATTACCCCATCCAGACCCTGGTGGATGCGGGGATCCGCGATGTAATCGTCGTCACCGGCGGGCACAATTCCGGAGATTTTTTACGCCTGCTTTCCAATGGAAAAGATTTCGATCTGCACAGAATTCATTACACCTACCAGGAAGGTGAGGGCGGAATCGCGGATGCCTTGCGCCTGGCCGAACCCTTTGTGGAAGGTGAAAAAATCTGCGTCATTCTGGGCGACAACATCATCGAGAATAATATTATTGCCTCCGCCCGAGCCTTCGAAAAACAAGCGTCGGGCGCTCATATCCTTCTTAAGCAGGTCCCCGATCCCCACCGCTTCGGCTGTCCCGACCTATCCGATGGCCGGATTCTCCGCATTGAAGAAAAACCCAAGAATCCCAAATCCGGTTATGCCGTGACCGGTATCTATTTCTACGATGCGACAGTCTTTGAAAAAATCGGGCGCACCAGACCCAGTGCCCGCAATGAACTGGAAATAACCGACGTCAACAACATGTATCTTGAGGAAGGCTCTCTCACTCACAGCATCCTCGACGGCTGGTGGACCGATGCAGGAACCTTTGAATCTTTGTTGAAGGCCACGAACCTGGTTGCTGAAACCGGGGCAAATAAGATCCCCGGGCGCGGCGCTCCGCCTCGCAATTCCAAGGGTTCCGACTAGTTTTTTCTTTGATGTCTTCGGTCCTAAAGGAGAATTTTCGTGAAAGTGCTGGTGACTGGCGGCGTAGGCTTCATCGGTTCGAATTTCATTCGACAACTTCTCGGCACTCGCGGCGATGTACGCATCGTCAATTTTGATAAATTGACCTATGCCGGAAATCCGGAGAGTCTCGGCGACGTGGCCGACGACCGCCGCTACGCTTTCGTTCGAGGCGATATTGCTGAGCCGGCTGCAGTGTCTGACCTCTTCAAGGACGGATTCGATGCGTTGGTGAATTTCGCCGCCGAAACTCACGTTGACCGCAGCATTGAAGATGCGTCACCGTTTCTTCGTACCAACATCTTCGGAACGCAATGCCTCCTGGAGGCGGCCCGCGCGAGCAAGCTCTCGCGATTTGTACACATCAGCACCGACGAAGTTTATGGTAGCGCGCCGGCCGGAGGCAGCTTCACGGAAGAAACAATTCTCGATCCACGCAGCCCGTACGCGGCCAGCAAAGCTTCCGCCGATCATTTTGTCACTGCCTACGCCAACACTTACGGCGTCTCCGCAATCATTCTTCGTTGCACCAACAACTATGGCCCGTTCCAATTTCCCGAGAAATTGATTCCTTTGATGATTGCCAACGCCCACGAAGACAAATCGCTCCCCATCTACGGCGACGGCATGCAGGAGCGTGATTGGCTTTACGTCGAAGATTATTGCCGGGCCATCATTCTGACTCTTGAAAAAGGAAAAACGGGCGAGATTTACAACGTTTCGGCAGGCACGCCTCAGCCAAATTTGACAACCGTTAAGACTATTCTCAAGCACCTCGGCAAGCCTGAAACGCTAATGCAATACGTCAAGGATCGCCCTGGTCATGATCGCCGTTACGCTCTGGACGACTCAAAGATCCGGCGCGAGCTCGGATGGCAGCCACAGGTTTCCTTTGAGGATGGCATCCGCCGAACGATTGACTGGTACCGCTCGAACCCAACCTGGCTCGAGCACGCGCGTTCCGGCGAATATCGGAACTACTACGACCGTCACTATACGAATCGCTCGGAAACTTTCAGCCTTTGAAATCATTGCCCGATGAACGCAGGTGCCTGATCCCATGCCCTCACTAACGCCACCCCAATCGTCAATCGATCCAGCCGGATCTTCTTCGCTCGGACCTCTTTCTCGACGTATCCTTTTCTATATCGCATGGATTCTTCTAACTTGCCTGCTCCTATTTCGTCCGCTCACCGCGTTCGTTTCTTATTCGCTGTCGAACGAAAATGCTTCTCATCTCGTGCTGATTCCCTTGATCAGTGCCTGGATTCTGTTTCTTGAGCGTGACCGCATCTTCAAGGCGCTGGGCACGGATGTTGTCGCAGCATTCGTGTTCCTGGCGGCCGGCGCGGCACTTGCTCTCGCCGCCTTCTCAATTGGCTCCCGCTGGAGTGCACTCAACCAACTCTCGGTCTATATACTCGCTCTTATCCTAATTTGGGTCGCTGGTTTCGCTTTCTTCTTCGGCCGGCAGACGCTAGAGAACGCGCGGTTCCCGCTGATATTTCTCCTGCTCACCATTCCTATCCCCGACTTTCTTCTCGATAAGGTGATCTACTTTCTGCAAAAAGGTTCCGCGGAAATCACTGCAGTTCTCTTCGACTGGAGCGGCGTCCCCGTTCTCCGCGACGGCTTCGTTTTTCACCTTGCCCGCGTCAACATTGAGGTGGCACGCGAATGCAGCGGCATCCGCTCCAGCCTGGCTCTTCTGATTCTGGCCATTCTCGTTGCGTACTTCTACCTGGACACTTTTTGGAAACAAGCAGTGCTGGTGGTGGCTGGTTTATTTGTGATGATTTTGAAGAACGGCGTTCGAATCGTCACTCTGACATTGCTTGCCAGCTATGTGGATCCTAATTTCCTATACGGCAGGCTGCATCGCCAAGGCGGGGTCGTTTTCTTTTTGCTTGGACTGCTCTTGCTGGCGCCGCTGGTGTGGCTATTGCATCGAGGCGAGCGGAAAGTCCCTCCTCAGGCAGCTGGTTAGAGAGGTCCTGCCTACTTCTTCGATTGTTCTCCCGCCGGATAAACGTAGTAGTATCCAGCATAACCCGCACCGCGTTCCACACGGTTCAAAACCGTGCCCAGAAGATTCTTTTCCTGAAAGTCTGCCGACGCCTTGGCGGCCATCTCGAAGTCTGTTACACCCGCGCGCACCACGAACAAGACACCGTCGCACAGGTCTGCGATGATGCTCGCGTCGTGCACGGGCAGCGCCGGGGGCGCATCCAGGATGACCCAATCAAACAGCGGCGCCACTAAGTCGAGCAATCCCTTCAAGCGTTCATTCAATAGCAGTTCGCTTGGGTTGGAAACTTCTTTCCCGCCCGCGATGAGACCCAGATTCGAATTCTCTCCCATTTGGATGACGCTATAGGCATCCGCCTCTCCACGCAAATATTCCGCCAGTCCGGGCGATCTTGGCGCCCCCAAAGTGAGGTGCAACCGCGAGGCTCGTAAGTCACCATCGATCAGCAGCACCCTCCGCTCAGGTTGCCGTACGATTGACTGCGCCAGGTTGGTAACGACAAACGTTTTGCCCTCCTCTGGCACGGTGCTCGTGATCACCAGCTTCCGCAATGTTCGCGAACACGCAATCTGGTAAAGCCGCGATCTCAGTGTTCGAAATCTCTCCGCGCCGAGATTTCCCTCATCCTGACCCTCAAACACACTCATTCTCGGATCGATCTTGAATTTTGTCCGTACACATTTCTTGATCAGTTCTTCGTACCGGAGGCCTCCAGTGTCTTGTTCAGGATAGAAGGCCTGTTTTGCCGTCGGAAAAGTCTCCACGGAACTCAGCGGCAATGGGCGTGGCAGGTCCAACGGGTCTATGGCGTCAATGCTCGCCGACCCTTGCGCCGACCGCTCCTGCTGTGCTTTTTTCAATGCTTCGTGGATCCGGCTCATAGGCTCCTCATCAACCTTCATTCGCTCTGACTCAATCTTCAGCTACGCGTGCCTGCCAATTCAAGCGTCTTGTCCACACTGGCTCGTCCGCCATGTCCTTTGCCAGCTCGATCAAGCGTCGGTACGGCTACAAGAACCGGCAGCTTCAGGCAAATTTCCACATCAAGCTCGGTGTGCATGGCCTTATTCAGAGCGGCTAGCAGGAAAAGAATCCCCAGACCCAGGGCCAGCCCAGCGCCAAAACCACCGCCGGCAAACTTCAACTTCTTCGGAAACGAGGGTGTCAACGGCAGGCTCGGTGGATCCAGCACATTGAAATGCTCGCCCTCCTGTTCGTGGTTCAAGTCCTGTGCCATCGACGCAGTGTCATGTTTTCTCAGCAACTCATTGTAGAAAGCCTCCGCCGTTTCATAATCGCGCGTCAATTCCTTAAATTGCTGTTCCACGGCCGGACTCGACTGTAATCTTCCCTCCAAAATATTGATTTGTTTCTGAATTTGAGCCTGCCGCTTTGTAAAGTCTGCAAAATTCAGATCATCCTGCCGCATTCTTGCCCTCAATTGCAGAATCTGGGCGGGCTCTTTTTTGGAGCGTTGCGTGGTGGCTACGTTGCCGTCCTCCGGCTTTGGCTCTACAGCCAGCTGCTTCTTTAGTTCCTCAATCTGGCTTTTTGTCTTGATAACATCCGGATGTTCTGGTGTGTAACGCGATTGTAGCGTGGCAAGAAGATCTTCCAGATTCGCCACCTGTTGCTCAAGAGTATCTGGATTTCCGCCTCCCTCGCTCGCCAGCTTCCAGCTGGCCAATTGCGAGCTCAGTAGCGATTCGTTGAAAGCTTTATCCTGCTGGGCTCGACTTAGAGCTTGGGTGATTGCATCCAACTGTGAATTCATGCCGCTCAGCAGGCTCAAATTGGTCCGCTCTTGCTCGGGCAACGAGCCAATATAACGTCTCTTGAATTCAGCGAGCCTGGCGTCCTGCTCATCAAGCTTTCCCTTTGCTTCCGCTTGTTGTTCAGATAGGAATTTTGTAGTCCGGTTCGACTTGTCATCCATGTACCTCGCGTTCTGCTCCATGAACATGGTCGTGATTTCGGAGCAGATCTTTTGGGCAGTCTGGGCGCTATCGAAAGTCACGCCTATCTGAAATCCAGGCAATTGTTGGCGGCTTCCGGTGCCTGCCATGGGCTCGAGGGGCTGAACTGTGATTGCCGAGCGCAAACGGAGCACCAAGTCCTCCATATGCGTTTTCTCCCGCTCTTCCGGATAAAGACCAAACTTCTCGATGATCGGTTGCAGCCGGGTGCGGCTCAATATCTCCTCTTGCATCGAAGCGAGACGCGTGTTCGTCGCTTCTGTAACCACCGGCTTTACGATGTCCGGCGATACGGTCGGTTGATCTACCAATACAAGCGTTTCTGACGTGTATCGCTTCGGCAAGAACGCTGCCACTCCTAGCGCGATCGACACACCTCCAATAACGGTAAGCGCTGGAATCCACCAATATTTTCGGCCGATTCGCTTCACTTCCGACATCGACAACTCGCCGTTCCGAATCATAGTCCGCCCCGCTTACTTTCTTTAGAGCTGCCATTTCCAGATACCGAGGGGCCCCACCGCCCCTTCTAATTTGGGCGTTGTAGAGGATTTCCCACTAATGAAGATGCAACCGTTATGCCACCCCCCCGCAACGTGACCCGTTGACGTCTTTTTTCCAGTAACGCTTTTATTTTCTGACGATTACACGATCCGAACTGGCGATGATCTTAGCTGACATCGGCCTCGACTAGGTTCCTATCATAAGGAAGTGGAACTTTTCTATCCACCTTCTCCCATATTTTAGCCCTTTTGCCAGTCCCAAATTCCACAAAATTCATCTGTCGTGCTTCGGATTCAGGCGGCTGCCAGAGATGGTTTATTAACTTCTTCAAAACACGGCTCTTAAATCGATTATTTCACCCCTGGCTACTTACGCGGCTGAGGGCGTAAAATTGCACCTCGTTGGGCTTAAAACTATGTCCATACTTCAGTCAGTAGCAAACGGTCTGTCCAACCATAGGAGACATGGGAGCAGCCATTACGCTTTGCGGCAAGCCGTCGGATTTGTGCTTCTCGCAGTCGTGATCTTCTCCGCTTGCTCGCGGGATCCAAACGTCCGAAAGCAAAAATTCGTCGCTCAGGGCGATGTGTATTTTAAAAACGGCAAATATCCGGAAGCGCAGATCTCTTATTCGCGCGCACTCCAGATTGATCCGCGTTACGGCGCTGCTCTTTACAAAAGCGCACAATGCAGCGAGCGTCTCGGCAATTGGAACACTGCTTTTCGGGAGCTTTCAAGGACTGTTGAACTTGACCCTGAAAATTGGCCGGCACAACTCGATCTTGGAAAAATTTTTCTCGGCGGAGGAAGACCGCAAGAAGCCAAGGACCGCGCGCTGCTCATTTTACGCAGTAATCCAAAAGACGTTGAGGCTCAGATTCTGCTTTCCGGCTCCGATGCTGCTCTCGGCAATCAACAGGCTGCGCTATCGGAAGCGCGCGAAGCCGTAAATCTTGACCCGGGCCGCGCATCCGTCTATCTGAATCTCGCGCTTCTTCAGCAAAATGGAGGTGCGTTCAGCGAAGCGGAAGCTAATTTGCTGAAAGCTCAATCCCTTGATCCTTCATCCGCGACTCCGAGAATGATTCTTGGTGCTATATACGAGAATCAAAAGCGCACCGATGATGCCCGCAAACAATTTGAAGCGGCAATTCAGGCCGAACCCAAAAATCCTCGGCCACGTACCGCTCTCGCCACCCTTTACTTTTCACAGGGTCAGATTGAGCAGGCTGAAAAAGTCCTGATCGATGCCAAGGCCCAGATGCCCGACGTCCCCGCCGGCTACCGCATGCTTGGTGACTTTTACATCGCGCGCAACGATCCCGCAAAGGCCCTGGCGGAATTTTCTTCTCTCGTTCGCAGTCATCCAGACGATCTTGCCGTCAAGAAAACCTACGTTCAGCTCCTGATCTTGGCCCACAAACTGGACGAAGCGGGTCCGCTGAACGATGCCATTCTCAAGTCTGCGCCGAGCGATGCTGATGCGCTGATCCTCCGCGGCCAGATCCAGATTCAACAGCAGAAAGCGGATGACGCGATCGTCACTTTACAGGAGGCATTAAAAGACTCGGCAAACAACACTGCCGGCCATTTACAGCTCGGGTACGCGTATCAACTGAAAGGCAATTCGAATCAGGCTGAGAGCGAATGGCGCAAAGCCGCGGAATTGCAGCCCAAAGCTCCCGAGGCCTGGCGCGCCCTTGCTGGCCTTGCCGCTCAGCGACGCAACTGGCATGAACTTGAATCCATCGGAAGGCAACTAACGAAGATTGATCCGAACGCGGCAGACGGTTACATTCTTCATTCGACAGCTCGCGCAAACCAAGGTGATGTCGCGAGTGCTGAAGCGGACCTTAATCGTCTTATCTTATCCGCGCCGCAAAGCCCTGTCGGTTACATTCAACTTGGTCTCTTGCGCGTCCAACAGAAGCGCTGGACGGAGGCAGACGCCCTATTCCACCAAGCGCTCGCCCGCGACCCAGAGTCGCTGCAGGCCCAGGAGGCTCTCGCAAATATCGACTTCCAACGCGGCCTTCCTGCTGTGGCCGTTAAGCGTCTGCAGGAAGAATTTCAGAAGTCGCCTGGCAATGCAGGTCTGGCATTTCTTCTCGGTCAAGCGCAAGTCCGCAATTCCCAGCAAGCTGAAGCGGAGCAATCCTTCTCTAAATCCGTCCAACTCGCTCCTTCCAATGTCCTGGCGATTAGCGCTCTCGCTGTGCTCCAAGCGACCCGCGGAGAAACGGACGCTGCCATTGCCAGCTACAATCGCGCGATGCAGTTGGCACCGACCAACGCACAACTGGTGGTCTCGCTTGGCACTCTCTACGAGGCCAAAGGCGATTGGCAAGCGGCGCAAACCAATTACCAAAAGGCTCTTTCCATTCAACCGAACAACGCCTACGCGGCGAACAATCTTGCCTATCTGCTTCTCGAACATGGTGGCGACGTGAATGTCGCCCTCAGCCTGGCACAGACCGCTCGCCGCGGCCTAGGCGACTCGGCCAATTCCGCCGATACTCTAGCTTGGGCATACTTCCACAACCGCGCATTTTCCGTCGCCTTGCCACTTCTTGAGGACGCGGTCAAACGAGTCCCGACGAATCCGACCTATCGCTATCACTTGGGGATGGTCTATCAGAAGCTAAACGATCCCGCGCACGCACGCAGCGCATTTGAAGGCGCCATCAAAGTTAAGCCTGATAGCCCTGCCGCTCAAGCTGCCCGCAAAGCGTTAAGTGAACTTGCCGGCAGCTGACTTCACACAGGCCTTTACACGTGAATCATTCAGGCTTTCAAATAGAGACAGCGAGGCGACGCCATGGCAGCTGAGGTTACTGCGACACAGGCACCACAATTAGAGATCGTTGCTCTTGGAACTCACAATGGCATCGAGATGGCAATCGCGCGCCGCACGTCGAGAACTCTCGGCAAGGTCATTTCCAAGCCCAATTCCCCTGACTTGATCGAAGGCGTGCTGATTGCGCCCCTTCAGGTTTACCCCGACGACCGAGGTTTTTTTACTGAGCTCGCCCGCCTCGGTAAAGGCCTCGCCTCGAAAATGGTTCCTGATGACCGATGCAGCATACAAGTTTCATTAACGCTGACTTATCCCGGGACGATCAAAGCCGTTCATTACCACTCAGAACAAACTGATCTCTGGGCGCCTGTTTCCGGCATGGTGCAAGTCTTTCTCTACGATCTTCGCCGCCACTCCGCCACTTTTGGCGTCATCAATACGATTTTTACGGGCTGCTTCCAACCCTGGGAAATCCTGATTCCTCCAGGCGTCGGCCATGGATACAAAGCGCTCGGTGTCGAGCCCATCCAACTCGTGTATTTCACGAACCGCCATTACAACCCGGCCGACGAACTGCGCCTACCCTACGATCACCCAGATATCGCCTACGATTGGGAAACCCAGCACAAGTAGCCATGCGCATCCTTGTCCTGGGTGCCCGCGGAATGCTGGGCACCGACCTTCTAAATTACTGGCAGTCGGATGAGTTGATTCCGGCAGGCTCGGCCGAGGCTGACCTCCGCAATTTTAACGAAGTAAAAAAGCTTGTTTTGAAAGTCCGGCCCGAATGGATCGTCCTTTCTTCCGCAATGACCGATGTCGACGGCTGCGAGCGCAATCCTGAATTGGCTTTTGCAGTGAACGCTACCGGGGTTGAAAACGTCGCTCGGGTCGCCCAATCGATCGCCGCACGTATTTTCTTGGTGAGCACCGACTACGTATTCGATGGCCTGGGCAAGCGCCCATATGAAATTGACGATCCGATTGCTCCCATAAACGTGTACGGCGCTTCAAAAGCCGCGGGTGAGACAGCACTGCGCAAGTACCACTCCTGGTGCATTGGGCGCACCTCGTGGCTATTCGGAGTTCACGGCCCATCGTTCCCGGAAAAAATCCTAAGCGCCGCGCAAACTCGTCCACAGCTTTCCGTAGTCAACGATCAGGTAGGATCGCCAACTTACACGCGCGATCTTGCCTGTGCCATCCGTGATTTAGTGCGCAAAGATGCGCGTGGAATCACGCACATAACTAACGAAGGTATTTGCTCTTGGTATGATTTCGCTCGCGAAATCCTGCTGCAGTCTGGCCGGCAATCTATTCCGGTTCTACCCATTACTACCGATCAGTCCGCGCGTCCGGCCCGCCGCCCAAACTATTCCGTACTTTCTCCTGCCAGCCTTCACGCCCATGGCATGCGGCTGCGCCCCTGGCAGGAGGCTTTGCAAGCCTTCCTGCAGGAGCGCGGCAGCACTGTTACCCCTTAAGGGACGATGGCGCTCACTTCGTTTGAATGGGCGCTCTCATTTCCGCCCGCATCCACCGCCGTCGCCACATAATAGTAAGTCTGTCCACTTTGCACGCTCGAATCGGCGTAGCTGACTCCTCCTAGCACCGAACCGTTCATCTTTGCATACGAGCTTCCGCTCACCGTACTGCGATATACGTTGTAGCCAGCCACTGAAGAACTACTGACGCCCCAGTTCAACGCAACCGAATGCGACACCACCGGCGCAATTCCGGTACCGCTCAACGCAACGCTTGAAACGGACCCCTTGGCATTGCTCAGTATGTTCACGCTGCCATTCACTGCGCCTGCTGTCGATGGCGCAAACTGCACGCTCACCGAGGTACTTTGATTCGGCGAGAGTGTAACTGCCCCTGCGCCACTTAACAGCGAATAGCCCGCCCCGGTAGCAGTGATCCCCGAAATCGCAACGTTCGAGTTGCCCGTGTTCGTCACCGTAAACCCTTGTGCCGCCGAACTTCCGTCGCTTACGTTGCCGAAGCTCAGACTGCCTGGATTAACACTGATCGTGTACGAGGCTGCCACTCCCGTCGCGCTGAGTGCAACTGTCGCCGGAGAGTTAGGCGCGTTGCTGATGATCGAAACCGCGCCCGTCACACTTCCTGCCGATTGTGGCGCATATTGTACGTTGAAGTTTCCGCTCTGGCCTGGCGTCAGCGTCATCGGTAATGCCATCCCGGTCAAAGTAAACCCGGCCCCGGTTACCGTCGCTTGTGAAACCGTCAAGTTCGCCGTGCCACTGTTCTTGATCTGCACGGTCTGCGAGTTCGTGTTTCCCGTTACCACCGAACCGAAGCTCGCGGATGGCGGTGTCAGGCTCAATCCTGCTTGCACTTGCGTGCCAGTGACAGCTGCTACCGCGTTCACACCATCGCTATTCGTCACCGTCACGCTGCCAGCCGTCGTGCCGGCCGTGGTCGGGGCGAACGTCACACTCAATGCTACCGTCTGTGTAGGCGCTAGCGTTACCGGTGCTGCCAGCCCGCTGACGGAAATCCCCGCGCCACTCGCAGCGACCTTCGTCACCGTCACGCTGGAGTTTCCCGTATTCGAAACCACTACGTTCTGCGTGCTGCTGCTTCCCGCGGTTACGTTGCCGAAGTTCAAACTCGCCGGCGAAAGCGACATCGTGTAACTTGCCGCCACTGCGCTTCCGTTCAATGTCACTGTTGATGTTGGATTCACCGCATCGCTTGTGATCGTGATTGCGCCCGTCGCCGCTCCAGCCGTCTTTGGTGCAAATGTCGCCTGCAGCGCCACCGCCTGTCCCGCGGATATCGTCACCGGGGCCACCACGCCGCTCGCGCTGAATGCTCCGCCAGTTACGCCGATTTGCGTGACTTGCACATCGCTTTGTCCGGAATTCTTCACGGTCACCGCTTGCGTTGCACTTCCATTCACCAGAACGTTTCCAAAATTCAGTGCGCTGGAACTCAATGAAAGTTGCGATGCCGCTGCGGCAGCTCCCTTCAGTTTCACGTGCGACGAGGATCCGCCGTGCGAAGTCATCGCCGTCAGCGTGCCCGAAGCCGATCCCGATTTCGCCCCGGTGTATGTGACCTGAAATCTTGCCGACTGCCCCGATCTGATCGTCAACGGCGTCGGAAGTCCTGAAGCGATGAATTCAACAGCAGTCGATGCCAGTTGCGTAATCGTTACCGTTTCGTTTCCAGTGTTTGTAATCGTCGCTGCCTGCGTTGCTTTTTGTCCTACCGGAACGTTTTCAAAAGTGATGTTTGACGGTGAAATCTGCACAGCCTCTTGCGGCGTGGGATTTGCATTCGAAGTATTCGCCAGTCCTGCGCAACCGCTCAACACTGCTCCGCCGCACGCCACCATCGCAAATATTGCCGTTATCCCCCAGCCCCGTTTGCTCGCCCCGAACTCTTCTGCTCTGCCTGTCTTTGCCCCGTTCACTCTTGCCATTTCGTCCCCTCCGAACTTTCGTCCGTGAGGCAGACTACGGCTTCGAGTCGCGTAAAAAATACTGGTTAGACGTTCACATAAGGGACAGGCGTGCCCCTGTCCCAGCGAACATCGCTTGCTTCCAGTACCTTTTTCGCGATGTTTTTCAAAACGAACTGCGGAGATTCTTAGCCGGCGCTCCTGGTCGGACGGACGGCTAGTTGAACGAAGGGACAGGACTACTTTATACTTAAGCGGTAGGGTATTATAGGGTAAACATGCTGAGAATGCGAGTCGCCGGCACTTACGCCGATGCCGGCGTGCTTCGGCTCCGCGCCTGGCCCGTGGGTCGCTTCACAATCAGCCCCGCGTCGCGAATCTTATAAATCAAAGCGCGGTAGCTGATCTTCAGGTCTTGCGCGGCCCTGCGACGGCTCCATTGATTCGCACGCAATGCCTCGATGATTGCGTTCCGTTCCATCTCACGTACCGCTTCTTTGGCAATTTTCTTCAACGGCATCGGGCTCTGCGATCCATTTTGCCCGTTAAACAACGGCTGCCTGCTGTGTACCGCTTCTCGCTGGATGAGCGCCTCGGCGCCCACGACGATATATCGGGCAACGCAGTTTGAAAGTTCTCGCAAATTACCTTGCCACGGCAAATTCTGCAGGTAATTCATCACTTCCGGTCCAAATGGTTCGCATTCTCGTTCGAATTGTTGTGAATGAAGCCGGCGGAAGTACTCGGCCAGCTGCGGAATGTCTTCCCTCCGGGCAGCAAGTCGCGGCATCGCTAGCTTCAGGACGTTAATCCGATAAAAAAGATCTGCTCGAAAGCGTCCGGCCTCGACCTCATCTTCCAGGAGTCTCCCGGTCGCGCAGATCACCCTCGTTTCTACAACTCGATCCGTTTGGTCGCCCAGCCGGGAAAAAACTCCATCCTGCAGAAAGTGCAGAAGCTTGCTCTGTAAGCCCAAATCGAGATCCGCAATCTCATCCAAAAAGAGTGTGCCTTGATGAGCCCTCTCCACGCGGCCAGGCTTCGACGCGTTTGCTCCCGTAAATGCGCCCTTCTCGTGTCCGAACAGCTCGCTCTCCAACAGGCTTCCCGGAATCGCTGCGCAATTTACCTTTACGAATTCGCCGCTGGCGTACCTGGAGTTGGCATGCAGCCAACGCGCCAGGACTTCTTTTCCGGTACCGCCCTCGCCTACCAGCAGCACCGCCAAGTCCGTGCGGCAGATCTTCAGCGCCCGCTGCTTCACCTCTTGCATCGCGCGCGAGGTACCGAATACTACGTCATCAGCAGGCAGTCCCGCCGGCCCGTTAATCCTTACCATCCTTGTCGCAGCTCTTGTCGCCATGTGAACGCAGGTTCTCTCGCTCAGGCGATTGCACTCCGCACGCCACACCGCGCAAAGCCGGATTTGGTCCGTCGAAGAGCTCTGTGGGATCTAACTATTTTGTTTTGTGACTGTTGCAGGATTTGGCACTAGAATAGTACTAGTACCAGTGTTTCAGCTGCCTAGGCCGTTCGTTTCATTGTAAGAGAAAGAATCTGCCGCACGCGAGAAATCCGCTTCCCGTCAGCACACGATTCATAGCCACGATCTCGTTGCAATTGTTAACGCAGGCTTAACGGAATCTTCCGTTATTTAGTTCGCTTTTCAGGTTCTAGCTCGCCGCTCCCCGCATAATGTCGTAACGTTCTATAACGGCCGCCACCCCTAGCCGTTCGTTCCCGTCTTCCATCCGTGACTCTACTCGCACGATCTTGCCCGACGCCTTGACTAGGACTTCCTCTCCGTTGGTCATTTCCTTGGGAAGCGTCAACATAATGTCCAGATTGGATCCGGCTCGTACGTCCTGGTCAATTACAAAATACAAACCCTTGGTAGAGATGTCCCGGGTTCTTCCGCTTTGCGTCCCGGCAAATCCTGGCGCCGGAATCCGTACCATGACCGGTAGCGATAGATCGTAGCGCCGCGCAACGCGACGCTCTGACATTACACCCATTCACCACCCAAGTTCGCGGACTGCTGCCAGTTCGCGACCCTTTCGCACTGAGTTTGCCAGTGAATCACCTTAATTACTATTTCTGAATCTTCTCTAATCTTGGTCCGGTGCTCTGAAGAGCAATACTCGTACTCCGGCAACAGCGGCGGCCGCTGCATGCAAGGATTCGCGCGCCTATTCCGATGAGGCAACTGGAACAGTCGCCGCTTCTTTGTTCGGCGCGGCACTCGGTGTTCGTTTGCTCCGCGGCGTATCCAGATTGAATTGCCTCATCTTATATAAGAGTGCCTTGTAGCTGATGCCCAGCATCTTTGCCGCGTCTTTGCGGCACCAGCGGGTTTTCTCCAAAGCGTCGGCGATCGCCTCCATCTCCGCCTCGTCCTTCAAACCGCGAACCAGAGCCTTTAGTCCTCGTTCTTTCGGCACTGTCACTTCCGGCCGCGGAGAAGTTCTCTGCCGCGTCGCTGACATCTCCACCAGCTCGCGCAAACTTCCTTCATCATCTTCCAGGATCACATAGCGTTTCACGAAGTTTTCCAACTCCCGCAAGTTGCCTGGCCACGGATAATTCAACGCCGCATCCAGCAGGTACTTGGATGGCTTCACTACCTCTTTGCCAAATTTTTCACTGTACTTGTCCAGAAAATGCCGGAATAGCAGGGGAATTTCCGCCGTTCGTTCCCGTAGCGGTGGCACCAGTATCGACAGCACGTTCAACCTATAATATAGGTCCTCGCGAAACCGCCCGGTTTTCATCGCTTCATGCACATCTACGTTGGTGGCAGCAAGAACCCTGACGTCGGTATCGATCAAGTGCCGTCCGCCCAGCCGCGAATATTGATGATCCTGCAATACGTGCAGCAATTTTGCCTGCAAGTGCGTGCTCATCTCGGCAATCTCGTCCAGAAAAATCGTTCCCTTGTTTGCCATCTCGAATTTACCCGGCTTTGACCGCACCGCGCCGGTAAACGCACCTTGCTCAAACCCGAATAACTCTGACTCCAGCAACTCCCCGGGCAGCGCTGCGCAGTTCACCTTGATAAACGGCTGATTCCTGCGCTTCGAGCGTAGATGAATCATCCGCGCCACCACTTCTTTGCCAACTCCGCTCTCCCCACACACGAATACCGGCACGTCCACAGGTGCAATCTGCAAAATCTGCTGGCGTATCCGCACCATCTGCGGACTGGCCGCAAGGAAACTCAAATCTTCCGTCACCTGATCGCAGTAGTCGCGCAGTACCTGGTTCTCGGTGACCAGTTCCTTCTTTTGCCGCGATTTCAGCATGGCGGCGTCCAACTCGGATTTCTCAAACGGTTTCGTCAAATAATCGTGCGCGCCAATTCGAATCGCCTCGACCACCGTTCCCACTTCGTTTGAACACGACAGCATAATCACATTCAGGGTGCGGTCCAGTTGCAGCAGCTCTTTCAGCGTATCGATTCCGCTCAGCTCGGGCATCAGCACGTCCAGGATCACCAGGTCCGGCCGCTTCCCTTCGCTGATCTGCTTGATCGCTTCTCGTCCGCTGCTCAGCGTCTCGACGTCGAATCCATCCACCTCCAGCAAGGTTTGTAGATACTTGCGAATGCTCGGTTCGTCATCGACTACCAGAACCTTCTCTTTTACGGCCATTGCGATGGTCCTTTCCAAAATCCCCTGAAATCCTGTCAACTCTGCTCAATCGGCAATAAGAAGCTGAATGTACTGCCCTTCTTGGCTTCGCTTTCCACCCAGATTTTCCCGCGATGCGCCTGCACCAGCCTTTTTGCAATGGCCAGACCCAGTCCCATTCCGGACGTGTTCCGGTCCACTCTCACAAAATCTTCAAAAATCTCTTGATGATGTTCCGGAGGGATGCCCGCTCCGGAATCCGTCACGCTGACTTCTACGCTGTTCGGTCGCGGCAATCGAACCCTCCGCCGTTCCTGGCTTGGCGCTGCTTCCGCGACCCGCCTTTCCCAGAAATGCGGCCTCGCTATCAATGTCACATTTCCGCCCGGCGGCGTATGTTTCAGCGAGTTGTCCAGCAGGTTGGCCGCTGCCTGCTGCACTTTTTGATAGTCGAAGCGAAATGTTGGAATCGACGGATCCAGCTGCACTTCCAGTTTTACGCCTTTTCTTTGGAACGCCTCAGCCCAGCGTTTCGCCACCTCATCCAGGCAATCTTGTAAATCATTATCGCGCAGTTGCAGCACCAGCTTTCCACTCTCCAATGCGGAATAATTCAGGAACATCGAAACTAGCCGCACCAGCCGCTCGCAGCTTTCTTTCGATTCCTCTAGAATATCCTTCTGCTTTTCGGTGAGCCGACCCAGCGATCCAGCCAGCAGCAAATCGTAATATCCCTTAATCACCGCCAGCGGCGTCTTTAACTCATGCGCCGCCGAGGCCAGAAATACGGTTTTTTGCCGGTTTACTTCTTGCAGCTTCAAGTACGCCGCCAGCAGGTTTCGGTACGTGATCTCTCGCTCTTGCAGCAGCTCTTGCACCGTAAGTTGCGTCGCGCTATCGGCGGCGACTCCGTCCACCGCTCGATCTTTAATTTGCACGACCAGCCAGTCAGCCTCTGGAGTCAGCCGGAATCGCGCTATTTTCCGGTTCTCGCTCCCCGGGATTTCCCGTTCCGCCCAAGCTCTTCCCGTGCCCAGTTCTTCAAGAATTTCAACTCCACTGCTGCGAAACAAATTCTCGAATATATTTACTCTATGACTACTTAATAATTCTGGAATGCCAAGCGCGGCCTTGGCTGCGCCATTCGCGGCCAGCAGTAGCCCTTGGCGGTCCGCGACCATCACTGGCGCTTCTATTACTTCTATCATTCCTCGGAACGAGTCCACCGTCAGCGCTGTGGGGAACAGGCCGTCTGCAGCCGCCGACGCTACCACCCGACCGCTCATTCTCAGTTCGCCCTGCTCCCTGCCGAGTGGCAAAAATTTTCCCGTCGATTGCCGCCATACTCCCACCCCGGTATAGGACTGTCAATGGTAAATCCGTTCCATTTGCACAATTGCGGAAACTCTCTGGACATTGTCGAGTTACTTTTTCTCTTCCTGCCGCTCTGCAACCCATTCTTATTCATTAACTTACACAGTTTCAATCACTTAGAATGTATTCGACTCTAATCGCTATGGCATTTCGTATGCTCGTAGCGTACTAGTTCAACGGTACTAAAGAGAGCAAAGTGCCAAGTCAAATCGTGCAGACTCAAAAACCGATGGTCCCTCCCCACCAGCGGCAAAATCCACGCATTCGCATTCAGATTCCCGTATTCCTGCGGGGCACCGATGCTTTGGGGGTTGATTTCATCGAGCTCACCAAAACTCTCAATATCAGTTCGACAGGCGCCTGCATCGCTTCCTCGCATATTATTCAAACTGAACAGGTTATCCAATTGACCATTCCCACGCCCTCGGCTTCAACAGCGGGTCTGGTGCCGTACGAAACGCCTCCCATCTCCGCTCGCGTGCTCCGCCAGGAATCTGCCGGCGATCTTCGCCTTTTCGGACTAGAGTTCGTTCACCCTCTCTCATAAGACCCTCGATCCAGTACTACTACGGAAGCCAGCCCGAGTAGGCGCCTGAATCCAACTATTTTTTTTGTATGAATTCTTGTTTGTGCTATCGTTACGCCCACTTGCAGTGCCGTAACGTGTATTTCTGCATCGCGGGTGTCGTGGTCTCGCTTGGCACTCGGCATGCTCCACTGCTCTTGCACTGCATTCGCATCGCCCCATTCCCCGCGGGGACAAGTGAGGCTAGGTCCGCACCGGTGATTCCCAGCTCCGGCGTTCCGGTATCCGCGCGCATGCGTCCGAATGACGCCTATTTTGAACTTATCGCAGACACTCTCGACGGTTTGGAATCGAGTGCTCGCGCTCAATTTCTGCAGCGTTTTTTCCTTTCTCTTGCTCATGTCGAAGTTCCCGAAAGCAAAGCCATCGCTCTTTGGGACGACATCCTTACCCGCCGCCTTCAGCTCTCCGATCGTTCCGATTCTCCGATCGCTTTACAAACGGCTCTGGTCGATGTTCTGTCATCCGCCGGAATGTTTCAGGTACCGGTGGTCATCGAATACGACGCACTGAAAAATCTGCATCGCAGCGCTGTCACTGATCCCCTAACAGGGCTGTACAACCGCCGTCTCTTTAACGAAAATTTCGATAAAGAACTCAATCGCGCTCGCCGCTATTCTCACCCTCTCAGTCTGGTGAGTCTCGATCTGCACCGCTTTAAGGAAGTGAACGACAAGCACGGCCACCCTCGTGGCGATGACGTTCTCCGCGCCGCTGCCGCCACTCTCAAGAAAGCTCTTCGTACCTCCGACTCCGCCTTCCGCATCGGCGGCGACGAATTCGCACTGCTACTTCCGCAAACTGATTCCTCGCAGGCCTACGGTCTTAGCCGTCGTATTGGCCTGGTGTTCGCGGAACTTCTTCGCCCTCTCGAGCTCACGATTTCCGTCAGCATGGACCACGGGGTCTCCACCTTCCCGCAGGACGGCGAGTACCGCGATCAATTGATTCGCATCGCCGACGAACGCCTGTATTCTGCAAAACAAGCCACTCACCAGAAAACAGGCGCGGAATCCCCTTCCAACGTTTCCGAAAAGGCTCATCACGATGTTGCAGTCGAGATCCCGCCACAAGTTGCACCTGAGGTTGCGCCAGAAGTCGCGCCAGATATTCGTCATGAGTTCGAACACCAGTCAGTTTCGCCTGCGCCATCCGCCCCACCACCTTCAGGCGTTCCCGAGGTTCCCCACGATACTCAGGCTACCGCTCCAGTTGCATCTACCGCCCC
>WNEZ01001443.1_pt1 | contig 30467 bp, 25 predicted proteins | sample 5400521 | NCBI WGS metagenome assembly WNEZ01 (sample SAMN13153339, study PRJNA577476) | soil metagenome | isolation source: 120 cm saprolite under Douglas fir tree site 2 hole 1 replicate 1 | place: USA:California | collected 2015-04-18 | reverse complement strand
GGGCAGCGGCAGCGGTGAGGTCAGCGGCAGCGGCGCAGTGTCCGCGGCCACCGCCGGCGGAATCGCCCTTGCCGGAACGGGCCTGCCCATAATCGGTGGGCTCATCGGCGCGGCTCTGGTCGCGCTCGGAGGGATAGGCCTTCGGGTTCCGCGCAAGTAACCGAATCAACGAGACCGGGCTCGCCACGTGGCGGTCCCGGCTCTCGTTTTTCAGCCCGGCTCGCCGCCAAGTAGGCCCATGCGACCGGACGTTTTCTAGATGTGACCGCCCCCCGTGAGGTGGTCACACGACCATTTCATGAGGAGGGTGTCATGGAGCTGGCCCCTGGCGGCATCATTGCCTGGATCGTCGTAGGACTCATCGCCGGTTGGGCGGCGTCGTCCGTAAGTCGAGGCCATGGCTTGGGGCTTATCGGAGACATCATCGTCGGCCTGATCGGAGCGCTCATCGGCGGCTTCCTCGCCGGCTTCTTCATCCACGGCAGCGTGGGCTTGATCGGCAGCATCATCATCGCCTTCGTCGGCGCCGTGATCCTGCTAGCCATCCTCAGAGCGTTCAGAGGCCGGGGAGCCCGCGCTTAGACGGTCCGCTCCGAGAACCGGGGGCCCGGGAATCCGGGCCCCCTACCTCACTTGTACGGCGACGTGACCCTCCCCAGAGCGCTTTGATTTAGGCCCGAAACACACCCTAAGGAGGGGCGACGTGGAGTTAGCCACCCTACCGGCCGGTCACCGGCGCGGGGGTGCGTCACCGTTGCAAGGGCAAGGGCGCTTGCAAGCCGCCGGCCAGCTCCGGCCGCGCAAGAGGATGCGCGCGGCGCAGCGACTGGAGAAAGCACAGGTGGCTGCGTCCATGGCCCTCGGCGCCGTCTCGTCCTATCTCGAGGCCGAGATCGAGCTCCCGGCCTTCTTCGGCCACCTCGCTGAGACCGTGGCCGGGCTCGTGGGTGCACGGCGGGTGGCGTTCTGGCGCCTCACCCCGAAAGGCGTCCTGGTCGTGCAGCGCGACCCCTTCGGCTTCCCGGCGCAGTCGCCCATCCGGAACCTAAAGATCGAGCTGTCTTTCGATGGCGACGGCGTCGCGGAGGGAATCGTTTTCCGTGACGAGCTCGACCTAACCGATGGCACCTGCTTGGAGCTCGACGAGTTCTGGCGGGAGAACGGCCTCCGCGGCCTTCGTAACTCGATCGCGGTTTCATGGCCGGCCGGCGAGCGGCGAATCGGCGCCCTCGCGGCTTACGACTCAAAGCGCGGTTTCACCAGCGACAACGCCTGGGTGCTCCGCGTGGCGGCGATGGCGACCGGTCTCGTGTGGCAGTACCGCGAGGCCGAGGAGGAGCTCGATGTCGCGGTCGGGCGCCTGGAGGACGCAGTGGCAGCTCGCCGCCACTTGTTGGCCAATGTCGCCGCGGGCGGTGACGAAGCCAGGCGCCGAATCGCGAGCGCCCTCCACGACGACTCGCTTCAGCTGCTAACGGCTGCGGAGCTGCAGTTGGAGCGCATCCGCAGGGAGAGCGCGGGGGGCAAGCTGACCTCCCAGCTCGACCACCTGGCCACAACGATCAAGAAGGTCGAAGATTCGCTACGCCGGCTGTTGACCAACGTCAGCCCGGAAGCTCTCCACTTACCCGTTGGTCTCAACGATGCGATCCGCGATCGTGTCGAGACGATGCGGGTGAATGCTGGGATCGAACCCGACGTCGACCTTCGCCTTCCGGATGACCTTCCGGATGCCGTCGAATCGATCGTTTTCAAGAACGTGGCCGAGGCCCTGACCAACGTGGAGAAGCATGCCCACGCATCGGGTGTCCGCGTGGCGGCTGCGGCCCTCGACGGAGGCGTGATCGTGGAGGTGGCCGACAACGGCACCGGTTTCGTGGTCGGCGAGTCCATGTATGTCCCGGGTCACCTCGGGCTTGTGGCCATGAAGGAACGCGCACAGCTCGTCGGGGGCTGGTGCCGAATCGTCAGCGAGCCGGGTGCGGGAGCGAAGGTCGAGTTCTGGGTACCCGCCGCTCAATGACCAGCGAATGCTCGAGCTAAGGAGAGGAAGGAAACACAATGGCCAGCAGAGCCCTAGCCAAAGACAGCACCGATAACAGGGTGATGCTTCGCGTTCTCGCCGCGGTCAAGCGCGGGGATTTCGCTGTGCGCGTACCGGTGACCTCGACCGGGCAGGCCGCCAAGGTCGCCTCCGCGATCAACGACATCATCGAGTCCAACCAGCGCCTGGAACGCGAGCTGCGCCGCTTGAGCAAGCGGGTCGGCAAGGAACGCCAAATCAAGCGCGCATCGATCGGCGACGACGGCGGAGCGTGGGCCGCGACGCTCGACTCAGTCAATGACCTCATCGAAGACGTCGTGCGCCCCAACAGCGAGATGGCCCGCGTCATCGGCGCGGTCGCCAACGGTGACCTCTCGCAGACGGTGCCGATGGATATCGACGGACGGCGTCTGCAGGGACAGTTCCTCGAGACGGCCCGCACCGTCAACACGATGGTCAATCAGCTCCGATCGTTCACTCAAGAAGTCACGCGCGTCGCGCGCGAGGTGGGCACGGAGGGCAAGCTCGGCGGCCAGGCCCAGGTGCGCGGCGTGGCCGGGGTTTGGAAGGACCTCACGGAGAACGTCAATCTCATGGCCGGCAACCTCACCGGTCAGGTTCGCAACATCGCCGACGTGACGACCGCGGTCGCCAACGGCGACCTCTCCAAGAAGATCACGGTCGACGTCCAGGGCGAGATCCTCGAGCTCAAGGACACCATCAACACGATGGTCGACCAGCTCAACGCGTTCGCCAACGAGGTGACGCGCGTCGCGCGCGAGGTGGGCACGGAAGGCAAGCTGGGCGGCCAGGCCGACGTCAAGGGTGTCGCCGGCACGTGGAAGGACCTCACCGACAACGTCAACCTGATGGCCGCCAACCTCACCGGCCAGGTGCGCAACATCGCCGACGTCACGACCGCCGTCGCCAACGGTGACCTCTCCAAGAAGATCACCGTCGAGGGCGAAGGGGAGATCCTCGAGCTCAAGAACACCATCAACACGATGGTCGATCAGCTCAATGCCTTCGCCGGTGAGGTCACGCGCGTCGCGCGCGAGGTGGGCACCGACGGCAAGCTCGGCGGGCAGGCGCAGGTGCGTGGCGTCGCGGGCACGTGGAAGGACCTGACCGACAACGTCAACCTGATGGCAGGCCAGCTGACCAACCAGATCCGCAACATCGCAGACGTGACGACTGCCGTCGCCAACGGCGACCTCTCCAAGAAGATCACCGTCGACGTTCAGGGCGAGATCCTCGAGCTCAAGAACACCATCAACACGATGGTCGACCAGCTCAACAGCTTCGCCAACGAGGTGACGCGTGTCGCGCGCGAGGTTGGCACGGAAGGCAAGCTGGGCGGCCAGGCCCAGGTCAAGGGCGTTGGCGGCACCTGGAAGGATCTCACCGACAACGTCAACACGATGGCCGGCAACCTCACTGGCCAGGTTCGCAACATCGCCGAGGTCACGACCGCCGTCGCCAACGGTGACATCTCCAAGAAGATCACCGTCGAAGGCCAGGGCGAGATCCTCGAGCTCAAGAACACGATCAACACGATGGTCGATCAGCTCAATGCCTTCGCCGGTGAGGTCACGCGCGTCGCGCGCGAGGTGGGCACCGACGGCAAGCTCGGTGGTCAGGCGCAGGTGCAGGGCGTAGCCGGAGTCTGGAAGGAGCTCACCGACAACGTCAACCTCATGGCCGGTCAGCTCACAGAGCAGGTGCGCGGAATCGCGCGCGTCGTCACCGCCGTCGCCGAAGGCGATCTCTCGAAGAAGATCACGGTCGACGTCCAGGGCGAGATCCTCGAGCTCAAGGACACCATCAACACGATGGTCGATCAGCTCAACGCCTTCGCCAACGAGGTGACCCGCGTCGCGCGCGAGGTGGGCACGGAAGGGAAGCTGGGCGGCCAGGCCGACGTCAAGGGTGTCGGCGGCACGTGGAAGGACCTCACCGACAACGTCAACCTGATGGCCGCCAATCTCACCGATCAGGTGCGAGGCATTGCGCGGGTGGTCACTGCCGTCGCCAATGGCGACCTGAAGGGGAAGCTCACCCTGGAGGCGAAGGGCGAGATCGGAGCCCTGGCCGACACCATCAACAGCATGACCGACACCCTGGCCACGTTTGCCGACCAGGTCACGAGCGTCGCCCGCGACGTGGGTGTGGACGGCCGGCTTGGCGGACAGGCCCGCGTGCCGGGCGCGGCCGGCACCTGGCGGGACCTCACCGACAACGTCAACCAGCTTTCCGCAACCCTGACCACCCAGGTGCGCGCGATCGCCGACGTCGCCACCGCGGTGACCAAGGGAGATCTCACCCGGTCGATCGGCGTCGAGGCCAGTGGAGAGGTCGCGGTCCTCAAAGACAACATCAACGAGATGATCCGCAACCTCAAAGAGACGACCGCAAAGAACACAGAGCAGGACTGGCTGAAGACCAACCTGGCCCGTTTCGCCCGAATGCTCCAGGGCCAGCGCGACCCGATGACGGTTTCGAAGATGATCCTGTCCGAGCTCGCCCCGCTCGTCAACGCCGAGCACGGCGTCTTCTACAGGATGATCGGACCCAACGGGGTCGACGCTCATCTGGCGTTCCAGGCGGGTTACGCCTACAAGCTGCGCAAGAACCTCCCCTCTCAATTCCGGCTCGGCGAGGGGCTCGTCGGCCAGTGCGCACTCGAGAAGAAGCGCATCCTTGTCACCGACGTCCCGGCCGAGTACGTCAAGATCACCTCGGGTTTGGGCGAGGCCAAGCCTCTCAACATCCTCGTGCTGCCGGTGCTTTTCGAAGGCGACGTGCGCGCGGTCATCGAGCTTGCATCGTTCCAGCGGTTCAGCCCGACGCACCAGGACTTCCTCGACCAATTGACCGAGAGCATCGGCATCGTCCTCAACAACATCGATGCCAACGGACGCACCGAGGAGCTCCTGAAGCAGTCTCAGTCGCTCGCCAACGAGCTGCAGAGCCAGCAGGACCAGCTACAGCGCACGAACGAAGAGCTGGCGGAGAAAGCACGCCTGCTGGCGCAGCAGAACGCGGAGATCGAACAGAAGCGCAGCGATGTCGAGGTGGCCAAGGACCTCGTCGAGGAGAAGGCCGAGCAGCTCGCCCTCACATCGCGCTACAAGTCGGAGTTCCTGGCCAACATGTCGCACGAGCTGCGCACGCCGCTCAACAGCCTACTGATTCTCGCTCAGGAGCTGGCGGACAACCCCGACGGCAACTTGCTCCCCAAGCAGACCGAGTACGCGGCGATCATCCGCTCTTCTGGAACCGACCTGTTGAAGCTGATCAACGACATCCTCGACCTTTCGAAGATCGAGTCCGGCACGGTCGCCCTTGAGATCACGGACTGGCCGCTGTCCGAGCTGCCGCCACTGCTCGAGCGCACCTTCCGGCACGTGGCCGAGGCCACCAAGCTGAGCTTCACGATCGACCTGCGCCCGGGCTTGCCGAACTCCATCCCCACTGACCCCCAGCGCCTGCAGCAGGTGCTGAACAACCTGCTCAGCAACGCGTTCAAGTTCACAGAGAAAGGGCGGGTCGAGTTTCGGGCCGAGCTTGCGACCTCGGGTTGGAGCCCGTATCACGAAGCGCTCAACCGTGCCGAGGCGGTGATTGCGATGAGTGTCACGGACACGGGGATCGGGATTCCGCCCAGCCAGCAGCACTCGATCTTCGAGTCCTTCGCGCAAGGCGATGGGACCACAAGCCGCAAGTACGGCGGCACCGGCCTGGGTCTTTCGATCTGCCGGGAGCTGACACGCCTGCTCGCCGGCGAGATAACCCTGGTGAGCCAGCCCGGCGTAGGCAGCACGTTCACTCTGTACCTGCCCATCGCCAGCCCAGTCGTGGCGTGGTCGGGCACGCCCAACGAGGCCTCGGCGAACGGCTCGGCCGATTCGACTATCACGGCACCGGTCAGGCGGACGGCGCACAGCGCTGCTGACTCGGAGCGGCCTGTCGGCTCGCTGGCGGTGATGGACCGAGCGCTGACCCAGCGCTCCGAAAAAAGTGTCCTTGTCGTCGAGGACGACACGGTGCAGCGGCAGCACCTGGTCGATCTGATGAAGCCTATAGCCGCAAAGACCATCGGGGTCGCCACCGGCGAGGAGGCCCTCGCCGCGCTTGACGCTCAGACGTTCGACTGCATCGTCATCGACCTTGGGTTGCCGGGAATGAGCGGCTGGCAGGTGATCGATCACGTGCGCAGCAATAAAGCGCTGAAGTTGACGCCTGTGCTCGTCTACACGGCGAAGGACCTGACACGCAAGGAGGAGCTCAAGCTCGGCCGGGCAACCAAGACGATCGTAGTTAAGGAGGTGCGGTCACCCGAGCGTCTGCGCGAAGAGGTTGGCGCCATCTTGAGCAGGGACGCAGATGGCCAAGTAGCAGATTCGGGCACCGTTGCAATCGAGACTTCGCTGGCCGGCAAGCGCGTTCTTGTCGTTGACGACGACATCCGGAACATCTTTGCGCTCACCGCGGTGCTCGAGCGCCAGGGGATGCACGTGACATCCGTGGACAGCGGTATCGATGCGATCGAGGTGCTGCAGGCGACCAACGACATTGACATCGCATTGGTCGACGTGATGATGCCGCAGATGGATGGCTACGCCACAATGTCGAAGATGCGCAGCCTGACCTCTTTCGAGGACCGGCCGATCATCGCGCTCACCGCCAAGGCGATGAAGGGGGACCGGGAGAAGTGCATAGAAGCTGGCGCGTCGGATTACATAGCCAAGCCGGTCGACAACTCTCACCTTGTCGGCATGCTGCGTTCATGGCTCAGCCACTGAAAGGAGAGGCAACCTGCGCATGAAGGCCCAGGAGGTCGGATTGAAGGCTGAGCCGACGCCGTCGGAGATCCAGCTCGAAGAGATCGAGGTCAAGGTTCTGCTGGAAGCGATCGCCCTGCGCTACGGCTACGACTTTCGCGAGTACGCCGTGGCGCCACTCCGGCGCAGCCTGTCCGCAGGCATGGCCGGCGAGGGGGTGCCGACGATCTCGGCCTACCAGGACCGGCTCCTGCACGACGCGGGCAGCATGCACCGGTTCGTGAGCAGGGTCGGCGTGAGCGTGAGTGGCATGTTTCGCGAAGCAGACACGTGGCGATGCATGCGCGAAGAGATCGTCCCGGTGTTGCGAACGTTCCCCTCCCTTCGCATCTGGAGCGTGGGATGTGCGAGCGGTGAAGAGGTCTACTCGCTCGCGATCCTGCTCGAGGAAGAGGGCCTGTACAAGAAATCGACCATCTACGCCACCGACATGAGCGAGGATGCACTGGCAATCGCCAGGGTTGGTACCTGCCCAGGTGAGCGGCTGCGAATGTACGAGCTCGACTACCTTCGCTCGGGTGGCCAATCGAGCCTTTCCAACTTCTTCACCTCCACCGGCCGTGTGGGGAGACTGAGGCGAGACCTGCTGAAAAACGTCACGTGGGCACGCCACAACCTGGTTACGGACGCGGCATTCAACGACTTTCACCTGATCGTTTGCACCAACGTCCTCATCTACTTCAGGCCGACGCTTCAGCAACGCGCGCACCATCTCTTCTACGAGAGCCTGGTCAGGTCGGGGTTCCTGACACTCGGCCAGCGCGAGGCGATGATCTTCGCTCCCGAGAGCAGCCGATACGAGCACGTTCGTGATGGCGTCAGCGCGTTCAGGAAGGTCCGATGACGGCGCAGAGCATGATCGCCGCGAAGTCCACCTCTACGGAGACGAAGGTGGACATCCTGATCGTGGATGACGATGCAACCAAGCGCTTTGCGCTGAAGGCAATCCTTGCCCCACTCGGCCAGACACTTGTCGAAGCCGCATCCGGCACAGATGCCCTGCGGCAGCTGCTGAAACAGGACTTCGCCGTCATTCTGCTCGACGTCCGGATGCCGGGGATGGACGGCTTCGAGACCGCTCAGCTCATCCGCCAGCGACCGCGGTCGGAGCTGACCCCAATCATCTTCGTCACAGCCCTCGCCAGCGCCGAGACCGACATGGGGCGCGGCTACGACCTTGGTGCGGTGGACTTTGTCTTCGCTCCAGTCGTCCCGGCCATCATGCGGGCGAAGGTGAGTGTGTTTGTCGAGTTGTACAAGGCGCAGCAGGAGTTGCGTCGCTACCGCACGCAGCTCGAACGTCTGGTCCAGGAGCGGACAACTGCGCTGACCGCCATCAACCGAGAGCTCGAGGCATTCAGCTACTCGGTCTCACACGACCTGCGCGCTCCGCTGCTTGCATTCGACGGTCTCAACAAGTCGCTCCTCGAGGACTACGGAGACAAGCTCGACCGGCGTGCCAAGGATCAGCTCCAACGCATGAGGCTGGCGAGCGAGCGCATGACATCGGTGTTCGATGGGCTGCAGACGCTGTTCAGGTTGACCAGCGGCGAGATCCATCGTGAGCCGTGCGACATCAGCGCCATGACCACCGCGATAGTCGACGAGATTCGCGGCACCGACCCCGCGCGCAGTGTCGACGTCGAGATCGCGGAGGGTCTGACCGCTTCTGCAGACCCACGCCTGGCGAGAATCCTGCTGACCAATCTGATCAGCAACGCATGGAAGTTCACGAGCAAGGCGCCGGTCGCCAAGATCGAGATCGGAGCCGAGATCGTGGACGGTGACAGCCGATTGTTCGTCCGCGACAACGGCGTGGGCTTCGACATGATCTACGCCCACAAGCTGTTTGGCGCTTTCCAGCGGCTCCACAGCCAGAGCGAATTCCCTGGGGTGGGCATCGGTCTGGCCACGGTCCGGCGCATCGTCAACCGCCACGGCGGCCGGGCCTGGGCGGAAGGGGCCGTCGGCGAAGGAGCGACCTTCTACTTCATGTTCTGAGCGCCTCGGGTAGGGGCGCTCGGGTGGTGCGTTTTATCTAGGAAGATGCCTCCGCGCCCGCCGCGGGATCGCCCGCATCTGCTGCGGCTTGTCGCCTTGTTGTGCCTGTTCGCAGGCATGGTGCTGATGACGCTGTACGCGGGCGGCATGTGGCAGGGCGTCCAGGAGCAGCAGCAGCTGATCCAGACCTGGCATGTGGAGATGGGAGCACGGCACCTCGCGGTGCCGTTCATCGATCCGAACCTGCACCACCCGGTTGACGGGGTCGATTTCGCGATCCGCGTCCCGCGCCTCGGGTATTACGCGGCGGTCAAGGAGGGGGTCTCGACCTCGGTCCTCTACGCCAGCCCAGGCCACTACCCGCAGACGGTCTGGCCAGGCGACCCGGGCACTGTCGGCGTTGCCGCCCACAACGTCTACTGGATCAACTTTCCACAGCTCGCTCGCGGCGACGAGATCGATCTCGAGACTCGATACGGCACCTACCGATATCACGTCACCGGCTCGACGATCGTCAGCCCAAACAACCGGTCGGCGCTCGTGCCGGATGCCCCCGGCTATCACCTCACCCTGACCACTTGCTGGCCGTTATGGGCGGGAGCCTTGGCGACGCAGCGATACGTCATCTTCAGCGACCAGTACTCCCCGCTGTTGGACGTGAAAGGCTCCACGTAGCCGTCTGAGACGGCGGGCGCCGTACTCTGGAGCCGTGACGGCGACCGGTCCCGAGGTGCTTTTTGTCTGCGTCCACAACGCCGGCCGGAGCCAGATGGCGGCAGCCCTGCTGGATCGCCACACTCGAGGTCGCGTGCATGTGCGCTCAGCGGGCAGCGAGCCTGCCAGCTCGCTGAATCCGAGCGTGGTCGAGGCCATGAGCGAGGTCGGCATCGACATCAGCCGGGAGTTTCCGAAGCCATTGACTGATGACTTTGTGCGCGCGGCCGAAGTGGTGATAACGATGGGCTGCGGCGACGCGTGCCCGATCTACCCGGGCAAGCGTTACGAAGACTGGGACCTCGAAGACCCTAAAGGCAAGGACCTCGACACCGTCCGGCGCATCCGCGACCAGATCGATGCCCGCGTCAAGAAGCTGATCGAGGAGCTGGTACCCGGCGGCCTGGCGTCCGCCTAGGCGATCAGCCGGTTCAGCAGCTGGCGGGTGGCTGGGTCGAGACCTGTAGCCAGTCGGTAGTACGTCCAGATCCCGCGCTTCTCCGATTCGACAAGGCCGGCCTCCTTGAGCTTGCCCATGTGATGGGAGAGCGTCGGCTGGCTGAGGTCGAGGCCCGCCGTGAAGTCGCAGATGCAGATCGGCGCCTTGGCCTTCCACAGCGACGCGACCATGGTCAGGCGGGTCGGGTCTGCCAGCGCCTTCATGAGCGTCGAAGTCTGTTCAGCCCAGGTTTCGTCGACTTCGGGAAGCCCGCAGCACACGCCCCGCTGACGGATCACCGGGAGCTCTTTGATCGCCATGACGTTATTGTACGCCACCCATCGACAACTGTCGATGGGTTGTGCTAGGATCCACCCATCGACATCCATCGATTGAAGGAGCCCCTGACCAATGAGCGAAGTTCGGGAAGCGGTGCGATCCAGGTACGCCAATATCGCGAAGCAGATCACAGTGATCCAGGTCGGAGTCGGGGACACGAGCGCCGGCTGCTGCCAGGCCGACGGTCCCGACTGCGGATGCTCGGGCTCGTACTCGGCCGACGACCTGAAGGCGATCGGACTCAGCGAGTCCGTGAGCCTGGGCTGCGGTAACCCAACGATGCTGGCCCAGCTCGAGCCCGGTCAGGTCGTGCTCGACCTTGGATCTGGGGCCGGCCTCGATGTATTGCTTTCGGCCCGGCGGGTCGCGCCAGGCGGACACGCCTACGGCGTGGACATGACCGACGAGATGCTGGCGGTCGCCAATGCAAACCGCGAGAAGTCGAGCGTGGCCAACGCGACTTTTCTCAAGGGGACGATCGAGAATGTCCCCCTTCCTGATTCATCGGTTGACGTCGTGATCTCGAATTGCGTGATCAACCTCGCGGAGGACAAGGGCGCCGTCATCAAGGAAGCATTCAGGGTCCTTCGCCCAGGCGGCCTTTTCGCCGTCGCGGACATGGTCGAGCTCGAGCCCCTGGATGAGAAGGTCAAGCAGCAGCTGGACTCGTGGGCAGGCTGCATCTCGGGCACGATCCCCATCGAGCAATACCGCGCCGCGCTGCTCGAGGCGGGATTCCAGGATCCCGATTTCAACGTGCACGCCACGCAGACGATGCCCGGCGTCGAGGGCAAGGTCGGGAGCGCCTACATCCGAGCCCGCAAGCCGGAGTAAGCAATCTGGGGCCGAGGCCTCCTAGCATGCGTTCCGATGAGGACACTGCTCACGACCGCCGGACCCCGGCCAGCAACGGACGTGAAGGAAATCAAGCGCTGCTTCGACGCCTGCGCGGTCGAAGGATTTTGGCTGGACATCGAGTCGCCCGATGAAAGCGACTACAAGCTGCTCGAGGAGACCTTCCATTTCCATTCCCTGACGATCGAGGACGTCCGGCACCAGAACCAGCGGCCGAAGGTCGACGAGTACCCCGATTACAACTTCGCCGTCATCTTCCAGGCCGAGTGGCGGGATGACGAGATCAAGTCCCAGGAGCATCACCTCTATGTGGGCGCCAACTACCTGATCAGCGTGCACGAGGAGGCCACGCCGGCGCTTCACGAGCTGCAAGATCGCATCGCGAAGAGTCCCGACCTGACGAAGAGTCAGCCCGGCTTCTTGACGTACCTGGTCATCGACTCTCTGGTCGATGCGTCCTTCCCGGTTCTGGAGCGGCTGGACGAAACCGTGGACCAGCTGGAGGATGACATCACAAGCAAGGCCAGTCCCGAGTCGCTCAATCGCATCTATCACCTGAAGTCCCAGGTGACCGAGATGCGCCGGTTCCTGGGCGCGCAGCGGGATGTCTTCCAGCGCCTCATCACGCACGGCATCCATCTGCAGCAGCAGGACATGACGCTCTACTACCGCGATGTTTACGACCACATCGTGCGGCAATATGAAACGGTCGACTCTGTACGCGACCTGCTCACGAGCGCGATGGATGTTTACCTGTCGACCGTGTCCAACCGCCTCAACCAGACGGTGAAAGCTCTGACCGTGATCGCCAGCCTGTTTCTTCCACTCAGCTTCTTGACCGGCTTCTACGGCATGAACTTCGCTCTGCTCGTCAGCGTGCTCGAGGCGCCCTACGTCGCGTTTTTCATCGGGGTCGGCACCATGCTGCTGGCGACCGGGTTCCAGCTGTACCTGTTCCGGCGCCGGGGCTGGATCTAGGAACGAACCACGCGGGTTAGGCCGGCTCCGCCGCTCCGAGCACCGATCTCCCCAGCGAGAATCCGGTCGCAACCTCGCCCGTGACCGCCAGGATCTCCTCGTCCGCGACGCGCGATATCAGTCTCCAGTCGAAGATGCCGCCGCTCTTGAGGTGCGCGTCCTGGCTGACCCGCAGACAGGCTCGCACCCATTGCCGGAAGTAACCTTCCATGCCGGCCACGTCCACCTGTGTGTCCTTGACCACGCGGTTGATGACCACGACTGCGCGCTCCCGAACCCAGTCCACGCCCCGGCTGTCGGCGACGAATTCGAGGGTGAAGGCCCCCAGCTCCGCTCCGTCCAGCTCCGCGGGGGCGACGACTACGAGCTGGTCGCACACCCGCTCGAGGATGAACTTGGTGGTGTCGTCCAGGAGGCCAGTGCCCAGGTCGAGGATGATGATGTCGAAGTAGCGCTCGAGCACGCTGAACACCCTCCGGTAATCGTTCGCGCTCAAAGCGTTGCGAATCCGCGGATCGGTGGGAGCTGTGACCACCTCGAGACGAGACTCGGGAACGTGGGTCGTAAAGCGATGCAGCATCGGCAGCGTGAGGTCCTGATCGCGATCGAACTCGGGGCTGTCCAGGTAGTCGATCAGATCCTTGATCGAACGGTCGTGATGGGTTGGCACGCGACTCCGAAAGGTGCCGTGATGCGGATTGCATTCGACCGCGATGATCCGATCGTTGCGGAGCAAGCCCATCTTGCTGGCGATGAGAAGCGCCATCGTGGATTTGCCGACGCCGCCTTTGGCGGAGGCGACCGCAAGATGGACCGGCGGATCGACGAGCGGAGTCCTCGCCATGTTGAGCAGCCGCAGGTGACGGAGCTCGGCCGCGCTCGGACCCAGGTTGATCCGGCCGCCGCTCAGGTCGTAGAGCCGGCGTGACATTCCGGATCCAGGAACTTCGGCGCGAGATTTGACGTATTGGCCCGGCATGAAGCGGGGAGCCCCATTGGCGTCCGTGGGCGGCGGGCCTTCCGGCCGCTCAGACGGCGCAGCCTCCGACGCGACAGCCGCCGATCCAGCCGATGCCTCCGCCTCGACGGCCTTGGGCAGCGGCTGCCACTCGCGGCCGTTCCACCACCACCGTCCGTCAGCACTGATCAGGCGCATGCCGAGGCTCAGCTTATTACGGTGGCTCAGAGTCGGGGTTCGCTGTAGCCTGCGGGTCAGGTGAGCGAGATGAGGCCGGACGAGATCCTTGAGGTCGAGGCCGATCGGCGGCGCCGAGTGGACGAGGCGTTCCGGCTGGGGTCCGAAGCGTCGACCGCGGGCGCCGGGCTGTCGTGGATCGGGCCGCTGGCGGCGGGGGCGGCGATCGCCATCGCCATCGCACTGATCCTCGGGATCATCGCTCTCGCTCAGGCCGCCTCAACATCCGGCGGCGCGACTCGATCGCCCTCGCCGGTGGTCACTCCTTCCAGGTAGCAGTAGAAGGATCGTTCTGGCCGGCCGGGTCTCCCGCGCCGCTGAGGGCCACCTGGACGAGCGAAGGCCGCTCGTGGCGCCGCACCAACAATCCGCGTCCGGGCGGCTGCGTCGAGCATCGATACGTCCCGAGCAGCGGCCCCTCGCCGGGATCGCCGCTCAAGAGGAGGCCGGGCGACCCCAGCTCGCGCAGGCGGAGGAGCAGCTGCTCGAGGATCCCGCGACCGGCGCCTCCGGCACGCCGCGCGATGAGCACATGGAGCCCCACGTCCTTGGCCTGGGCCAGGAGCGAGACCAACGGCAGCAGAGGGTTGCCGCTCGGCGTGACGACGAGGTCGTAGTCGTCGACCACGACGTAGACATCCGGGCCGTGCCACCAGCTGCGCGCTCGCAGCTGCTCGATCGAAAGATCCGCGGGAGGCAGACGCCTGTTGAGCACCTGGGCCGTCTCGGCCAACTGCGCCACGGCTGCGGGCTCGGCGCCCGCATACCCGAGCAGGTAATCCGGCTGAACTACACCAAGGAGGGTTCGGCGGAAGTCGACCAGCAGGATCTGTATCTGCTTGGGCGACTGGCGCGCCATCAGCCCCAGCAGGAAGGTGCGCAAGACGTTGGTCTTGCCCGATTCGCCGTCTCCAAAGACGAGGAAGTGCGGGTCGCCGCCAACCAGGTCCAGGCGGATTACTCCCAGATCGCGCTCGGACAGGCCGATGGGCACGCCGCCCTGGTCGAGGGCTGGGCCGGGCAGCTCTTTGATGCGAATCACGCGCGGCAGCACAAGCACCGGCCGCGCCCGAGGGCCCATCCAGGCCGCCGCGACCTGAGCGACCAGCTCCTCGTGCGCACGCTGCTGGTCCAGCACGTCAACGGAGCCGTCGATTCGCGGCATGGCGGTCTGGAAGTGGAGGCTGTCTGCGGTTATGCCGCGCCCGGGCACGCCCTTGGCCACGTTCTCGGCCGCCCTCCGATTGATCGCGGACTCCGCCGGATCATGCAGCCTCAGCTCGAGGCGGCCGCCGATCGACTCTCGAAGCGCGGAGCGGACCTCGATCCATCGGTTCGCGGTCATCATCAGGTGCACGGCGTAGCCGAGGCCTCTGGCGGCGATCTCCTGGATGGGCGCTTCGAGCTCTTCGAAGTCCTGGCGCAAGGCCGGCCAGTTGTCGATGACCAGGAAGACATCGCTCCAGCCGTCGCCTTCCAGCTCGCGACGTGCGCGTCGCGTGCGCAGGGTCTGCGGCGAGTCGATGGCTGCCGCCTTGAATCGCGCTTCGCGTTCGTCCAGGAGCGCCGCCACCTCCGCCACGGTGCGCCGCACCCGCTCGGGATCCGAGCGCCCGGCCACACCTCCCACATGCGGTAAGGCGCCAAGGGAGGCAAGCCCGCCACCGCCGTAGTCGATGCAGTAGAACTGCGTCTCTCGCGGTGTGTTCGTCAGGGCAAAGGCGGCGATCAGCGTGCGAAGAAGCGTGGTCTTGCCCGTCAGGGCAGCGCCCACCACCAGAAGGTGCCCAGCCGAGCCGGCGAGGTCGACCACGAGCACGTCGCGCGACTGCTCCGTGGGCTTGTCGACGAGGCCGAAAGGCACCGCCAGCCGGCTGGAGTCGGTCGATCGGGTGGCATTCAGCCCCCGTTCAGGCGTTGGCTTGATCTCGCCCAGCACCTCGTCCAGTGAGACCGTTGGCTCGAGCGGCGGAAGCCAGACCTGATGCACTCGAGGCGCAGCGTCATGGAGCCGGGCAACGACGGCATCGAGCAACGTGGCCCCGTCGACTGATTGCTCGCTGTCATGCGTCGTTTGGTGCACCGGCCCGTCAGCGATCAGGCTGAACAGGCGCGGGCGGGAAGGTCCTTTCGCCGCCGGCAGGGAAGCGGAGTAAGGCTGGCTGACCAGAGCAGCCCGAAAGCGCGTGTAGACCGTGGTCCCGACTTTCAAATAGGCAGAGCCCGGAATCGGTGGCAGCTCATAGGCATCCGCGACACCGAGCACCGTGCGGCTTTCCGCGGCGCTGAAGGTGCGCAGCGCGATTCGGTAGCTGAGATGACCTTCGAGGCCGCGCAGGCGACCTTCGTCGAGCTGCTGCGAGGAGAGCAGGAGGTGCATCCCCAGGCTGCGGCCGAGGCGCCCCACCGCCACGAAGAGGTCGATGAAGTCGGGCCTCGATGCCAGCAGCTCGCCGAACTCGTCGACCATTACCACGAGATAAGGAAGGGGCGGCAGTGCCTCGCCTCTGGCGAGACGGAGGTGATAGTCGCGCAAAGAGGCCAGGTTGCCCGCAGAGCGCAACAGCTCCTGCCGGCGGCGGATCTCTCCGAAGAGTGCGGCGTGCATGCGGTCGACCATGGCGAGGTCGTCGGCCAGGTTGGTGATCAGGCCGGCCACGTGGGGAAGGTCCTGAAGGCCGGCAAATGCGGCGCCGCCTTTGAAGTCGACCAGCACGAACGCGAGCAGATCCGGAGGGTGGCTCAGCGCCAGAGCGGTGACCACAGTTCGCAGCAGCTCGCTCTTGCCCGAACCGGTGGCGCCGATGACCAGTCCATGGGGACCGTCGCCTCCGAGCGCTGACTCCTTGAGGTCGAGCATCACCGCCTCGCCCTGACTGCTCACGCCGATCGGCGTACGCAGGTTGTCGGCCAGTGGACGCGGGCGCCACGTTACAGCCGGGTCCAGCACGCGGACGTCGCCGATGCCCATCAGGTCGGTCAAAGAGATCGTCTCGGCGAGGCGCCGGACGCCAGGTTCCTCAGACAGACGAAGGGGCGCAAGCCGGCGGGCGGTGGCCTCGGCTGCGGCCGGTCCGAGACGATCCGCCCTGCCCTCGACGAGTGCACCCGGTGCATCAGGACGTTCGATGCTGAGCCTGCCGTTTGCAACTCGGATACGCATGTCCAGCTCGCCTGGCTCTTCGGCAGGGCTCTCTGCAAGCACGACCAAAGCAGTACGTGATGGCGTTCGCCGCAGCGAGATCACCACCTCAGGAGTGGGAACCACGCCATCGGCGACCACCACCAGCCATGGTTCGGAACCGGGTGATTCCGCCGGTGCGCTGCGCTTGGCCCGAGCCGCCCTCGCCGAGATGGCCGCCTCGAGTCCCGCAGCATCGCAGATCGCGGGCGCGTCCCCATCGCCCGACGGCCCGCGGAAGTGGGGCAGCCATTTGATCCACTCCCAATCCGAAGCTGACGATGTGCTCGCGCATAGCAATAGCCGAGCGTCGTCCGGCGCATGAAGCACCGCCAGCTGGCTCAGGAGGGCGCGGGCTGCATCCAATACCGAAGCGCGTGCACCCAGAATCGTCACCACGACGGAATCCTTGAGGTCGACCGTAAGCGCGTCATCCTCAACCCAGCTTTGCGCCCGCACCAGCTCATCCATGGCCGCGGCGCAAACAGGGTCGTGCGGAGCAGCCGGACCATCTTTAGGTGGCACCTGCAGCGCGATCGCAAGCGGGCGCCGGCCGTCGCCCACACGCAGCTCGAGGAAGTCTGAATCCTCGGGTCGCCGCTCCCACAGGCGGGCAGGTGAACCGGTGATTGCGAGCAATGCGTTGGGCGGCGGATGGCTCCATGCCGAAGCGGCGCGCTGCGCGACTGCGACGCGCTGCAACTCGCCGCGCACGTTATGCAGATAGTCGAGATAGCGGGTGCGCTCACCCCGGGTACGGCGCTTCGTAGCTGACCTCTGCTGCAGGGCCATGCCGGCGCCCATGCCGACCGAGCCGAGCATGAAGAGCAATCCACTGGCCAGAAAGAGTGGCTTGGGATTGTTGACGATGAAGAGCATCGCCCCAAGACTCCCGACGATCGGAAACAGATACTGGAGCCAGCCGACCACGCCACCAGGCTGCGAGTCGATGCGCGGCGGCGCCGAAAGCGTGATCGGTGAGTCAGGCACAGGCGGGGGTGCCAAACGAGCAGTTCGGCGCACCATCCGGGACCGGGGCTCGACAGTCACCATCATTTCGTCACACTAATGATCGCGTCCTCAGTCCAAAAAACGCCCGCTGAGGTCACAGAGGAGGACAACGTCGACGCGTCGTGCCGTGTGACCGTCGTCGGTACCAGGCGGCGGGTCGACGCCACCCTGCCGGCCGGCATTCCAGTCGCTGAACTGCTGTCGGACCTTGCGCAGATGCTCGGCGAAGGCAGCGATGGCTCTCCCGCCCAGTGGGCGCTGGTGAGAGCCGGCGGCCATGAGCTCGATCCCGAGCTTGGACTGGAGGACCAGGGTGTCGTCCAGGGCACCATGCTGTTTCTCCGCGACGTCACGTCCCCTGCTCCGGCGCCAGTGGTCGACGACTACGCGGAGCGCGTCGCGATTGCCGTCGACGCCCAGGGTGGCCGCTGGTCCAGGCCAGCGGCCCAATGGCTGTTCGTCGCGGCCGCCGGCACCTGCTTGTCCGTCGCCGGGATGCTGGTTTTGATCGCGGGCGATCGCGGGTTGCGGACGTGGGCGGGCCTGTTGGGCGCCGCGGTCGCGGCTCTGGCGGGGGTGGGCGTGTCCCAATTGGTCGGCCGTCGGGCCTTCGGCGGGGTCATCATCCTGGCCTCTCTGCCTCTCTGGGCAGCCGGCGGAGCGGGCATCGCCGGACAGGCCGGGGCAGACTCGACGGGGATCCTGGCCGCCGCACTTGGTGCTGTAGCGATTGGATCGTGGTTCGCGATTCTCTTCGCGGGCCTTGTCGCGGGCGACCTGGTCATCGCGCCGGCGATAGGCCTGATCGTAGCCACGCTTCTCCCGGCCCTCGTCCTTGGAGCGTGCTTCGCAGCCGGCGTTGGACTGCTGGCCGCAGCCGCCGTACTCGGCCCGCTCGGTCTGGCGGGACTCGCGCTGGCGCCGCCGCTGGCGACACGGGTCGCCGACCTGGATGAGCGCGATGCCGCATCACTCGGCGCTCGAGCCCGCGGCGGGCGGCGCCTCCTGGCGGCAATGCTCATCGGCATCGCGTTCGTGCTGACAGCCTCCAGCGCAGTCCTCGCCGCGTCGGGTGGCTGGTTCGCCTGGGGCCTGGTGGCTGCGATCGCGGTGGGCGTCGTGGCCAGAGCACGACACTTCCGCTTTGCAGCCGAGGTGGTTCCCCTGGTTGGAGCCGGCCTGGCCGCCGTGATCCTGCTGGAGATCTCCCTCGTTCCTCAGTTTGTCGGGAGCCCTCGAGCAGGAGCCACGGTGGCGGTCCTGATCGGCGACGCGCTCGTCCTCATCGCGGCGTCCGCCGCCTTCCGGAGCTGGGACGTATCGCCCCGCCTCCGGCGACAGCTGGGAAGGCTCGAGCTCCTGGCCATCGTGGCCAGCGTCCCGCTAGCGCTCGGCGCTCTCGGGATTTACGAGGAAGTGGGGCGCCTCGCCCACAGGCTGATCTAACTCGCGCCCAGACTGCCGGCCAGGACAGCGGCCAGCTCACGAAGGCTCACCTGCCAGGAGACCGGCGCGCGGGCCCAGGTGAAGCCGCGCGTTCTCAACCGTTTGGCGTGGTGTGGTTCGTACGTGATCGTCACGTGTTGGACGCCATCGGCCGAACGGTTGGAACGGGCGCGGTTTGGAGCTTGATTGGTGACCACGACGACGCTTTGTCCTCGGCTGCGCACCGACTCCACGTCGGGCATTGTCTTGTCGACCTGGGCGGGCTGCGGTTTGCTGACGAGCACGACCTGGTCGGCGGCATCGAGGGCCGCCTTGCTCAACGGCCGGTGAATCCCCGCGCCGCAATCAAGGATCACGATGTTGTGCAGGTGCCGGAGATGCTCGATGATGCGGCTCCAGCCGGCAGGGGGGCCCGCCGCCGCGCCGGCAGGCTCGGCGGGCGCGGCAAGGATGGACAGCTTTGGGCTTGCGCTCACCAGCGCTGCTCGAATCTGTTCCGGCGCGAGGTTGGGCCTGAACAGCGCAGCGTAGGCCTCACGCGAAGGGGCGCTGTCGGGAACCATCCAGTGGCTGAGCGCGCCAGAGTCGGGATTAGCGTCGACGACCGCCACCTGGTCGTCGCGAAGCTCGCCGAACAGCGTGGCAAGCAGAACGGCGACCGTGGTCGTCCCAGCAGCATGGTGTTCTGAAATCACCGCCTTCGTCACCTTCGGCGTGCTCCAGGCGATCTGGCCCGACGAGCGTCAGCACCGCCCCCGCGAAGACGCCGCACTCGCGAAGGGTCCGGGTCCCCGGGAGCGCCGTCTCACCCATCGGGACCAACCTCCACCCGACCGCATCCTGGCGCCCCTCGCACACCTCGATGAGGCTCGGCACCAGGTCGTCAACGAGTGCGTCCTGGGGGACCGCCACGTCGTGCCGGCCGGATGGGCTCTGGACTGTGATCAGGAGGCGGCGGCCCGGGGCCTCGGAATTGCCGGGGTCACTCACGTCAAAAGGTTTCAAATCTTGCCCCTGGGTTTAGGATGAGCGCGAGGGTGCTGGCAGCGACCGTCCGGAGTCATTGGGAGGTTACATAAAAGGATGAGCGGAGCCGGTTCCAACTTCCGCGCAGAGCTGTCGACCATGCAGGCGGCTTCCCAGCACGTGTACGACGTCAACGCCCAGATTCAGTCGCAGCTGAGCAACTTGCTCGCCCGCCTCGATCCCTTGATGGGGACGTGGCAGGGATCCGCTGCCACGAGCTTTCACGTTCTGAAGGATCGCTGGCACCAGGACGCCACCCAGCTCAACGCCGCGCTGCGCGCGATCGGCGACGGGTTGGTCAAGGCCCACGGCAACTATCACGCCACAGAGGACACCACCCAGCAGAGCTTCACCTCGATCACCCGCAAGCTCGGCGGCTGAGGAGACAAAAGATGAGCGGAGACGGACACCTTGTCGTCACGTTCGGAGCGGTCAACGAAGCGGCCATGGACACGGACGCCATCGCCACGCAGATCGCGCAGCAGCTCGCCGACCTCAAGGCTTATCTCGCGCCAATGGTGGGAACCTGGTCGGGCGAAGCGTCGACGGACTTTCAGGCCCTGCAGGCCAAGTGGGACGCCAGCGCCGGCGACCTCAACCAGGTCCTGCGCCAGATCTCGCAGTCGCTGCGCACGGCAGGCGACAACTATCTCAACACGGAGCGGACCAACAGCAAGATCTGGGGCTAGGGACGAAAGACGTGGGAGATAAGCTCTCCGTACATCCGGAGTCGTTGCTCCGGGCATCTGCTCGCTTCGCCTTAGAGAGCGAGCAGCTCGCCTCCGCCGTGGGGCGCTTGCGGTCAAGCCTCGGTCCGTTAGGCGGAATGCTCGGCAATGACGAGCAGGGGCAAAAGTTCGCGTCGGGATACGACCCTAATGCGAAGAACCTCGATCAGGCACTTCAGAACTTGACCAGGGGTCTCGAAGCGATCGGGCAAGGGCTCGAGGCGATGGGGATCAACTACCAGGGCAGCGACGCCGCGAGCCAGGTCGGCAAGGGAGCATAGATTGCCCGGCGTATACATCCCACCTCACCATCCGGACCAGTCGCAGGGCAAGCAGACCACGATGGGGATCTGGTGGCCGGCCGCCGACTCGGCCAAGTTGCGCACGGCGGCCCAGGCCTGGAGGGAGATGGCGCGCGCGCTTGACGCCGTCGACGCAGCCAGCCAGTCGGCGGTGCTGAACATGTTGGCAGACAACCAGGGTCCCGCGATAGACGCTTTCACCGCCTACTGGGGCAAGTGGTCAGGCGGGAGCCGCTACCTGCAAACCTGCTCTCAGGCCTGTACCGCGATGGCAAGGGCCCTGGACGAGTATGCGCAGGCGGCCGATACCGCCCGCGTCAAGGTGGAGCAGCTGGTCGCGGAGGTTGCCACCGCAGTCGTGCTCGGCGTCGTGTTGGGTGTCTGCACGGTTGGCATCGCCACAGCGGCTGCGGGTGGTGTGACGGCAGGGCTGATCGCCAGCGCGGAGGCGGTCGGAATAACGCTCAGCTGGACTGCGGCTTCGATCGTCAGCGGCGTGCTGGTCGGAGCAACCTTCGGAGCAGTGGAGGCGATGGCGATCGACATCGTCGCCATACAGCCGGAGAAGATCCTCCTCTTTCACGACCAGAAGGACTTCAACTGGAACGAGGTCTGGCAGTGGGGGGAGATGGGCGCCGCCGGCGGTTTTGTTGGCGGCGGCCTCGGCGCCGGCGTGAGCGCGGTACGCCGCGGCTGGGCCGCGGCCGGCGACGGCGTTGGTGCCGCGGGCGACGGCGTGAGTGGTGCGGCAGATGGGATCCCTGTTCGCCTGCGGCCGCCGGACGAAGCGATTACGCCCCCGCCTCCAGCTGCCGCAGACGGTGACGGCAATTTTGCGGTCGGCATCCATAAAGACTGGCCTTCGCCCCGGCCGACCGGCATGCAATCGCACCACGGCGTGATGTCGGCCTGGGCCGACAAGAATGTGCCAGGCTACGTCGCGGACAACGCGCCGACCGTTTTGATGCCCGAGGAAGCGCATGACATGACCAGGTTCGGCTTCCAACTATGGCGGGTGGAAATGAGGGCTCAGTTAGGCGGAACGTTCGACTGGACGAAAATCACCGAGACTCAGGCACGGGACCTGGCTGAGCACCTGTTCAACGGTGCGGACGTGCCGCCGGCGATCAGGGCCCAGTATTGGACGATGTTCGACGCCCACTTGAGCAAGTTGATGGCCGCGGCGTCATGACCGGGAAAGATCCGAACTTCGAGGTCTTGCGGGTCGACGAGCTGCGGCGTCGCTACCGAGAGATGGGCATCACAGCCGAGCCCATCGACTTTGACGAGCGGGATGTGCCACCGGGGCTGAAGCATCTCATTCCTCTCGCGCGAGTGTGGGGAATCCGCGACGACCTGCTGCGCGATGACATGCGGCGGGCCGCGGACCCGAAGACACTGAAGGACCTGAAAGCCTTGGTTTACGCGGCGGACGATGACCTCGACGCGTGGCTCACCTCACCGAAGGAGCTATCGAGCGGTCCTTCCGACGCATACGTTGCGTTCTCGAATCTGCGCATGGTGGCCGACTCGGTCTGAGCGCGGACGAGGCATTCGGGCCTGGCGCTAGGCTGTTCTTGTATGGCTCACGGACCTGTAGTGCCCCCGGGCGCCGAAGTCGGTTATCGGGTCGAGTGGCTCTACCGCGACCCACCGAAGCTTGATGCCGCTGCGATTCAACGCGCACTCGCGAGGGCGCTTCCCGAAACTGAGGTCAAGGAGCTTGACCCAGGGAACCTTTCTGTCGCGCACAACGGTCATGCAGTGAGATTTGCCGACGGACAGGGCACGGCCCTGACCGCGATCCTCAACCCCAAGGACCGGTCGATTTCCGTTCAGGAATTTCAAACGGCGGTCGAGCAGACCTGGAGCTGGCCACGCGACGAGGCCAAGGCGCGCATCGGCAGGTCCAGATCAAGGATCGTCGTCATGGATCTCCTGTCGCTCGGACAGCCTTATCAGACGCGACTGCGCCTGGTATACGAAGTCGCCAGGGCGGTTGCCGCGACTACCCAACCCGAGGTCGCGTACTGGCAACCGGCCGGCCAGATGGTGGCGCCGGAGACCCTCACCGACGACCCGCTAGACGCTGCCCTGAACGTTCGGCTCTTCCGCGTTGAAGACCATCCTGGCCACCTTGTGATGGATACGCTCGGACTTTCCGCGCTAGGAGTTCCCGACGTGCAATGCCACTTTCACGGGCTCGAGCCTGGGCGGGTGGCCGGCCTGCTGCGGGGCATTGCGACATATGTGTTCGAGAAAGGCGATGTGATCGCAGACGGAAATACCATCCAAGGTCTCGAGGCGACCGACAAGTGGGCTTGCCGTCATGAGATGGCGCTCCTTCCGCCTCGGCGAGTGGTTGTCGACATCAACCCGGGTGCGCCCTATTCGACGCGCCCGACTTAGGCAGCCTCACCCCTCGCTTGAATTAAGACTGAGCGTCATTCACCGTGCTGTCATCCTCGCCTGAGGTCCTGGGCCTGTTGAGCGGCAATCCGCTCTCGCCTACAAAGACCTTCAGGACCTTCCAGCGATCGGCGCTCTCTACGGGCTGGATATCCGCGTTTGTCACCAGCAACGACTGCCCCATGAAGGCGAGTCCCCACGGCGAGTCAAAGAGAGGACTCGAAATTCGTCGGATCTCGTGGCCGGCTGGATCGAGGACTGCAATCTGGTTGGTACCGATCAACCCCACGTAGATGTTGCCTGACCTCGCGAAGGCGAGACCTGCGGCCTGAGGCGGCTGCTGTCCGGGGACGACCGGAAAGCGGTGCACAAGCTGGAGGTCCGACGCGGACGGATGGTCAATGAGTGGAAGCCGGTAAACGACGGCCTCTCCGGGGAACGATGCCGAGATCGTGATGGTGAAGTAAAGGAACTTGCCCGTGGGATCGATGCGCCCACCAAGCGGCCCGCCGGCGAACCCGAAAAACCCGGTGATACTTGAGTCCTGGAACCAGATCGAAGCCTGCCCGTCCGGAGTAACTCGCCAAAGGCGAGGCTTGTCGTCGGTCATGAAAAGATTGCCGGCGCGGTCGAAAACGAGGTCGTTCCACATCGTCACCATCCAGCCACCCGCCAACGGCGCCTGAGCGAACAGGACGGGCGAGGCATTCTTCTGGTCGAGAGAAAGGCGGAGGATCCGCCCGTTCATGTCCGCTATGTACAGCTGGTGGTCCGGACTCGGATTGCCGTCAAGGGCGAGGCCGAACAGGCCCATGTTGGAATTCGGCATGGTTGCGATGCTGGTGGTCGTGACCAGGTTGCCTTTCTTGTCGTAAGCAAACACCCGCTCGCCGTCCGAATTGAGATGCCCACCCTTGAGTGGGTTGGTAAAGAAGTCGCCGGCACTCGTCGAGATGTAGACCCGATTCCTGTCAACGGCAACACCGAAGGGGTGCCCGGGCGCAGGCACGCTTGCGAATACCGTCGTATCGCCAATCGCCGGATGGTTGGCGGTCTCGTTTGCGAGGGCGGGAGCGATACCTGGGCCAAGCCCTATCGTTCCCAGCACAAAAACCAGCCAGAACCGTTTCACCTTCATCGTCTGTCCTCCTGATCCAGCTCATTGCAGCCGTCTGATTCGGGCTGCCAACAGGAGGTTCGCTGATGGGGTTTGGGGAATCTTTGGAACTAGTCAGGCCCGCGGACCCGATCGCAGTTTGGGGTTGGGAGTGGCCGAATCATTTGGCGGGATGGATGGAAATCGAACCCGCTGCTCCTTAACAGCCGATCAACGGACCTGGAGCGGTCGGCATGCCGCCGACTTCGAGTTGAAAGTGAAGATGTGAGCCAATCGAGAGACCCGTACTGCCGACATAGCCGACCTTCTTTCCCTGCTGAACTTCCTGCCCGACAGCTACCGACACCTGCGACATGTGGGCGTAAACCTCCACCAGGCCGAAACTGTCGGTGACCTCAACCCGGGTCCCGAAGTAGTCTGCGTCACCGGTTGCAGTGACTCTTCCACCGGCAGCCGCGACGATCGGCGTGCCGTAGCCGGCCAGTAAATCGATCCCGGTATGAAAATGGAGGAAGCCGCCATAGGACGGTTCCACCGCGAACGATGTCGGTCCAAACTGCTGGATGATCTTGGCGCCAGGAATCGGACATAGGAACTGGCCGGGGTCGACCGGGTCGGTCAGCGCACCTGTGCTCAGGTTCGGACCCTGGGCGGGATCGATGGGAATCACAAGCACGGAGCCGGGCGTCAGCTGCGGGCCCCGAAATCCATTGAAGCCGAGTACGGTGCTGACCTCCACGCCGTAGGCGGCGGCGAGGCTCGCAGGCGTATCCCCCGGCCTGACGACGACTACGACTCCTGGCACCGGCGCCAGCTTCAGAGGTCGTCCCACCTTGAGCGGCATGCGAACGCCTGGATTCGACCAAACGATGTACCTCCACGGGAGGTTGAACTGTCGGCCGATGCTTTCGAGGCTGTCTCCCTCCGCGACCATGTGCACGATGGGAGCGTGGCTTACGAGCGGCGCTGTCGGGATAGAAAGCGGTTTGATGATGAGGCTGTCACGGCCCAGCGAGATATCGCCGACCGCTACTCCTGCGTCAGCCGCGGCAGCGGTGACCGCGGCTGCGTGCGAACTCGGAAAGAAGCCTCGGTCATAAGTGGCGTAGCTCGACATGGCTCCCGCTAAAGCGAGCACCACGGCATGAGTCACGTAGCGATGGATGCGCAGCGCCTACCCCCGGTTTCCTGTGGCGTATGGCCACGCGGAAGACCGGCGCCACCCTAACAAAGGTGCGGCAAGAGTGTCAACGTGCTCGATCGCCGCGGCAGGCAAAACTGGCGGGGATGGATGGGAATCGAACCCACCCAGGACGCCTCAACAGCGCCCCGCAAACGGTTTTGAAGACGGCAGGGCTAGAGTCCGCGGCCATCCATCAGCGTTTGCACAAGTTCAGTCTGAGGCGCTCGCTTTCCGTAATAGTTCGCCATCGTCCGCCGCAATCCGCTGACCTGGCTGTCTTTTTGGCTGTCAGCCGGCCGCCCCCGTTGAGGCAGGGACTCTTGATCACAAGGTTCAGGGTTCGACTCCCTGCGCGAGAACCAGCTGGAAAGTCGCCTACGCGAGTCTACCTGCCCACGCCATTCGTCCTAACCTGGGGGCGTGCGGCCACAGACGCGATATGCGCGCAGCGGTGATGTCAGCTTGGCGCTGAGCATGAGGCCACACCTACTGCGACAGCGGCGCGATCGCGGCCACGTCCTCATCGGTTAGGCGCCTCTTCGTCAGCAACTCATCCGCCAAGCGCCCGACCTGGGCCCACGTCTCGCGATCGCTGAGCAGCTTGCCAACGCGATCGCCTAAATCCTTTAACACCTCGGTTATCTCCGCTTCCGTGATGTCAGGAATACGTCCGAGCAGCTCCGTCGCTCGCGTCATGTCGTCGAGCATTTCCCCGGTCGGTGCAAAAGGGAGAGCCGGAATTCCCCGGTACATCGCCAACGCCATTGGACCTGCGAGATACACAGCGGCCACCCTTTCGATGTAGGCACGTTGCGCGTCGGCTGGCGGTTGCCTGATCGCGGTCGCACCGTGGGTCTCCTCGAGAACCATCGCGACGACCGTCTCGCCAAGCCTGTGCGCAGCGACAGCATGACCCGCTTCGTGGATTGCCATCGATCTCGGGTCCGGCTCCTCCGAAAGCATCGTTGGAGAGATTTACCCAAGGAAAGGCAATGAAGAACTGACCCCCGGTCGGCCGGGCCGAGAGCCAGCTCGGGGTGTCAAGGGTGTGGCGAGCTCTGGATCCGGGGCGGCTATTACCCGGCTCGGATGGATACACCATCGTCCTGGCTCCCGATCCCTTGCTACCCGCCGACAGCATAGACCTCGCCAATCCCGCTATCTCACCAATTAGAAAGCCTGGCCGCCGACCCTTTGCAAGCCGGCCGCCCTGCCATCCCCTTCCGTGCGGCCAGCTTAGGTCGTGCCGGTTGTCAAGGGAGCGCATTCAAGGACGCTAACAGACCCATGCGCACCAAATCCACGCGGCACGCATCGCTGTTGAGCACCCCAGACCTCTCGGCAACATCGCCCAACGTTTTGCGCTTTATCAGCCCTATTTGCGCCGGTTGCCTATCCGTGGGCGCCGGTTGCCTCCGATCTACCTTTCAGTCTCTCAATCTCATCGGCCACCTTCTCGATTAGCGAACGCGCGTATTCATTGGCCAGATGACGGGACCCTTCTGGATCGCCGCTTGGGTCCCGCGTTAGGTCCCGGGCAAAAAGACCACTGACTGTCAGACGGGTACCGGAGCCATGCGGCTGCAAAGTGAGTTCGATCTGAATGCGAGGAGTGAAAAGCCGGTCCACTTCGAGAAGCTCGATGGAGCATATGGTGCGGTGGCCATGGGCCTGCACCTCGGAGACTCTTAACCGGACTCGCCGCGGCGGGACTCCACCCAGGTTAACCTCGCGGCTGCCTTGAAGTCCAGCCTCGCCCAGCCAGGGCCACCCCGGAGTAAGTGCAATCTCGCATGCATCCGCATACGAACTGAAAGAGATGGTCTCGGCGTGTATACCTTGGATCATTTGCTACATCGTCCAAGCGCGCTTCCGATTGTCTTCACTCGGTGACGGTGCGTCTTCATGGCGCCATCTCGACCTCGTAAACCGAAGTCCGATCCCGCAACGACCATTCTGACTGCCGGTCGCCATCTGCTGTCTGCTCCACCAGACAGCATGGCCACGCCCATCTGATCGATGACGCTGCGTCAGCGCACCTCCACCAGGAGTCTGATCCCGGTCCTCTCCTGCCCATCGAGTGTCAAGTCGATGAAGGACGGGATGCATATCAGGTCGAGGCCGGCGGGCGCGACGTAACCGCGCGAGATAGCGATCGCCTTGATGGCCTGGTTGACAGCGCCGGCCCCGATGGCGTGAACCTCGACACGCTGCTGACTCCGGATGACTCCGGCGATGGCGCCGGCCACCGAGACCGGCTTGGAGGTGGAAGCAACTTTGAGCACCTCGCAGGGCGCCCTGCCCTCGCCCGTCACGGTTAGAAAACCCTCGTCAACTGCGTTCTCGGTCGATGCGCTGGATCGGGTGACCGTGGGGACGCTGGAGTCGGGCCAAGGGGCGGCCAGTCTAAGCTAGTGTGCCCTGCGGAGCTCGGGAGTCTTCTGAAGCGGTCGCTTTCCGGCGCGGTTCGGCGTGGAACGTGAAAACGTCCCCGGGGCTGACGTCGACCACTACCAAGTCCCCGCGCGAGATTCGGCCGCGGAGCAGGTCCTCGGAGAGTTGGTCCTCGATCCGGCTCGTGATCACGCGACGCAGCGGGCGGGCACCGTAGATCCGATCGTAGCCCTCCTTGGCGAGCAGGTCCTTGGCCGCATCGGTCACCTCGATCGTGATCTGCTGCTCGACCAGGTGCTTAGCGAGCTTTGCGAGCTGCAGGTCGACGATCTGCCGGATCTGCCCCGTGGTCAGGCTCTTGAAGACGACCACGGCGTCAACCCGGTTGAGGAACTCGGGGCGAAACATCCGCTTCAGCTCCTCGTCGATCTTTTCCTTAGTGTTCTTGTGGCGGCGCTCCACCTCATCCGACTCGTCCACAACCGCCGGCTGGAAACCAAGCGAGGTCCCGGCCTGGTTGACATCGCGGATGCCCAGGTTGGAGGTCATGATGATGACCGTGTTCGCGAAGTTGACGGCCTTGCCCTTCGCGTCGCTCAGCCGCCCATCCTCGAGGATCTGCAACAGCATGTTGAACACCTCGGGATGCGCCTTCTCGATCTCATCGAAAAGGATCACCGAGTAAGGCCGCCTGCGCACGGCTTCGGTGAGCTGGCCTCCCTCGTCGTAGCCGACGTACCCCGGCGGTGAACCGACCAGCCGTGCAGTCGTGTGGCGCTCCATGAACTCAGACATGTCGAGCTTGATCAACGAGTCCTCGGAGTCGAACAAATACTCGGCAAGAGCACGGGCGAGCTCCGTCTTACCGATTCCAGTCGGGCCCAGAAAGATGAATGATCCGATCGGACGGCGCGGATCCTTGAGCCCCGCGCGTGCGCGGCGGACCGCCTGCGAGACGGTCTTGATGGCCTCGTCCTGGCCGACCATCCTCTTGTGCAGCTCTTCCTCCATGCGCAGCAAGCGCGACGTCTCTTCCTCGACCAGGCGCGAGACGGGGACCCCGGTCCACGCAGCCACGATCTGCGCGATGTCCTCCTCGCCCACCTCGGGGACGGTCTCGCCCAGCTTGTCACGCCAGGCGGACTCTTTCCTCGCGTACTTGTCCTTGAGCTTGTTCGCACTATCACCTACCGCGGCCGCGGTCTCATAGTCCAGATGCGTGTTCGCTTCCTCCTTCTCGGCTTGCAGCTTGTTGATCTCCTTCTGGAGCTCCTTGAGCTCGTGGGGGATCGTGGTCAGCTTCATGCGCACGCGGGCCGACCCCTCATCGATGAGATCGATCGCCTTGTCGGGGAGGGCGCGATCGCTGACATAGCGGTCGCTCATAACGGCCGCCGCCCGGACGGCGGCGTCGGTGATGGTGACCCGGTGGTGCTTCTCGTAGAGCGACTTGACGCCCTGCAGGATGTCGATCGTCTCCAGCACGGTGGGCTGGTCGACGAAGACGGGCTGGAAGCGGCGCTCGAGGGCGGCGTCCTTCTCGATGTACTTGCGGTACTCGTTGAGCGTAGACGCCCCGATGCACTGGATCTCGCCGCGGGCGAGAGCCGGCTTTAGGATGCTGGCGGCGTCGATGGCGCCTTCGGCGGCGCCGGCGCCGACCAGGGTATGGAGCTCGTCGATGAAGAGCACCACCTCGCGGGTGGAGCGAATCTCATCGAGGATCTTCTTCAGCCGCTCCTCGAACTCGCCCCGGTACTTCGTACCGGCGACCAAGGGACCCATGTCGAGCGTAAGCACGCGCTTGTTCATGAGCGACTCGGGGACGTTACCAAGCGTGATCAGTTGAGCCAGGCCTTCGGCTATCGCAGTCTTGCCGACGCCTGCCTCGCCGACCAGGGCTGGGTTGTTCTTGGTCCGGCGGCTGAGGATTTGGATCACTCGCTCGATCTCGTTGTGGCGGCCGATCACAGGGTCGAGCGCGTTCTTGCGGGCGAGCTCGGTGAGGTCGCGCCCGAACTGGTCTAAGAGCGGGGTCTTCGACGGCTTCTTGGGCGGCGGCTCGATATTTTCCACGGTGGAGTCGCGGAGTAGGCGCTCGATCTCGGCCTGGACCTTGTCCAGGGTGGCGCCGAGATCTTCGAGCACGTGGGCGGCGATGCCTTCCCCTTCCCGGAGGAGGCCAAGAAGCAGATGCTCGGTACCGACGTAGTTGTGACCCATCCGGCGCGCTTCCTCGAAGGAGATCTCGAGGACCTTCT
>WNEZ01001137.1_pt1 | contig 30501 bp, 32 predicted proteins | sample 5400521 | NCBI WGS metagenome assembly WNEZ01 (sample SAMN13153339, study PRJNA577476) | soil metagenome | isolation source: 120 cm saprolite under Douglas fir tree site 2 hole 1 replicate 1 | place: USA:California | collected 2015-04-18 | reverse complement strand
CTGCTTGCCGCGTGCCTTACGCTGCTTCTCGCATCTTTCTCGCCGCGGCCTGCGGCTTCGTGAGGGTTCGCAACAGCCGCAGAACATGGATGTGAATGGGAATGGCGTAGCGCCCCCTGTTGGCGCGTAGCAGATGCTTACGTTCTGGGTGCTCGCCCAGAAACCAAGAGCCAATGGAGGTCTCGATGAGGCGGCGCGAGTTCATCACGCTTATTGGCGGCGCGGTCGAGCTGCCTCTTTCGGCCCGCGCGCACTATTCCGGACGGGCCCGTCGCATCGGCGTCATCATGTTGTACAGGGAAGACGATCGTGAAGGACAGCTTCGGATACGGGCTTTTCAGGAAGGTTTGCAACGGGCTGGTTGGTCGATTGGAACCGATCTTTTGATGGATGTTCATTGGGGTGTCGGTGATATGAACTGGATAGGGTCTACGGTGACAGACACGATGCAACTCGCGCCGGAGTGATCCTCGCGATTAGTGATCACCTTCGGATGAATGTTTCCATTGATGCCAGGCGATCCATCCTATTCTCCCTGGGAATGAGGCCTATCTCCCCATCGTATCTGCCACGGCAGGGGAAGATTGGCCATGTCTCTGAGCGGGACCCGAGCAGGAGCGTGGGCAGACGGAGACGATCGATGACCCTGTACGAACAACTCATTGCCTGCCGCTCCTGGCTACGCTGGCAGGTTCCGGGAACAGTAGAGGAGAGACGCCATGAGAGCGCTGTCGCTCGCGCCGTCCGAACCCTCAGCGCCACGGCTGCCGATGCGTTGTACACCTACGCTACGACAGGCAGCGCCTTCGCAGCGCTCGTTGTGCTCACCGGGATGGTATTGGCGAGCGAAGCTTGGGCAGATCATCATGGCCTCAGGCCGGTGGGGCGGCTGGTCGCATGGATCGTTGACTGAGGTATGCACAAATTTGGAAACGATATATTTCGATTGTTCCTATTCCGGATCAGCAAGCGCGACGTCATGATAACGGGGACACGGGGCGCTCTCGACACAAGTGGAGACCACAATGATGCTACGAACGACCGCTCCCAGAGCATTGATGACCGTTGCTGTTCTGCTTGGCTTGCTCTCCACCGGGCTTGGCAAGACCTTGCGACTCGAGAAGCTGCATAGCCGGCCCACGAGCGCGTCTTACTTATCGGTCGACTCCGCACTCACGCCTACCGATCGCCTGGCTCTCGTAATCGGGAATTCAAGCTACCCTGATGCCGATGCTCCTCTACAGCAACTGGCTAGTGATGCAGGCGCCTTGGCAAATGCACTTCGTAACGACAGCTTCCTTGTGGACGTCGTCGAGAATGCCAGGCATGCCGACATAGTACGCGCGATCGATCGTCTCAAAGCGAGGGTACGGCCCAATTCAATTGTGTTGGTCTATTTTGCGGGCTACGGAGTGCAGTCTGGCGGTCAAAACTATATGATCCCGGTCGACGCGAAGATTTGGGACGAAAGGGATGTGCGTTGGGACGGGGTGAGCATCGATCGTCTTCTTTCGGAGCTCAAGAACTCCGGTGCACGCATGCGGCTTGCAGTCATCGACGCTTCGCGCCGCAATCCCTATGAACGACGTTTCAGGAGTTACTCGCACGGGCTCACGCCCATTCAAACAAGTGAAAACACGTTGGTCCTGACCTCGGCGGCACCAGACCAGGTTGTCGATGACCCGGATGGTGTTCACACACCCCTGACGACTGCGCTTCTTAAGGAAATGAATTCTTCGACGCGTTCAATTCAGGAGATCTTCGAGGGCACCCGCGCCGCGGTAGCGGCTGCAACTCAGAACCGGCAGGTTCCGACTGTATCATCGACGGTGGTCGAGAACGTCAGCATTGGCCCGGCACCGCATAGCCCCATTTCCTCTGCTGAGCGTGGCAGTCGCAGTCGCCGCGGGTAAGCAAGCAGGCCGCTGTTGGTCGTGCCTCTCCCGCGATAAACGCTCAGGCCGTCACGACGATAACCTATCCGTTCGCCCCCAGCGTTTCCACCGGCATTGGCGCTGTTTCTTGCCGGGCGGTGCGACGCTCCCGCGTGAAGGAGAAGTGCAGCATCCATTAATCTTGAATCCGCGCGCCTGGCGGGTGTTGGGCATTGGATCCGGTTGAAGACTCCGTTGCAGGCGCGTCGCCGGTCTGCGCTGGCGGCGGCTTTCCAACAACCTCACGCATTACCGACATCTCATGCTCCCGCTCCGCGATGATGTCCCGAGCCAAGCGTCGAAGTTCTTCATTATGGCCGTATTTGAGCTCTGCGCGCGCCATATCCAGGGCGCCTTGATGGTGGGGCATCATTATGGCGACGAAATCGCGATCGACGTCGCCCGTCGGATCGACCGACATGCCCAGGCTCATTTTGCTTAAAGCCAGCGCGTTGTCGATTATGAATTCCTGCTCCCCGCTGTCGGCGGCCGCGGCAGGGAGGCTGTGCGTTCTTGTTTGATCCTCTGCCAAGGCAAGGGGAGTCGCTGAGATCGATGCTATTGTCCCGAGCGAGATAAGCCCCTTGCGAATGAACGAGTACGACAACCAAACCATGCTAACCTCCATCACAACAACACGATCCCGCGCGGATGTCTCCACGTCGATGCAGTTGCCCATCTAAGTCATGCTCCCCGGCATGAAGCACCGGATCGATACAGCTCGGTAGCCATAGATCGGCCAGACCATGGTCCGCCCGGCCTTGTTCGGCTCGGCAATGACGGCCTCGTCCGGCACATCGACCCAGACCATGTCTTTGGAGTCGGCCGCCTCCGGCACGCGCACGCGATAGTGACCGTCCTTGGCGTCCCAGTCGGCGTCCTCGACAACATACCCATCGGCATAAGAACAGCAGAGGCCCTTGCCGCTCGCCAGATGCTCGAACCAGTCGTGGAGAGGCGAATTCCTATAGCGGCCGTCCAGATCGCGCCCCAGCGCCGGCAATGTCACCAGCGCCATTGCCGCGATAAACCTGATTAGGGTAATCCAGCGCACGATCAGCGCCACGAAACGCCACCCGATGCTGCACCTCCGGGCAATTCTCGCGGATGTATTCGTCCGCGTCTTTGGCGATGTCCCATAGGATCTTTGCGGATATCCGCGATACCTTGAACGTGGAGGTCGTGAACCTCATCTGGCGTCATCTGGCCACGATGCCCGGAGCGCTCGAATGGGTGTGGGGTTCGCCGAGGCCGCTGTACCTGGGCCGCGCTATAATACGGGCCGAGCAAGTCCGCCAATACTTGAACCTACCGCGAGTTCCCTCGTTTTCGCGCGATGCGCTCTCCGCCGCTGGAATCGACGACGCGGCGCTCGCAGACATCCGCGCAATCCTTGAGAGTTACCAGCACACCAATGCCCTTGCGCTGGTGTGCCTTTCTGCGTTTCTCGCACGCTTCGAGGGTGACGAGTTCGCGCGCGCTAGCGCCCCGGCCGCCAACAGATATGATGAAATGATCTCCGCTCCAGGGCATCGTGCAGCTTTGCCACGCCTCGTTCCGATCACCGAGATGCCGCCGGCGACCGCCCGGCTTGTTCACGAATTGAACGGATTCAGGGAGGACTCTGATCTTACCCTTGTCGCCAGCATGTACCGGCACCTAACCCACTGGCCCGCGTATCTGGCGCTGGTAAGGACGCTTCTGGTGCCGCTTCACGAATCTGGCGAGCTAAAATTCTTGGTCGCCGAGGCCCGCAATATCGGGGAAAAGCATGGGCGGGAATTGGCTGTCGACATCTGTGCGACCTCCCGGCTGCCTGAAGTGGAGCCCGTCCTAGCCGCCGTCCGTCGGTTCGTGCGCCGTCCCATCGCCCGCATGACGGGAGTTTGTTCTCTCGTTCGCAAGGCGACGACGGATCTCGCAGTCGTCGAACCTGCAGCCCCGGCGAAGTAATTTTTTCTTCCACAATGACGCGTCCGGCGCCGTGAGGATGACCCCGGTGGTTACGCGACGGATCGAACGCTGCATTCGGCTCGTTTGGATCCGCGATCTGCTCGTCCGCGAAGCGAGCAATCGATGGCTTCGGTCGCGCCGAACCATGTTTCCTGCCACCATCCATTCCTGGACTTGCTTGAGGCCTTGACCCGTCCGCGACGCGTAAGCGCTTGCGAGAACGCCATCGGTTACCCCAGCAGTGCTGCGCTCTCGAAGTGAGCGTCCGAGTTTGCCAAGCGTCAATGCCGCGAACGAAGCCTCTCACGACTTCGATCGCGTTCTGATCGCATTTACACGGCTGGGAGCATCACTGGATACGCCAGCTCATCTCAAACGCGCCGGGGCACGACCGATGTCAAGCCGATCTGAGTAACCACGTTGGTGAGATCAGCGAGCATATCTTCGATCCCCCCGGGCATTAATCGCTTTCGCTCACGCTGTACGGTGATGAAACAGGAGTTGCTCATCCCGAGCTTCTCAGAAGGAGTATCGCCATGACAAAGTTCGTCCGTCTTGCGTTGAGCGCAATTGCGGCAGCCACGATCACAAGTCAAGCACATGCGCTGGGGCCTGGGTCGGAAAACCAGGGAAGAGCAGCAATCCAGGAGCCTGGTGCAACTGCCTTCTACCAGAGCTTAGGCGTTGGACGCGGCGGATATCGCGCGCCCGCTGAATCGTACGCAGCAATCCGCGCATTCAGTGACTCAGCGTCGCAACCCGCCCGAAAAAGCAAGCATAGGGGCAAGCATATCTCGGGTCCGCGCTGAGCCGACAAGGCGCGAAAAGGAGAACAGAAATGCGAAAGACCATCCTCACTATTCTCGGCTCCGCCCTGATCGTCGCGACATCGGTTCAGTTCGCCGCGGCAGCGCAGCGTCATCATGGCAAGGCGACGATCCGTGCGGTCATTGGCCAGCAGCAGACCCGCCATTTCGGTGCCTATGCAGCCTGGCCTGCCCCGCAGGTCCGGCCCGACTCGTATCCCTATTCCGGATGGTCGGCGCCAGCCGGTCATTGAAGGTCACGGCTGAAGTTGAAAGGCCGGTCGCATCTGTGGCCGGCTTTTCGCTCGCGTATATTGTGGGCCTGAGCTGCCAGCCGGTCCGATGACGAGCATCTATGCCCCGAACAGATCCTCAGTGTCGCGACCAGCGTTTGCCAACAACGCGCACGACGCGACGACCAGCATCTCGTGTGTGAGATAGCCTGGTTCAAACTCCGCGACAGCCAAAACGTCGACTGCGAAAGCATCGGTCGTCTACGCGTTCAATGACAAACACTGCGGGCTCCTCGCGTTCAAAGCGGCGTTTAATTGCGCCTCTAAAGCAAAGCTCCAAGCGCGATGTGAGCAAGTCGCGGCGGCCGGTGAGATGAACGAGCATATGTTCGATCCCCGCGGGCATGAATCGCTTTCGACCACGCTGTAAGGTGACACGCGAGGAGTTGCTCATCCGGAGCCTCCCAGAAGGAATGTCGCCACGTCTACCTCAAAATTCGCTCGTCTTGCGATACCAATCACGGGTCATAGCGATGATCCTCTGTTCGGGAAATGGTCGCCAAGAACCTGCTCTAAAGACGGACGAAAGAGCTGCAAATGACCATGACAGCTACATACAGGACGCTGTCCGCGTCCGAGCACAGCACGCAGCTACGCAAAGCGGTTATCGCGTCGATCATTGGTACTCGATCGAGTGGAAGGTTATGACCTGGTAATTCGGGTCAATCCGGATCCGGATGAAAGCCTTGTCGGACGAATCTTTCTGCGCGATCGGCTGGTAGTCGTCGCGAGCCCGGGCCTGGCTCGACCGGCGGACAATCTCGCTGTTCCGGCTGTAGTGCGAGGGGCGGGCGACCGCATTGCAGCCTGGGATGTTATGGTGCCAACTGGAAGATCGCTCATCGCGGTTGATCCAGTCCTTCGCCTGTCATCGCTCATCATGGTCCGCGATGCGGTCCGAATGGGCGTCGGCGCAGGACGCCTTCGGGTGTCACTCGTAAGTCACGACCTGGCTGCCGGCACGCTGGTACATTGGGGTGACGCAGACGGACCAGACATCGCCCTGTGGACGCTCTATCCATCGCGGCGGCTGCTGAGCGCTCGTGTATCCGCCTTCCTCGACTATCTAAAGGTAGCCTTTCCTATTGGGACGCCTGACGAGCTGGCGGCCTATATCGGGGAATGAGACAGAATAATCATAACGCTATCGGGGCGCTCTCGCCGCCTTCTCGATGATTGCGACGACGGCGTTGTCCTCTCGCGTAGCCATCTGATGGGCGATGCCGCCGAGAAACGCGAAGCCGCCGATTTCTGCGCTGAGCTACGCTAGGGCCCTCTCGTGAGCAAATAGTGGTTTTGCTCCGCATGCGCTTGGTTCAAATCAAGATGCGACGAACGAAAAGGGGAAGCGCTGAACCAGGATGCGAAACTCGAGCTAGGAGCACTCAGCGAAACGAAGTACTAACATTCGGTGTGGGTAACATTTGGGAATAAGACTTCGCGAATATTTTTCGTACAATGGCTTATTGCCTTTGGTGCGCTCGGAGCGCGGAGAAGATGTCAGCAACTTCAATAACTTGACGAGATGGGTCAAAGGCGAGGTGCATTTCCCGCCTATAGGTGCTTTTCAAGCCCAGTGCCAGAGCTGAACTAAATCGGGCGCGACGCTCCTTCAGTACGCCGCGCCTCGCAATCGACCCTCCAATCGGAGCGATCCTCCCGGGGGCGACATTTTGTGGACTGTGCCGCTATTTAGAGAGGCACCAAAGCGAAGGCACCCGTTTACGCTACGTGCCACCAAGATTTCGGCCAATAACCCGCCGTCCAACTGGTGGCCGGGCGAGTAGCAGCCAATGAACCGGGCCTGGGCTGGCTCGGCGTTTCTGTAGGCATCCATGGAGACATCATGCGGGTCGTGATTTGCGGAGCCGGCGTGATCGGAGCCTGCACCGCCTACTTCCTCGCTCGCCGCGGCATCGACATCGTCGTGGTGGAGCGGACCGAAGTGGCCGCGGCGGCGTCCGGCAAGGCCGGCGGATTTCTGGCGCTCGACTGGTCCGCTGGCACTCCGCTCGATGCGCTGGCGCGCCGCAGCTTTCACCTCCACGCCGCCCTACCCGACGAGATTGCGGGTGATTGGGCCTACCAGCGCATGACCGCCTATAGCGGGCTCGTCGTCCCCGATCATGTTCGTAGTCACTCACCGGCCAAACTCGATTGGCTTTCCGACGGCGTAGTCGTTGTTGATCGACTCGGTACACCGGAAACGACGGCGATTGTTCACCCGCGCAAATTCACTTCCGCAATGATGAGCGCCGCACAAAGCTACGGCGCCGAACTGCGCGCGGGACAGGTCACCGGGATGGTGCGGAGTGCGGATGGATCTGCAGTTAAGGGCCTGGAGGTCGATGGCGCCGTTTTGGAGGCGGATGCCGTCGTGATCGCGATGGGGCCTTGGTCGTTGATGGCCGCCGCGTGGGTGCATCTGCCCGCCGTCTTCGGACAGAGAAGCCCTAGCTTGGTTTACGACACCGGGCCAGATGTCCCAGCGGATGCCCTCTTCCTCGAATATCACGAAGGGAGTGCCGTGGCTGTAACGGTCGAAGTCTTCCCGCGGGCCGACGGGAGCACACTCATCACCGTCTCCTCAGATAAAGCGCCGCTGCCACTCGACCCGGCGGTCGTTACGGCGGACCAAAACGAGGTTGATCGTCTCCAGGCGATCTCCGAACGGCTGTCACCATTCTTTCGCCCGGACAGGATCATCGCACGGCAAGCCTGCTTCCGGCCGGTCACGCAAGACGGTCTGCCGTTGATCGGCAAAGTGCCGCAGATTGAGGGCGTCTACGTGGCCACCGGCCATAGTGTCTGGGGCATCCTCAACGCACCGGCAACGGGTCAAGCTTTGGCGGAGCTGATCGCCGAGGGCGTTTCGCGCACTACGGATCTGACGCCTTTCGACCCGGCCCGGCTTCGGGCCCTGGAGCCAATATATCGACCTGTCCGCTGAGTAGGTTCAAATCCCGGACGCGCAATGACCGAGACCGATATTCGCTGACGGTGGCCATTTGGCGTGGAAAGTTCGTTCCGAAGCCAAACAGCAGGATAATCCTCGTGCACAAAGATCCCATTCGATACCCAACTTGCGCGTTTGGTCACAGCTGATCCCGCAATCCAAATGATTGAGCGTGATCTATGCTTCTGCATAAATCGAGGTGGCTGAGCCCCACAGTAGCGGCTGATGCCCGCGCGGCGCTCATCAGGCAGTGGCGACACGACAATGCCGGTCGGCCCCGGAGTTTAGGCTAGCTCCAGCAGGCGACGTCTAACGAATAAGGTATCCCGCCGATGGGAATGTCGCAGTTCGAACTAGACTCCTATACTGGCGACGCAGTGCCGGACGCACCGGTCTCCAATGAAATTCCCTTCGTAACAGGGAATTTGCAGGGTAAATTTGCGATTTCGAGACGACGGGAGAGGGTTTCGATCACTGCCGGCGTTGGACGTCACCTAGCATTCAACGAAGCAGATCTGCAGAGCCTCTCGTACGGCAATGTGGGTCGTTTGTATCCCGCACTCTGCGCAGGGGCCATTGCACATCGATTTACTGAACGTCTTTCCTTGTCCGGAAGATCGATTTTTGCGCTCCTACTTCCGCGACTACGAATTGAGACACTGCACGGACTCGACTGAGCTCGCGCATGTCGAGATGGGTGACGATCCAATAGCTGCGTTCAAACACCGTAGCGGGCAGCACGATCTCCAGCTGTTCATCGCGGTGAGCCGCATAGTCGTGCAAAATTCCAATGCCTGCTCCGCCACGAACCGCTTCGAGCTGACCCACAGCCGTCGAGCATTCAAGCCGGCTATAGGTTGGGCCATAAAGCTCCGGCATAAAATTGAGTTGATCCGCGAAAATCAGATCCTGAACATACGTCACAAGGCAGTGACGCTCGAGATCTTCCAGCCGTTGAGGAGAGCCGTGCTCCGCGAGATACGTCTTCGCCGCATAAAAATGCAAGGAATAGTCAATCAGCTTGCGCACCGAGAGCCGCCCTTCGTCAGGTCTCTGAATGGTAATGGCCAGATCGGCCTCGCGCTTCGACAAGGAGAAGGTTCGCGACATCGGTACCAGCTGAACCGTAAGGGACGGATACTTCGCTTTGAGATGACCAAGCCGCGAACACAGGAAGAGCGTGGTGAATCCGTCCGGAGCAGCAATTCTCACTGTGCCCGAAAGCTCGACGTCCGATTGGGAGAGGTCGCCCTGCGCGCGCAACAGCAGGGCTTCGACCTCTTCGGCCGCCTTGTACAATCGATCGCCGGCGGCGGTCAGCACGCTTCCGGTCGTCTGCCGGTCGAACAGGCGAACGCCAAGAGACTTCTCAAGCGCGTTGATCCTGCGGCCGACCGTGGCGTTATCGAGCCGCAACTGCGACGCCGCGGCTGAAAACTGGCCTGCGCGAGCGACGCTTAGGAAAATGCGTATATTGTCCCAGTCCATTTGAAAATCGGCATTCATACCCATCAGGCCAGGTAATCATCGCAGGCAGCGCGGTCGAATGCCATAGCGATCGATATTTGTTTCCTCGACGCCTTGCGGATGAGCAACGATATCCGACGGCGTACTCATCCATACGGCCAATCCAATTGGCCATGCTTATCGACCGATTAGGTCGATGAAGGCTGGATGAGCCACCCAAGCGTCAACCGATCACGCGAGCCCGCCGTAACTCGCTGATTGCTTCCGCTGACAGACCCATTTCGCCCAAGACATCGTCGGTGTGCTGCCCAAGCATCGGCGGCGGCAATCCTGCGTGGCGCTCCGCTCCGTCTATCAGAACCGGGTAACCTATCCCCTTCAGCCGACCTGCGGCTTGGTGCTCGTACTCGACAATAATTCCGGTTGCCCTTGTGTGCGGGTGGTCAAGCAATTGAGCGATCGAATTGATGGGCGCACAGGGAACGCCGACGCCAGCCAGCGCGCCGTTCCAGAACGCGACGGCGTGCTGCGCTATCGCGAACTGGACATGACTGACGGTTTCTTTGCGGTGCGCTACTCGATCAGCATTCGTCCTGAACCTCGGATCATCGACGAATGCGCCCAACCCCGCAACGGTACAAAACTTGCGCCACAGATTATCGTTCGCGACCCCGATCATGATCGGGCCATCGGCAGCTTCGAAAGCCTGATAGGGGCAAAGCGACTCGTGGCTTGAACCACATTTCGGCGGCTGAACGCCGCGTTCCCAATAGGTCTGCAGATTATAGCCCAGCAGGCCAAGTGCGGTTTCGAAAAGTGAAACCTGGACTGCGCCTCCCTTGCCGGTTTTTTCGCGCGCATACAAGAGCGCCAAAATGCCGCTAAACGCATGGACGCCGGTCATCTGATCGATCGGAGATATCGGGCTGCGGATATAGCCACCGTCCTCATCGCCAGTCATGGACATGATTCCGCAAAACGCCTGCAAGATCACGTCATAGCCTGGTGAGTTCTTCAGCGGTCCCGAGCGGCCGAATCCGGAAATGCTGCAGTGGATCAGGCGACCGTTCAAGGCGCGAAGTGTTGCAGCATCGATTCCCAGTCGCTCGGCGACTCCGGTCCCGAAACTCTCGATGGCGACGTCGGCGGACCTTGCTAGCGCATGGACAATCTCACGTCCCCTTTCCGTCTTCATGTCGACGGCGATGCTTCGCTTGTTTCGGTTGGCACTGAGAAAGACCGTGCCAAGGCCAGGCGCCGGGAAAGGCGGCCAGCCGCGTGTTTCGTCACCTTGGCCGACGGTCTCTACCTTGATGATGTCGGCACCGAGATCGCCGAGATATTGGGCGCACAGTGGACCAGCCAGGACTTTCGACAGGTCGAGGACGCGTATGCCAGTCAGGGGTTTTGACACTGCTTTTCCTTACGCTCGGTTGTCTGCTCAATTTACGCTGGCACAAATGCCGGTTCGTCAGTCCTGTCGACCCGACGCAAACACACCACCCATATAGGCGGGAAAGCCAAAATTCCTTACCAGCAGATAATCTGCCGCACGACACTCTTCCTCCGAGAGACGATCCCGCCACTTGTCCGCGGCGACATACGCCCTTGCAAGCCGTTCGCGCAATGCTGTCTTGCCATCGGTGACAGGCTCGGCCTCTAACCAGAAAGCTGCTTGCGAAATGGCACCATCGAACCTCTGCGCCGGGGTGGCTTGTCCGCGAAAGCCGGCGCGAGCGAACGCATTCGCAAGAACGGGATCCTCATCTGCGTCGATTTGCAATGTCTGCGAGACCGCTGCCACGGCTTCTTCGACCGGCAGAGGGATGCCTCCCGCTTTTCGAAGGCGATCATGATCGAGCCTGCCAAGAAACAAGGTCCTGATCATGTTGCGCGGCTCGCGCCGTTGAATGAGTTTCGAGAATATCTGCATCTCGGTGCGAATCGCATCATCGAATGGCAGTGGCAATCCGTTGCTCACGCAATCGAGAATAGCGAGCGGCGCGGGATAGTGACCAAGGGTCTCCCCAAAAACTTCTACACTCTTGCGCTCGATGATCACGGTTGCACGATCGCCATCCAGCGGCCGCCATCCCGGGCGATCCCAGGGCTGCGTCGCGGCGGCGCGGGACAATACCCATTGCTCTGCCGCCCTCACTTCCTCCCCGGCAGGAACCAGTTGATCGACCGCGCCGGCTGTGACAGCGGCTTGCCCGGAAAGTCGCGCACCTTCCAACAGGACCGGAAGCGCCTTTTCGATTCCGATCAGGCGAGGAAGCCGCTGGGTCCCTCCCGCGCCCGGCAACAGTCCGACCAGCGATTCTGGCAAGCCGAATGCTGCTTTTGGGTCATCGACCATAACTCGATGATGCGCGGCCAGCGCGAGTTCCCCGCCCCCTCCAAGCGCCAGGCCCGCAATCGCAGCAGTAACCGGTTTGCCCGCGGTTTCGATTCTGCGCAGCGCGCGGCTAAGAGGAAAGAAGTGGTCGAACGCCACGCGGTCGCGCGTCTCGGCCGGCGCGGCCATGATCATGTCGTAGGCCAATCCCAGCTCGGTGAGATCGGCACCGGCGCAGAACGCCGATGGCTTTCCCGAGCGGATGACCACACCCTTCACGTCACTTTCGCGCAGCCACTCGCTGAAAATGGCGAGTTCGGCAATCGCCGCGTTTGAGAACACGTTCATCGGGCGGCCAGGCATGTCGAAAACGAGGTGCAGAACACCGTTTTCGGCGCGCTCCGCCCTGAATTCCTTCAACTTCTCCAATACCGTCATGGGATTCTCCGCGACAGACGCGATGCGCTATAGCATACTGTATATCTGCGTACTAGTTACAGCGAAGAATTTTGTAGTCACGGAAAGGCTCTTATTGCCCTTGCTGCATGCCCTGCACTAAGCACTTTCAGTGATTCCGGCGCAGCGCGCCACCGATCTTTAGCGGGCAAAAAAGTCTTCGGCTCCGACTTGCCTTCTACCGGCTCTGAACATATAGTACACTACCTAACTAACTCTATGCGGATCCGCAACGATGATAGAACGCACCATCTTCCGCGAAGAGCACAACATTTTCCGGGAGTCGGTCCGTCGTTTCGTCGACCGCGAAATCGTGCCGTTTCACGCCCAGTGGGAGAAGGACGGCATCGTACCGCGGGAACTATGGCTCAAGGCAGGTGCGGAAGGTCTTCTCTGCTGCACCGTGCCGGAGGAATATGGCGGGATGGGCCTCAACTACCTCTTCGACGTTGTCGTGTTCGAAGAATTATGGCGATCCGGCGCGAGCGGCCCGGGATTTCTGATCCACACCGATCTCGTCGCGACCTATCTGCTTTCCTTTGGAACTGAAGCTCAAAAGCGCCAATGGCTGCCGAAGATGGTATCGGGCGAAGCTATCGGTTCGCTCGGCATGACCGAGCCTCACGCCGGCAGCGACCTCAAGGCGATCCGGACCCGTGCGGTTCGCGACGGCGACGATTTCGTCATCAACGGTCAGAAGGTTTTTATTTCGAACGGCCAGCTCTGCGATTTTGTGGTGCTTGCGACCAAGACCGATGGCGGTGCGGGCGCCAAGGGTGTGACGCTCTTCATTGTCGAGAGCTGCCGGCCCGGGTTTCAGCGCGGAAGAAATCTCGAAAAGATCGGGATGAAAGCTCAGGATACTTCTGAACTGTTCTTCGAGAACATACGTATTCCCGCGACCAATATGCTTGGACAAGAGGGCCAGGGCTTCTCCTTGATGATGACGAAGCTTGCGCAAGAACGCCAGGCCATCCGCTCGGCAACTGTCATCGAAACCGTGCTTGATTGGACCGTTGAATATACTTCGGACCGAAGCGTGTTCGGCCAAAAACTCGCAAACTTTCAGAACACGCAGTTCAAGCTCGCAGATCTGAAAACCAAGGCAGCGGTCGCTCGCGTTTTTACCGATAGATGTATTTCGCTCTTCATGGAGGGAAAACTGGATCCAGTGGACGCCGCGATGGCGAAGATGTTTACCTCAGAACTTCATTGCGAGGCAGTCGATGAATGCCTGCAACTGTTCGGGGGCTGGGGATATATGTGTGAGTATCCGATCGCCCGCGCGTATGTCGACGCCAGGATTGTCAAGATTGCGGGCGGATCCGTCGAGATCATGAAGACGATCATTGCTCGTCAGATGTTCGCACAACGTGGCTTCGCGTTGACCAAGAGCGGCTGATCTCGCTCGGCAGGCGGGCGCCAATGGATCCCGCCAAACAAGACGGGCGCGTCGCAAAACAAGGGAGTGAGACATTGAAAGGCTTAGCAGGCAAGGTAGCGATCGTTACGGGTGGCGGCCAAGGCATCGGGCGCGCGATCACCCACCGGCTCGCGGATGAAGGCTGCAAGGTCGCGATTTTCGACATCAATCCCGACGCCGGGGAGGAGACCGCAAAACTCGTACCGAACTCCACAATTAAGACCTATGCCGTTGACGTCGGCGATCGGGTGTCGGTGGATCGCGCGGTCGCGCAGGTCGAGGCAGAAGTCGGGCCGATCTGGGTTCTGGTCAACAACGCCGGCTGGGATCGTCCCATGCCATTCCTGAAGACGGACAAGGATCTCTGGGACAAGATCATCCGTATCAATCTTTATGGTCCGCTGAACACACACCATGCCATCGCGCCGCTCATGGTGGAACACGGTGGCGGACGCATCATCAACATTGCGTCCGATGCTGCCCGCGTCGGCACCAGCGACGAGGCCGTCTATTCGGCCTGCAAGGGCGGCCTTATTTCCTTCACGAAATCAATCGCCCGCGAACTCGCGCGGAAGAATGTCCTGCTGAACGCGGTGTGTCCGGGTCCCACCAATACACCGATGATGGCTGCGGTGCTGGGCGAAGGGGAACAGGCGGTGAAGTGGAAGGACGCGATGGTGCGCGGCATTCCACTGAAGAGAATGGGCGAACCCGATGACTATGCCGGAATTATAGCGCTGCTTGCATCGGACGACGGCAATTTCATCACCGGTCAGGCCATTTCGGTCTCCGGCGGCATGAACATGATCTAACAGATGCGAGGCCAAGACGATGTCAGACCCGACCAAGTTCACCGATGTGATCTACGAAGTCCGCGATCGTGCCGCTTGGATCATTATCAATCGGCCCGAGGTCTATAATGCCTTTCGCGGACAGACCCTGGAGGAACTGATTCAGGCTTTCCACCTCGCCGCCAACGACCGAAACGTATCGAGCATTGTGCTGACAGGCGCCGGCGCCAAGGCGTTCTGTACCGGAGGGGACCAGTCCGCTCACGAGGGACAATATGACGGCCGCGGCGTCGTCGGATTACCCATCGACGAGTTGCAAGGGCTCATCCGAGATGTTCCGAAACCCGTCATCGCGCGCGTAAACGGCTTTGCCATCGGCGGCGGAAACGTCCTGGCAACGCTTTGCGATCTGACGATTGCAGCCGACACCGCTCAGTTCGGTCAGGTCGGCCCCAAAGTCGGCTCCGTCGATGCTGGCTGGGGCACGGCCTTCCTGGCGCGCCATGTCGGCGACAAGAAGGCTCGCGAGATCTGGTTCATCAATGACCGCTACACCGCCGAACAGGCGCGCGAAATGGGCCTGGTCAATAAGGTCGTACCTGCCGCCGAACTCGACGACGCCGTCAAGGATTGGACCGACAAGCTCGCGCAAAGGTCACCCACGGCGATCGCATTGGCGAAGCGCTCCTTCAACGCCGACTCCGACAACATTCGCGGTATCGGCAACCTGGCCCTTCATGCCGTGAAGATGTTCTACGATACGGCGGAATCGAAGGAAGGCGTCGCGGCCTTCAACGAGAAGCGCACGCCGGATTTCCACAAGTTTACGTCCTGACCGGCTGTTCGAGCATGACCTGGTGGTGTCGTTCGTCGTGGCCTCATCGCCCTCTCCGTCCATTGCCTGAGCGTCCTTTGCGGAGGAAAACCCATGTCGTCCCGTAAGGTCATTATTTCCTGCGCGATCACAGGCTCGATCCACACGCCGTCGATGTCCCCTCACCTCCCGGTGACGGCGGCCGAAATCGCGGAATCTGCACTTGGTGCGGCCGAGGCCGGCGCCGCGATCGTCCACCTTCATGCCCGCAATCCGCAGGACGGCCGCCCGGACCAGTCGCCAGAGGCATTCGAGCCATTTCTCCGCGCCATCAAGCAACAATCCAATGTGGTCATTAATCTCACGACCGGCGGCTCTCCCTATATGACCGTCGAAGAGCGGATCAAGCCGGCGGCGGTTTGGAAGCCGGAGGTTGCCAGCCTGAACATGGGATCGATGAATTTCGGCTTGTTTCCGATGCTCAAGCGATACAAGAAATTCAAGTACGACTGGGAACCGGCGATGCTGGAAGGCTCCCACGATCTCGTCTTTCGCAACTCCTTCAAGGACATCCGTTACGCGCTGGAAACGCTCAACAGCACCGGCACGCGCTACGAGTTCGAGTGCTACGACACCAGCCACCTCTACAATCTGCACTATTTCTGGACCGAGGGCTTGGTGAAAGCCCCGTTGTTCATTCAAACCGTCTTCGGTTTGCTCGGCGGAATCGGCGCGCATCAAGAAGACGTCATGCATATGAAGCGCACCGCCGATCGCCTGTTCGGTGACAATTATCGCTGGTCGGTATTGGGAGCCGGGCGCGCGCAAATGCCGGTTGCCGCAATGGCCGCCTCAATGGGCGGCAACGTGCGGGTCGGCCTGGAAGACAGTCTCTGGATCGGTGCCGGCAAGCTCGCGGCATCAAATGCCGATCAGGTCACGCAGGTCCGAAAGATCATCGAAGGATTGGGACTTGACGTCGCGACGGCCGACGAGGCGCGCGAGATTTTGGAGCTCAAGGGCGGCGACAAGGTCGCGTTCTGATCCGTATTCTATCAATGAACTGACGCGGCCGCCGCTCGCCTGCACGAATATACAGGAGACCTCGATGCTACCCCATCGCAGGGTTTACGACGAAGAACACAACCAATTCAGGGAGACGGTCCGGCGTTTTGCGGCGTCGAAGATCGCGCCTGATTTCCAGCGATGGGAGGATGCGGGCATCATCGAGCGGTCACTCTGGGACGCCGGCGGCGCGGCCGGGTTGCTTTGCCCGCAGGTTCCCGAAGAGTTCGGCGGTGCCGGCGGAGACTTTCGGCACAACGCGATCGTCATCGAGGAACTCAGCTACTCCGGCTTCGCAGGTCCCGCCACCGACTTCTCCGTGCACAACGACGTGTGCTGCGGTTACCTGCTCAGCTACGGAACCCCCGAACAAAAGCGAAAATGGCTGCCGCGAATGGTGTCTGGCGAAACCGTCTGCGCGATAGCGATGACCGAACCGGGCACTGGGAGCGACCTGCAGGGAATCCGGACCCGCGCGGTGCGCGAGGGCGAGGACTTTGTGATATCGGGTCAGAAAACCTTCATCTCAAACGGACAAATGTGCGATCTCGTGATCGTCGTAGTTCGAACCGCGCCGGAAGGCGGCTCAAGGGGAATGAGTCTCGTTCTTGTCGAGGCCGACAGGCCGGGTTTCCGCCGTGGCCGAAACCTTGAAAAACTCGGGCATCTTTCCTCCGATACGTCCGAATTGTTCTTCGATGGAGTGCGCGTTCCGGTCAGCAATTTGCTCGGGGCGGAAGGCGGCGCCATGGGCGCGTTGATGAGCGAGCTGCCGCAGGAACGCTTGACTATTGCGCTTCATTCGATCGCCGCGGCGCAGAAGGCCTTCGATCTCACTAAAGACTACGTCCAGCAGCGCAACGCGTTTGGATCGCCGATCGGCAGTTTCCAGAATACCCGGTTCAAGCTCGCTGATCTGAAATCCGATCTTGCGGTTGGCTGGGCCTATGCTGATCAGTGCCTTCGCGAGCACGTCAATCACGAACTGACGACCTATGCGGCATCAACAGCAAAACTGTAGATCACGGAGATGCATGGCCGGGTGGTCGACCAATGCCTGCAGTTTTTTGGCGGCTACGGCTTTATGCGCGAATACGAAATCTGCCGTCTATATGCCGATGCGCGCGTTTTGCGGATTTACGGCGGCACCTCGGAAATCATGCGTGAACTGATTTCACGAAGCCTTTGAACCTCCAAGTGGTTCAGTAGCTTTTCGGCAAGTCGAGCACCTTCTCAGCGATGAAGCTGAGAATCAACTGTTCGGTGATCGGCGCGAGCCGCGTGATGGAAACTTCGCGGAACAGGCGCTCCACGTGATACTCTTTGGCATATCCAAAACCACCGTGGGTCATGATCGCCTGCCAGGCGGCGGCGTGACCCGCGCGGGCGCCGAGGAATTTGGCGCTGTTGGCTTCAGCGCCGCAAGGCTTGTCGTGATCGTAGAGCCAGGCGGCGCGCATCGACATTTGCCAGGCCGACGAGATACATCCAGTTCTCGGCGAGCGGATGCTGGATTCCCTGATTTTGTCCGATCGGGCGATCGAATACCACGCGTTCGCGCGCATATTTTGCGGCGCGGCGCAGCGCATCCTGGCCGATCCCAATCGCCTCCACCGCGATCAGGATGCGCTCGGGATTGAGGCTGTGCAGAATATATGAAAAGCCCTTGCCCTCCTCGCCGATCCGATCCGAATCCGGAATAAAGAGCCCGTCGATAAAGATAGCATTTGAATCGACGGCCTTGCGGCCCATTTTCGGAATTCGATGAACATCGATCTTCGAACGATCGAGATCGGTATAGAAGATCGTGATTCCATCAGTTGGACGGGCGCAGTCCTCATAGCGGGTCGTCCGCGTCAGCAGCATGATCTTGTTCGCGACCTGCGCGGTCGAGGTCCAGACCTTTTGGCCATGAATGAGGTAGCCGCCTGGAACCTTCTGTGCGAACGTCTTGATGCGGGTCGTATTGAGTCCGGCATCCGGCTCGGTGAAACCGAAGCAGCATTGATCTTCGCCTGCGACCAGCCGCGGAACCCAGCGGGCCTTCTGTTCCGGCGTGCCCTTCACGACAATCGGATGAGGTCCGAACAGGTTGATATGCACCGCCGAAGTCGCCGACATGCCGCCGCCATGACTTGCGACTTCATGCATCATGATCGAGGCTTCGGTCACGCCGAGGCCGGAACCGCCGTACTGCTCAGGCATCGTAATGCCGAGCCAACCGGCATCAGCCATCGCACGATGAAACTCAAACGGAAACACGCCGTCATCGTCGCGCGCCAGCCAATAGTCATCGCCGAAGCGGGTCACGACCGAGCGAACTCCTTCCCGGATCGCGACATGATCGTCCGATGGTTCGAATTCGTTGACCGGCAGTGAACTCATGGCGTGACATCCTCCCCGACTGAGGCGAGCGCACGTTTCGCCGCGATCAGATGCGGCATGTCGTACATCTTGCCGTCGATACCAAGCGTTCCCGCGTCAGGTTGGGCCGCGAAGGCCGCAACGACGCGGCGCGCATGTGCCAGATCGGCATCGGACGGGGTGAAGCACGCATTGATCGTCGCGACCTGATTGGGGTGAATGGCGATCCGTCCAACAAAACCGTCACGGCGTGCGATCCTGCAGCTTTCCGCGAGCCCATCCTGATCCTTGAAATCCCCATACAGGGTGTCGAGCGCCAGGACGCCTGCTGCGCCGGCAGCAAATAGGCATTGCGCCCGCGCCAACTGATACGGAAACGTCCAACTTCCGTCGGCTTCCTTGTTAGACAACGCGCCCAGGGCCGCGCCTAGATCCTCGGCGCCCCACGTCATGGCAACAAGACGACGGCTGGGGGTTGCATAGCTGCAAAAACCGATCATGGCGGCCGGCGTTTCGGTCGCCACCACAAGCAGCTTCACATGACCCGGCGTAACACCCGCGGCGACCTCCAGCGCATCAAGATAGTTCGAAATCAATTCGACGTCCTGAATACCGCTGACCTTCGGGATCAGGATGCCGTCGAGGCCCGGACGGACAACGGCAGCGAGGTCGTCGAGCGTCAACCCGCTTCCGAGCGGATTGATGCGTACCAGAAACGCCCAGTCGCGCGGGGCGCCGCCCAGAAGATTCTTCACCATGTCGCGGGCAAGCGCCTTGCGCGGCGGGGCGACTGAATCCTCGAGATCGAGAATAAGCGCGTCGGCGCCGATGCCGGACGCTTTCGCGAACTTATGCTCGCTGTCGGCCGGGACAAACAGAAGCGAGCGCAATTTCATGTGGGGCGCCTCATCATCAGCCCGGTGCGGCGGCAATATGCGATTTCCTCATTGCGCTGATTAAAGCCGCGATGCTCGAACGTGACTATTCCCTGGGTCGGCCGGGACTTGCTTTCGCGCATAGCCAAAATCTTCGTCTCCGCCCGCAGGGTGTCGCCGGCAAAGACCGGGCGCGGAAATTTGGTTTCTTCCATACCGAGGTTTCCAACTGTCGTTCCCAAGGTGGTGTCCTGCACGGACAGGCCGATAATCAAACCAAGGGTAAAGATCGAATTCATCAGCGGCTTACCGAATTCGGTGGTCTTGGCATATTCATGATCGATGTGGACGGCCGCCGGATTATACGTCAGCGCCGAGAACAGAATATTGTCCATGTCGGTGACCGTGCGCCTGATCTCATGAACAAACGTTTGCCCAACAGAAAACTGCTCGAAATAGAGTCCCGCCATTTCAGGTCCTCACCTAGAAATCCCAGGATCGAAGCCACCGCTTTAAATGGCAGACGGCCTCGCCTGTATCGCTTTCTTGCTTGTCTTGCCCGCCATATTTAGCTCAAACTTAGATCGTACACAAGCGTACTAAATCTGAGAATTTGCTCCTGGGGCTAGCAATGGAACCATATCGAGCTTCTAGTCATGGGCAATTTATGACGCCCCCGGGATCAGGAAGCAGCCATGAAGCATTCTGAAAACCATCAAATGCGGCTTGTTGCGCGCCCCGTAGGGATTCCGCAACCTGAACACTTTGCCTTGGTTACAGAGCCATTGCCTCAAATTCGGGATGGACAGATGTTGGTTCGGAACCACTATCTGTCCGTGGATCCCGCTCAGCGCGGATGGGCCAATGACGAAGGCAATTACAGTGCACCCGTCCCCTTGAACACGCCGATGCGGGCCCTCGCCGTTGGCCAAGTCATCGAAAGTCGAGCGCCGGGATTTCCAGAAGGCGAGTTCATCTATGGATGGTTTGGCTGGCAGTCGTATTGCGCGGCGACACCTGATGCAGTGCTGCGGCGTGTGGACCCCTCCACGCGTCCGCTCAGCGCAAACCTGAGCCTGCTGGGTATCAACGGTCTGACCGCATATCTTGCATTTAACCGCCTCGGCAATCCAAATCCCGGCGACCATGTTCTAGTATCGACTGCGGCTGGCAGCGTTGGAAGTTTCGTCGGCCAATTGGCGCGGCTCGCAGGGTGCCGTCCCGTGGGGCTCACGGGCTCGCCGGAAAAGGCCGTAGTGGCGCGAGCACGCTACGGATACGAGGAAATGATCGACTATCGCCAAGAACCCGATATCGCGCTTGCGATCAAGCGCGCATGCCCGGAAGGAAACGATATCTTCTTCGACAATACCGGCGGCATCATCGCCGACGCGGCAATTCGATCCATGCGCCTTAACGGCAGAGTCATTCAATGCGGCACGGCGGCCAATGCATCGTGGTCGCCTACCCCTGCCGGTCCACGTCAGGAGCGCGAAGTTCTGACCCGGCGCTTGCGATGGTCGGGGTTCATTATCTTCGACCACATTGCCGAATTTCCGGCGGCGGCGATCGAGCTTACAAAGCTTGCTGCTCGCAAGGACATCGTCTTCGATGAAGAGATTCTGATCGGTCTTGAACAGGCTCCTTTGGCCTTGGCAAGCCTTTACGAAGGTGCAAACCGCGGAAAGCTCATTGTAAGTTTGGTCGGTTAGCTGCGGCTCCGTGCGGCTTGAGTTTACGGTTTCTTTTTCAAAGCCTCGGGAAGCTTGGAACGATGGAATCCCTCGAAGGGAGCGCTTCGATTGTGCGGCTCGAGCTTCCAGGTATTACGCGCGTTCGGCGTTCCACCATCGACCCGGACGCATGATCCCGTGATGTAAGCCGCAGCCGGCGACAACAAAAACGTGATTGCCGCCGAGATTTCAGCCTCGGTGCCGAAGCGCTGCAAAGGTACTCCAGCCGTAAAATCGTGTAGCTTCTTCTGCATTTCCGGAGTGTAGGTGTCGAACCCGCTGGACACGATGCCTCCGGGAGCAACCGCATTCACGCGCACACCCGAGGCGGACCATTCGCACGCCGCGGTTTCCGTAAGGGTCAGCATTCCGCCACGTGCAGCTCCCGAATGCGCAAATTCGGGCCAGCCGTGCCAGATATCGGCGATGATGTTGACGATAGCCCCGCCATTTGCCTCCATCCAGCGGTTGTAGACTTCACGCATGAAAATGAAGCCGCCGGTGAGGTTACTGCGGACCACCGCTTCGAAACCCTTGGTCGAGATAGTTTTCATCGGCGTTCGATATTGACCGCCGGCATTGTTCACGAGCCCGTCGATGCGGCCATAGGCGGCGAGCACCGCGTCGATGGCAGCGATCACCATCGCTTCGTCGCGGATATCGCAAACCTGAGTGAGGACCTCTCCGCCGTCCTCTTCGATCTCTCGCGACGTTGGCGCCAAGCGCCGCCAGCTCATGAGCAGTGCAGCGACCAATGCCACTGCCGCCGCCGGTCACGATAATTGTCCGGCCTTTGAAGAGTTCTGGCCTGAAGACAGATTGATACGGCATCGTGTTCTCCGAACTGATCATCTCGTTTAGCAGGCTCGCGGTCTGGCTGCCGCGCCCTTACCAGCGACGCGGGCTGGCGCCCAGCGGCCGGGAGGCGATAAATATAGTACACTACATTATGATATAGTATATCCTATTTCGTTCGCAAGAGAGCGTTTGCGAAGGCCCTCTACCAGAGCCAGGGAAATTCGAGACATGGACAAGTTCACGACCATCACCGTCGAACAACGTGACGCGATTGAAATCCTCTCCCTCGATCGGCCGGATGCCCTCAATGCGGTGACGCCTGCGATGGCTGACGAACTCATCGAATACTTTTCGGGGCTCCACGACCGCCTGAGTACGCGCATCGTCATCTTCCGGGGCAACGGACGGGCGTTCTGCGCCGGGGCCGAACTCGGTTCGGACGCATTCGCCACACCTGGAGAAGGGCGGCCGCAACGGCAGCTCGATATGCAGCAGCGCTACTCGCGGATCATCCGTCTGATGCGAAGCTGCCCTCAGCCGATTGTTGCGCTGATTCACGGTGCCGCATGCGGCGCCGGATTCTCATTGTTGCTTGCCTCCGATGTTCGCTTCGCAACGCGCGCTGCGCGGATGAACGCCGCCTACATACGTGTCGGCGTCGGCGGCTGCGACATGGGATCCGGCTATCTGCTGCCACGGCTGATCGGTCTTTCGGTGGCATCGGAGCTGCTGTTGACCGGTCGTTTTCTCGACGCGGATCGGGCGAAAGCCGTTGGGCTGGTTAGCGACGTTATTCCGGACGACAAATTGCTCGAGACCGGCCTCGCATTCGCCGCCGAAATGGCCCGCGCCTCGCCGATGGGTTTACGCTTGACCAAGCAAACACTCAACGCCTTGATCGATGCTCCCGGCATCGATGCGGCACTGATGATCGAGGATCGTCAGCAGGTCATTCTGCTCGAAACCAGCGATCATCGTGAAGCTGTTGCGGCATTTCGCGAACGGCGAGACCCGTCCTATTCGGATCGCTAGAGCGGGACGGTTTGAGGTTGGATTGATTGTAGTCTTGATTTCGCCTGCAGCCGCCGCGCTATTTGCTGTCTCCGAACGCCTCAGCAACCTCCTTGAGTTTGAACTTCTGAATCTTGCCGCTGGCGGTGCGGGGCAGATCCGCCACCAGCTCCACGCGTTCAGGCCAAAACTGCTTGGCCATCTTGCATTCGGCGAGGTAGGCCTGCATTGCCGCAAGATCGATCGTGCTGCCCGCCTTCGGTACGATAAAGGCGCAGCCGCGTTCGCCCAGACGGGCGTCGGGATAGCCGACAACAGCAACCGCCGCGACGGCCGGATGCTTGTAGAGAAGATTTTCGATCTCAACCACGGGGACGTTCTCGCCTCCACGGATCAGGACGTCTTTCACCCGGCCCGAAATGCGGATGTAACCTTCGTCATCCATGTAAGCGAGATCGCCGGAGTCGAACCAGCCCTGCGCATCAAACGTTTCTAGTTCGGGCCTCTTGTAATAACCTGCGAACATCTGACAGCCGCGCACCAGCAGACGCCCGGATTGCCCCGTCGGAACCGGCTTTCCGCCGAAATCAACGATGCGGACCTCCATGCCTTCGAGCGGCCGCCCATCGGTCGTTGGAGACTTCTCCGCCGCGCGCGACGGTTCGGTGAGAGTCGATGCCAGCGATTCAGTCATTCCCCACAGCGAGCATGCGTGGATGCCAACTTCGCGCGCTGCTCGCTCGATCAACACTGGAGGAATGGTGGCGCCGGCGCAGAGAAACGATCGCAGACTGGCGGGCCGCGGGGCTCCTGCCGCCACGACCTCGCAGATATCATTGAGGAACGGGGTCGAGGCGGCGGTATAGGTCACGCCTTCACGCACCATCAGCGATACACCGTGCTTGGGTTCCCAGACATCCTGCAAGACCATCGTTCCCCCCAGATAGATCGACAAAAGGACGACGGCTGCATAGCCGGTCATATGCGCGACCGGCGAAGCCACCAACAGCACTTCATTGTCATGAAGGCCAAATCGTTGGGTAAGCGCCTTTGTGCATCCCACTAGGGAATTCGAGGTATGAATTACGCCCTTCGGTTCACCGGTGGTTCCGGAGGTGAACATCACCACGGCCATATCATCGGGTCCCAAGGCAGGAGCCAAGCTCCTTTCCCCGCCCGGCCCGGCCGAGAGGATCGCGCGCTCGAAACTCGAGTCGCCTTCTCCGTCGACGACGATCAAATGCTGCAGATGATGCAATTCGCCGCGCATGCCCTCGGCCATCGCGGCATAGTCAAATCCCCGATATACCTTGGGGACAATGAAGACCTTGGATTCGCAGAAATTTAGAGCATAGAGCAGCTCGCGCTCGCGAAGTATCGGCATCACGGGATTGAAGACGGCGCCGATCTTGCTGCAAGCCAGCGCCGTGACGACAAACTCCCACCAATTGGGCAACTGAACGGTCACGACGTCGCGAGGGCCAACTCCCAGGCGGCTTAGGGAACTAGCACCACGGTCAACCAGATTCCCCAGCTCCCGGTAAGTCAGGCGAAAGGCCTGCTCGCGGTCGGCCCTGTCCGCGATGATCGAGATCTTGTCAGGCGTCCGGGTTATCGCCTCGTTCAGAAGCTGATCGACCGTCTTGTCGAGCCAGTATCCCCGGTTAAATTGCCGCAACTTGTCGCCTTGAGAGGAATAAATTCTGAGGTTAGGGCCGCTATCGTCAACGATCGCAGCAATTGCCCACGCTCATCGAGGTAAATATTGCGATCAGCATCGCCGCACCGCTTATTTGCCTACAAAGTTGGGTTTGCGCTTCTCCATAAAGGCCTTGACGCCCTCCTGGGCATCCGCCGTTCGCGAAATGGTGGCCAGGGTTTGCGCCTCATCTTCCAATTGGCTCTCCAGCGAACGATTGGGCGTCTGCAAAAACAGGCGCTTTATTCCGCCATAGGCTTCAGTGGGGCCCGATGCCAGCTCTCGTGCGATTTCCGTCGCCTCTGCAAGAACCGTATCGTCGTTCACCACATAGTCGACGAGTCCGGTCGACAGCGCAGCGTCGGCATCCATCGTTTCCGCCAGCAGGAAAAAACGCCTGGCGCGAGCGGGCCCGATGCGCCTTGTCACGGTTGTTGTCGAGCCACTGTCTGGCGTGAAGCCTATCTTCGCAAAAGCAGATGAAATGCGCGCCGACTTGCCGATCACAACCAGATCGGCCGCCGCCATCAACGAGACGCTCCCGCCGGCTACATTGCCATGCACCGCCACGACGACGGGCGCACGCATGCGGACCATTCGCACGATTGCGGTATGAAGGTCCGCCGTCCATGACTTGATCGTTGTTGGCAGCGCAGCGCCGCGAGACGCGAGCGAGGTGAGATCGCCGCCGACGCTGAACAATCTTCCACGTGCGGACATCAGCACCGACCGGACATCGTCGCGCTCGCTCAATTCAGCCATGCAAAGGCTGAATTCGCGGCAAAGGTCGCCGTCGATCGGGTTGCCGCGGTCGGGCTGATTGAGCACGATGTGCGCGAGTCCACCATCGATCGCGCATTCGAAGCTCCTTGTGGCGATTGCCAGACCCATTGCGTTTCTCCTAAGCTTTTCGGTCCCATTGGAAATGCGTTCGAAGCAGCCGCGACGTATCGGATGTTCCGATTCCATGGGAGCTTTCCGATCCATGGCGCCGGCGCAATCTCAGATCGACCTGCCTTCTTTTTCTTTGCGTGTGGAAGCCTGAATCGCCTCCCGGGCACGCTGCCAGTCTTCCGGCGAAAGTTTTGAGAGCCCCGCGAAGGTACTCGGTGCCGCCAGATGATGCCCGCCATCGATACTGATCGTATCGCCGGTGATATAGCTGCAGCCATCCGACATCAGAAAGATCAGTAGGTTGCGCAACTCGTCCATCTTTCCGAATCGACGCAGTGGCACTTCGTCGGCTTGCGTGGCGCCCACGCCGGTCTCCGCGAGTGGATTGAGTTTGTCCCACGCATTTTCGGTCGGAAACGGGCCGGGCGCTATCGCATTGACGCGAATTCCTTTCGGCCCCCATTCGACCGCCAGCGACATCGTCATCGCATGAACTGCAGCCTTTGCCATCGCAGCAGGCACCACGTAAGCCGATCCGGTCCAGACCCAGGTCACCAGATTGCTGATGATCACCCCAGGAAGACCCGCGGCAATCCATCGTTTCCCGCAAGCTTGCGCCGCATAGAATGACCCATCCATAACCGTCGACCTGATCGCTTCGTAGCCACGTGGCGACAATGTTTCGGTCGGCGCAAGAAAATTGGCACCGGCGTTGTTCACCAGGCCGGTGAGCGGTCCTGTGACCCAGATATCCGCCATCATCTTTTCGATGCTGTCCGGATCGCGGACATTGGCGACCAGCGCGTCAGCCTGCCCGCCCGATCGCTTGCGAATTTCTCCGACGGCATTATCGAGAACTTCCTGCCGGCGACCGCAAATGAAGACGTGCGCGCCGTGCGCGGCGAATCCCACCGACATTTCCTTACCGAGGCCCGTTCCGCCGCCGGTCACGAGGATGCGCTTTCCCTTGAGAACGTCGCCGCTGAACATGGAAGGCCACATCCTCTATTTCATATTGGCCCGACCGTTATGGCCTACGGGACCGAGGCTAAATAGCCATCATCGGGCTCAAATTGATACACTACTGTACTTCATTTGTAAATCGGCTTCATGCTCGCCCGGCTCGCATTGCGCCCATCACAACCCTGTTTAAACCCGCCAATGGAGCAAATTGCAGGTATTTGAGTGCCAATGACCCCTGTTCGCGCCGGCTAGGAACGTTCTCTCTTAAAAATACGCTTGTGTATGATATTACTCGTCGAATCTGTTGAATTAGCGCGCAATTGCTTGCCAGGCTTCTAAGGAAAGACCTCCATGGTCGACCGGCCCGAATGGGATCTCCGACTGGGATACCTCATCCACGACGTTTCCCGGCTACGGCGCATGATGTTCGACCGTGCCTTGGCGCCGCTCGGAATAACACGGTCACAGTGGTGGGTGCTTGCATTCATTTCACGCAAGGATGGGCTCCCCCAAACCCAACTCGCCCATGAACTCGACGTCGGCAAGGTGGCTGTGGGAGCGCTGATCGACCGTCTTGAGTCTTCCGGCTTCGTCATTCGTCAGGCTGATCCAGTTGATCGTCGTGTCAAGCGCGTCTATGTGACCAAGCAGGCGCGCGGCTTTCTGGAAAAACTTCGTAAGGAGACCGACAAATTCAATGCCAGGATCGACAACGGGATTGATCGAAGTCAATTGGAGGCAACTTCTGACACCCTTCTTGCGATGAAACGCAATCTCCTTGCGATGTCCGATGGAACGATGCTTGCAGGCGAAGAAGAAGACATCGGAAAGAAGAGCAAGCCCCGCAAAGGGAAGAAAGCGGCGGAGGCCGCTTAATCAGATGTCGTTAGCCTGTTCCTTACATTCGGAATACACCGTAGTGCGGAGATTCGATCGGCGCGTTGAGAGCCGCGCTCAGGGAGATGGCGACAGCATTTCGGGTATCGACCGGATCGAGGATGCCGTCGTCCCAAATTTCCGAGGTCGCGTAGTACGCACTCGATTGACGCCGATAGTCTTCCAGAACGGGATCGCGAATTGCTGCAAGTTCTTCTTCGGACAATTTCTGCCCGTCCCGGGCGAGTTGCCGTACTTTTACATCGGTCAATACGCCCGCCGCCTGCTCCGCGCCCATAACGGAAACCTGGGACTGGGGCCAGGAGAACATGAAGCGTGGGTCAAAGGCGCGCCCCGACATGCCGTACGTTCCCGCGCCGTACGACCCGTTGCAGACCACTGTGAATTTTGGAACAGACGCGCCGGCCACCGCCATGATCAGCTTCGCACCGTCCTTGGTAATGCCGCGCCGCTCATACTCGCGCCCGACCATGAAGCCGGTGATGTTCTGCAGAAACAGCAGCGGCGTCCGGTTCCTGTCGCAGAGCTGGATAAAATGCGCACCTTTCAGCGCGCTTTCGTTGAACAGCACGCCGTTGTTGGCCAGAATTCCGATCTGGTAACCGAGCACACGCGCAAAGCCGCAGATAAGGGACTGGCCGTAGCGTGGCTGATATTCGTGAAAGCGGCTGCCATCCACCATGCGCGCGATTACCTCGCGCATGTCAAACTGCACACGAGGGTCCCGGGGGATGATGCCATAGAGTTCTTCTGAATCGTACGCTGGCGGCTCCGGCTCAATCCAGTCGACCTTCGCTTTATCAGGGTGTTGAAACCGCGCAACGATGTCCCGGGCGATCGCTATGGCGTGGAGCTCAGAAGACGCGGCATAATCTCCGGTCCCCGACACGCTGGTGTGCATATCGGCGCCGCCAAGTTGCTCGACGGTCACCTCCTCGCCGGTTGCTGCCTTCACCAGCGGCGGGCCACCAAGAAAAATCGCTCCGGTACCACGAACAATAACGTTGTAGTCACTGAGCGCGGGAATGTAGGCACCACCGGCCGTGCAATGACCCATCACCACCGCGACCTGAGGCACACCCATCTTCGACAGGATCGATTGGTTGCGGAAGATACGCCCCGCAAAATAGCGGTCGGCGAAAAAGTGAGCCTGCAGCGGGAGGAATCCGCCGGCGCTATCACAGAGATGAACGACGGGAAGATGGTTTTCAATCGCAACATCAAGCGCACGTACGATTTTTTTGACCGATAGCGGATACCACGCGCCTCCTTTGACGCTGGCATCGTCAGCGTGAACGATGACTTCCTTGCCGGATACGATGCCGATGCCAGTCACTTGCGCGGCGCCCGGAACCTCGCCGTCATAAGCCATGTTGCCGGCAAGCGTCGACAGTTCCAGAAACGGCGTTCCCGGATCGAGCAAGGCTTCGATGCGGTCACGCACAAACATCTTGTTCTGACGACGCAGGCGTTCCCGATCCCGTTCGGGCCGAACGTGGCGCGCGGCCTGCTGGCGTTCCTTTAGCTCAGAGGCGAGGCGCCGGTTGTGCCGATCATTCGCACGATAATCGTCGTCGCGCGTATCGATCAGGGAGCTGATGCGTTGCATGTCAACTTCCCTCCTGGGAAAGAGTTACCAGGGCCGTATCGCGATCAAAACTCTCCCCCTCTCTGACATGAATTTTTTCGACGATGCCATCCTGCGATGCACGGATCGCGGTTTCGAGTTTCATGCTCTCAATGATGGCGACCACGGTTCCGGCCGCTACCCGTTCGCCAACCGATACTCTCACAGACAGCACAACTCCGGGCATCGGCGCGCGAGCGACGTTGTGTCCGGCGGCGCCATCCACTCCTGACAACGCAGCAAGCGGGTCGATATATCGCACGGCATACGATTGACCTCCGAGATGAACATGAACCAGGTCCCCGTCAACAACGTAAACGACGGGCTCACTGCGTCCGTCTACTATCAGACGTGCTTCGCCTTTGCGCTTTTCGACAAGCGCCACTGGACCGCTCCACCCCCCGGCCAGTTCAAGGCGATAGCCTTCCGACGAACGGGAAAGCCAAAGCGCGTGAGTCTTGCCGTCGATGTTGAACGTGTGACGCAAATCAGTTTCTCCAGCTTCCCAGAGATGCATGAAGAGCGGGCACGGCATGCGCCGCATCGCGTACCGGCCGCGTCAATAGCGCCGCTAGCGCCAGCAATCGCCTTTCAACGTTCTCGTCGGGTGCAGCACCGAGAGCGATATCGGGATGTTCGTCCAGATAGCCGGTATGGACTTCGCCGGCCTTAAAACCGTCGTCGCCGAGAATACGCCTGAGGAACGCGGCATTGGTCTCACACCCCAGCAGCATGAGGTTGTCGATTGCACTGCACGCGCGCGCTATCGCCTCGGTTCGGGTCGCTCCATGCACAACGATTTTGGCCAGTATCGGATCAAATGCGGTCGTAATGACCTGGCCCTGGCCGATGCCGCTATCCACACGCACACCGTCACCTTGCGGGTATTCCAGCGCCAGCACTTTCCCCGTCGTCGGCGCAAAATTGCGCTCGGGAGCTTCCGCATAAAGTCGGGTCTCAATCGCATGGCCATTGGATCGCACGTCGTCCTGCCCGAACGCCAGTGGATGTCCCGCCGCAACGGCAAGCTGCTCTGCGACCAGATCCAATCCGGTTGTCATCTCGGTAACAGGATGCTCAACCTGCAGACGCGTGTTCATCTCAAGGAAGTAAAACTCTCCACGCCCGTAAATGAATTCCACCGTCCCGGCGTTCCTGTAGCCGGCTGCGCGCGCGATGCCCGCGGCTGTCTCGCAAATCTTTTTGCGAACATCAGGCGAAAGTGCCGGCGACGGGGTAGAGTAGGAGTGTGGCGCAGTGAACGTTAGGCCCGGCGTATCTGTTTCCGCCCCTTTCGTCTGGCGGTGCCTGAGCGGCCGAGCCATGGTCCCTGTTTCCACACCC
>WNEZ01001876.1_pt1 | contig 30580 bp, 28 predicted proteins | sample 5400521 | NCBI WGS metagenome assembly WNEZ01 (sample SAMN13153339, study PRJNA577476) | soil metagenome | isolation source: 120 cm saprolite under Douglas fir tree site 2 hole 1 replicate 1 | place: USA:California | collected 2015-04-18 | reverse complement strand
GTGTAGCGCCCAGTTGACGGCCCAGTTCTAAGCGTTCATTGCGAGAGCCGATCAGCACGAGGATAGCAGGACTGAATAAGCGTGCCAGTTGTACGGCCAGCAAGCCGATGGTACCATCTCCCACTACAACGACGCTATCACCAGCTCGTGGCTGCGACCGCAGGAAGGCGTGCGCTACCACTGCTGTCGGCTCGAGCAGTGCTGCCTCCTCAAGTGAGGCATTGCCAGGCAGGATATGCACCAGCCGCGCCGGAACAGCGACATACTCTGCGAGCCCCCCGGTGCGTGTGAAGCCGATTTCTTCGTAGCCAGCTTCGCATAAGTTGGTCAATCCCGTGCGACAATTGCGACAGGTGCCGCAGAACAGGAAGCCCTCCGCTACCACCTTGTCGCCTGGTGAGATAGTGCGTACGCGCTCACCAATGGCAACCACTTCACCCGCCCATTCATGGCCAGGCACAACCGGGTAGCGGTAGTAGCCTTGCGGCCGGATGCCCCGGTAGAGTTCCACGTCGCTGCCGCAGATGCCGACCGCACGGGAGCGGATCAGTACCTCCTCCGGGCCGATTGAGGGCTTCTCAAGTTCAGTTAAAATGGCTTCACCAGGGCCTTTGAGGAGTAGGGCTTTCATAATCTCGACCATGCGGTACCTCGCTTCACGATTTCACGCTGCCGAACGACAAGCCGCCCTGCCAGAACCGTTGTAAGAAAAGGAAGGCTATTATCAGGGGAACGATAGACACCAGCGCCCCCGTTACAACCAGGGTATACAGAAGCTGAGCTCCACCGTTCGCGCTCGCCTGAGCATTCCACGATGCCAGCCCCAGGGTGAGTGGGTAGTACGTGGGGTCGCTCAGGACTAGCAGGGGCAGAAAGTAGTTGTTCCATGTAGCCACAAACGAAAACAGCAGCACCGTCACAAAGCCGGGCGCGAGAAGCCGCAGCGCTACACTCCGAAAGATGCGTATTTCGCCAGCCCCATCGACACGGGCGCCATCCAATAACTCATCAGGAACGGCCTGCTCTGCATAGATACGCATCAGATAGACACCCAGCGGACTGACGAGAGAAGGTAGGATCACGGCGAGAGGTGTGTTGATCAGCCCAACTTTGCTGAGCAGCAAATAGATCGGTATCACCAGAGCAGTACCGGGGACCATGATCGAGCCCAGAATGATGGCAAACACAGGGGTACGCCCCGGAAACTGAAACTTGGTAAAGGCGTAACCGGCCATTGTAGCGATCAGAGAGGCACCAACAGCGCTAATGACGGCGTAGTAGGTCGTATTCCACAGCCAGGTGAGGAAGACACCATTATCGTGCGTGAAAAGGTCGCTGAGGTTGTGGTAGAAGTTGAAATCGGAGGCAAACCACAGGCCGAACGTCGTGAACAATTCTTGGTTCGTTTTGGTGGTAGAGACGATCAGCCAGAAAAACGGGAGCAGGAAATACACCAGGAGCACCAGCAAGAACGCGGTAGCGAGATTCCGGCATGTCCAACCAGTGCGTCGGATGCCTTTCTGAACAGCTTGGGATGCCTTATTAGACTTGGATGCTGGAAGAACTATAGCCATTAGCGGGCCCTCCCCCGGTTCGTTGCGAACATGAAGATGTATGAGCATACGAAAACAATCGCACCGAGCGTAAACGAGATGGCGGCGGAGTAGTTGTATTGCTGGTTGGTGAAGGCAAGGGTGTAGGCGTAGAGATTAGGAGTATAGTGGTCTTGAATTACCGTCGGCGCAAGCGTACTCATAATCGATGGCTCGGTGAAAAGCTGTAGACTGCCAATGATGGAAAAAACACAGGTCAAAACGATAGCAGGTGCGATCAGTGGTATCTTGATGTAGCGCGCCACTTCCCATCCAGTTGCCCCGTCCACCAGTGCTGCTTCATAAAGGTCTGGTGGAATAGCCTGCAACGCCGCGTACATGATGATCATGTTATAGCCGGTGTACTGCCACGTCACGATGTTGCCAATCGCAGGCAGCATGCCCACCTTAGCTAGTGACGGTAAAGCCCTGGGACTTGGCGTAGTTGACGACGTTGTTTTGCAAATTGTGCATCGCCTGCTCAAAGGTGATCTTGCCGCTGATGGCTGAGCCCAGTTGATCGCCTAGCTGGGTATAGACGTAGTCCTGGAACGGGCTCCATTGGAAGCTCGTATCCACGTTGTTGGAGGCCGACGCAAAAATCTGGTTTACCTGCTGGTTGCCATAGAAGGATAAGGGAGCATTGAAGCTCGGATCGCTCAGCACGCTCTTCACTACCGGGAAGAGGAACTGCTTCTGATTAAGCTCCAGGGTGGACTGCTTATTGTCGTTCAACCACATGGCGAACTCCGTTGCCTCCTTGGGGTGCTGGCTCTGGGTCGTCACGGCATCCGTTGACCCACCCCAGTTGCTGGTGGCGGTGGCTCCGGGCGTCCAATGCGGCAGGGGGGCTGCACGCCACTTGCCGGATGACTGCGCGGCCACACCGGAGAGGAAAACAGGTCCCCACGCGGCGGTGATCCAGGTTGCATAGATGCCCTTGCCCAGTCCGGCGTACCAGTCGTTGGTAAAGTCGGGCGCTGTTTGTATGACCTTCTGATTGATCAGAGTACCCCAATAGTTGGCGACTTGCAAGGCGGGCGCATCATCGAGGTGGATCGATACATTGGTGCCGTTAACCTTGAAGGGGCGCGAGCCGGCCTGCCAGGACAGGCCGTTGAACCAGCCTGGGTCGCCTGGAGGAAAGTCGGTCATGTAAATCTGTGGATTGGCCTTGTGCAACGCAACAGCCTCCTGCGCGACTGGGCCCAGGTCGTCGGGACGGGCAGGTGGTACTGAGCGAAGATGTCCGTGCGGTAGAGCAGGCCCATGGGACCGCTATCCTGGGGAATGGCGTAGACCTTATCGCCCTGGGATACCTGGCTCCACGTCCACGGCACAAAGTCATTCTTGATGGTGATCGGTTCTGGATATTGACAGGTCAACAGGACGACGGCACACTTTATCCCAACTATAACGGGTGTCGCGTGACGTATCCGAGCAGCACAGCCAGCGTCCTCTCCGCGCACACTGCTCAGATGAAGGCGAAATCAGGCAGGCATAGCTGAAACCTCAGTCGGATCGATTATCCCCTGCTCGCTTTGAGGATCTTCCTGAGCGCCACCAGCATCGCACCCATTGCCGTTATACTCGCCAGAGCGATCTTGGTCATATCAAACACTGGCTTGACTGTGACTCCGCCTGGCCCGATGATAATAATGGCAACCGGTCGCCCATTCGACGCTCCACCTCCACCGATGCCGCCCCCGCCCCTGCTGGTCTGCTGCGATTGAGACACCTCCTCACCTGATTGCTTCTCTGCTGGACCCTTTGTCGGACCAAAACCAAGCCCAGAACCGAACCCACCCCCGGCAGTGACCTCGCTGGCCGTGATGATGGTGTAGTTGCCAGATACGACCGGCTCACTATATACGGCACCAGGCTGGGCGGCGGAGTAAATCTTCTCCACAACCCTGGAAAGAGTTTCATCCCTCTTGTCTGCGAATGAGAGAAAATTGCTCTTAGTATCGATCATGGTACTTGCTCCTTTCGTCGTGCGAACTTGACTAAACTGATAATGGTGATTACCACACCGAAGCCGAGTAGCCCCATCTGGAGGCTACGGGTGAAATCGACGATTGGGATCTGTTTCACCTGCGTACCCCGTTTCACAAGGATGGCAGTTGGGCGATTCCAAACAAGTGCCCCCTTGGGCAAGCGAATGATGATTGCCTGAGATTGCGGAGTAATACTGAGATCACCTATCATCACAGGCTCACCAGAAGCCTTCTGCACTTGAAACAGATCTTGAAAACGCATCATACATACCTCTCACTTCCCCTGAAAGTGCGGCCGACGTTTTTCCTTAAAGGCTTGCACCCCTTCGCGGAAATCCTCCGTCGTACGCAAAAAGCCATACATTCTTCCCTCTAAAGCCAGGCCAGCGCTCAGCGGAACCTCCATCGACGCATGGAGCGCCTGCTTTCCTAAACAGTAGGCCAGCGGTGAAAATACTAACAGCTCATCGACCAGAGCATCTACACGTGCATCAAGCTCACTCATCGACACTACCTCCGTGAGCAGCCCCCAGAACTTGGCTTCCTCTGCAGCAATACGTCGTGCCCGCAAAATCATGTCCATTGCTCGACCAAGTCCAGCCATACGTGCAATGCGTTGCGTCCCACCACTCCCAGGAATCATGCCAAGGCGCATTTCAGGAAGCCCGATCTGTGTAGTCTCAGATGCAATGCGAAAATCGCAGGCCAGTGCAATCTCCAATCCAACACCGAGAGCGTACCCTGAGAGACGAGCTATTACTGGTTTGGAACAGCGCTCTGGAGCCGCGACATTCTCTGCAAAATGACTGATGTATTCAGGAGTGACCTTGAGAAACCCTACAACATCTCCCCCAGAAGAGAAATGTTCACCTGCCCCGCGCACTATGATGACACGCACTGCATCATTCGCCTCAATTTCCCGGAACACTGCCCCAAATTGTTCGCGTGTCGGGATAGTAATGATGTTAAGTGGAGGCGCATCGAAAGTCAATACTGCTACTGGCTTATCACTGCGATACTCCACACGCAAAATGGAATCTGGATGCTCCGTCATAATTGCTTATCCTTCCTGATTTCATTTATTGCTGAGCCGGCATGTCGTAGATTTCGTACTCTCCCGCCTGCAATTTGCGCCGCAGAATCTTCCCTACCGCAGATTTTGGGACTTCTTTGATGAACACGTAGCGTCTCGGACGTTTGAACCTCGCTAGCTGCGGGTTCGCTAGAGCAAATTGGTCGAGTTCCTCAGCAGTCAGAGAGGCATCTGCTGGTACAACAAATGCTGACACAATCTGTCCCCAGCGCTCATCTGGCAACCCTGCCACGGCAACCTCGGTAACTCTGGGATGCTGCGCGAGTACATCTTCAATTTCCAGAGGATGGATATTCTCTCCACCAGAAATGAGCATGTCATCCACTCTCCCCTGGACCCACAGGTCTCCATCCTCGTCCCACACGCCGACATCGCCTGTGAAATACCAACCCTGGCGAAGTGCCTTCTCATTGGCATCTGGTCGATGCCAATACCCCTTGAAGGCTTCCGGTGAAGAGAGGCTGACAATCACCTCACCTGGTGTGTCTGTGCCAACTATTTCATCAGGAAGAACGTACCGCGTAGGGTCAGCCGTTACGATACGTACCTCCTCGTGAAAGCCTGGCCGACCAGCACAGGTAGGTTTCCGATCCAGCCACGAGCAGATCGTGAAGGTATACACCTCAGAACTGCCAAAATGGTTCACAAAGACTTCCGGACGAAAACGCTCAAAACAAGCCTGCGTAAGCGTCGAGGTCATTGCAGCCCCAGCGTATCCTATCTTGGTAAGCGCTCGCAGATCATACTGATCAAATTGAGGACGGCTCACAAGATCATAGTATAAGGTGGGCACCAGGTACAGGCTCGTAATTTTTTCCTGGGCGAGAAGCTCTAAGGCTGCCTGTGGCCCGTAGCTCCCCGATTTATTGTGGGAGCCCAATTTATCGCGGGAGGGCAGCAAAACAAGTTTTCCACTGAGGAAAGTAGTCACCAGCAGAGTGCGCATACCCATCGTATGATAAAACGGCATCACGCCAATGGTACTCTCAAAGAGCGTATACTGGTTTTGAATTATATGGGCCTCAGCAGCGCTTGCTTCATTGAGATGAGAGCGTGGCACACCTTTAGGGCGCCCCGTTGTTCCCGAAGTGTAGAGCATGATGGCAATGACATCATCAGAAGGAGTTGGCATTGCTTGCAGAGACGCTCCACGCCGTCGTAAGTCCTCAAAGGTATCTGAGCCAGCGCTTGCACCAACAGCGTAAGCTCTGACTGAGCTTTGCGCTTGTTTGAGGGCAGCTTCAATTGTTGCACGGTTTTCTTCCTCAAAGAAGACAAGGACTGGTGCTGCATCACCAATGCAGTAGACAAGCTCGGCAAGCGACATGCGGAAATTGACGGGCGTATAGATGAGCCCTAACAACTGACACGTCCAATAGATGACCAGATTTTCGCGGCGATTTTTCAAGACGACCAGCACGTGGTCGCCCTGCTTCACACCTAATTGCTGCATATTGGCAGCGACGGCTGAGACCTCTTCATAAAGATTCTGGTATGACCAGCGAACCTGGTCATCTACCACAGCGGTTGCTTCTGGAAATCGCTTGACAGCTTGAACGAAGTATTGAGCGAGATGCATCTGAATTCATCCTTCCCAGGGATTCTTCAGTTTCCCCTCATGATTAGGTGCGGATAACCCATGTGCCTCATAAGCGCGCCTCCATAGTTAGCGGCCTACGTTAATTGCCGTAACGCTGACATGATGCCGTGATAGCCTGTGCAGCGACAGAGATGTCCACTCAGAACATCGACAATCTCCTCTTCTTGCTTCTTACATCCCACCACTTCTGCCATAGCTGATACCACAATTCCTGGCGTGCAAAAGCCACATTGCAAGGCGTGGTTTTCAGTGAAGGCTTGATACACGGCGGGAAAGTCGGGGTGTCTAGCTAGACCTTCTATCGTGGTAATCTCAGCATCCGTTACGGACACTGCAAGCATCAGGCAGCTTCGGACGGCCTCGCCATTCACCAGCACTGTACATGCGCCGCACACTCCATGTTCACAGCCAACGTGCGTTCCTGTAAGCCCGCACTCCTGGCGCAGGAAATCGCTCAGCAGCATGCGCGGCTCAATCGCGGCACGATACCGGTGGCCATTGACATGCAGAGTAACGGGTGTCAACGTATCAGCCTTGATCCACTCCATGATTTTCCTCCTTTGCCGTTGCGTCCTCATACGCGGCATCTAAGACAGAAGAGATCAGAACGGTTGCTAATTGCCGGCGGTACGAAGAGGATGCCTGGTAGTTGTCTGCGAAATCCAACCGGTTGACGACTGCCTCTGCTACCGTTCTCACACCCTCCTTTGTCCAATGCTCACCGACTAACCCTCGTACTTCGTCCACAAGCAGCGGCCTGTCAGCTACACCACCCAGACCAAGCCGCAGATGCTCCACTGTTCGATCGCGCCCTATTTTCATCGTGCAGGCTGCGGCCAGAAGAGCAAAATCGCCATGGCGCCGTCGGTACTCCTTGAAAGCTATGCCCTCCTCAGGTGCAGGGAGCCGCCACAGCGTTTTCGTCAACATCTCGTCCGGCTCGATTGCGGTGGTGAAATAGGACTGAAAAAACTCCTCTACTGCCACCTGCCTTTCGCCGCGTGTACTGCGCATAAAGGCAGTCCCACCTAATGTGAGAAAGAGCAATGGAAGCTCGGCAGATGGATCAGCATGTGCCAGGCTCCCCCCTACCGTTCCCTGATTTCTTGTTTGCGGATGTCCAACATATGTCAGTGCTGTATGGATGAGTCTGGAACGTGGTTCCTCTAAAGCGTATCGTTCAAGCTGGCGCTGCCGGACCAATGCTCCAACTTCCAGAAATGTTGTAGACCCCCGATTTATCGTGGGGTTGCCCCTTGTGGGTGCCAGGTCCGTTTCTACTCGCCCTAATGTTGCTAATGCAGCAAGCCGATTAATATCAACCAGTGTTTTTGGCCGTGCCAGCCGCATATTCAACATCGGGAGCAAGCTCTGACCGCCAGCGAGCACTTTGGCTTCGAGATCACTGTCTGCCAGAACAGAGAGAGCTTCATCCAGTGTATCGACACGAATATAGTCAAATGCCGATGGTTTCATGTGATTCCTCTCTTTTCGGCTGTACAGCAGGCACATTCCTCTGGCAAAGCAAATCCCATATCCGTGTTGGAGAGAGGGGCAAGACAGTAGGCTCTACACCGAGGGCATCTGCTACGGCATTGGCAATCGCCGCTCCAACGCTCATCGTATTTCCCTCGCCAAGTCCCTTCGCTCCAAGTGGCGTGAGAGGAGAAGCCGTTTCCTGGTGCGCTATTTCCACTGCAGGCATTTCGCCAACTGTCGGACAAAGATAATCCATAAACGAGCCGTTAAGCAATTGGCCCTGCTCGTCATAGACCATCTCCTCAAAGAGAGCACTACCAAGTCCATGCGCCAGGCCACCTAAAATCTGACCGTGAGCCAGCTTGGGATTCAGTAGTCGCCCCGCATCGTGGACTGTGATGTAGTCCAGCACTTTTATTTCTGCGGTTTCGGGGTCGATCTGAACCTTGACAACGTCGACGAGGAATCCGTAGGTAGCCGATGAATTCACTTGATCTTTTTCGTTCGGTGGTGTGACCGTCGGAATCGTGTAATAACAGGTCTCATATACTCCAGGTTCGATACCCCTTGGAAGCTCTGTCGGACTCCAATGCGTCAATCCAGCCAGGCGTCGAATCGAGAGACCCGTATCCTTATCGCCATGATAGACGCGGCCTGCCTGTAGCCGCAGCGCTGCTTCGGGAACTTGCAGTTGCTCGGCTGCAAGACGCAGAAGTTTACCTCTCACACGCATTGCAGCAATATAGACGGCGCTGGAGCCAACCGGAGCAAATCGGCTTGAATAGCTTCCCGAAGCAACCGACCAGGCAGTTGTTGCTGTATCCATTTCTGCGATGACGCGAATGCTGCGCGGCTCCACATCCAGCACTTCTGCTACGATTTGCTGCACCACCGTCTCATGCCCCTGGCCTTCCGGTGTAGTGTCAATACGCACTGTGATGCCGCCAAGCGCATCTATAGCTACAGTGGCCGCGGCGGTGCAACCCGACTTCGGCAATTGCCTGGCTCGCTCTTCTGCGCTAAATGCAACACCGAGATAGCCCATATTTGAACCAGACGGTTCGACAACGGCTGCCATTCCAATACCCAGAAGCGGTCCTTGCCCCGTTCCATTTCGGCTACGCTGCTGGTCCTCGCGAAAAGCCCGGTAGTTACTAAGCTCGAGCGCCTTGTCCAGCACAGCCTCATAGTTACCGCTATCATAGAGTCCACCTGTGAGCGTGCGGTAAGGGAATTGGTCGGACCGAATGAAATTTCGCCGTCGTATCTCCGTAGGATCAAGGCCCAGACGATGTGCCGCGATATCCATCAAACGCTCTAATGTAAAGTACAGTTGTGGTCCACCGTAGCCGCGAATCAGACCTGTCGGCAAACGATTCGTCATGATTGCATAGTTGTCCATGTACAGTGCAGGAATATCATATGCTCCAGTGGTATCACCATGTGTTCGATACAGCGTGGCAGGTTCTGGCGCTCGGATATAAGCCCCAACGTCATCGTACTGCGTCAACTTCAGGGCAAGTACGCGACCATTCTCATCAAGCGCACCGGTGATATAGGAAACCCTGTCAGTTCCGCTCGAGCTTGCTTTGAGATGCTCAATTCGATCTTCAATCCAGCGCACAGGACACCCTAATAGCTTAGAGGCCAGAGCGATCAGCGTAATATATGGATAGACCGCGGACTTGATTCCGTAGGAGCCGCCAATATCAGCGGGAACACACAGGCGTAACTGTTGAGTACCAATTTTTAGCGCCTGGGCCATCACAGTATGCAGAGTGAAGGGACCATGAAAGTTTGCCCAAACGGTGTACTCATTGATTCCAGGAGTGTAATTGGCTATCACTCCGTACGTCTCTATAGGTGTTGCATTGGTTTTGGGAAATTCAAAACGAGCGCTGATAACATGAGGAGCATCTTTCAGGGCCTTTTCCCATTCTCCATAGGAGAAGATGCGATGATTGGCAATATTGCTCCCCACGTTTTCATGTAAAACTGCACTCCCCGGTTGAATCGCGGCTTCGACACCCATGATCGCTGGCAGCGGATCGTACTCCACATGCACGTGTTCTGCTGCATCTTCCGCAATGTAACGTGAATCGGCTACGACGACTGCTACCGGCTCACCAACGAATCGTACCTTGTCTATCGCCATTGGGTAATACTCGATAGGTGCCGGCACTCCTACAGGGAAAGGTCGCATCTCCCGCTGCACATCGGCTCCCGTAATGACTCCCACGACTCCTGGAACCTGAAGGGCTGCCTCCACATCGATGTGCTGTATGTAGGCATGCGCATAGGGGCTTCGAACTATAGCGGCAACTTTGCATCCGGGAAAGGGCTCTAAATCATCGATATAGTGCCCGGCCCCACGCATCAGGCGTTCATCCTCTACTCGAGGGAGCGACTTTCCAATCCAGCGAAACTGTTCGGATCCCATCAGTTCTGCTCCTTAGGATCGGTCGTTCTTCCACTGACCTACATAAAGTATAGGCCAGGTACACAACCAATAAGATATTCCTAAAAAAAGCTGGGTCTAGCGGCTGTGGCAGTCACTATGGGCATTGACATCCTCCCCGCGCATAAATGCGGGGGACTCCCACCCTCGCGGGTGAGCTTTCCTGTTTCACCGAGCCCTGCCTGAAAGGGCCTTAGCCCGTCCAGGTCTTACAGCCTCTCCGCAGGCTGACACTGCCAGTCCGGCAGCCAACACATTCTTTGCAGCATTGATATCACGGTCATGGAATGCCTTACATTCAGGACACATCCAGAACCGTTCATCTAATGAAAGTGAGTCAAGGACATGTCCACAGCAGTGACAACGCTTAGAAGATGGGTACCACTTATCAATCTTGATAAGGGTTCTCCCATACCACTCTGCCTTGTACTCAAGTTGGCGGGTAAACTCACTCCAACCCACATCGCTAATACTCGAAGCCAGGGAGTGGTTCTTGACCATGTTCTTGACTTGCAGACTCTCGATGCATATTGTTTGGTTCTCACGAATAATGCGGGTCGAGAGCTTCTGTTGATAATCTCTCCGCCTATCAGCTATCTTGGCGTGTGCCTTAGCGACCTTGAGCCTGGCCTTAGCACGGTTCTTACTCCCCTTCTTCTTTTTGCTGAGGCGACGGGCAGCCTTGGCAAGTTTCTTCTCATCCGAGCGTCGGTACCGTGGATTGCCCACGTGTTCACCATCGGAAGTGATAACCATACTCTTCAAGCCAAGATCAAGCCCCACTTGCTTCTTCACTCTAGGCAAGTGCTTGATATCCTCTTCTACCAGGATGGAGAGGAAGTAGCGGGAAGCCTTGTCCTTGGTAATGGTAACGGTCGTGGGCTTGCATCCTTTGGGAAGTGGGCGACTCCACACAATATTCAGAGCTGTATCCATCCTGGCGAGCGTGAGAGTAGTTCCATCCCACTTGAAGGCAGTACCTACGTAAGTAGCGGATTGCTCCCCATGCCTGCTATGAAACTTTGGGTAGTCAGCACGCCCTTCAAAGAAGTTCTTGAAGGCTTTATCCAGGTGCCGAAGCGATTGCTGCAAGGGGACAGCGGCAACTTCATTCAACCAACTATACTCAGGCTGGCCCTTGAGAGCGGTGAGACGAGCAGAAGTGTCGCTGTAGTAGAGACGTTCCTGACGCTCGTAGTAGGCATCCGTCCTGAGTCGAAGTGCCCAATTGTAGACGAAACGCACACACCCAAAGGTCCGAGCAAGAGTCTTCTTTTGCTCGTCGGTCGGGTATATTCGATACTGATAAGCGCGTTTCTGTTTCATGTTCGATAATGTAGCACGTACCGTGTAGAATATCAAGCGTTTCGGCCTGTGGGCGGGCGGCGTTTCACCCCTATACCTAAAGTAAGGGGTCCTCACGCCGCATTATGATAGAATGCGGGTGCAAGCGCACCCGCATTCTATCTAGAATCCTGTTTGCGAATCGCGACGCTTCACGCGGTCACTGGAACAGCAACAGCGGCTTCTTCCTCAACGGCAATGGGGCGTTTGAGGATAAACAGAGCCCCTGCCGTCACGGCGGTCCCGATCAGGATCGCCAGAATGTACTGGGGCAGGTTGGTGACCACATTCGGGATGGGCAGGACGAAGACCCCCCCGTGCGGGACGCGCAGTTGACAGCCGAAGATCATCGACAATGCTCCGGTCACCGCCGAGCCGACCATGAGGGAGGGGATCACGCGCAACGGATCTTCTGCGGCAAAGGGAATGGCCCCTTCGGTGATAAAGGACAGCCCCAGCACCCACGCGGCCTTGCCGGCTTCCCGTTCATCATGCGTAAAGCGATTCTTGAACAGGACGGTCGCCAGCGCCAGCCCCAATGGCGGCGACATGCCAGCGGCCATCACCGCTGCCATTGGTGAATAGACCTGGCTGGCGAGCAGCCCCACCGAAAACGCGTATGCTGCCTTATTGACCGGGCCACCCATATCGAAGGCCATCATCAAGCCCAGGACCAGGCCCAGCAGCGCCGCGTTACCTGTCCCCAGCCCCTTCAACCCGTTGGTCAGCGCGACGTTAAGCAGGTGGACGGGCGGGCCAATCACGAAGATCATGAGCAAGCCGACGATGAGCGTACCGAGCACCGGGAGAATCAGCACCGGCTTGGTACCAGCCAGGGTGGGTGGCAATTTGATCCATCGGTTGAGCCAATAGACCGTGTAACCAGCGAGAAAGCCTGACGCGATAGCACCCAGGAACCCAGAGCCTGTAAGGGTATTGGCCAGTAGCCCACCGATCATGCCAGGAGCTAGGCCTGGGCGATCAGCGATAGAGTAGGCGATGTAGGCTGAGAGCACGGGCACAAAGAGATAGAGGCCGCCATAGGGCCCCCCGATCTGGCTGAGCGCCCAGCCCAGGGTCCCAGTCGCTTTAGCGGCGTAAATGCCCCCTACCGCAAAGGCCAGCGCAGTCGAGATGCCGCCGGCGACGACGAATGGGATCATATACGAGACGCCCGTCAGCAGATGCTTGTAGGGGCCCTGGCCATCCTTGATGGCCGCATTTGTAGAGGTTTCGTAGATGGGTTTGCCTGTAAATCGACTCACATCCACTTTGGTATCGGCGGCTATGATGACCAGGTCCGCTTTCTGAATATCGGCATCGGTCAGTGTATTTTGCGCGCCCACAGAACCCTGGGTTTCCACTTTAATAGAGTGTCCCAGTGCTTTTGCTCCCTGTTCGAGCCCCTCCGCTGCCATAAAGGTATGCGCGATACCCGTTGGGCATGAGGTGATTGCGACGATGTTCGCCATAGAAGTTCGTCCTTTCTCTGGAGTTGTAGGAATCGGGCGACCGCAAGGGTTGCACCTACAGATGAGCTATAAAGACACACTACGAGGAATGTCAGCCAAAGTGTAGACGGACACACTTTGGAAATAGGTCTGAAGTACATCTGGAGCAGGCAGGCGGGAACCAATGTGAGTGATTGCCCCAAGTGAAAATGCTGCCGCTAGCCGGGCGCAATCAGGTAGATTCAATCCCTGTACCTGGCCCGCGATAAGCCCCGCTAGCATCGCATCGCCTGCTCCCACCGTACTTTTCACCATCACCGCCGGTGGGACCGCGATCAGCGTGGTCTTTGCATTGCAATTAGAAGCGTTACGATCTCACTAGTTCATTGTGAAAATTGTAAACGATTACAATAAATTTGTCAAGAGTTTTGGAAACCAGTTTTAAGGGATCGTTAAATGACCGCGAAAATGAGTGAAAATAAGCCTGAAATGGATATATAAGTAACCTTAAAACCTCATAGAATTGGTAAACGATTATAATATAAGTGGCGATGAACGCTGTTATATGGTATACTCTGGTAAAACGTTTACAGAAACGTTATAAATGGGATAGGAATGAGGAGCTTGCATGGATAGCATTAAAGATGTTGCGAAAGCTGCCGGGGTATCAACAGCGACAGTTTCGCGTGTGCTCTCTAATGGTGAACATGTTCGACCGGAAGTACGCAAACGTGTCATGGAAGCGGTAGAGCAGCTCGCCTATCGCCCAAATTTGCTTGCTCGCAGTCTTCGCTCACGACAGACCAATACCATCGGCCTGATCGTTTCAGATAGTCGCAATCCGTTCTTTACCTCGATTAGCCGCGCTGTAGAGGACACAGCGTATGAGCAGGGGTTCGGCCTCTTCCTCTGTAATACTGACGAAAATCCTGAGAAGGAAGCGATTTACTTGAATTTGATGCGCGACGAAAACGTTGCCGGAGTGATTTTCTCACCAACGCGACAAACTGCGGCAAACTTTACTTCTCTCAACGTTTCGTTCCCGACTGTGATTGTAGATCGCTCTACCGGCGATGCTGAAGTCGATATGGTGCTGCTCGATAATGTAGATTCGGCCTTTCGTCTCACTACACATCTGCTGGAGCAAGGTTTCCACCGTATTGCCGCTCTCAGCGAAACGAGTGCGACCGGAAGGGAGAGATATGCCGGTTATGAAAAAGCATTACGCGCTTATGGCCTTTCGCCGGTTGGTGAACATGTGAAATTCGTCCGGCCCAGGGTCGAGGCTGGATACGTTACAACGTTGAAGCTGATTGATGCAACTCAACCGCCCGACGCGCTCCTGACCACGAACAGTTTGCTGGCAGAGGGCGCGCTGAAGGCCATTCGTGAACGTGATATTATCATTCCCGATGATATTGCTCTTGTTACCTTCGATGAAACCACATGGGCGTCGCTGGTTCAACCTCCAATTACGCTCATTGACCAACCGACCTACGAGATTGGCCAGACCGCAACAGAACTTCTTTTACAACGCATCGCTGATCCCAACCGCTCCACACGCCAGGTGATCTTGAAAGGGCGGTTAGTAGTGCGAGGATCGAGCACTCCCCGGCAACATGTGACAGGATGATGTCAAGTACGCAGTCTATTGCTCTCCCTTATGTGGCTGCTTGATCTCGATCACGCGATTCACGTACCGGCTCGTGGAGATGTTCTGCAGCTCATGAATCTGTCCTGCTTCGCGGAAGGTGATGTCTCCCGGAGCATCGGTGGGATCGTATACCTGTCCATCGTGCTCGACCACTCGAACGTGTGCTGCCTCGATGGTGATGACAAGGTAGGGAAGTGCATGATAGTGCAAAGGGAGATGCTCTCCTGACTCAAGCGATATTTCCCACACCCTCACGAGGTCGTTCTCGAAGAGAATCCGACTACCGACCGGACCGTACTGCTCATCTGGTTTCATCAACTGTGCCTCCTGACGCTTCTTTCACACAAGGTACGATTGATCTATTTGTTTCTCAAACAAACGCTCTGGTGCAGTATACAACGCTTACGGCAGACCCTTCTACATTTGCTCGCGAAGCACTGCTTCTTGAGGGAGAAGCCATTGACATCCACAAACTCACCAATGTATGATGTACGTGTACTCAACACAACAGAGTTCCTGTAGGACCTCGATTCATCGTGGGTCATTCCTTTTCTCAAACCAGAAAGGAGAGCGCGCACTGCACCGCCGCCTCATGAATGGTTGCTTTTCCAATGGGTGCCAATGGGTGCCAATGAGTGTATTTAGAGTGGGCGGGTTCATTCATAAGATGGCGGCCGTTGCGCTGAGCCAATGAAACCACCCAAATTCCGTTATTTTGCTCCAGGGAGTGTCGAGGAGGCGCTGACACTCTTAGCCGAACACGCCGATGGCGGACGGGTCCTCGCAGGAGGTCAGAGCCTGGTGCCACTCATGAACATGCGCCTCGTACAGCCCAGTGTGCTCGTCGATATCAACGGTATCCACGAACTGGCCTATGTCAAAGCCTGGGATGGTGGCCTGGCGATCGGCACACTGACCCGCGATGCAACCTTGATAGACGATACGATGGTAGCGGAGCGTCTACCGCTGCTGAGAGAAGCTGCTCGTCACATTGGGCATCCCGCTATCCGCAACCGCAGTACCGTCGGTGGCAGTATAGCCCATGCTGATCCTGCTGCCGAACTACCAGCCGTGATGGTTGCCTTGAACGCAGAGTTTGAGGTTCGTAGCCACTCTGGCAGTCGAACCATCTCCGCTCAGGATTTCTTCAAGGGTTACCTCTCGACCGACCTCAAAGAAGGGGAATTATTGACGGAACTGCGAGTCCCTGGCCTCCCTTCGCGGGCCGGAAGTGCGTTTATTGAGTTCGCTCGCCGTGAAGGTGACTATGCCCTGGCAGGCGTTGCGGCCGTCATAGCGCTGGATGAGGATGGCACTATTGCCGATGCCCGCCTGGGACTGTGTAGCGTAGGTCCAGCGCCAGTGCGTGCCCAGAGCGCGGAAGCCCTGCTCCATGGACAGCGTCCGGGGAACAAAGCCTGGGCCGCCGCAGCCGCAGCCGCCGTCTCTGCACTGGACCATCCACTCTCGGATATTCATGGCTCTGCCGACTATCGTCGTCACCTGGCTGGTGTCCTGATCAAACAAGCATTGGCTACCGCTACAGAGCGGGCAGAAGGGAATAGATAATGCAAGACGAAGATTTTGTGACGATCCGCTTGACAGTCAATGGTGAGACTCACCGCCTGGTGGTTGAACCACGCCGCCTGCTTGCTGATGTGCTGCGTGAAGATGTAGGATTGACAGGAACAAATCTTGGCTGCGAGCATGGTGCCTGTGGTTCCTGTACTGTGCTGGTGGATGGACAGAGTGTGCGCTCATGCTTGCTGTTCGCAGTGCAAGCCAACGGCCACGAGGTGATGACCGTAGAAGGGCTAGCCCGTGATGGCGAAATGCATCCCCTCCAAAAGGCCTTCTGGGAGAAGCAGGGGCTACAGTGCGGTTTTTGCACACCTGGTTTTCTGATGACCGCCTATGAATTGCTCCAGCGCAATCCGAATCCGAGCGAAGAAGAGATCCGCAGCGCGCTATCCGGCAATATCTGTCGCTGTACTGGTTACCAGCAGATTATCGAGGCTGTGCAAAGCGCTGCCATGTCCATGGCCGAGAGTGCCGCTGTACCATCGAGTACCGGAGCTTGACCGGAGCTTGTAAAGATCAAGCTCAGGAGATATTCCTTGCGGACAGATGAGCACGCAATGCCAACCGCTCGAGGAGCGGTAGCCTCGTTCCTGTCCTAGTATGTGGAGGAGATAACCCATGACAACTACAACCAATAACTATACGTGGATTGGCAAAGACATTAAGCGGCGCGAGGATCCGGATCTGCTCACAGGTAGAGCGGAGTACATCAACGATGTAAGGTTGCCAGGCATGCTCCACGCTGCCGTACTGCGCAGCCCCTATGCTCATGCCCGCATCGTCAGCATCGATACCAGCGCTGCTAAAAAGTTCCCAGGCGTTCATGCTGTGCTGACAGGCCGCGATGCGACTGAGGTGATTGGTCCCCTGCCAGCCTTCTGTGCGGAGCCGGTCGTCGAACACGCGATTGCTGTCGACAAGGTGCGTTATGCCGGTGAAGCGGTGGTAGCTGTAGCTGCTGAAAGCCGCTATATTGCCGAAGATGCCCTTGAACTCGTACAGATAGAGTGGGAGCCGTTGCCTCCCGTGATCGATGTGCTGGAGGCAATGAAGCCAGATGCGCCAAAGGTGCACGAAAATCTCCCCTCAAACGTTGTCTATGAGCGGGTCTTCACCTTCGGTGACGTGGATGGTGACTTTGCCCGCGCGGATCGTATCATCAAGCGGCAGCTGCGCTGGCCTCGCGCCACTGCTGCACCTATGGAGCCAAACGGAGCGGTGTGCAAGTACGACCCCGCTGGTGGTCGTATGGAGGTCTGGTCGAACACCAATATGCTCAACTTTGTAGCGTGGCTCATCGCGGGTACCCTGAGGCTGCCACCCAATATGGTCAACTTCTATCCCATGTATACAGGTGGTAGCTTCGGTAGTAAGCATGTGCTCAGCAAGGTCATCGCCATAGCGGGTGGGCTGTCGAAGGTCACCGGGCGTCCGGTCAAGTTCATGGAAGATCGCATTGACAATTTGACAGCGAACGATAGTCAAGCGCCCGATCGTATCTACGATGCCCAGCTTGCCGTCACAAAAGAGGGCAAGTTCTTGAGTTTGCGCTTGCATACGATAGATGATTATGGAGCCTACTTCGTGTTCGCCATCACCGGCAATACCAATATGATGTCGCAGATCAGCGGCCCATACACCATCGGCAGCCTTGAGACGGGCATTAAGGCAGTTCTGACCAATAAGAATCAGCAAGGAGTATTCCGGGGCGCGGGTTCAGATGTTGGCAACTGGGTGTTAGAGCGGCTTGTCGATGCTACTTCTGATGAGTTGGGTATCGATGGTATAGAACTGCGTCGCCGGAACTTTATCCAGCCCGATCAATTCCCTTACAAGATTCCGACGGGCAATGTCTACGACAGCGGGAACTATCCAGGGGTACTGGAGATGGCGCTCCAACACGCCGACCTGGCGTATTGGCGTGAGGAGCAGGCACGAGCGCGCCAACAGGGTCGCTACATTGGTATTGGCCTGGCTACGTGCCAGCAGCGCAGTACCTACAGCGCGACTGAGTTCTGGTTTCATAACCCTGCTCCCGCCACAGGCCTGACGACGACACCCGAAAGCGTGCGTATCGGTGTCGGACCAACCGGCGGCATCACGGTGACAATGTTCTCTCCTTTCTGGGGCAATAGTCCTGAGACCGTTGTGTCTCAGATCGTCGGTGAGGAGTTTGGCGTAGATCCCTACTCGGTCAGTGTCACCTATGAAAGCACATATCACGGACTGCCCAGCGCCGGCCCCGGAGGCAGCCGCATGACGGTAATGCTCTCAGGGGCAATGCGAGGTGCAGCGACGAAAGTCAAGGAGAAGATGTGCAAGATTGCTGCTCACATTTTGGAGGCCAGTGTCGATGACATGGAGGTTCGCGAAGGGCGTGTCTGGGTCAAGGGCACTGATCGCTCACTGAGCATCGCCGATATTGGTATGAAGGCTTACTGGCACAAGTTCGATCTGCCGGCGGATATGGAAAGCGGCCTGGAGGGGAGCTTCACCTATGACCATCCCTTTACGACGCCTCCCAGAGATGATCGCAAAGACCTGGGCGTGTTCTACCCCATTATGGGCCATGCCGTCCATATTCCAATTGTAGAAGTCGATATCAATACAGGCCAGGTCAAATTCCTCAAATACCTTGCTGTTCATGATGTTGGTACGGTGGTTAATCCGCGCTCATTGCAAGGACAGATTCGCGGTGGCATTGCCCAGGGAATAGGTCTGGCAATGTATGAGGAGGTGCGCTACAGCCCTGAGGGCCAGAACTTAACGGCAACAATGAACGACTACCTGGTACCAACCGTCGCAGAAGTGCCGAATATCGAGATCTATCACCATGTGACTCCCTCTCCCTTCACTGCATATGGCGTCAAAGGCGGTGGCGAAGGTGGACGTATGGTGGCGCCGCCAGCGGTGACACGGGCGATAGAGGATGCGCTCAAGCCCCTGGGCGTCAAGATCGAAGAAATGCCGATTACGCCAGAGAAAATTGTGCGGTGGGTGTCACAAGGACAGGCACAAGCGCAGCCTTCGTCGTAGCGTGATCGTTCATGTAGGGCGCAATAAAGGAGGTGGACGCATCCATCGGGTGATGTTGTTGACCTTGGTTATTGCGTCATGCGAAAAGCAGGTAATGCTCATGGAACTTCACGACAAGATAGCAGTCGTCACAGGAGGTGGGCGCGGCATCGGACGTGCGATAGCCGTGGCGTATGCCAGAGAAGGAGCCGACCTTGTGCTTGCCTCACGTTCGAAAGAGGCGCTCGAAGAGACGAAGGTGATGGTTGAGGCGCTCGGACGCAAGGCGCTGGTGGTGCCAACGGACATCCGCCAGGAGGAAAGCGTACGCAATCTGGCAACACAGGTGATCAGCGTCTTTGGGCGTATCGATATACTGGTGAATAACAGCGGTATCGGTGGCCCCACTGCATCGCTCTGGGAAATTGCGCCTACGGAATGGGAGGAGACCTTCGCTGTCAATGTGACCGGCACATATCTGTGCTGCCGGGCGTTCTTGCCCAACATGATCGAGCGGCGTTCTGGCAGCCTCATAATTATTAGCTCGATGACGGGGAAGCGACCGCTATTTGGTCGCACTCCCTATGCTGCCAGCAAAATGGCCCTTATTGGACTCGCCAGGACATTGGCCTGGGAAGTGGGGCCATACGGCATACGGGTCAATACCATCTCGCCTGGACCGGTGGAGGGTGAGCGTATTGCATGGGTGATTCGCAAACAGGCTGAGACCAGAGGGATCAGCGTCGAGGAGGCCCGGCGGGAGTTTAGCAGTAGCTCGCCTCTTGGCCGCCTGATTCCAGCCAGCGATGTAGCGGGAGCGGCTGTTTTTCTCGCTTCCGCTAAAGCAGCTTCGATAACTGGAGAAGACCTGAATGTTTCTGCTGGTACGGTGATGTATTGATGAAAAGAAAAGGAACTGAGAGGAGGTAAGTCTATGCCCAGGCTCCTTGATCTCTCGCAAGAGATTTACCAGGGCATGTTGGTCTATCCTGGACACTTGAAGACTGTCATATGGGAACACCATTTGCACGAGGAGACGGTGAAGAACTTTGAAGGCGGCTTCTCGTATCAATCCAGAGGTCTGTTGATGAGCGATCACGGCCCGACCCATGTAGATGCTTTGAGCCACCTGGACCCGCGCCCCGAAGCACCTTCGATTGACAAGATGTCTCTCGATCTTTTCTACGGTGATGCCACCTGCATTGATGTTTCTCACAAGGAACCGCGCACCTATATCAATGCAGCCGACATCGACGAGGCTGTTGCCAGATCTGGCGCTGATGTCCGTAAAGGCGATATCTTGCTCTTCTACACGGGCACCTACAATCGTTTCTACGGCACGCAGGAGTATCTCAGCCAATATCCGGGTCTGGACGAATCAGGCAGTATGTGGCTGGTCGAAAAGGGCATCAAGACGTTTGGCGTGGATTCTCCCAGCCCGGACAACCCCGCCAGTCGTACTTATCCATGCCACATGATGTGTCGCAAATATGGCATCACGCATTATGAGAACCTGGCTAACCTGGATCAAGTGGTGGGCAAGCGCTTTACCTTTATCGGGTTTCCCCTGCGTATCCGCGCGGGTACGGGTTCTCCAGTGCGAGCCGTAGCGTTGTTGAGTGATTGATAATTTCTGAAAGAGTAAAGGCAGGTACCAAGATGAGACACGATGTTACTTTTCCAAGTGAAGGTCTGAACTGTGCAGTCTGGCTTTATGTGCCAGACGACTTGAAGAGTGGCGAGCGGCGTCCAGCGATTGTGATGGCGCATGGCTTCAGCGCTGTTAAGGAGATGTACCTGGACAACTTTGCAGAGGTGTTTGTTGCTGCAGGCTTCGTCACCCTGGTCTTTGACTATCGAAATCAAGGTGCATCGGAGGGGACAGCACGCGGACGCATCATTCCTGTTGAGCAGCACGACGATTACCGCAACGCAATCACCTGGGCCTCCCTGCGGCCGGAGGTGGATGCCTCTCGTATCGGCGTGTGGGGGTCATCCTACAGTGGGGCACATGTCCTGCATCTGGCAGCATTTGATAAACGCATCAAGGCTGCCGTCGCGCAGGTTCCATTGGTTAGCGGTTGGCAAAATGCGCAGCGGCTGATACGTGCCGATGTCTTTGCCCAGTTCATCGAGTTGCTCGCCCAGGATCGTGTGCAGCGTTATACAGAGGGAACAGTGACCACTATTCCGGTGGTTGCGCCGGAAGGTCAGCCCTGCGCGCTTCCCACGCCCGATTCCTACGAGTGGTTCACCACCACCGGTCAAACCAGGGCGCCCAACTGGCGCAACGAGGTCTCTCTGGAATCAATGGAGAAGTTCTTGGAGTACAATCCGGCGGCCAATATCCACCTGATCTCTCCCACTCCCTTGTTAGTGGTGGTAGCAGACCACGATACCCTCACACCAACCGACCTTGCCGTCGCTGCCTATGAGAGGGCGCTCGAACCCAAGTCGCTGGTATTCGTGAGAGGGCCGCACTTTGGCGCTTACACGGAACCAGGGTTTTCCCAGTCGGCTCCTCCCGCTGTGGAGTGGTTCAAACGGCATCTGCTCTAGAAGCACTCCAGGTCTTCTCTCTTGTGACTTCTCGCTGCCTGCGGCGAGAAGTCACAAGGGTTACGTTGGCTCTTATTGCACAACGACCGCAGGGGTCTGTTGAGGACGCACCACATAGCCACTGATCCGCTCAAAAGCATGTGCCGCCCGCAGTACGGTTGCATCGTTCCATTTCCTGCCCACCAGCATCATGCCAACCGGTAAGCCTTGCGAGAGGCCGCAGGGAATTGTCATCGCAGGATGGCCCGTCACGTCAAATGGGCAGGTGTTTGCGATCATCTCTAAGGCTCTGGCAACTTTCACCTCACGTGGGGCGTCAGCGGGCGGAATTATAGTGGCTTTCATGGGCAGGGTTGGCATGACCAGCAGGTCAACGGACTGCAGGGCGTCATCGTAGGCTTTCGTGAGGATGCGCGCCAGGTTTTGGGCCTTGGCGTAGTAGCGTCCATGATAGCGATCCTGCATATACTGACCCAGCAGCACAACCAGCTTGACCGTGTCGGAGAGATCGTCGGCCCGTGTGATCCGTCCACGCGCATAGACGTCCAGGAGCGAGGTGCTGTAATGGCCTTTCCAGTTAGTGCCCATACTATTGCCACTTACCATCAACATGGTCGCTCCTTCCACGGCGATGCCATCCCAGATATGGATGCCATCGCGATGCATGGGAATAGAGATCTTACTGACCTGCGATCCTAGCTGGGTGAAACGCTGTGCCGAGGCCTCGACCAGCTCATCCACATCTTGCTCAGAAAGGCCAGGCCAGCCAAACCCCTCCGTCACAATACCGACACGTAGCCCTTCGGTATCGTTGATGAGGGCCTGGGTGTATGCCTCAACCTTGACGTTTTGCTGACGAGGATCAAGGCCATCCTCGCCTGCGATAGCTTCAAGCAGCAGGGCGACATCGCGTGTGCTGGCGGCGATAGGCCCGGTATGATCGAGCGTGAGTTCGATGGGAAATACCCCCGTGTACGGGACAAGGCCATAGGTTGGCTTGAGACCGTAGGCTCCGCACCAGGCGCCGGGTATGCGAATAGAGCCGCCCTGGTCTCCGCCGATTGCCATGTCACATTCACCTGCCACAACCAGCGCTGCACTGCCACTGGATGAGCCACCCGCAGAGCGAGTATGATCATGTGGATTGAGTACTGGACCGGTATCGGAGGTATGGCTTCCGCCGGAGAAACAGAGATGCTCGCATACGGCCTTTCCGACAATTTCGCCACCAGCATCCAGGATCCGCGTGACGATAGTAGCATCAAACTCCGGTACATATCCCTCTAGCACTGAGGAGCCATTCATCATCGGTATGCCCGCAACGCAGACATTGTCCTTGATCGCGATACGTTTTCCTGCCAGGATTCCGGTTGGCGCGCCTTTGATCGAGCACTTTTGATACCAGGCGTTCAGCGGGTTTTCCTCAGCACTGGGGCGATAGCCACCAGTTCGAGGATAGCGAACTGCCAGTGCCGGTTCAGTGAGCTGGTCAATCCGCCGATATGACTCAAGAGCAGCGCTCATCAAACCAGTAAATGACTCGAGGTCTGCATCACTGAGATGCATGTTGTACGTCTTCGCAATTGCATGCAGTTGCTCGATGGTGGGTTTTGCTGGCATGTGATTCTCCTTTCGTGATTCTACGGATTTGCTTCTACAAGAAATGACTGCACCAGTTGGTTAAACGCATCAGCGCGCTCAATATGCGGGCAATGTCCACTGCCAGCAAACACCTCCAGGCGGCTGTGGGGAGCGCGTTTGGCCTCCTGCGTGTGAGCAACAGGAATTACCGCATCGGCATCTCCCCAGACGACCAGTACTGGAATGTTCAGTCCCGCCAGGGTATCGCGCAGATCGATGCGCTGCTGTCCATCACCGAAAGCAGCGTTGGAGGTTGCAACCAGTGCCTCGTGTGCGCCAGGCTGCGTGCGCTGTTGGTAGAGCTGGTCTACGAGTGCATGCTGGACCAGGCCAGGTTGAGCGAAGAAGTGTGTGAGTTCGGTGCGCAGGTTCTCACGGGTTGGCTCGGAGCGCATCAGGTCGAGCACTATGCGATCAATTTCTGACCCCAATCCAGCGCTATCAACCAGTACCAGTCGCTCTATGCGCTGCGGATAGCTTCCGGCGAAGGCAAGCGCCACTGCACCTCCGAGCGAGTGGCCGACGATGCTCACACGCTGCCAGTCTGGACCAAGGGCGTCGAGGAAGTGAGCCAGGAACTCGGCCAGTGTCGGCACGCTGTAGTCCGTGGCCGGTTTGGCGCTGCTGCCTGCGCCAACGAGGTCGAGTGCGCAGATACGGAACTGGTCGGCAAATGCGGCCAGGTTTAAGGACCAGGTGGCGAACGAGCCGCCCAGCCCATGCACAAAGACCACGTGGGGCGCGTTGACCGGTCCGGCTATCAGACAGTGGGCCGCTATACCACCAACGTCAACATCCTTCTCCTCGACTTCTTCAGAAGGGACAGTTTTCGCTTCCTCGGCGGCACGCTGCACATCCTCGCGCCCGATCATGCCACCGGGTCCCGTACCGACGATGGTTGCCAGGTCAACTCCAAGTTCCTGTGCGAGCCGTCTTGCCGCAGGTGAGGCATTGATTCGTCCACCTGTGCTGACAGGCGCCCGAACAGCTGCACGCGTTGCGGTTGCCGCTGTTTTGGCCGTCGCTCGTGGCCTCATCAGATCCGCGGCCTTTTGCCGTCGCATTTCAGCATCCTCACGGAGCAACACCGCAACCTGTTCGTCCGATAGCTCCTCACCAGGGGCGGTTATCACGGCTATCGGCTCGCTAACGTCTGTACTTTCTCCTTCGGGTACGACTATCGAGCGGAGAGTACCCGTAGCGGGTGCCTCTACGTCGTTGGTGGCCTTCTCACTCTCGATCTGCACAATGGCTTCACCCTGCTGGACAGGGTCACCAGGACGTTTGAGCCATTCGACGACGAGCCCGGTCTTCATCGACAGTCCCCACTTGGGCATGCTTAAAATAGTTGCCACGCTGCTTCTCCTCTCTGATTTTTTTATTGTAACGCTTCAGGATTGGCTGTGTAGAGTGCCGATTTATCGAGCACGTGGGCCGATAAATCGGCGATGGGCACGGAGTATTGAAACGCGCTCCGCAAGCTTCGCTGAGGCCCCTACGCTACTGTTATCCCATTAGTTCCTGAACGGTGGCAACGATGCGTTCGGGGCTGGGGACGTAGAACTGCTCGAGCGGCGGGCTGAATGGTACCGGTGTATGAGGTGCTGTGACCAGCTTGATGGGCGCGTCGAGTTCGCTGAAGGCTTTGTCGGCAGCGAGCGCGGCAATGTCTGTGGCGACGCTGCAACGCGGGTTGTCCTCGTCAACGATCACGAGGCGGTGCGTCTTGGCGACCGAGTTAAGAATAGTTTCCTCGTCCAATGGGGAAAGTGTGCGCGGATCAACAATCTCTGCTGAAATGCCGTCGGCTTGCAGCGTCTCTGCCGCCGCGAGTGCCTGGTGAACCATGCGCGAGATCGCCACAATCGTGACGTCCGTGCCCTCGCGCTTAATGTCGGCTTTGCCCAGGGGAATTACATACTCGCCCTCTGGTACCTCACCGCTCATAGCATAGAGTAGCTTGTTCTCGAGGAACATGACGAGATCATCGTCACGGATGGAAGCAGCGAGCAGCCCCTTCGCATCCGCCGGAGTCGAGGGTACGACCGTTTTGATGCCGGGCATATGCGTAAAGACGGAGTAGTGACAGCCGGAATGTTGACCTGCCGCGCCCATGCCAGCGCCAATCATCGCGCGGATAACCATCGGGCAGCTTGCTTTGCCACCGAACATATAGCGGAGCTTAGCCCCCTGGTCAAAGATCATATCAAAGCAGACGCCAAAGAAATCGACAAACATCAGCTCTGCTATCGGGCGCAGGCCAGTAGCAGCCGCGCCAACCGCCGCTCCGATGTAACCTGCCTCTGTAATGGGTGTGTCGAGCACGCGGTTGCGCCCAAATTCTTGTACCAACCCCTTGGTGACGCCGAGGACGCCACCCCAGGAGTCCTCGTTCTCAAAACCTGCTACAGTAGCACCGCCTGCAACATCCTCGCCCATCAAAATAACTCGCGGGTCGCGGCGCATCTCTAGCCGCATTGCCTCGTTGATCGCCTGTCCATAGGTCAGTTGACGAATTGCGACAGCCATTGTCTCCTCCTTTATGGGTACTTCACATATACATCGGTCAACGCTTCTTCTGGCGGTGGGTAAGGCGCGGCTTCGGCAAATTGCCAGGCAAGGTCAATAGAATCCTGGACCTTTTTATCAATCGCGTCCAACTCCTCGGTGGTGGCGATGCCGCGCTGTCCGATAGAGCGACGGAGCGCCTGAATGGGATCACGGGCATGATAGGAATCGACCTCTTCCTTGGTGCGATAGGTGATCGTGTCGCCCTCAAAGTGGCCGTGGTAGCGATAGGTTTTGCACTCGATCAGGCTCGGGCCTTCGCCCCGGCGTGCGCGTGCAATGGCCTCACCAGCTGCTTCATAGACTGCGAAGACATCTAGCCCATCAACGGTCACGCCGGGCATACCGTAGCCAGCGGCGCGGTCGGCAATGTCGCGACAACTCATGTGATAAGTCACAGGAGTCGATTCGGCGTAGCCATTGTTCTCGGCGACGAAGATGACTGGCAATTTCCAGATGCCGGCGAGATTGAGTCCTTCATGGAAGGTGCCCTGGTTAGCAGCACCATCGCCGAAGAAGCAGACGGCTACCTGCCCTTTGCCATTGAACTTCGCGGTGAGTCCAGCTCCTGCCGCCAGTGGGAAGCCACCACCAACAATGCCATTGGCACCGAGCATCCCTTTGTTCACATCCGCAATATGCATTGAGCCGCCCTTGCCACGGCAGGCTCCCGCCTCGCGGCCTAGCAATTCGGCCACCATTGCGCGCAAGTCGACGCCTTTGGCGATACAGTGACCATGACCACGGTGATGGCTGGTAATGTAGTCATCGTCTGTCAGGTGCGAGCAGACACCAACAGCGACCGCTTCTTCACCTGCGTACAGATGCACGAAACCTGGGACTTTCCCTGAAGCAAACTCCTTGGCTGCGCGTTCCTCAAATTCGCGGATAGTCTTCATCTGCTCGTACATGTGAAGCAATTGGGACTTATCCAGTGTTTGCGCACCAGCACCACTAACCTGTTTGGTTACCATAGCTGCAAACCTCCTAACAGTTGGGATACCTGCAAAAGATATCCATGAGACGTTAGTCAACCTGCTCACGATGCAGGCGACCGGCATGTGCTGCCGCTTCCAGCGCGGCAGTGACATTTACAACATACGGTCCATCGGCACAGAGGCAAACCTCTACCACCGATGTGGTCGACAGTTCAATCTCGCGCTCACCATCGAGCGCAACTGTTCCGGCTTCCGATTGGAAACGCACTACATCATCCATTGCCAACCGCCTATGCTCACGAATGCCGACCCAGGAGATCAGGCCAGGAGCCAGCGGGACCAGGACCTGGAAACTACCCGCACCCAGTACGATGTGCATGCCAGGGCAACCGCAAGGGTCCACCCCACCCTCCCCTACATTTCGTTCAGAGCTGGAGTTCAGCAGTGCACCACCGAGTGCCGAGAGGCCGATAGTCGCCGGCACCACACGCGACAGGACAACCTCGCGCACCACCGACACATCCCACAGCGCCCGTGCGCCCACAAAGGGAAGTGAAGAGACGACCACATCTACCAGTGCGCTCTCGACAGCCACACCATTGACACGCACCTCCAGGCGCGGTGCCCGTCGGATCGTTCTCCCGTCCGTGCCGCTAGCGACCAACCCGGCCGCCATCCCGGCAATTGTGCCCTCCAAAAAGGTAGGGAAGACGTTGTTTGTGCCGGTCGAGATAGGGACAAGAGGAATAGTGCCGCATCCCCTGGCAACCGCCCGGTTGGTACCATCTCCTCCAAGCGTGATAATGCAGCCAGCACCTAGCTCGGCCAACAAGTGAGCCGCGCGCGTGGAATCAGCGCTGGTACCCAGTACGGGCATCTCAAGGGGTGAAGCCTCGAGCTGTAAAGGGTGTCCGTGCAACTCGGAGAGCGCCCGAGGTAAAATGCCGAAATCGTGCTCCGGCATATACGCTACGCGCCGAATACCCACAGCTTCCAGTCCCAGCAACACGCGACGCACTATCGCCGTCTTCTCGTTATTGTCAAAGACGGTGCCATGAGCGACAATCCGGCGAATGTCGCGCCCGGATGCCGGATTGGCGATGATGCCTACGAGAGGTGAAGTCATACACAGGATGCTTTTCTTTGCAGTGGCAAGGAACGTGCTCAAAGGACGCACTACAGGACGACGTTACGAGACGGTTCTGGAGGTGTCATTGATCCTCGCTTGCGTTCGAGCCCCAGAAGGAGTATATCACCTCAGCTTGTTGCCAACAAGTTGTATTTACAGACCTAATGCAAAGTCAAGAGACCTGTTAGGCAATAGGGGTGCAGGGGGCGAAGCCTCCCTGCCGGGGGACCCTGTCTGGGGGACAGGTAATGGGGTGTCCCCAATTTCCCTTTTCCCCAAATGTTGGTTGACTATGCACTAAGGCATAGTTTCGCTCACCGTAGGAGGGCCTTTTCACGGGCACGGAAGCACTAGACGTCCTCCGTCGCAGTGCGATATACTCTGCATAATCATACGCAGTCCCTTCCATGAGATCGAATGCCCTCCTCTTGCAGGAGGACGTCGAAAGGAGCATAGCATGCATTACGGCCTGCATATTCCCAATTTCGGCCCTTACGCAGATGCTCGTCTCCTCGCTGAACTGGCCCACGAGGCTGAGCAGGCCGGATGGGATGGCTTTTTTCTCTGGGACCAGGTGTCCAAAACCACATTGACACCCACCATCGATCCCGTGGTGGACCCCTGGATTGCGCTCACAGCGATCGCGCTGCGCACCAGCCGCCTGCGCCTGGGCACGCTCATCACCCCGCTCCCCCGTCGCCGTCCGTGGAACGTGGCCCGTGAGACAGTTGCTCTCGATCACCTGTCCGGTGGGCGCATGATATTCGGCGCAGGCCTGGGTGGGGGCTATTATGATTTCGCTGCGCTGGGGGAAGCCGCCGATTTCAAAGTGCTGGCCGACATGCTGGATGAAGGACTCCAGGTGCTTGCCGGGCTCTGGAGCGGAGAGCCATTCTCCTTTGCAGGAACTTATTACCACATTCGTGAAGCGCAGTTTCTCCCGAAACCACTGCAGGTGCCGCGCATTCCGATCTGGGTGGCGGGAACCTGGCCGTTCAAGGCACCCTTCCGGCGAGCGGTGCACTGGGATGGGGTCTTCCCCCAGGGCCGTGATCTGACGCTGACCGAGATGCTCTCCCCAGCACAGGTTGAGGACATGCTGCGCTTTCTTATAGCCCATCCCGGCTACACGACGCCCTTCGAGGTCGTACATGCCGGGGTCAGTACGGGACAGGACGTCGCAGGTGATGCTGATTTGGTGGCCTCATACGCCCGTGTGGGGGTCACGTGGTGGGTGGAAAAGATCGTGCCTGAACGCTGGGGCAGTTGGACCCACTGGCCCCTGGAAGCGATGCGCCAGCGGGTCCGCCTGGGGCCTCCCCGCATGACAGGCAAGTAAACGAGTGCTGCGTGGTCTTTCCCTTTCATCACCGCAAAGCCTTCAGCATGGGTACTAATTTGTACTTGCGTCCATGGCGGCTCAGAAGTTCGCTAAGATACGCTTGCCATTCCTCTTCGCGCCCCATTGCTCGATAGGCCGTACGGGCCTTTGCGAGCCAGTTGGCTGCTGAGCTGTAGTATTCTGCCTTACCCCCATCCATGATATACTCCGCTTGCTTCCGGCAGGCCTGGATCACCCAATCGAGTTGCGATTGCGATTGTAGGGCGGCATCTACCACTTGCTCCACCAGCGTATGACTCGCGTTGGGATCTAGCGCTGCGATAGCATCTTCAATCAGCCCCTCATGCAGGAACACGTTTATTTGCCCAAGGGGATAAGACGATTTCGTCTGACGAGTATAATCCAGGAGTTCGGTTCGTCGTTCAGGCCATCGCTCCCCGGCGATCTCAGCGACCCGCAGGTAGTTCTCCAAGCTTATCTCATCGCGAAAGGCCACTTCAGCGGCGGTAAGTGCGCGTGTCTTCTCTCCCATCGACCATGCCTGGTCCCGCAGCCACTTTGCCAGGGTTGCCTGACGCCCCTGAAGCGTCAGCCCATGTTCGGCGATCTGTAAACCTTGCTCATGCTCTCCATGCTCATACAACGCCTTTGCCAGGGCCAATGCTTCCTCAGTCGTTGCCAGGTACTTTTGTCCATAGTTGACGGCTTCCTGCACGTGGCCCAGGCGTACCAACATGGTGACATATTCCTTGGTATGTCCCTCCGCCTCAGCCAGATACAGATACTCCTGGAATCGTCCGCGCCGCTCCAGGATGTGGAGCCGGGCCTCGGTGAGATCATCGGCATAATCCGGAGCTTCACCCTCCCAGGCGCCCTGTTCGGTGATGATGCCCTGCAAAACGCGCTGGAGCGGTGGGTAGTCCCAGCCGTCGAGAGCCGCCGTTTGCGGTGCGTCAAACGCCTCATCGACGCCGTAGTCATCGAGTTCATCTTGCCAGGCAGCTAACTGGTCAGCCCATTGCTCTCGCTCCTCGCTGGTCAGGTCTGCACTCAATATTGCTTCCGTCCAGGCAGTCCCCAGATCGCTGAAAAACCCGCTTGCCTCGCCATCAGAGTCGTCCAGGTTTTCCCACTCGCTC
>WNEZ01000815.1_pt1 | contig 30581 bp, 27 predicted proteins | sample 5400521 | NCBI WGS metagenome assembly WNEZ01 (sample SAMN13153339, study PRJNA577476) | soil metagenome | isolation source: 120 cm saprolite under Douglas fir tree site 2 hole 1 replicate 1 | place: USA:California | collected 2015-04-18 | reverse complement strand
AGACAACTGGCGTCCTGAGGGCTGGCTGGCACAGCTTGGATGGATCGGCGCTCTTGGACATGAGGGTGGCCTTTTCATTACCGTCGGTCGGCGCGCTTAGCCCCTCTCGCGGCGCCCTAATGGTTTGCGTTGTCTATTCCTGCAATAGAGCGGGGGAGTTTGCGATAGAGGCAAGAGATTCCATCTCGGGTTTTCAAATGGGCAGTGCCAAGACAGTGAGTGCATACAGGTGGCGTCAAACCCCGTTTGAGTGCCATCTTTCTTTATTCTGCGCGCGTTTTTTGGCCGTGGCTTCCAAAAATCCTCGTGCATGTCCATCCGTCAGCCGGAGGTTGCCTTGCTGAATAGACTTGTTTTTGAGAACCTACGCCAGAGGCCTGTCCGAACATGTTTGAGCGTGCTCGCAATCGGCGTTGAGGTCACGATGATCCTCACGCTCGTAGGGATCAGTTACGCCGCCATGAGCATGGTGGAAAATGTGAGAAACGCAATGTGTTTACGACTGTTCGTCCTGTCTTCATAGTATTCCCCTTTTTTCGTTTGGTTGAAGTTGTACTGCTCTAGTCACAATCATCGGTTTGAACTTCCTCCGCCACGGCGCTTGAATGATCGCCCTCTGGATCTCCTGGGCCGATTTTCGCTGGCGACGCGTTTGGGATGCAAGACCCGCATCGGTTTCCCTAACCTCCTTTACTCAGGCGGTTCCGACTGCAAGGTGCCCCTCCGCAGAGCTCGTTCCTTCATCAACACGAAGAAGACCGGAACCAGAATCAATACGTGAATTGTGGACGTAATCATTCCGCCGACCATCGGAGCAGCTATCGGCTTCATCACGTCGGAGCCGATACCACTCGCCCAGAGGATCGGAATCAGGCTGGCGAGAACAGCACAGACCGTCATCAGCTTTGGCCGGAGCCGCTGCACAGCACCCTCAATTGCTGCGGCTTCAATGTCGGCTTCCGTAATCGGATCGCCGGCTGCCAGGCGGCGGTCCAACGCTTCATGGAGGTAAACAACCATCACAACTCCAGTTTCAACCGCGATGCCGAAAAGAGCGATATAGCCAACCCACACGGCCACGCTAAAGTTGTAACCAAGGAGCCACTGCAAGATCAGCCCGCCGGTCATGGCATAGAACGTGGGGAAGATCAGGACCATGGCCTCAGTTAGCGAGTGGAAGACCATGTACAGGAGCAGGAAAATCACGAAGAACACAACGGGTAAGATGATCTTCATCCGTTCCTTCGCCCGAAGCTGGAACTCGTATTCGCCGGACCACTGGTAGGTGTATCCCGCGGGCAATTGCAACTTCTGCCGAAGCATTTGGCTGGCCTGGTCTACGAAACCACCGTAGTCGGTGGTGTTGAGATCAATGTAGACATATCCCGTGAGCTGGCCATCTTCATCGCGGATCATCGCCGGGCCACGCGAGAAGGAAATCTCAGCTACTTCGGAAATCGGTATCTGCGCCCCAGAAGGTGTCGCAATCAACACGCGACTCAGTTCTCCGACGTTGTCGCGAAAATCACGCTGGTAACGGACATTGATCGGATAGCGGCTGCGGCCTTCGACGTTTTCGGCAACGTTCATGCCCCCAATGCCGGATTCCACGGCCTGTTGCACGTCGGCAATGGTCAAACCGTATTTCGCTGCGTCCGGACGATTGACCTCTACATTGATGTAAAAGCCTTGCGAAACCCGCTCGGCAAAAACGGAACGCACCTGCGGTAACCCCGAGAGAATCTTCTGTACCCGTGCCCCGAGCTGCTGGATTTGCTCCAGATTTGTGCCTTGAAGCTTCATTCCTACGGGCGTCTTGATTCCTGTGAGTGCCATGTCGAGACGGTTTTGAACTGGCATGGTCCAGGTGTTCGTCAGCCCCGGAAACTGGAGCTTCTCGTCCATCTCGCGAATGAGCTTTTCGTAAGTCATCCCCGGCCGCCACTTTTCCCGCGGCTTGAGCATCACCGTGGTGTCATACATATCGAGGGGAGCATTGTCGGTAGCGCTGTCGGATCGTCCCACCGCACCGAAGACGGTCTCAACTTCTGGAAAGGATCGGAGAATCCGATCCTGTTCCTGCAGGAGCTGCGAAGCTTGCGTGATCGAAATACCGGGGAGTGCCGTGGGCATGTAGAGCGACGAACCTTCAAACAAGGGCGGCATGAACTGACTGCCGATTCTGAACATCAAGGGAAACGTGACCACGAGGAATGCCAAATTGAGTAACAACGTCGTCTTGCGATATTTCAGGCAGAGTCGTAAAACCGGCAAATAGAGTGCCTGCGTAACTCTTGAAATCGGATTTTCCGATTCGGGCCGCAGCTTCCCTCGAATAAAAATGACCATCAGGATGGGAACCAGGGTGATGGCCAACAAGGACGAGAAGCCCACGGCCAGCGTTTTCGTCCACGCCAGCGGGCGGAACATGCGTCCTTCCTGTGCTTCCAGGAGAAACACCGGGAGGAACGAGACCACAATGATCAAGAGAGAAAAGAACAGGGCGGGGCCCACCTGCTTGGCGGAGTCGATGAGAATGCGCACCCGCTCTCGTTCAACCGCCTTCTTGGTGGATTGACCTGCGCTCGCGGCTGTCTCTTTGTGGAGGACTGCTCCATTCGAGGAATTCATCTCCTCGGACACTTCTCCACCCGCTGTCGGGCGCTCGGAAAGATGCCGGTATCCGTTCTCCACCATTACTATGGCGGCGTCCACCAATACGCCGATCGCCAATGCCAACCCGCCCAGCGACATGATGTTGGAGCTGACGTTCAGGTAGTACATGGGAATGAAAGAGATCACGAGCGCGATCGGTAAGGTGAGAATCGGGATCAGGGCTGAGCGGAAGTGAAACAAGAACATAATAATGACCAGGGAAACGATGACCGCTTCCTCCAGCAGGCTATGTTTCAAAGTATTGATCGATTCGCTGATCAGTCCCCCGCGGTCATAGCCAGAGACGATCTCGACTCCCGGCGGCAGCGATCCTTTGATCTCAGCCAGCTTCTTCTTGACGCCATTGATCACATTGAGGGCATTCAGCCCATACCGCATGACGACAATGCCGCCCACGGTCTCGCCTTCGCCGTTCCACTCCGCGACACCTTCCCGCAAGTCTGGGCCAAAGGAAACCGTGCCTAGATCTTTGATGAGTACGGGTGTCCCGTTCTTCGCCATCACCGGCACGTTCGCCAGATCATCGAGCGACTTCAGATAGCCCAGCCCGCGAATCATGTATCGCGTACCGCTCAGTTCCAGTACGCGACCGCCGACTTCATTCGTGCTCGACTTCACGCGGTCAATAACGGTCGAGAGGGGTATGCCGTAAGCGAGCAGTTTGTTCGGATCGAGCTGCACCTGGTACTGGCGCACGAACCCACCGATACTCGCCACTTCCGCCACACCGGGAACGGTTGCCAACTGATAGCGCAGGTGCCAGTCCTGAATGCTTCGAAGATCGGCTAGGCTCTGCTTGTGGCTGTGATCGACAAGCACATACTCGTAGACCCAGCCCGCACCGGTCGCATCGGGACCAATGGCAGGATGTACGTTCGCAGGAAGCCGGCCGGCAATCGTCTGCAAATACTCCACCACGCGAGAACGGGCCCAATAAATGTCCGTTCCGTCTTCGAACACTACGAAGACGTAGGAGTCATTGAACATGGTCTGCGCGCGGACCGCTTTCACCCGCGGCGCTGCCAGCAAGGCAGTGACGATTGGGTAGGTGACTTGATCCTCGATGATGTTGGGTGGCTCGCCCTCCCAGTTGGTGTGAATGATCACTTGCACGTCTGAAATGTCGGGCAGGGCGTCCAGCGGAATGTGGCCCATGGACCAGATTCCCGCCAGCGTAAGGAGAAGCACTCCGGTGAAGACCAGGAAGCGATTGTGGGCGCACCACTCGATGATTCGGGAGATCACGATTACATACCTCCCGTGGCATTGAGCGTGAGCTGCTTGTTGCCAATCGTCTGCCCGTTTTGTTGTGCCCGCACTGTGACCTGCCAAGTGCCACCGGAACCGAGATCGCCCTTGCCTTCATACATTCCGCCGCCCTTGTCGCTGGCATTGATGACGGCTTTCATGGAGGCCATTCCCATCGCCGGCATTGCGGCCATGAAGAAGGTCACGGTTACGTTTGCTCCTGCGATTGGCATTCCATCCTGTCCAGTCAGCTTCACGCGAACCGTATTGCTGCCCTTGTGCGGAGGGTTGGGTTCAGTCGTCAGCTCCACATTGGCTTGGTGTTGTGCGGGAGCATTCATCGAAGCCGCCTGACCGGCACCAGGAGGTGGGGGAACAAACGCGCCCGCGGCCGCCTGCAATTGGGCTTCGGAATCAATCAGGAAGTTTGCCGAAGTGACGATCTGTTCTTGTGCCTTGATGCCCTTCGTGACCACCAGTTCATCACCGACTTGAGGCCCCAACTCAACTTCGCGTGGCTCAATCCTGCCTTCGCCGGTGTAGACGAACAGCAGGCTCTTGGTTCCCGAATGAAAAGCCGCGCTGGCCGGGACAACCAACTGCCGTCCCATCGGCAGTTTCGCGCGAACGTTCACGTACATTCCGGGCCTCAACTTCAGGGCAGGATTCGCAAACACCAACCGCACCGGCAGGGTGCGCGTGTTCATGTCCAGTTGCGGAAGGATGTAATCCACGCGTCCGTTGAAGACTCGTCCGGGATACGAATCGACCGTGACCTCTGCGGGATCACCCGGCTTGACCTTCCCAGCATCGCTTTGGAATACCTGGGCGAGGACCCAAACGTCGGAAAGGTCAGCTACGGTGTACAGCATGGTTTCGGGCTGCACGTACATATTGGGCAAGGCGTTTTTCTGCGTGATGTAACCCGAGACGGGAGAATTGACTGTCAGATCCGTAATCGCCTTTCCGCCTTGATCCAACTTCTCGATTTCCCCAGGAGAAACTTCCCATTGCAGAAGCCGCTCTTTGGCAGCACTGAAGAGAGAAGACGCACCCGAAGCTACCCCGCTGACTTTGCTCTGCTGCAAAGACTCGGAGTTCTTCTTTGCCAGCAAGTATTCGTGCTCGGTCGAGACAAGGTCAGGGCTATAGATCGTAAATAGCGGCTGGCCCTTGCCAATAAAATTTCCCGTGGCGTCAGCGTAGACTTTGCGAATCCATCCAGCGAAGCGGGTCTGCACATAGGCCTGCCGTCGCTCGTCGACTTGGACATTGCCGTAGAACCGAAGTTCAGTGTTGACCGGCTTGGATTCAACCTTACCAATCACAATGCCGATGCTCTGCATCCTCTGGGGCGTGAGTTGGATCGGTGCGAGCGGCGTCTCCTGCATATTGCCGGCCTGAGAGTCGCCTCCCGCTCCCGGCTCGGAACCCGAGGCGTTGGCCGATGAGGTTTGCGCCATCGCGTCCACGGACTCGCTTGCGGAATTGGCGCCAAGCTGCGACGAAGTTCCGGCGTGGCTTAAACGCCACCACAAGACCGACGCCACAATCGCCAGCACAACGGTTGTGGTCAGTGCAATCCAAAATGCGCGGCGATAATTGTTGTGTTCTGTACGCAGCATGTCTGGTCCCTCGTTTACATTCGTTCTGAAGTTGCGCTCGTTCATGGCAGATCCACCCCCGTAAGACGCTCCAGTTCAGCTAGCGCCGATTCGTGTTCCACCAACTCGCTTCGATATTCCAAATCGAGGTTCAGAACATCAAGGAACCCGGAAAGCAGACTTTCGAAATCTTGGCGGTTCGATTGATAGGCAGACAGGGCCGATTGAAAGGTCGCTTCCGACTGCGGGACGAGGCCATCGCTGTAAATCTTCAATCGCTCTTCCGCAGTTGTTGCGCGTACATACTGCTGCTGCACTTCCGAAAGAACGCGCTGCGATTCAGAGTCTAGCTCTTGCCGTGCTCGCTCCTGGTTCTCCTGTGCTTCTGCCAGTTCAGCCTTCTGGCGTCCGCGATTGGGCAGTCGAATGCCGAATGTCGCCATGTAGTAGTCGCGCGTCTGGCTCCCCGTGTGCTCGTAGTTGTACTGAACGTTGAAGTCGGGACGAAAATTCTTGTGCGCCAATTCCACCTGGGTTTCCTGTTGCCGGATGGAGGCCTGCTTTGAGTGCACATCGGGATTCTGCTCGCGAGCTTTCTGCAAGAGTTCGGCTGCGGAGTACGGAAGCGTTCGCAAGATGAGCGTCTCCGCAACGATGTCCGCGGACTCCTGCGGACGTCCCAAGACCTGCTTGATCTGGGCTTCAAGTAGTCCTTCTTCCTGATGGTGGTGGGCGACCTCTTGAAGAATTTTCGTGTGCTGCAACTGAGCTTTCAGCACATCCTGTTGATTGCCTTGGCCTACGCGGTAGCGTGCCTCGGAGGCCTCCTGTACCTGATTCAGTAGCGCATCACTTCGCTGCAGAACGCCGAGGGTTTGCTGAATGTAGGACAGGCGGAAATACACCATCTTGAGATTTCCCACGACCGCTCGGCGGACTAAATCGGTCTGCGCTTCCATGGAGTCCGCTTCGTGTTCGGCCACACGGCCGCGCAACTGCCGTTTGCCTGGGTAGGGGATGTCCTGCGAAGCGCCGAAGCCGATGTAAGCGAAATCGCTGTTGCTGTAGCCCGCGAAAGGTCTTGGGCTGCCCACACTGAACTGCTGCACTGAGAGTTGCGTCTCCGGAAGAGCCGAGGCCTGCTTGGGAACATTTCGTGAGGCCTGCCACGCGTGGAAGGAGGCCGCAATCTGGGGGTTCTTCTGCTCTGCCTCTTGGATTAGCTCACGCAGAGACGTGGGCATCCCCGCGTGCTGGGCCATGCCGGGAGATTCAGGAGTCGAGCCCAGCTGTTGCGAATTTCCCGTCTGTTGAGCTGCCCCGTTGACCGGGAGCAGCATCGTGCCAACGACCACAGCCGCACTAATTAGCGAAATACGAGTAGACCCGAAGAGACTTCGGGACAAATAAGTGGATTGCATCTTTCCTCCGCAAACAAACACCAGTTTGTAGGCGCACGAACGTGCAGACGCACGAGTGCGTTAGCAGCTCAGAGGAAAGACGATCAGATTCTTAGGACTGTGGTGGCCACAGACTCTAGTCCTGGCGGACTATGCGTGCGCGAAACAAGCGACCACCATTGTGCGGGCGAGGAGTATGTGTCGGCCTGGGATGTTAGGGGAAGCGCGTGCAACAGAGCCAAACTGACATGATCCAATTGCGCAGAGGCGGTCTTCAGAGCGTGAAAGTCCGCAGGTGTGGCAGTTACCTGACAGCAAGGATGAGACTTCGCCATCCCCATGTCCCCGCACTGTCCCGCCATCTTCTTACAGCACTCCCGCTCGGCCGCAGTCATCGCTGCATTGGGCACCACGCATGCCATCACCGGCAACCCGGCGAACAATACCGCCAGAGCGAAAACAGCGACTTTTTGCACGAGTTTCAACGTCATCAGTGTAGCTGGAACTGTGAGTTAGACGCAACAGGAAGCGAAAAGATGCGAGATTACGGCGGTTACGCGATCTCTGGCTGAATATCGTGATTCTTCTCAGTGCCAGCTTGCTCCATGCGCAAACTGTTTACCATCCCGGCCAAGAGATCCATGTTTCCGTGACGTTTGACGGTCCTTACGTTTTAAAAATCAAAAAAGTACACGTCGAATGTATTCGGTCCGGTTGGCTTGGATTCTCCAGTCGCCCTCCTACGGACGGTTGACGGGCAATACGGAAATTGTGCCGGGCCAGAAGTCGGCTTCTGGGAAATCACCCGCAGTCAATGAGAGCTTCTCAACTCCGACACGAGACTAATTGAATCAAAAATGAAGCCTACGAGGTACATCACAACCGAATACGTCATGCACCATTTCGCAGCGCCGAGGCGCGAAATTTCAATCCGTTCTTCAATCCACGAGGTCGGGGTTCGATTCACCCCCGAAAATTCATAGAGAAATCACCCACGGCAATCACCCACGATCCATCCGTCTTGCCCGTATTTTCCAGTGTTTAGCAGTCCCACGGCAACCATTGAAGTTGTTGGAAACACTGGAAATACGAGTTCTGAAAAGGCTGGGGTCGGCGGTTCAACTCCGTCCCTGGCCACCATGTTTTCAAAGAACCTGGGCGCTTTCGCCCACTTTCGTCAGCCCAAGGTTCAGGCCCAAGGTACGTCACTGAATTGTCTCCGTGAGCAGGTGAGCCTTGTCTCCGAGCGGCAGTTCCAAGAACTTGCCCTGTGCTTCGAGCGTCGATTCTTGGTCGGACTGCGCATACAGTTGCATTGTCGTCCTGACGTCTTCGTGACGCAGAATGCCCTGTACCGTCTTCGGATCACACTTGAGCTTCACCACCGAAGAAGCCAGCGAATGCCGGAAGTTGCGGAAGCCAAAGCGAACTCGCTCGTCTTCTTTGATGACGCCGGCCTTGATGGCAGCAGGGCGCAAATACTTCTGCACCATGATTGAAGCCGATAACGGCTTCTTGCCCTTAAGCCGGAAGCTCGGGAAGACGTAATCGTGATCCTTCGCATAAGGAGTTCTCTCCTTCCACGACATCAGAAAACCCGCGAGCACCGGATGCATGGGTACGGGTGCCTTCGAGGCCTTTGACTTGGGCACTTTGAACTGGGCCCAGACGTACGCGCGCTTCACTTCGATCACTTGATCTGCAAAGTCCAGATCCATCCACATCAGACCGAGAATCTCCGATACTCGCAGAGCCGTCGCCGCGTCTGTAAGAACCAGAGTGCGCCGTGGCTCTGGGATGTTCACCAGAATCTCAAACGCCTGCCGTGGATTCATGATCACCGCCGTGTAGTTGCTTGTCGTCTTCTGACGAACCCAATTCATGGGATTAGCCGACTCGTCGCGAGGGATAAGCCCATAGCGTTGCCCGTGTTTGTAGACCAAATTCATCACCCGCCGGATTTGGTCCAGAGTCGGGTTCTCCAGACTCTGTGCCTTCTTCACTTCCCTCAACCACTTCTCGACTTCTAGCGGCTCGATTGCCAACGGTGACTTCCTCCCGAAGCGAGGAATGACCCTCTTATTAAGAATCCGCTTGTAAGTCTTAGCAGTTGTATATGCCTTCTCGCATTGGACTGGCTCGCTGTGTCACTTCGAAAAGCCAGTGGTCGGACCTCGTTGAAGGTGTACACCGGGGGCTCAGTGCGGTAAGATTTCGGTCCAAGCACCCTGCAGGGTGCCTCTCACCTCGCGCATCCGGCAGTCTATTGTGGGGTCACATGCAACTGCGACTGTTGGTCCCAGGTTTCTTGCAGCGATCGTTGCTGGTGGTTTTCTGCATTGCGCTGAACAGTTGCCAGTCGCATAAAACCAATTCCGGACCTTCGATCGAGTTCACCCATATTCCGCCGGCGGCGCAAGGTGGACGAGAAAGAGTCGACACGATCTCTGGACGGGTCAGAAACGCTCGACCAAAGCAGCAGATTGTTATTTATGCACACAGCGGGCAATGGTGGGTGCAGCCCTGGCCTGATCATCCCTTCATTCCCGTCAAAGCAGACTCGACGTGGAGCACGGAAACTCATCTCGGATTTGAGTATGCTGCGTTATTGGTGGAGCCGGATTATCATCCGTTGCCCACGACGGATGTGGCTCCGACCCAAGGCGGTTCCGTTGCTCTCGTGACAATTGTGAAGGGCGTTGGAACGCCGCAACTTGTCCCGACCGGATCGCTTAAATTCAGCGGCTATGATTGGGGTGTTCGCATGATTGCAAGTGACAAGGGAGGCACGAACAACCTCTACGATCCTGAAAATGCATGGACCGACGCGAGCGGGGCGCTCCACATGCAGATCAAGAAGAAATCGGGCAGCTGGTCGTGTGCAGAAATATTCTTAAATCGTAGTCTCGGGTACGGCACGTATTCGGTAACTGTGCGTGACACTTCTCACTTAGAACCCGCCGCGGCCTTCAGTATGTTTACCTTCGACGAATCGGCTAGCGAGCAGCACTTTCGCGAGATGGACGTAGAGGTCCATGGCCGGGGTGACGCTGCAAATAAGAACAATGCACAATATGCAATTCAACCGTTCTACAGTCCTGGGAACCTGTTCCCTTTTGCGGCGCCATCAGGCACCTTGACGTATGTCCTGCGCTGGGAACCTGGACATGCAACTTTCAAGACCTTTCGCGGAAGATCTTCTGGTGCCGGAGCGCAACTCGTTTCTGATCATCAGTTCACGCTTGCCATATCGGGACCGGGTCAGGCGAAACTCCGTCTGATCTTTTTCGTCGTTGCAAGCGACAAAAATCCTATGCAGAAGCCAAGCGAGGCTGTGGTTGAGAAGTTTGAATACCTACCGTGAGGACGGTTTTGGAAGGCGCTGGCTACTCAGGTGTGCCATTACCGGACTCGCGGGCGTTTGTTTCGCTGTTTCGGCGTCTGCGCTCGATCCCACCCGGACCGTTTCGCAATATCTCCACGACTCGTGGGGAACTGAGAGAGGTTGGCCGGGTGGATCTATAACGGCCGTCGCACAGAGTTCCGATGGCTATCTCTGGATCGGGACAGATAAGGGCCTGGTTCGTTTTGACGGCTTGAATTTTCACCAGTTTCAGCTGGCCCATCCTGATCCAATCTGGATTGGCCCTGTACGAACACTCGTCGTTGACGCAAGCGATAACCTCTGGATCTTGCTACAAAACACCCTGGTCTTTCGTTACCAAAATGGAAACTTCGAGCTTATCCGCGGCGAGACTGAAAACGGCACAACCGCAATGGCACGGGGGGCGTCGGGTGCGGTCTTGCTCTCATCATTAGCTGAGGGAACTCTCACATACAGTGACACCCGATTTCGAAGCCTGTCGTCCGCAGCTCTTCCCGCCGACGCTGCAAGAGTCGCGAACAGCGAAGCTCCTGATCAGCGAGCATTCAGTTGGTTTGATCGTCTGACCGCGCCCACCTCGGAAGTGATCTCCATGGCGCAGACTGACGACGGAAAGATTTGGCTTGGCACGGAGAGTCGAGGGCTCTTCTATCTAAAAGAAGGCCGCGTTTCGAGCGCATCGAATGGGCGGGATGATACGCGGGATGAAACGAAGATTAATTGCCTTCTGCCTCTTCAAAACTCAGAGTTGTGGATCGGAACGGCGAAGGGTGTGCTGCGCTGGAGTGGAACAAAGCTTACTTTGGCAGGTGTACCGTCATCACTTCTCAATCTCGACGTACTTTCCATTCTTCGCGACCGGGACTCGAACATCTGGGTTGGCACGAGTCGCGGACTGTTTCGGTACAACGCGAATGGGGTTTCTTTACTGAGTACCACTGAACCGGCAGCTGCGCTCTTCGAAGATCGGGAGGGAGACATCTGGAACGGTAGCACGCGCGGCCTCGAGCGCCTGCGAGACACGGAGTTCGTTACGTACTCTCTTCCCAATTTGAAATCGCAGAGTATGGGGCCATTGCACGTTGACTCCGGCGGCCGCACTTGGATTGCGCCCATTCAGGGCGGTTTGCGATGGCTGAAGGGAGGAAAAACTGGGGTTGTCACTGCCGATGGGATCGCCAACGATGTCGTCTACTCCATTGCCGGCACTGGCAAGGATAAGGATGATGTCTGGGTGGGACGACAACAGGGTGGACTCACCCATCTGCGCTACTCCGGCAATTCGTTTACAGCCAAGACCTACACGCAGGCAGACGGCCTCGCACAAAACAGGGTGTACGCGGTCTATCGGAGTCGTGATGGTACCGTCTGGTCAGGGACCCTCAGTAGTGGTGTAAGCGAGCTAAAGAACGGTCATTTCACAAATTACACGACTGCAGACGGGTTAGCGGCGAACACGATATCGTCGATTGCCGAGGGCCCTGACGGAACGATGTGGTTCGGGACCCCGAAGGGCGTCAGTGCCATGTCGCAGAAGCGGTGGCGCACCTATACTGCCAACGACGGATTACCCTCCGAGGATGTCAACTGCCTCCTGCAGGATTCAACGAGAATCCTGTGGATAGGAACGGCCGAAGGTCTCGCTTACCTCAGTGATGGGCAGGTGCATGTATCCCGCGGAGTACCTGAGTCCCTGCACGCACCGATATTCGGCATTGAAGAAGACAAAAACGGCTGGCTCTGGATCGCGACCTCAGATCATGTTTTGCGCGTTCCGCGCGACAAACTGCTAAGCGGTGTTGTGAAAGCAGTCGATGTTCGCGAGTATGACCAGGCCGACGGTCTCGAGAGCACTGAAGGAGTGAAGCGGAGCCGATCGGTGGTCTCGGATTCAGCGGGCAGGATCTGGTTTTCACTCAGCAGCGGCTTGTCGGTTGTTAATCCATCTCGGATCAATGACAATTCAGTTCCCGCGCTGCCTCACATCGAGGCGATCACCGCCGATAACAACATCGTAGACCTCGCCACCTCCGTTCGCATTCCTCCATCTCCCAGGCGAATCACGTTTGAGTACGCGGGGCTGAGCCTCGCGGTGCCCGGGCGGATTCGCTTTCGATATTTCCTAGAAGGTTTCGACCGTAGCTGGAGCCAGCCGGTAGCAGCGCGAGAAGCCGTTTACACGAACCTTGGGCCCGGCCCTTATCGATTCCGGCTTGTCGCCAGCAACAGCGCGGGGCTGTGGAACGGGCCAGAAACTGCGATCACTTTGAACGTCGCCCCGGCCTTCTATCAAACTTACTGGTTCCGATTGTCGTGCATTGCCGCTTTTCTGGGAGTATTTTGGATGCTGTATCAGCTCCATATCCGTCAACTGACGCGTCAGTTCAATATCCGCATGGAAGAGCGGGTCGGCGAGCGGACGCGGATTGCGCGGGATCTGCACGATACGCTGCTGCAAAGTTTTCATGGATTACTGCTGCGGTTCCAGACGGTGTTAAGCCTGCTCCCTGGGCGTCCCGAGGAGGCGAAAGAACAATTGGAGAGTGCGATCGAGCAGGCGGCGGAGGCGATCACCGAAGGCCGGGATGCGGTGCAGGGGCTGCGCGCGTCCACGGTCGAGAGTAACGACCTGGCCGTGGCTATAAGGACTCTCGGAGAAGAACTCGCGGCTGATGAAACCAACGAGAGTGCTGTCGCCTTTCAAGTCGAGGTGGACGGCACATGCCGGACTCTGCATCCGATTCTCCGAGACGAAGTCTACCGGCTTGCTGCCGAGGCGCTGCGCAATGCCTTCCATCACTCGCAGGCGGGACGGATCGAGGTGGCGATCTGGTATGGCGAAAAGAAATTCAGGTTGCACGTCCGGGATGACGGGATGGGCATTGATCCGAAGGTTCTTAGCGGAGACGGGCGCGAGGGACACTATGGCTTGCACGGCATGCGCGAACGCGCCAACCTTGTAGGCGGAGAGCTGACCGTCTGGAGTGAGGTCGATGCGGGCACCGAGATTGTACTGAGTATTCCTGCATCCAATGCGTACGCGACTGGCACTCATCGCCGTTCGTGGTTGTCCGAGAAGTTCTCCGGGAAAGAGACGGACGAGAGCGAGACCGATATCAAGAGACAAAGATGAAGCCATGAGTGCCGATGCCAACTCGATTCGGATTCTGGCGGTTGACGACCATCCTCTCGTCCGCCAAGGAATCGCAGGTCTGGTTGCTGTTCAGTCGGACATGACTTTAGCCGCCGAAGCCTCCAACGGGCGCGATGCAATCCAGCAGTTCCGGACGCACCGTCCGGACGTGACCCTGATGGACTTGCAGATGCCGGAGATGAACGGCGTCGATGCGATCATTACGATTCGCAACGAATTTCCCGAGGCGCGAATCATTGTGCTCACTACGTACACTGGCGACGTCCAGATTCTGCGCGCTCTGAAAGCGGGCGCCCGGGCTTATCTGCTGAAGAATCTCCTGCATAAGGAACTGCTGGAAACGATTCGTGCCGTCTATGCCGGGAAGAAGACTCTTTCTCCGGAAGCTTCCTTCCAACTTGCCGAGCACGCCACCGACGATGCCCTGACCCCGGGGGAAATCAGTGTGCTGCGTCTGATTGCCGCGGGGAACGCCAACAAGCAGATTGCGGATCAGCTCTCGATCACCGAAGAAACCGTCAAGGGGCGGGTTAAGAACATCCTCTCTAAACTGGGCGCCAATGACCGGACCCACGCCGCCATGATCGGGGTGCAGCGCGGAATCATCGAATTCTAGGCCTATCCGGTTGATCCTGTAGTTCTCGGACTCGAAAGAGTGACTGGCCCACTCGTATTGGGGTTCCGCTCGTGTCGAGACTTTCCTAATCTAGACATGTATAGACAGGGTCACGATTGCGACGCTTATTTTCCACATTCGCCCGGGGCTGGCCTGGCGCCGGGCTTTTGCTCATGCGGCTGGTCGCAGGGATTACATTGATTGACCGCGGAATCACCAGACTGTTGAGCGACCCTCCCATCCAACTAACCGTACTCTCCGTGCTTACGATTGGTGCAGGACTACTTTTGCTCGCAGGTCTATGGACTCCCGTTGTAGGGACGCTGGTGGCCGCTATTGAAGCGTGGCAAATCTTCTTGCACGTTGGAGATCCTTGGATTTACATCCTGCTGGGAACCCTCGGCGCCGCCCTGGCAATGCTCGGACCGGGCGGCTGGTCAGTCGATGCTCGCCTTTTCGGTTGGAAGCGCATCGAGCCCCGAGAGCGCAAGAGGTAGCTCATACTCGCATGTTTCGCACACCCCGGCGCGAGTACAATTACCCCACCGCCAAAACGAACGGCTCTTCGGGCAGGAATTATTATGGGCGCGCTTCCCAAAAATGAAGCTGTCCCCGTACCGGCTTCGGTCGAAGACCATCTCCGGCTTGTCATCGATGCTATTCCGTGTCTGATCCTACGTGCCACGCCGGATGGCGCTTTCGATTTCATCAATCAGCGTTGGCTGGAATTTACCGGATTCAAAATTGAAGAAGTGCAGGGGTGGGGCTGGCGAGCAGCCCTTCATCCTGAAGATGTCGGAAGGGTGATGAAGGCGTGGCGGGAAGGATTAGCCGCTGGCGAGCCGTTTGAAAATGAGGCACGCATTCGGCGCGTTGACGGCGAGTACCGATGGTTTCTCATTCGCAACGTGCCCCTGCGAGATGAGTTTGGAAACATCATTCAATGGTATGGAACGGGCCATGACATCGAGGAGCTAAAACAAGCCGAAGATCGCCTTCAACTGGTGATCGACACAACTCCTGCGCTGCTGCACAGCGCTCGCCCTGACGGCGACATAGACTTTTTCAACAAGAGAATGCTGGACTATCTGGGTGTTCCTTTGGAACAACTATACGGCTGGCGGTGGACCAACCTAATTCACCCCGACGACATCGACCAAATTGTAGACAAGTGGCGCGCTTCCTTGGCGACTGGAGAACCCTTCGAAAGTGAAGCACGTGTACGTCGGGCTGATGGAAAGTACTGCTGGCAACTCCACCGGAAGGTGCCGCTACGCGACCAAACCGGCAACATCATCAAATGGTTTGGCTCCAGCATTGAAATCGATGACCGGAAGCGCGCCGAAGATGCCCTGCGTAAGAGCTTTGACGAAATCAAGGCGTTGAAGGACCAGCTTTACAAGGAAAACCTTGCGCTGAAAGAGGAGATCGACCAGGCGTCGATGTTGGAGGAGATCATCGGGTCGTCAGAACAACTTCGTCGGGTGCTGGCGCATGTAGCGAAAGTGGCGCCGACAGATTCGACTGTACTCATTACTGGCGAGACCGGGACGGGCAAAGAACTCGTCGCACGTGCGATTCATAAGCGATCACACCGTGCTACGCGCGCATTTGTTTCTGTGAACTGCGCCGCCATTCCACCGTCGCTCGTCGCCTCCGAGTTGTTCGGCTACGAGAAGGGCGCGTTCACTGGGGCAACTCAACGGCGATTGGGCCGCTTTGAGGTGGCCGATGGAGGAACAATTTTCCTCGATGAAATTGGCGAACTCCCGTCCGAGACCCAGGTCGCTCTGCTTCGGGTGTTGCAAGAGCGGTCCTTCGAACGTGTTGGTGGAAGTCAACCGATTACTGTGAACGTGCGAGTCGTCGCCGCCACCAATCGTGACCTGCACGCTGCGGTTGAGATGGGCACATTCAGGCAAGACCTGTTCTATAGGCTGAACGTATTTCCCTTGAATGTGCCTCCGCTTCGCGATCGCATTGATGACATTCCCGTACTTGTCGAGTACCTCACGGAACGGTATGCGAGAAAGGCCGGCAAGAAAATCGAGAGGATCAAGAAGCAAACGCTCGAGCTATTCCAGGCGTACGATTGGCCAGGAAATGTTCGCGAGCTGCAGAACGTCTTGGAGAGAGCAGTAATCCTTTGCGACGGAGATACCTTGGTCGTCGATGAAACCTGGCTTCAGCACGAATCGCCATCGCCGAACGCTGCCACGCGAGGTCTAGGGCGCCTGGATATGAATCGGGAGAAGGAAATGATCGAATCCGCGTTAACGGAGTGTCGAGGTCGGGTATCAGGTCAAGACGGCGCTGCTGCCAAACTTGGCATTCCGCGTTCGACACTCGAGTCGAGGATCAGAAGCCTGAAGATCAACAAGCACCGGTTCAAGTCTCTGTAGAATCGCAAGCCCGCAACCGACCCAGCCTCTGCGGAGATTTCCACAATAGCTAAAGAAAAATGCAGGGCCAATTCGTGGTTTTTTAGGTGTCAGAAATTTCTCAAGATGCCTACTCTGTTTAGGCGAAGAGCCTGAAAAGGCAAACCTGCCAGCAGCAAGGAGTCGAGATCTTGCCGTAACTCACCAATTGTCGAAATTCGCCACTGAAGGTTCAGATCGAAGACTTGTCGAGTCAGTAGCTTACGTGTGGCGCTCTATTTGCACTCTTAGCAAACGAGATTCGCAAATGGTTTTCAAAATAGAGAAGGTGTCGGATGAACCGAACATTGTTCTCCGGCTCAGTGGCCGCATTGAATCAGAAGACGTGCAGGAGTTGAAGACGCAAATTGACGGGGGAACGCACGGGATCGTGTTGGATCTCGAGCAGGTACGGCTTATCAATCTGGATGTGGTGGACTTCCTGATGGTTTGCGAAACCAGTGGAATCGAGCTCCGGCATTGCCCACCGTATGTGCGGAAGTGGATTCTTTCAGAAAAACTGAGGATGATCCGTGATCTCGAATGAGTGTGCGGTTGGAACCGCCAAGTTCATCGTGACGAACGTGGGACGCGAACTATTCACGGCTCTAAGGAGGGATTTGCTGTGCTCAAGAGAGTCGCCAGAGATCCCGATATAGTCGGCACAAGACTCCATGTAGGGTTGTGTACAAGCGGAATTGGTTCGACAATGCGTGACTAGAACGAAAGAATCCAACAAGAATGACAGGCTGGCGGCAATATACAGAACAAGCAAGTTCGAGGATCGCCGCCAGGGCTCTGGGGATTCTGAGGGTGATCACAGTTCCGAGAGTCTGGGCCAAGGAGGTTGCCATGGCGAAAGTAATCGAGTTCTACATTCCGAAGAATTTCCGAAAATCGTTCAAGTGGGTTCCGGAACTTCAGCGGGGAAAAATTCTCGAATTTTGCCCACAAACAAAAAAGTCCGCCTAATCTGCGTGTTTTGGAGAACTGCCATGAATTTGACTGATGTTTCCCCAGTTGAAACCTACGGCGGGGATTTGCCGTTGGCTGGTGTCGACCCGAACAGCGACAGCTTGACTGAGGAGATGTGCGCTGAGGACGAAATGAGTTCTGTAGCGGGTTTCGAGGGAATTGTGGGACAGAGTTCCGCACTCCGCGAGGTCCTGCAACAGGTGGAAATGGTGGCACCAACCGATTCGACCGTGCTCCTGCTTGGAGAAACCGGCACGGGCAAGGAGCTAATCGCGCGTGCGATTCATGACCGCAGCTTTCGGAAGAACCGGCCGCTGGTTAAGGTGAACTGTGCGGCTATTCCCAGTGGTCTCTTGGAGAGTGAACTCTTCGGCCACGAGCGCGGTGCTTACACTGGTGCGATGACTCAGAGGATCGGTCGCTTAGAGGTAGCAGACCAAGGCTCGCTGTTTCTGGATGAAATTGGCGATATCCCGCTGGAGCTGCAACCGAAACTTCTTCGTGTTTTGCAGGAGCGAGAATTCGAGCGCTTGGGCAGTACGGTAACGAGGAAAGTTAACGTTCGGGTTGTGGCCGCCACTCACCGCCATCTGGAAGAGATGATCCGGGAGAAGCAGTTTCGCAGTGACCTCTACTACCGGCTGAACGTTTTCCCAATTTATATTCCGCCCTTGCGAGAGCGCCCGGAGGACATTCCCCCTCTCGTGCGGCATTTCGTACATGATTTTGCCCGCCGGATGAACAAGACAATCGACGGGATTTCCTCCGAAACCATGGAGTGGCTCACTCGATATTCATGGCCGGGAAACATTCGCGAGTTGCAGAACGTGATCGAGCGTTCTGTGGTCGTCCATAAAAAGGGAATCCTCTCCGTGAAACGGCGCTGCCTCCCGCACGCGGCGCTTCACATTGAACCGGCGACGCACCGGTCCTTCCGAAGATCTGTGGCCGAGGATCGACGAATGATCGACGCGGCGTTAGTGGAAGCCGAAGGCCGAGTGTCTGGCCCCTCGGGTGCGGCCGTCATCCTTGGTATTCCAGCGTCCACCCTCGAATCGAAGATCCGCTCCCTGAATATCAACAAGCATAGCTTCAAGACGGTCAGCCGGAATTCCTCACGGAGTTCGCGAAATCCCGAAACGATTGAGCTTCTCTGAATGGTGTCACCACAAGGAGGTAGGAATGACAAACATACTTGAAGCAACTTCATTCGGTGCAACTTCGACCGCAGATGACGTTTTGTCCGGCGTGAATCTGAAGGGCAAACGGATCCTCGTAACGGGTGTTTCAGCCGGAATCGGCGTGGAAACGGCGCGCTCCCTGGCCGCGCACGGCGCTCAGGTTGTAGGCGCGGCTCGGGATTTGAACAAGGCCGAAGCTGCGACCGAGCAGGCGCGAAAGGACACCGCGGCCAACGGTGGAACCTTCGAACTGGTTGAACTCGATCTTGCCAACCTGAAGAGCGTGCGTGCTTGCGCCGACCAGTTGCTGGCGAAAGGGGAACCGTTGGATGTGGTCATCGCCAATGCGGGCGTGATGGCCACACCGTTCGGCCACACAGCCGATGGCTTCGAAACGCAGTTCGGGACGAACCATCTTGGGCACTTTGTCCTTGTCAACCGGATAGCGCCTCTTATCCGCAAAGGAGGGCGGCTGATCAACCTGTCTTCCGCGGGTCACCGCTTCTCCAATGTGGACCTCGAGTATCCCAACTTTGAACGGACGCCCTACGACCCCTGGGTTGCGTATGGGAGGTCCAAGACGGCAAACATCCTCTTCGCCGTTGCTTTCGACAATCGGCACCGCGACCGCGGCGTGCGCGCTGCGGCTGTACATCCAGGAGGCATTCAGACTGAGCTAGATCGACACTTGGATCCGAGCCAAGTTAGAAAGACGATCGAACAGATGAACCAGCAGCTCGCGGCAGAGGGTAAGGCGCCCTTCCAGCTGAAGACCATTCCTCAAGGAGCGGCAACGTCGGTGTGGACCGCAGTGGTTGCTCCCGCTGACGAGATCGGTGGACACTACTGCGAGAACTGCCACGTCGATAACATCGTGCCAGATGACGTTCCTATCACCGCGACCAGCGAAGGAGTACGCGGATATGCGCTCGACCCAAACACCGCTGAGGCGCTTTGGAAAAAGAGTGAAGAGCTCGTCGGAGAGTCTTTTAGCGTTCCTCGTTACAAATAATGAACAGTTCCAGCAGGAACGGAATGATCCGATCGCTGAACATCAACAAATACAGGTTCAAGACGAGCGCTCGGATTCCATCACGAACTTCGCGAATTTGCGAACCGACTGAGCTTCTCTGACGGCCGCGCCCATGCATTTTGAAGGGCTTACGAATGGTGCGTGGGTTGCATTTCACAAGGCAGAGCGGCACGATCAAACGAAAAAGGAGCGAAAACATCATGGACAGAATGCTGGTAGTGGTTTTTAACAACGAAGTACAGGCGTACCAGGGAAGACAAGCCCTGCTGCAACTGGATAGCGACGGCAACATCAGCGTCTATGCCTACGCCGTACTGGCGAAGCATGCAGACGGCACGGCAACCGTAAAGCAAGGTGATGACTCGGGGCCGATCGGTACTCTGCTCGGCACATCTTTTGGAAGCCTCATTGGCCTGTTGGGCGGGCCGGTCGGCTTGGCCATTGGCGCCAGCGTGGGTGTCCTGGCCGGCGGAGCCGTCGATCTGAACAACGCTCGCATCGGCGATGACTTCATCGACGACGTCACGAAGGTTCTCACGCCGAACAAATTTGCCGTGGTCGCCGAAGTCGAGGAGGACTGGACCACACCGGTGGATACTCGCATGGAAGCAATCGGCGGAACCGTTTTTCGGCGCGCTCTCTCGGATGCAAAACACACGATCCACGATGAGAACGTAGCAGCCATGAAGGCCGACCTCGCGCAAATGAAGGCGGAGCACGCCAAAGCTCGCGCTGACCGCAAGGCCAAGCTTCAGGAAAAAATCAACCAGCTCGACACCAAGATCCAGGGACAGTTGCAGAAGGCCAAGGAGCGCCGCGACGCTGCGGAGCGCCAGGCACAGGCCAAAGTTCAGGTGCTCAAGGCAAAAGCAGCGGCCGCTAAGGCCAAGGCTTCGTAAACGAGGCAAACCAGCCGTTTAACGCACCTGTTTCAACAAGGGAGGTCGAACGACCTCCCTTTTAGAAATCCAAGACGCGCAATAGCGAGAGGGAGAATCCAAATGTCAACACCATCTCTGATTCAAGAAGTTAAGAAGCACTCCGGCTGGAGCATCTTAATGGGCGTTCTGAGTGCCGCTCTGGGTCTGTTCTTGATTGCGTACCCGATGACTACCGCAACAATCACGACTGTCTTGCTTGGCTGGACGCTGATCTTCGTCGGCATCGCACAGTTTGTATTTGCTCTTCACTCGCAGACGCCAGGAAATTTCTTTCTGAAGCTTCTAGGCGGCGTGCTCTATGGAATCATCGGCGTGGCATTGGCGTTCGCTCCGTTCGAGGGCGTGGAAGCGCTCACCGCGCTGCTGGGAACATTGCTGCTAGTGCAGGCTGGATTGGCGACGGTCACAGCTTTCCAGATTCGACCGCTTGATGGGTGGGGATGGTACCTGTTCGATGCGATCGTCAGCTTCGCTCTAGGCTTGCTGATCCTCGTCAAGTGGCCCTCCAGTTCTATGTGGGCGATTGGAACGCTGGTCGGGACCGCCGTGGTAATGGGTGGGATCTCCCGGATCGTGCTCGCCTCGAAGATACGGAGCAGCGCCAGCACGGTTGATCGTGCGGTTCAGCAGATTACACAGGCCTAATGAAGTAGGCAGTTCAGCTTTTGTTCGAAGGCGGGAGATGCGCTCCAACATCAAACTCGGCAGAATCTCCGGAATCGAAATAGGGCTTCACTATAGCTGGTTTGTTATAGCTGCGCTGATCGTGTTTTCGCTAGGGCAGCACTTCCGTCAGATCAACCAGAGTTGGAGCGCAAGTGAAATTTGGATAACTGCCATCGTCACCGCTGGCTTGTTCTTCGTTACCCTGCTATTGCATGAACTTGCGCATTCCCTGGTAGCGCAGAAACGGGGACTCAAAGTCACCGGGATTACGTTGTTCGCACTAGGTGGTGTTTCACAGATCCAGGGCGATGCTACCGATGCAAAGACGGAATTCTGGGTCGCGATTGCGGGCCCGATCGCCAGTGTAGTGATCGGCCTTGGTTGTCTTGGTATTGCGCTCGGCTTCGGATGGCAGCGATCGACCGACCCGCAGAATGTGGTGACCGCCGTGCTGGTCTGGCTGGGGTACATCAACATTTCGCTTGCCGTCTTCAATTTGATTCCGGCTTTTCCACTCGATGGTGGCCGGGTACTGCGCTCGATCATCTGGGCGATTACCAAGAATCAGGTTCGGGCGACCCGAATCGCCGCGCGTATCGGCGAAGTCGTAGCGCTCGTGTTCGTCATTGACGGGATCTGGAAATATTTTTCTGGTGGTGGTCTCGGCGGGCTTTGGATCGCCTTTATCGGCTGGTTCCTGCTGGACGCCGCCAAGGCCAGCTACAGCCAGGTCAAGAAGACGGGCGCAGTGGTCCGGGATATGCGAGTGTCTCAGCTGATATCGCGAGGGTGCGTGTCTGTCGATCGTGGAATGAGTCTGCGAGACTTTGTTGATACGTATCTCCTGAAGACTTCGCAGCGGTGTTTTGCTGTGAAAGACCGTGGTCGCGTTGTGGGCCTGATAACCCGCGGCGACGTGGGCGCGATTCCGCGTGAGCTTTGGAGCACGACCACTGTTCGCGCCGCCATGCATCCGCTCCAGGAGATACACACTGTGACTCCGAACACGTCCGTGCTGGATGCTATGAAGCTGTTGCTCCGCAGCAACGTGAATCAGTTGCCGGTCATCGCCAACGGCGTCCTCGAAGGGATTATCTTCCGGTCCCAGATCGTGGGGTTGCTGCAAAGTAGTTTTGGACAGAGTTCTTCTAGGGTCGAGCGAATGTTACAGCATCGTGGTGGCAATGTAGCTCAAGAAAACGCATAGTCGGCCGTCCCTCGTTCGGGGACGGTTGAGAACCGAGGTGCATCATGGCAGAAATCACGGATATAGGTGGTCAACATAAATGCGCGTATGAGCTGTGCGAGTGCCAGGTATCCACTCTCAGGACCTACTGCAGCGATTACTGCTTGTATGCCGACGATGCGGAAGAAGTCGAATTACAGTGTGACTGTAAACACGTTCCGTGTGCGCTGCCCGGCGGTCAGGGTCTAGCCGCGACACCAGAGGAGAGTGAATGAGTTCTGGAATCGCGCTCGTGCTGGCCATCTATATCCCGGAGTGTTCTTGATCGGCGTTGTGGTCATCTTTGAGTTGCGCAAAACACCGAAGCAGGAAGCAGAGATGATTGAGCGCGAGGACAAGGCGATATCGAAGGTGAAACACGACCCGCACGAGATGACCAGGTGGGCGCCGTAATAACACCTCGGTTCGTCGAACTAGAGCAGCCACAACGCGAGTTGAAATCGGCTGTCGACCCCCGGTTTTCTACTTCCTCATTCTTGTCAACCTCTCAGCTTCTTCGGTCGTGCGTCAGTTGAATTTCAAATCTTGGAATGCGCTATCTCGAAGGCCTGCGCAATCACCTGCGGGCAAGTGATCTCGCGTGGGCAGTCGAAGCCAGTCTGGGCGAAATTCTTCGCTCCGCCTGCAACGCCATACCTCGCGAACTTCGCGAATTCGCAAAATGGATGCCCTTCGAGGAAGCGCGCTTGTCAGCATTTTGAAGAACTTAGCAATGGCGCTCTCCGTGCACTTCGAAATGTCGTTGGCGGAAGGATGCAATGTCTAAATCAATACACATTGCCGGAGAGACAAAAGCCCTGACGATTGCGAACAACTTGATTGCGCTGCTGGGCCTGCTGATCCTGGGTTTTCCGGTGACGTCGGCCACGATTAAGACCACTGCCGTTAGTTGGGCCCTGTTGACGATCGCCACGATGCAGTTGGTGCTCAGATATCTCACCCCACACATGCGATTCCAGGAGATGCGCCGTGAAAGCAAATGATCTATTGCACAAAGCGTTCTTATTCATCAGCGCCGTGGCACTGTGTTTCGTGCCCAGTGATGCGTCTGCTCAACAGCAGAACTCGAATGCCTCTGCCCAACAGCAGAATCAGGATGAGGAAGTGCAGTTGGGTCAGGAAGTCTTCAATGAGCTTAAAGCGAAAGGCGAGATCATCGAATCTTCACCTCTGTATGACCAGCTGAAACCATTTGCCGACGCGATCACGCGAGCGGCGCAGCCCCGATATAACCATCCGTTCAAGTTCTACCTGGTTCATGAAGCTCAACCGAATGCGTTCGCGACTCCCGGCGGAAACGTGTATGTAGTCGATTCGCTCCTGTACTTCGTAAAGAATCGCGAAGAGCTCGCGGGGACACTTTGTCACGAGGTCTCCCACACCATCCACCGCGACACAGTCACCTTGATGGAAAAGGACCAAAAGTTGGAGAAGCGGGAAATCGGAGCTGCCATTGTTTTGGGTCCGACCCGCGCCCACTTGCTGGCGATACTTCTTCTGGGCAAACTCCATTCTCTCAGCTATTCCCGCGATGTGGAATCGCGCGCTGACATCACTGGCTCCGACATATGTGCCGGCGCCGGATACAACCCGTGGGGACTCGTATGGCTGTTCCAGGATTTTGACAATGCCAAGATGGGACAGGTCCCGCAACTCTTGTCCGATCACCCCAGCAACCAAACCCGGGTCGATGCATTGGAAAAACACTTCCGCAAGGATCCGTCGGTGTTTGCAAAGTTCAATGCTGACCCGAAATCGGCGGCGCCGTTTGTTGTTCCAAAGAATGTTGCGGAAGTTTTCATGCACTAGGGAATACATTCACTCGCGTTGCCGGTGTGCCGGCAGCGCATTCAAAGGAGAAAAGACAATGACCACATTTAGTGATGTTTTCGCTGCCGGCCTGGATCAAGTCAGAAAGTCTTGGGGCTGGTTCCTCGCATGCGGCATTTTGCTGACGATTCTCGGGGTGGTTTGTATCGGCAAGGCACAAACCGCAACCACATTTTCGATCCTGGCTCTTGGTTGGGTGCTCGCCTTCAGTGGGGCTGTATGGCTCATCAACTCGTTTTACGCCTTTAGCTGGCATGGGTTTTTCTTGTACCTGCTGAACGCGATCATTCGGGGGGCGACTGGCTACCTCCTGATTCGACACCCGGACGCAGGCGCACAAGGAGTGACGATGTTATTAGCTGCGCTCTTCATCGTCGGAGGCCTGTTCCGCGGAATCGGAGCCAGCGTGATCCAGTTTCCAAGGGGGGGGTGGACAGTGTTCTCCGGCTTGGTTTCATTCGCTCTTGGCGTGTACCTGCTCACCACTTGGCCGTCAGCCAGTACCTATTTCGTTGGAGTGGTGATTGGCGTTGACCTCATCTTTGACGGCTCGGCACTGGCGGGTTTTGCTGGAGCGCTCCATAGCTTGCCCCAGCTCGTACAACGCAAGGCTGCTTGAGGGCAAGCAGTTTTGAGAGTGGAGGCAAACATGTCGCGCCAGGATTCAAAGTTGCAACGCTGGATTGAACGCCCATTGCTGGCAACTGGGCTGGCTTTGATCCTGGTGTACGCCTCCGCGCGCATTCATGCGGTCGTTATGTATCACGCCGGACTGAGGAGTTTTGCTGCGTTGTCACAAACGGGGCCCGAGATGGGTTTTTTCGCGGTCTCAAAGATGTTGAGGTCGGCGACCGACTTGAACTTGCGGCATTGCATCAAAAATTCGTTTACACCGTCGACAACATCAGCATTGTGACTCCGAGCGATTTAAGCGTGCTGCGGGCGCGATCTCGGCCGTCGCTGACGTTGGTGACCTGTTATCCCTTCTACTTCGTTGGAGACGCGCCACAGCGTTACGTCGTTCAGGCGTCTTTGGTGGATTCGGAGCAAACAACAATATCGGAACTAAACCAGGAAATTCCAAAACTAAACAAGGAGAAAACACAATGAACTCAAGAAACGAAACGCAAGGGGCTTGGCTTGCGCTCGCGGTGGGAGTTATCGTATCGGCCCTCACTCTGAGCGCGACCGCCCAGGTACAAACAGACACAATTACAACCAGCGGCCAGCCAACTACGGAAGTCAAAGTCGACCGCGGCACCGTCGTTTTAGTCGACGGCAACGATCTCGTCGTGAAGGCTGAGGACGGACACCTCGTGCATTTTGCCCACGTTCCGGAGAGCGCAAGGGCGACCGTCGACGGCCAGCAGCTCGGGATTCATGATCTGAAGCCGGGGATGACGCTGGAGCGCACAATCACAACGACAACGACTCCACAAACCATCACCACAGTGAAGAGTGTCACGGGCACAGTGTGGTCGGTTAGTCCGCCGAGCTCAGTCATCCTTACTCTGGAAGACGGCACGAATCAGCAATTCAAGATTCCAGACGGGCAGAAGTTCAACATCGACGGCCAGATGACCGATGCGTGGGGTCTGAGGAAGGGGATGAGGGTGTCAGCGACGAAAGTCACCGAGGTGCCGGAATCAGCCATTGAGCAGCAGAAGCAAGTGACTGGCACGCCGGCTCCACCTGATCCCGCCGTGGACCTGCCACTCCTGGTCTTAGTCATTATTCCGACGGATGTGGCTCCGGATCCGGCTCCCGCTCCCGCGGAAGTGGCTAGCACTGAACTTCCTCATACAGGTAGCCAGTTACCCCTTATCGGGATGCTCGGAATCCTGGCCCTGACAGCGGGACTTGGCCTTCGAGCGGCCAGAGTGCTGGGGTAAGAAGGGCCCCAAAGCTCGAGTCTCGGTGCGCTGTCAGTCGGGCGCACCGGGCTCAAGCGAACCAAGAAATCGCAAGCCAGAAGTACCCAAGAGCAAGGCTAGGGTCGGAGCTAAGACTATGTTTGATCAATCCACAAATCGCAGTTGGTGGAAGCAGGTATTGATTGGCGTGGTGGCGATGGCATTCGGGATCTGTGCAACCACATTTCCAGCAGGAATTATGTTCAGCCGCCTCCTGGACGTGATCTTCGGCGTGGCCAAGCCCTTGTCGGGAAGCATGACCGCCGTTGCCGCTATGCTCGCACTTGTGGCCCTGGTGGCCGTCGACGGCCTGGCGAACCTCTTTGGAACAGGCGTAATGGACAAGCGAGGAGCGCGAATTCGAGGAGTAATCGGAGTTGCAACAGGAATCGCCGCCATCTTTTGGCCTGGAAGAACTGCATACATCGCGGTGGAGTTGATTGGATTATGGGCTATCACCATTGGTGTTCTTGAACTGCTCTTCGCGAGATATTCCCGGGGAACCTCGGCGGCGGGGAAGAGAATGCTCTGAACCAGATTGGCGCGTTGTCTGCTGTGGACCCGCTGGAAGGAATGTTAGCCCTGGCTGACTTTTACGCCACGCGAAAGAGGTTTGATCAGGCCAGCGATGAATACCAGAAGGTACTCAAATCGGCCCCTGGCCGCATTGAAGCCTATTTAGAGGCCGCGGACTTCTATCGCGGCAGGGGCGACGCTGCATTCATGGAACAGGCCGTGGAGGCCGCATCGAAAATCAGCGTTTCCGATCGCCGCCTCAACTATTACTGGGGTGTGGCACTGGTGCTGGAAAACAAAGATTCGGATACCGCAGAAAAAGATCTGCGTGCCTACATCGGAACCGTCCCCGACAACTCCGAACTTCCCTCGCATTCCTCCGCCTATGAGTACCTCGGAAAGCTCTATGAAAATCGCCGGCAGCCCGACCTGGCAGTCGAGCAGTATAAGGCTGCATTGGCACTCGATCCCCAGAACAAAGCGTCGCATGACGCGCTGAAGAGGCTGCAAGAGAAATAGTGGAGACCTAATCCTCCACTGAGAAACGAGCGAAATTGCCGTTTGAGACGGCGTCTCGAACCAAATTTCCCGACTCACTGTTGCCCCTGATCGTTCGTGAGCTTCGCGAATTCACGAACAAAGTGTGCTCCTTCTTATTGCGTGCCCGAACGTTTTCAGGAGCTTAGGTGTGGTGCTCGCTTTGCTGTCTATAAGGAGAAGTTTCGATACGTTGCACAGCATTGCTCAATGGAGAACGAGGAGAAGCGTATGAACATCGATCTGACAGTGGCAAAGCAGCAAGTCTATGACGAAGTTGAATCCTGGATCAAAACTGCTCAAGCGAAGCTGGAAACCCTGGAAGGCCAGGCTGAGGGCAAGATGGCGAAAGTTGAAGTAGAAGCCTACGAAATCCTGCTGCCTAAGCTGCAGGCTATTCAGCAGAAGCTGCAGCAACTAAAAAAGTCGAGCGGCAAGCAGTGGAAGCAACTGAAGGCGGATCTCGAAAGACTGATCGCAGATTTCGAGAAATCGGTAAAGGAGATCGAGGCCGAGGCGAAGGCAAGCTGAAACGTGAGGTGGCGCTCCTGGCGCCACATCATCTCGTTTTAGGAATTATTGCCTTCGTACGCTTAGGAGTCGAGGAGGAAGTCGCGTGACCTTTGAAAATCAGAAGTGGAAATTCGCATTCGCGGTCGTGTTCCTGGCATTGACCCTAGCCCTCCCCCTGGCTCAATCGCAGGACGATCGCGAGGAGAAAACAAAAGAAGCAGCTTCGCAATCGGCCAAGGCTTCGAAGGTGTTCGATGCAATCATGAAGACGCCCGATAAAGCTATTCCGCGGGATCTGCTGGAACACGCGAAAGCAATTGCCGTGTTCCCACAGGTCATCAAGGCTGCGTTCTTCATCGGCGGCGAGGGCGGACGTGGGGTCGTCAGCCGGCGCACGAGTAAGGGTTGGAGCGACCCGGTATTTTTTCGTGCCGGCGGTGGCAGTGTGGGACCGCAGGTCGGCGCTTCTGCGACCGACATCGTTCTCTTGTTTATGAACGACGAGGCAGTGGGCGGACTGATGAAAGACAAATTCGAACTGGGAGCCGAAGCTGCCGTTGCCAGTGGACCCGTCGGACGAGAAGCGGGTGCCGGGACTGACGCCCTTATGCGAGCAGAGATCTTGTCCTATTCGCGCAGCCGTGGACTATTTGCCGGGGTCAACTTGAAGGGCGTGGTCATACGTCCCGAAGACGATCTGAACCGTGCTGTCTACGACAAGCGCGCGCATGAGCTGCTCAGTGATGATGCGAAGGACGCGGGCGATGAAGCAGCTGGACTGCCCACGTTCTCGCAAACGGTGGCTCGATACTCAACGAGCTCCAGCACGGACCAAAACCCGGCGGAAAAGTGAGCCCGTGTTCCTCTTAGGCTGTGCGCTCATTGTCATTCTGAACGAATGGGAGAAACTGTACCCTGTCTCAACGATATGCAACAACGAGGATTCATGATGGGACAAAATACGGATCCAAACAAGAAAGCTGCCGGGCGGGCGATTGGCGGGGCGTTGGTGATGATCGTGCTGGGATTCCTGGCTGCGCTCCTTCCTCATGTGATGGGCGCTAGCGCTTCCGTTTCGCTCGGCTGGATCATCGTCGTCAGTGGTTTCGCATATTTCTTTTATGCCTTCGCAGCTAGCAGCGACGGAGAGGTTCTGTGGCGAATGATGATCGGCTTTTTTTATCTCTTTGGCGGGTTTTATCTGTTGGGCAGTCGTGATTTCGACCCGAAGGGTCTTACATTTGTGGCTGCAGCGATCGTCTTCGTAGAGAGCTTGCTGGAACTCATCATCTTTTTCCGGCTGCGGTTGCGGCCGGGCGCTGGATGGATTCTCTTTGACGGGATCGCGACCCTCTTCCTGGCTTGTCTAATCTGGCGCTCTTGGCCTTCTGGTTCAACGCAGACCATCGGAATCCTCGTTGGCGTCAAGTTCATTGTCAGCGGTTTCACGCGTCTGATGTACTCGGTGGCGCTCTCAAGAGAACGAAGCCAATTGCCTGGTCACGTTTGAAAGGACATGCTATGAACGACACAACGGGAAACGGGCCCGGCAAGGTTTCCATAAATTACGGTGTCAGACCTGCGATGGTATTGCTGGTTCTGATCGCCGCAGCGCTACCCAGCTTTTCTCAACCGCGTCCAGACCTGCAAACGTTCTTTCGGCAGGACATCGGCCTAAGCCAGGATCAAGTTTCCGCCATTCGAAATGGAGAGCCGGTCGTAAAGACGATGCCCTCCCGCGAGCCCGCCGAAGTCTTTTTGTTCGGGGCGATCTACATCAAGGCTGCTCCTGAGAGCTACGTCAAATTTGCGCACGACTTCGACCGACTTCGTAAACTTCCAAACTACTTGGCACTTGGCGTGTTTAGTAATCCTCCGCACCTCTCTGACTTGAAGGGTTTCACATTCGAGAAAGATGACATCGAATCGTTGAAGAACTGCAAGCCGGGCGACTGTCTGATTCAGATGCCCACAAGCTCCATCGAAGAGCTTCAACGATCCATTGATTGGTCTGCCCCCGATGTGAGTGAGCAGGTGAATCAACACCTGCAGAAAACGGCACTCGACCGCCTGCTTGCTTATCAGCGCGACGGCAATGAGGCACTGGGCGTTTATAACGACAAGCGTGACCCGACTGTAGTGCCCAAGCAATTCGTCTATATGCTCAGCTACAGCAAAGCGCTGCCTGAGCAATTGCCGGAGTTTTACAACTACCTTCTCGCCTATCCCAAGGCAAAGCCGGCGAACGTCGACGATACGTTTTATTGGGCACGGGTGAAATTTGGATTGAAGCCGACGTTGCGTGTGGTGCAGACGGTGACGATGCGCGGAGGCCCGGCTGACTCGGTTGCCTACGCCATCGCAGAAAAACAGCTCTATTCGAGTCACTACTTTGAGACGGCGTTGGATCTCTCGTTCTGCATACGCGGAGGCGATGATGCGAAGCAGCCGGGCTTCTATCTGATCATGGCGATGGGGTCTGAACAGGCAGGTCTGACCGGGGTGAAGGGATCAATCGTTAGAAAAGCCGCGGTGGGCCGCTCCGTTTCGAATCTCCAAAATGCGCTGACGACCATCAGGAATACGCTCGAAGGTAGGTAGGCCAATGTCTCGGACGGGCAGTAGCAAGGGAGTCGACAACAAAACGGTACCGGGCTGGAAGGGCACAATCGGTTGGTTGGCTACGCCGCAGAATCATGATTACCCCGCGGCAAAATCCTACCTGCG
>WNEZ01001481.1_pt1 | contig 30583 bp, 33 predicted proteins | sample 5400521 | NCBI WGS metagenome assembly WNEZ01 (sample SAMN13153339, study PRJNA577476) | soil metagenome | isolation source: 120 cm saprolite under Douglas fir tree site 2 hole 1 replicate 1 | place: USA:California | collected 2015-04-18 | reverse complement strand
CTCCGCGAGGCGACGCGCCACGTCCCGCTGGAGCGCCTGGCGGTGAGTCCGCAGTGCGGGTTCGCCTCCGGCGAGGCCGGCAATCCGCTCACCCCGCAGCAGCAGGAGGCAAAGCTCCGGTGCGTTGTAGAGGTCGCCCGGCGAGTTTGGCCGGGCTAGGCGTGGAGCCCCGGTGAGGACAGTCGCCCGGCGGGTTTGGCAGGGCTAGCGCCGGCGCCTAGTCGGCGGGCACCGCCGCGGGCGGCGCGTGGCGCACCGGGGCCGGGCTGCTCGCGGTGGCATACTTCGCGCAGCCGAAGAGCCAGCCCGCCACCAGCAGGTAGGCGAGCGCCACCATCGGGGTGCGGGCGATGCCGATGGCCTCGCCGTGCATGAAGCCGAAGAACGTGAGGACCGCGCCCGCCGCCGCGAAGCCGGCCGCCTTCGAGAAGTCGCGGTCCACGATGAACGCCCCCATCGCGCCCAGCACCAGACCACCCAGGATGGCGCCGCCGCCCAGGATCGCGAGGCCGTCGTAGAGCACGCCGACCTGGGCCAGCTTGTCGTGGCCGAGCGCGGCCGCGCTGGTGCCCGCCGCGCCGAGCGAGTTGTCGATCAGGAGCTTGCCCCACGCGGCCAGGTTGGGCGTGAGCGCCAGGACGATCGCGGGGGCGTGCGCCTTGGGCGTCTCCTGGAAGGCCTGGGCCCCGATCAGCATGCCGATGTAGAGCAGGATCGGCGAGATCGCGATGACCGGGATCAGCGCCGACATCACCGAGATGATGCCGAACCACGACAGCATGATGACCACGACGCCGGTGGCCGCCGAGTAGCCGATGCGGCCGCCCATCGCCTTCCAGCCCGGGTGGCCGATGTAGACCGCGTTGATGAATGGGTTGCCCATCAGGCAGCCGATCAGGCTCACCACCCCGTCGGCGGTCAGCACGCGGGTGGTCGGGAAGCTGTCGCCCGCCACCGCCGCGCTCTCCACGTTGTCGAGTGCCTCCACCAGGTCGTAGATGCCGAAGGGGATCGCGGTGACCAGGATGACGCCCAGATACTCGAAGCCTCCGAACACGTGGCCCACCGCGGGCAGCGGCACCGAGAAGCCGAAGTTCCCGACCGACGCGGAGAGCTTCTCCACGCTCATGCCGCCCCAGCCGGAGCCGAATGCGGTGGAGACCCACGCCACCGCGGTCCCCACCACGATCGCGACCAGGCCCGCGGGCACGCCGTTGAGGTAGCGCACGCCCCCGAACCAGCTCGCCAGGATCACCGCGAAGCACAGGATGCCGATTACCGGCGTCATGAACATCTCCATCGCCGGCCGCATCGAGATGAAGGCGAGAGAGACGCCCGCGAGGGTACCGAGCAGGGCGGCGCGCGGGGTGATGCGGCGGATGACCGGGCCGATGAAGCCGCCCGCCATCAGCACGAAGCTCTGCACGAACACCCAGGTCAAGCCGGCCTCCCAGCCCTTGACCGGGTCACCGGTCTTGATCGCGATCGGCAGCATGATCACGAAGGTGACCACGAACATGTGCGGCACGCTGATGCCGGAGGGCAGCGCGCATACGTCGTCGCGGCCGGTCTGCTTGGCGAGGCGATGGGCGAGCCACGCGTAGTAGAGCGTGCTCAGGCAGAGCATGAGCCCGGTGGCGGGCAGGATGCGGCCGAACACGATCGAATCCGGCATCTTGAGCACGAAGCGCAGCAGCCCGGTGAGCACCAGGAGGTTCACCAGGATATTGGTCCCGAACCCGAAGAAGGCGTTCCAGTCTCCGGAGGTCCACCAGGCCGGTGTCTTCGTCTTCATCGTCGGTATCATTGGGCGTCCCCCAGGGCCGTCAGCAGCCGGGTCGAATCCGTCACCCACCCGAAGATCCCGCCCTGGGCCTTGATCATCCGCAGGCCCACCTCGTGGAACTCGGGGAAGTACGAGCCGCAGCAGTCCCCGGGCACGATGCACCGGTAGCCGCGGTCGTTCGCCTCACGCACCGTCGTGTGCACGCAGACCTCGGTGGTCACCCCGCACACGATCAGCGTCTCGATGTCGCGGTTCTGGAGGATCCCGTGCAGGTCGGTGGCGTAGAACGCCCCCTTGCCGGGCTTGTCCACCACCGGCTCGCCCGCCTGCGGGTAGAGCGCGGGCACGATGTCGTGGCCGGCCTCGCCGCGGATCAGGATCCGGCCCATCGGCCCCGGATCGCCGATGCGCCGGCTCGGCGCCCCGCGCTCCACCTTGGCCGGCGGAGCGTCGGCCATGTCCGGCCGGTGACCCTCGCGGGTGTGGACCACCAGCATGCCCACGGTGCGGGCACGGTCCAGCACCGCCTTGCAGGGCCCGATGGCGGCGCTGAGCAGGCCGACGTCGTTGCCTAGCGTCTCCCCGAAGCCGCCCGGCTCGAGGAAGTCCTTCTGCATGTCGATGACCACGAGCGCCGTCCGCGCGGGGTCCACCCGGATCGGCTCGGGCTCGGCGTCGATGGTGATCACGCCGGTGGCACTGGCAAGAAGCACACCACCGCGCGCGTGATCGGCAGCGGCAGGGGGAACTAGCGCAGAATCAAGCGCTTGACGGTCGAGGCGGGCGCGGCGTCACCCCGCCCGTGCTGCGGAAAGAATCAGCAGTGCGCGCGGGCGAGTCAGCGCGCGGCGGCGGGCTGGGCGATGCCCCCGCGCACCGCGCCGCCCTTGATGCTGCCCCAGAGCGTTTCGAAGCCCTCGGGGAGCGGGCGGCTGTTCGGCGGGGCCAGCCAGAGGCGCAGGAGCAGCCGGTCGCGGCCGGGCTCGGGAGCATCCTCGTAGGCGGTGCGGCCGTGGTAGATCACGTGGTTGTTCAGGAGCTGGATGTCGCCCGGCTCGAGCTCCATCTCGTAGCCCCACTCGTCGCAGACCTCGGCCAGGAGGTCGAGCGCCTCGTCCTGGGCGGGGGTGATCCGCGGGATCGTGGCGATCTTCTGCGCCGCCTCCACGAAGGTGCGCGAGTACTGGGTGGTGAACTTGCCTTCGCGCATCGCGAAGATGGGCATCGCGTAGATCGAGGCCTCCCCGCCCGCTTCCTCGCCCTGTCGGCTGCGGTAGTAGTCGGAGCGGAGCAGCGCGTGCAGGTCCGGCCGCCGATCGAGGATGGCATTGCTCACCGCGGGGACACTGACCACGTGGCTCGTGCCGCCCCGGCGGGCCGAGCGCACGCAGAGTAGCCCGACCACGTCGGAGCGGTCGGTGTGCCAGCGGAGCGGCCCGCTCGAGCGCGCCTTGGCGCGCGAGGTGACGCCATCGCTCTTGGGCACCGCGGGCTGCACCACCTCACCGTAGAGCCGGACCTCGTCGCGCACCTCGCCGATGAGCTCGCCGTGGGCATTTTGGTGCACGGCCGTCCCCAGGTGGCAGCCGAGCCCCCACCAGATCGCGCGGAGCTCGTCGTCCGAGTAGCGCTCCACCGGCAGCCCGCGCAGGAGCACGAGGCCGCGCCCCCACTCGAGATCGCGATTGGCCTGGGCGAGCTCAGCGGAGACGCCGGGTAGCGGGAAGTCCTTCTTTCTGATGTCCCGCCATTCGAGGCCGCGCGCCTGCACCGCCCGCAGGGCCGCGTGGATCTCCTCCACGGCGCCCGCCGAGAGCCGGCGGATCCAGTCGGTCGAGCCGGCCAGCTCCCGGCCGTGCCAGACCATCGGCCCGGCGATCGGCTTGTCCATCAGGGTGCGCGTCATGGGGATCAAGGCTAGCCGAGGCGCCCTCGCGTCCGCAAGCCCGGCTAGCTTAGAATCGCAGCACCATGGCCACGCCTCGCTGGCGGAAGGGGCTGGTGATCGGACTGCTAGCCGGGCTGCTCGCCGGCTGTGCCAGTCCCGTCTCGGACCGCTCCATCATCACCACCGCGCCTAACGGAGCCCGGGAGGAGATCCCGGCCACGATCACCAAACCCGACGGCCCCGGGCCGTTCCCCGCGGTGGTCATCATGCACGACTGCAGCGGCCTGGGCCTCCGGTCCAGCGGCGCCCCGGGGCGCTGGGCCCGTGAGCTGGGCGCCCGCGGCTACGTCACGGTGATCCCCGACAGCTTCACCACCCGTGGCCATCCGGACGGCGTCTGCACCGACGCCTCGCCCAGCCGGGGCGAGGTGGCGCCGAGCCGGCGGGTGCGCGACGCGTACGCGGCGCTCGCCCATGCCCGCGCGCTGCCGTACGTGGACGGGCGGCGCGTGGGCCTCATGGGCGGCTCGCACGGCGGCTCGACCACGCTCGCCTCGATGGCCGCGCCCCAGAACGCCTGGGACCTGCTCGCCCGCGAGAAGCGCGCGGGCTTCGCCGCGGCGGTGGCGCTCTATCCGAGCTGCGGGGTCACGCTGGGCACCTGGCGCGCCGACGGCGCCGGCACCTACCGGTCGGTCGCGCCGCTGCTGATCCTGATCGGGGAGAAAGATGACTGGACGCCGGCGCCACCGTGCGTCAAGCTCGCCGCGTCCACGCGGGCGACCGAGCATCCTGTCGCGATCACGGTCTATCCGGGCGCGCATCACTCCTTCGACAGCGACCGCCCCGTGCGCTTCGTGGCCGCCCGGGTGAACAGCAATGCCCCCGGCGGGCGCGGCGCCACCACCGGCGGCGACGCCGCCGCCTGGGCCGACAGCATCCGCCGCGTGGGCGAGTTCTTCGGGGAACGCCTCAAGCCGTAGGAGGAAATGCCGGATGTCCACTTCCGGGTCCGCACGCTGGGCATGGCTCGTCGCCTTGACGGTGGCCTATGTCCTTGCCGGCAAGCTCGGCCTCCTCTTCGCCTCCGTCCACGCGAGCGCGACCGCCGTCTGGCCCCCCACCGGCATCGCGCTGGCCGCGCTGCTCGTCCTGGGCGCCCGGATGTGGCCGGCGGTGGCGGCCGGGGCGTTCCTCGTCAACGTGACCACCGCGGGCTCGGTCGCGACCTCGCTCGGCATCGCGCTGGGAAATACGCTCGAGGCCGTGATCGGCTGCTGGCTCGTCGAGCGGCTCGCCCACGGCCGGGCCGCCTTCGAGCGGCCGCGTGGGATCTTCGCCTTCGCGGCCGCCGTCGTGCCGGGCGGGGCGGTCGCGGCGACCGTCGGCGTCGCGAGTCTCCAGCTCGGAGGCTTCGCGCCGCGCGCCGACGCGGCGGCGATCTGGATCACCTGGGCCCTCGGTGACATCACCGGGGCGCTCATCATCGCGCCCCTCCTGATTCTGTGGACGGCGGACCGCCGTTCCCTGGCCCTGCACCGGCAGCCGATCGAGGCCCTGGCGCTGCTCCTGGGCGTGGTCGGCGTCGCCCTGATCGTGTTCGGCGGGCTGGCCCCCGCGGGGTGGCGCCACTACCCGCTGGCGTTCCTGGCGATTCCGCCGCTGCTCTGGGCCGCCGTCCGCTTCGGCCGCCGCGAGGCGGCGACCACCGTGGTCGTGCTCATGGCGATCGCGGTGGGCGGCACGATGCGGGGGTTCGGGCCGTTCGCGGTCCTGCCGCCGACCCACTCGCTGCTCGTGCTGCAGTCGTTCGTGGCCACGATGGCGCTGATGACCCTGGTCGTCGCCGCGCTGGTCCGGAGCCGCGAGCGGGAGGGCGACCTGCTCCAGACCATCATCGACCGCATTCCCGTGATGATCACGATGTTCGAAGCGGACAGCCACGTCCTGCGGCTGAACCGCGAGTTCGAGCGCCTCACCGGCTGGTCCACCGCGGCCGCGCGCGACGTGGACCTGATGGCGCGCTGCTACCCGGACCCGGCGTACCGCGCGGAGGTCCGCGGGTACATGGACTCGCTGCGGGAGGGCTGGCGCGACGTCGCGATCACGACGCGAGACGGGCGCCTCCTGCAGACCTCGTGGTCGAACATCCGGCTCCCGGACAACACCCGCATCGGCATCGGGCTCGACGTGACGGAGCGCAAGCGGACCGAGGGCGAGCGCGAGCGCGCGCGGGCCGAGGCGGAGGAGACGAACCGGATCAAGGACGAGTTCTTCGCCATGCTCGGCCACGAGCTGCGCAATCCGCTCGGCGCCATCACGACCGCGCTGCACGTGATCGACACCGGCGGGCCGGGCGACGAGCGGAGCGCGCAGGCCCGCGACATCGTCACGCGTCAGGTGCGCCATCTCGTCCGACTGGTCGACGACCTGCTCGACGTGACCCGGCTCACCACCGGCAAGATCACGCTCGGCCGGCGCCCGGTGGACCTGGCCGCGGTCGCGCGGCGCGTGGTGGGCGCGCTGGCCGCGACCACGCCGACTTTGAACCTGCGCTCCGAAGCGGGTGCGGCGGTGTGGATCGAGGCCGACGAGACCCGCCTCGAGCAGATCCTCAGTAACCTCCTCGGCAATGCCGTGAAGTTCACGCCGGCGGGCGGCCGGGTGGCGGTCGACGTCGCGGCCCGGAACGACGAGGCCGTGCTCCGCGTGGAGGACACCGGCGCCGGGATCGCCGCCGATCTCCTGCCCCGGATCTTCGACCTGTTCGTGCAGGGCCAGACCGGGCTCCACCGGCCGGCGCAGGGGCTCGGCATCGGACTCACCCTGGTGAAGCGGCTCGTCGACCTGCACGGCGGTCGCATCGAGGTGGCGAGCGACGGGCCCGGCCGGGGCAGCGTGTTCACGGTCCGCTTCCCGCTCCAGCAAGCCCCCCGCGACGCGGCCGCCGCGGCCCCGCTTCCCGGCGGCGCCCGGGTCCGGCGCCGGGTCCTCATCGTCGAGGACAATGACGACGCCCGCGAGATGCTCCGGCACCTGCTGGAGCAGGCCGGCCACGAGGTGCACGAGGCGGTCGACGGCCTCGCCGGGCTCGACCGGACCCTCGCCCTCCGGCCCGACGCGGCGGTGATCGACATCGGCCTGCCCGGGCTCGACGGCTACGAGGTGGCCCGGCGCGTGCGGGCCGCCGGCCACGCGGACGTGCTCCTGGTCGCGGTGACCGGGTACGGACAGTCCGGCGACCGGCAGCGCTCGGGTGAGGCCGGCTTCGACGCGCATCTCACCAAGCCGGTGGATCCGCTCGCGCTCGAGTCCCTGCTGATGAACCTGCCGCTTGACCCGCGCCGGACGGGCCGCTAGGCTCTCCTGGCCATGCTCTCGACCAGCCCGCGCGTGACGATTCCGGACGTGACCATCACCGAGTACGTGCTGCGCCACGCTGCCCGGCTCGGCGACAAGCCGGCTCTCATCGACGGGCCCACCGGCCGCACCCTCAGCTATCGCCAGCTCGCCGACGGGGCGCGGCGCGCGGCGGCGGGCCTGGCCAAGCGGGGCTTCGGCAAGGGCGACGTGCTCGCGATCTACTGCCCGAACCTCCCCGAGTACGCCATCGTCTTCCTCGGGGTGGCGATGGCGGGCGGTATCAACACCACCGTGAACCCGCTCTACACCGCCGACGAGCTGGCCAACCAGCTCCGGGACTCGGGCGCCCGCTTCCTCGTCACGGCGCCCCCGTTCCTCGACAAGGCGAAGGAGGGGGCGGCCAAGAGCGGCGTCGAGGAGATCTTCGTCCTGGGCGCGGCCGACGGCGTCCGGCCCTTCACCGATCTCATGCAGGCGGGCGACCAGCCGCCCGCGCTCACGATGAAGCCGGCCGAGGACCTCGTCGCGCTGCCCTACTCGAGCGGCACCACCGGCCTGCCCAAGGGCGTGATGCTGACGCATCGCAACCTGGTCGCCAATCTCTGCCAGGCCGAGGGCATGCGGAACTTCGAGTGCTTCGGCGAGCGGGACATCACGATGGCGGTACTGCCGTTCTTCCACATCTACGGCATGGTCGTGATCATGATGCTCGGCCTGGCCGGCGGCGGCACCATCCTGGTCATGCCGCGCTTCGACATGATGGAGTTTCTCACCTTCGTGCAGAAGTACCGCGTGACGATCCTGCCGCTGGTGCCGCCCATCGTGCTCGGGCTGGTCAAGCACCCGGCGGTGGCCCAGTTCGACCTCTCGAGCGTGCGCCTGATCTTCTCGGGCGCGGCGCCCCTCGGCGAGGAGATGGCCCGCGCGCTGAGCCAGAAGCTCGGCTGCCCGGTGGTGCAGGGCTACGGCATGACCGAGGCGAGCCCGGTCACCCACCTGAGCCCCACCCACGACGAGCCGTTCAAGCCGGGCTCGGCCGGCAAGATCGTGCCCAACACGGAAGTGAAGATCGTCGAGGTGGGCTCGGGCTCGGACGCCGAGCTGCCGGTCGGCAAGGAAGGCGAGCTGTGGATCCGGGGCCCTCAGATCATGAAGGGGTATCTCAACCGCCCCGAGGAGACCGCGGACTGCCTCGACCGTGACGGCTGGTACCACACCGGCGACGTGGGCTTCGTGGACGACGAGGGCTACTTCTTCATCGTGGATCGCACCAAGGAGCTGATCAAGTACAAGGGCATGCAGGTGGCCCCCGCCGAGCTCGAGGCCCTGCTGCTCACGCATCCCGCCATCCTGGACGCGGCGGTGGTGCGGAAGGCCGACGAGGAGGCCGGCGAGGTGCCGAAGGCCTACGTGGTGCTCAAGACCGACGACGTCTCGAAGGCCACTCCCGCGGACGCCATCATGGGCTGGGTAGCCCAGCGGGTGGCCCCGCACAAGCGCATCCGCCACCTCGAGTTCATCGACCAGATCCCGAAGTCGGCCTCCGGCAAGATTCTGCGCCGGGTGCTGATCGACCGCGAGAAGGCGCGCTAGGCGCGGGCGCGGGCGCGACCGCCGCCGCGTGGTATAACTCCGCCAGGAGGCAACTCATGACGACCCTGCTCCGCTCTCTCGCCTTCGCCGTGCTGCTGGCCGTGGCCATGTCGCCCGGAGGCGGCGCGCCCGCCGCCTGGGCCGCGGACCCGATCCACATCGGGCTCAGCGCGCCGCTCACCGGCAACTTCGCGGAGTACGGCCAGCTCTTTCAGAAGGCGATCGACCTCGCGGTGGAGGGGATCAACGCGAGCGGTGGCGTGAAGGGCCGGCCTCTCGTGATCGTGGTGGGGGACAGCCGCGCCGATCCCAAGGAGGCGGCCGCGCTCGCCCAGAAGTTCACCTCCGACCCGCGGATCGTGGCCGAGATCGGCGACTTCAGCAGCACCGCGTGCCTGGCCGCCCAGCCCATCTACGACCGGGCGGGAATGGTGCAGCTCTCGCCGACCGCCTCGCACCCGAACTTCGCGCCGGGCAGCCCGTGGAGCTTCGGCATCGTGGGCACCCAGGCCGGCGAGGGGCCGTTCATGGCCCGCTACGCGGTGCAGAAGCTCGGCAAGAAGAAGATCGCGGTGCTCCACATCAACAACGACTGGGGCATCGTGAGCAAGGACCTCTTCATCAAGGCGGCCAAGGAGATGGGCGCCGACGTGATCGCGGTCGAGTCCTACTTCGAGACCGACAAGGACTTCACCGGCGTGCTCACCAAACTGCGCGGGCAGAAGCCGGATCTCCTCTACATCCCGGCCTTCTACAACGAGGCCGCGCTCATCAGCAAGCAGCGCGAGAAGCTCGGCTGGACCGACGTGACCATGATGGGGCCGGGCTCGCTCTACTCGCCCAAGCTGCTCGAGATCGGCGGCGACTCGGTCAACGGCCTCTACACGAGCGCCGCGTTCTTCCCCAAGGACCCGCAGCCCGAGGTGCAGAAGTTCGTGAAGGGCTTCGAGGCCAAGTACAAGGCGACGCCGAACACGTTCGCGGCGGTGGCCTACGACGCGATCAACCTGCTCGCCTTCGTCATGGCGAGGGCGGGGACGGACCGCAAGGCCATCCGCGACGAGCTGGTGAAGGTGCGGGACTATCCCGGGGTGACCGGCAAGATCACCTTCACGGAGCGGCGCGACGTGGTGAAGGAGTACCGGCAGCTCGTGATCCGGAACGGCGACTTCACGCTCTACGACAAGTAGCGCGCGGGCTCGTGCTGCTGTCGCAGGTGGTAAACGGGCTCACCCAGGGAAGCCTCTACGCCCTGGTGGCCATCGGGTTCGTGATCATCTTCGGGACCATGAACCTGGTCACCTTCGCCCACGGCGAGGTCTACATGATCGGCGCGTTCGTGGGCTACTTCGCGCTCGGGGTGTACCACCTGCCCTGGCCGGTCGCGCTGCTCTGCGGGATGGCCGCGGCCTGGGGGCTCGGCTCGCTGATCGAGAAGGCCGCCTTCCGCCCGATGCGCGCCACCGGGCACATGCCGCCGCTGCTGATCACGATCGGGTTGTCGGTCATCCTCAAGGACCTGGCCTCGATCGTCTTCGGCGCCGAGAACCGTCCGATCCCGTCGGTGTACGAGACCACGATCCAGGTGGCGGGCATCCCGGTTTCGGTGCTCCAGCTCGTGATCCTGGGCCTGGCCGGCGCGCTCGTGCTGGCCCTGCGGCTCCTGCTCCAGGGAACAAAGATCGGCCGCGCCATGCGGGCGACCGCGCAGGATCACGAGGCGGCCTACGCGATGGGCGTCAACGTCAACCGCGTGTTCAACATCTCGTTCGCCCTGGCCTCCGCGCTCGGCGGCGCCGCCGGCGTGATGGTCGGCATCTACTACAACACGGTGTACCCGGCCATGGGCGGGACCGCCGGCCTCAAGGGCTTCGCGGCCTGCATCTTCGGCGGGCTCACGAGCATCCCGGGCGCCATCCTGGGCGGCCTCATCATCGGCGTGGTCGAGAACCTCACCGTGCAGTTCGTCGCCTCGGGCTACCGCGACGTGGTGGCCTTCGTGGTGATGGTGCTGGTGCTGCTCCTGCGCCCGCAGGGCCTCCTCGGCAAGCGGCTGCGGACCGTCTAGGCGGTGGCCCTCCACGCGTTCGTGCCGCGGCGGGAGAACCGACTCCTCTGGGGCGGCGCGCTGGCCGCGGCCCTCCTGCTCCCGCTCGCGCTGCGCAGCGAGTACCTGCTGAGCGTCGCGGTGCAGGCCGGCATCTACGTGATCTTGGCATCGAGCCTCAACGTCACCAACGGCTACACCGGCCTGTTCTCGTTCGGCCACGCCGCCTTCTACGGCATCGGTGCCTACACCGCGGCCATCCTGGCCACGCGCCTCGGCTGGGGCTTCGCGCTCACCCTGCCCGCGGCCGGCCTCGTGGCGGGCCTGATCGGCGCGGCCCTCGCCCTGATCACGCTCCGGCTCTCCGGCATCTTCCTGGCGCTCGTGACCATCGGCTTCCAGGAGATCACCTTCCTGGTCACGCTGAACTGGATGGGCCTCACCCGCGGGCCCATGGGCATCCCCGGCGTGCCGCCGCCGGCGCTCGGAGGCTTCGAGCTGCGGGGCAACCTCGGCTACTACTACCTGGTCCTGGCCCTCGACGCGCTCACCCTCTTCGTGATCGCGCGGGTGGTGACCTCGCGGGTGGGCCGCGCCTTCGTGGCCATCCGGGAGGACGAGCTGGCCGCCCAGGCCTCCGGCTTGCCGACATTCAGGTTGAAAGCCCTTGCGTTTTGCATCGCCACCTTCTTCGCGGGGGTGGCCGGCGCCTTCTTCGCCCACCACGCCCGCTTCGTGAGCGCCGACTCCTTCCGGCTCGACGAGACCTTCGTGATCCTGACCATGCTGATCGTGGGCGGCCTCGGCAGCTTCCTCGGCCCGATCATCGGCGCGGTCGCGCTCGTGATCCTGCCCGAGGCCTCGCGCTTCCTCGCCGAGTACCGGGGCGTGGTGTACGGGCTCGTGCTGATCGCGGTCATCCTCTTCCGGCCCGAGGGCGTGGCCGGCGTGCCCGGTATCATTCAACCCCGCGGCCTGCTCGCCCGGGCGCGGCCGGCCGAGGAGCCGGCGGCGTGAGCCTGCTCGAGGTCTCCGGGCTCTCGGTCGCCTTCGGCGGCCTCGCCGCGCTAAAGGGCGTCAGCTTTAATCTGATAGACCGCGAGATCGTCGGGCTCATCGGCCCCAACGGGGCCGGCAAGACCACGCTCTTCAACTGCCTCACCGGCTTCCAGGCGCCCGACGAGGGCACGATGCGCTTCCGCGAGACCGCCATCGAGGCGCGCTCGCCCGACCGGATCGCCGCGCTCGGGCTCGCCCGTACCTTCCAGACCAGCCGGGTCTTCAAGCGCATGACCGTGCTCGAGCACGTGCTGATCGGCCGCTACCGCCACCAGCGCGCCGGCTTCTGGGCCGCGGTGACCCGGCCCGGCTGGGTGGCCGACGAGGAGGAGGCGGCGCGGCGGAAGGGGCTCGAGCTGCTCGCGCTCTTCGAGGACCGGCTGCTGCCGCGCGTGGACGACTTCGCGGACAGCCTCTCCTACGCCAACCGCCGCCGGCTCGAGATCGCGCGCGCGCTCGCCACCGAGCCCGCCCTGCTCCTGCTGGACGAGCCCACCGCCGGGATGAATCCGCACGAGTCGGCGGGCATCGTGCGCCTGATCCAGGCCATCCGCGACCGCGGCGTCGCGGTGTTCCTGATCGAGCACGACATGAAGGTGATCATGAACGCCTCCGACCGCATCATCGTGCTCGACCACGGCGAGAAGATCGCGGAGGGAATCCCCGACGCGATCCGCCGGAATGACGACGTGGTGGCCGCCTACATGGGCCGGCGGGGCGCCCGTGCTTGAGCTGCGGGGCGTCTCGGCGGCCTACGGCCAGGTGCAGGTGCTCTGGGACATCTCGCTCACGGTGGGCGACGGCGAGCTGGTGTGCCTCCTGGGCGGCAACGCCTCCGGCAAGTCCACCACCATGAAGACCATCCTGGGCCTGGTGCGCCCGCGCGGGGGCGAGATCCTCTGGGACGGCCGGCCCATCCAGGGCCGGACCCCCGCCGAGGTGGTGCGGGCGGGCATCGCGCCGGTGCTCGAGAGCCGGCGCATCTTCCCCGACCTCACCGTGCACGAGAACCTGCTCATGGGCGCCTACACGCGCGACGACGCGGCGGGGATCCGCGCCGATCTCGAGCGCGTGCTCGCCCAGTTCCCGGTGCTGGCGGAGCGGCGGAGGCAGCCGGGCGGCTCGCTGTCGGGCGGCGAGCAGCAGATGCTGGCGATGGGCCGCGCGCTGCTGGCGCGCCCGCGGCTGCTCGTGATGGACGAGCCCTCGATGGGGCTCTCGCCGCTCTACGTGGACCGGATCTTCGACATCATCCAGGGGCTCAACCGCGACGGCATCGGCATCCTGCTCGTCGAGCAGAACGCGAACATGGCGCTCTCCATCGCCGACCGCGGCTACGTGCTCCAGACCGGACGCGTGGTCCTGCAGGACGCGGCGGCCAACCTGGTCAACCATCCCATGATGCGCGCGGCCTATCTTGAGTTGTGAACCGTGGGAGCTGCGAACCCCGCAAGGAGAAAGTAATGAACAAGATCGAGCGAGTGCGGGCGGCCCTGGCGGGCCGGCCCGTGGACCGGGCCCCCTTCACCGCCTGGTATCACTTCGGCAACCAGCACGCCCCCGCCGAGCGCACCGCCCAGGTGCACCTCGAGTTCTTCGACCACTACGACCTCGACCTGCTCAAGCTGATGAACGACTACGACTACCCCATGCCGCGGGGCATGGAGGTGATCGCGAGCGCGGCGGACCTCGGCAAGCTCGAGCCCTTCGATCCGGCCCAGACTCCGTTCGGCACCCAGCTCCGGACGGTGGAGCTGGTGGCGCGCGCCCTCCGCGACCGGGCGCTCTTCGTCGACACGGTGTTCAACGCCTGGAACACAGCGAAGCGCAACCTGGTGCGCGAGGCGATGCCCGCGCTGATGGCCGAGCAGCCGAAGGCGCTCGAGGCCGCGCTCGCGGTGGTCAACGACAACCTGATCCGCTATGCCCAGGCGAGCCTGGCCCGCGGCGCCGCCGGGATCTTCTTCTCGGTGCCCGCGACCGCCGAGAGCCTGACGCTCGAGCAGTACGAGCGCTTCATGCGGCCCTTCGATCTCGCGTTCTTGAAGGCCATCGGGGGCCGCGGCGAGTGTCACGTGCTGCACGCGCACGGTGAGCGCCTCTACTTCGACCGGCTGGTCGACTATCCCGTCCACGCGCTGTCGTGGGCCGATCTGAACGGCGGCCCCAGCATCGCCGAGGCGCGGCGGCGCACCCGGTTCACGCTGATGTCGGGCCTCGACCACGTGAGGTTCGCCGAGAGCTCCGCCCGGCTGGTGCGCGGGCAGGTGGCGCGGGCTCTGGACGCGGGCGGCGCCACCGGCTTCATCCTCGCGCCGGGCTGCTCGCTGCCGACCTACGCCTACCCGCCCCTGATCCGTGCCGCGCGGGACGAATCGTCCCGGTTCGCTTCCGGCTTGGGTGAAATCCATGCCGACAAGGGGTAAATCCCTACCTCTTGTCTTCCTTGCACACCCGCAAACACTTGGAAAATAGAGCGGTTTCTCCTGGAATGGCCCTTGCTCTCCTTCCGGGACAGGAGGAGGGCCCGATGACCCCGAAGCGCATGACACTGGCAGCCGTCGTCGTCCTGACCGTCGTGTTCCTGAGCCCTGTCGCGTACATGGCGGGGCAGCGCGCCTCAGTGTGGCTCACCGCGCCTGCGGCGGAGCCGACCGGCCCCTGGCCGAGCGTGGACGAGGCGGAGCGCGAAGCCGGCCCGACCGAGCGCTCCAAGCCGCCCGTCCGCCCGGGCTTCGGCGACATCTAGGCCGACTCGCCTACAGGGTGACCACCAGGCCGTCGTAGGCGCACTGCTCCGACACGTCGGCCGCGCGCGCCCGCATCTCGCGGCTCATGTGAGTGAGGATCAGCCGCCGGGCGCCCACCCGGCCGGCGTGAGTGGTGATCGGTATTTTGCGCGGCGCAGGCGACCTCGTCGGTCCAGTCGGTGTCGCCGGTGTAGCAGATGGCCTTGTCCCCCACCTGGATGCGCAGCACGGTGGGATCCAGTCGACCGGGAAGCGGGGCGTCATCACGTGCGAGCCGCGGGGAAGAGCGCCTCGCGGATGGCGTCCATGCGCACGCGCAGCTCCCGCGGGCCCGCGATGGTGAGAGGGCGGGTGCGCCGGGCCGCCAGCATCGCGTCCATGAGGAGGAACCGCACCCCGGCGGCGTGATCGCCGTGGAGATGCGTGAGCAGGACCGCGTCGATCGAGTTGTGCTCGATCCCCGGCTGGGCCAGGGCGATGAGCGACGAGGCGCCGAAGTCGACCGCGAAGCGGCAGCGCGGCCCGTCCACCAGGGTGCAGGTCTGGAAGCGCCCCGTGAAAAAGCTCCCGGTCCTCGGCGCGGCCTGCGAGGATAGGCGCGTGCGGCTCTTCGACCGGAAGTTCGGCGCCCGGTTCCTGGACGAGGTGCCCGCCGCGCCCGGCGTCTACCGCTTCCACGATGCCGCCGGGGTGCTCTTCTACGTCGGCCGAGCCGGGAACCTGCGCCGGCGGCTCGGGCAGTATCGCCTGCCCGGGCGCCGCAAGAAGGAGCGCAAGCGCCGCGCGCTCGTGACGGCGGCGGCGCGGATCACCTGGGAGGTCTGCGAGTCGCCCCTGGCCGCCGCCCTCGCCGAGATCCGTCTCATCCAGACGCTCCGGCCGGAACGGAACGTGGCGAGCGCCTTCCCGTTCCTGTACCCCTACGTCGGCATCGCGACCGAGGGCGGCGAGACGTACTTCTGCCTCACCACCGCGCCCGAGGCGTTCCCGGCCTTCACGTTCCACGGCGCCTTCCGCTCCCGCGAGGTGACCGGCGAGGCGTTCTTCCGCCTCATGGACCTGCTGCGCTACGTCGGCCACCCGGTGCCGCGCCATCGCTGCCGCCGACTCGGCACGGCCCGGCACTCCTACGTGCGCGGGTTCCGGCGCCTGCCCGCCGACAGCGCGGAGGCGTGGAGCACCCTGCTCCGCGGGACCTCGCGGGAGGCGCTGGAGGCGCTCGCCCTGCGCCTGGTAGACCACGCCGGCGCCCGGGCCCGGCGCGAGGAGACGCACCGGGCCCTCCGCGCGGTCGGGCGCTTCTTCAGGCACGAGGCCCGCACGCTGGCCCGGGTGCGGACCGCCACCGGCTACGCACCCTATCCCGTGCCGCAGCAGGAGCGGGACCTGCTCTTCGCCCGCTACCGGGTCGAGGCCCTGACGTGACAGGGCTTGTCAGGAGGCAGGCGCGTTTCGTAACTCGGTAAGAACGCTAGGCTTGTAAGGTCCTGTGCTTACAGGCTCTCCCGGGTGGCACCTCCGGTGCATTCTTCATGAGCATGCCCGCCGAATCCTTGTCCAGGCGCATCCTCGTCGTCGATGACGACGACCAGATCCGTGAGCTCCTGACCACCGCGCTGGGCGGCGACGGGCACACGGTGGACGGGGCCCGGGACGGTGGGGAAGCCCTGGCGCTGCTCGAGCTGCGCCCCTACGACCTCGTGCTGAGCGACCTGCACATGCCCCGGATGGACGGCCCCTCCCTCTACGAGACGCTCCGGACCCGCCATCGTTTCCCCGTCCGTTTCGCCACGAAGCTGCCTCGCGTGATCTTCATGACCGGCAACCCCGCGAAGCACGCCGAGTTCCTCCGCGGCACCACGGATCCGATCCTGGAAAAGCCGTTCGAGCTGCGCATCGTCCGGAAGATGGTCCGCGTGCTCCTGACCGCCACGCCCTAGCCTCGTCCCATGCGCCTCGCCGCCAAGATCTTCCTCGTCTCGGCCCTCGTCATCATCGTCCTCTGCGGCACGGTGGTGTGGAGCCTGCTCACGGTCAAGCGTCTCGTCACCGCGAACCAGGAGATCGCCACCCGCGCGGTACCGGCGCTGCGCCTGGAGGGCACGCTGCGCGAGTCCGTGCACGGGCTGGTGCGCCTGGAGGCCCGGGCCCTCGTGCTCCAGGATCAGGACTACGCCGCGATGTGGAGCGACCGCGCCGCGCGGGCGACCCGCGACCTGGAGGAGCTCGGCGGGTATCTGGAGAGCGCCGAGGAGCGGGTCGCCCACACGCGGGCCCGCGAAGCCTTCACCGCGTACCGTCGCCACGTCGAGCAGGAGCGCCGGCTCGTGGCGCTCGGCCAGGCCAGGGCGGCGTTGCGGATCGCGGAGGGCCCCGCGCGCGAGGCGGCCGAGCGCACGGAGGCGGCCCTCGCCGACGCGGGCACCGCGACGGAGGCGGGACTCGTCGCCAGCCAGGCGCGCGCCCGCGCGCTCGAGGCCCGCACCTGGCGCGCGGTGACCACCGCGCTGGTGGCGAGCCTGGTCCTGGCGCTGGCGGCCAGTGCGCTGCTCGCCTACCGGATGGCGCAATCGCTCGGCCGCCTGTCCGCGGCCACCACGTCGCTCGCCGCCGGGACCTGGACCGGGCCCCTCACCGTCACGGGGCGCGACGAGATCAGCATGCTCGGCCGGGCCTTCAATCAGATGGCCGAGCGGCTCCGCGAGGTGGAGCGCCTCAAGGAGGAGTTCTTCTCGCACATCTCGCACGACCTGCGGAATCCGCTGGCCGCCATCCGCCTCAGCGCCGAGCGCCTGCAGGAGCGGGCCCGGGAAGTGGACGACGCGAAGCAGGCGCGCTTCGCCTACCTCATCGACGCCAGCGCCACCCGCATGCTGGCCATGATCAATCAGATCCTCGACTTCACGCGACTGCGGGCCCGCGCCGTACCACTGGATCGTAAGCCCACCGACCTCCTCAAGGTCGTCGGCCGCGCGCTGGACGAGCTCCGGCCGCTCTCCGAGGAGAAGCGCATCCGGGTGGACCTGGCGGCGGAGGGCCAGGATTTCACGATGCTCGGGGACGAGGGCAGCCTGGTGCGCGTGGTCGTGAACCTGCTCGGCAATGCGCTGCACTTCACGGCGCCCGGGGGCACGGTGCACGCGCGCCTGGCAGAGCTGCCGGACCGGCTCGAGCTCGCCATCGAGGACACCGGCGTCGGCATTCCCGCCGATGCGCTGCCCTGGATCTTCGAGCCCTACCGCCAGGCCCACGGGCCGCGGAAGGGCACCGGCCTCGGCCTGGCGGTGGTGAAGGGCTTGGTGGAGGCCCACGGCGGCACGGTCGGCGTGCGGTCGGAGCTCGGCACGGGGAGCTGCTTCACGGTGACGATCCCGAAGGCCCCCGTGGCCCCCGTGGCCGCGGTCGCCGGAGTCGCAGGAGTCGCCGGATGAGACACCCTGCGCGGCGCCTCCGGTGGGTCGCTCCGCTCCTGCTGCTCGCGGCCACCGCGTGCAGCACGGCCCCGTCGTCCCCGTGGGGCAGCACCGAGCCGCGCGATCCGGGTGGCTTGCGCGCCGCCGGCCAGCTCATCGCCCACGCCGACGACCTCGCGCGGCGTGGCCAGACGCGGGCCGCGCTCGCCGCCTACGAGCGCGTGCTCCGCGAGCATCCCGGCGACCCAGCGGGCGCCGCCGCGCTCTACGGCCTCGGGCGCCTGCAGGCGGACCCGGCCGGCGGCCTTCGCAACTACCGGGCCGCGCAGCGAACCTTCTCCCGACTCCTGGCCGACTACCCGGAGAGCCCCTGGGAGGCCGAAGCGCGCACGTGGCAGGCGGTGCTCGGCGACCTGCTCGCGCGCGAGGCCGAGGCCGCGCGGCTCAAGGAAGAGGCGGTGCGGCTCAGGACGCAGATCGAGCAGCTGCGGCGCACCGACCTCGATCTCGAGCGGCGCCGCTAGACCACCCTCACCCGAGGTTGCGGCCGTGGCGGTCCTGCTGCATCGGATCGAACGTGCGGCCGCCGTCGCCCCGGCAACCCCCGCCTCCCCACGACCCGCCCGCCGCCCCGCAACTGAGGCGGGTGCCGGAGCACCCGCCCCCGCCGACCACCTGCCTCCGTGCCGGGCTACGCGGCCTGGATCCGGAGGTTGTTCACGACGTCGCGCACGCCCTTGACCTGACGGGCCAGCACGGTCAGCACCGTTCCGCTCTTGCGCAGCATGGCGTCCATCACAGCATCTCCTTGCGGGCCTTCTTGGCGCGGGCCGCGCCGATGGCCGTCTTGACCTCCTTCTCCTCCTCGGGCGGCGGGAGGACCGCCGGGAGGCCGAGCGACTCGATCCACAGCTCGCGGCACCAGCCGGTCGAGTGGTAGAGATGCTCGTCCTCCTGATCCTCGACCTCCTCGTAGGCCAGGGTCAGCGCCTTCTTCTGCTCACCCTTGGCCTTCTCGGACGCCTCGTGCAGCAGCTCCCAGTTGAGGTGGTCCTTGGTCTCGGCCTGTACCACCGACTCGCAGGCCACGAGCTGCGCCGCCTCCGCGGGGCCGTTCGTGCGCGCCATCTCCATGGCCTCCACGAGCGACTCGCCGATGTGCCGGACCACGCCGCGCCCGGGGGTCTCCTGCTCCGGGTCGAGGCCCAGCTTCTCCATCAGCTCCAGCACGATGCGCTCGTGGTTCTTCGTCTGCTCCAGGTACTCCTCCCACTCTTCCTTCAGCTCGTCGTTGACGACGCAGCGGAGGGCGGTCTCGTACACCTGGATGCCCCCCCGCTCGGTCTCCAGCATCTGGTAGATGAGCTCATTGAGCTGCTCGGTTTTCACGTGCTACCTCCCCCCAGTTGAGATTGGTCGGTTGAGATTGGTCGATGCGAAGGGGAGAGTAAGGACCGTGCCTCGCTCTACGGACGCGAGCGCGCGGTCGAGGCCGCGATGCGGGCGCGCCCGCGACGCGGGCGGTGGGAAGGGGAACGCGGTTACCGAGTAAGTCTTGACCGGCGCCGGCCCCCGGAGGACCCGGGAGCCGGCGCGGCCGGGCGTCGTCCACCACCAGCTTCTGGACCTGGCGGTAAAGGTCGCCCCGCTTCTTGAGATCGACGATGCGGCTCGCCTCGGCCAGCAGCTTGTCCACCTCCGGGTTGGCGTAGGCGCCTCCGCGGAAACCGCCTTTGCCGTCGATGACCAGGCTCAGCATCGGCGCCGGGTCGCCCGGGTCGAGCATGAAGGACATGGCGCCCATGTCCGCCTCCTGGCCGAACCCCTTGCCGTACTTGTTGAGATAGGCGCCCCACTCGAAGGTCTGGATGGAGGCCTGCACGCCCACCGCGGCCAGGTCGGCCTGGATGGCCTGGGCCATGGTCTTGGGTGACTGCATGCCCGAGCCCGACTCCGGGATCCAGAAGACGGCGGGGAAGCCATTCGGGTAGCCTGCCTCGGCCAGGAGCTTCTTGGCCCGCGCCGGGTCATACGGGTACTTCGTGACCTGGTCGGTGAAGGCCCAGGTGATGGAGGGCGGGATGGGCCCGATGGCCGCGGTGGCGGTTTTCTTCAGGAGATCGCCGGCGATCGCCTCACGGTTCACCGCGTAGTTGACCGCCCGTCGCACCCGCACGTCGTTGAACGGCTTCTTCTCGGTGTTGAGCGTGACCCACCAGATGTGGGGGCCGGGCTGCTCGTAGTACGAGAGCGTGGCCGCCTTCTTCACCTGCTCCACGTTGTCGGGCGGCACGTCCACGATGAAGTCCACCCCGCCCGAGAGCAGCTCGGTCACGCGGGTCTGCTCCTCCACCAGCGGGCGGAACACGATGCGCTCGAGCTTGGGCGGCCCCGCCCAGTAGGCCGGGTTGGCCTCCAGCACGATCCGCACGTTCTTGTCCCACGAGACGAACTTGAACGGGCCGGTGCCCACCGGGTGGCTCGCGAACTCCTTGCCGTACTTCTTCACCGCGGCCGGGCTCACGATGCGCCCGGTGTTGAGCGTCAGGTTGTTGAGCAGCGGCGAGAAGGGCTGCTTGAGGGTGAAGCGCACCGTCCCCGGATCCACCACCGTGACCTCCTTGATCGCGCCGTAGTAGAACGACGCGAACGGGAACGGCCCGGTCTCGGCGAAGGGGTGCTTGGGGTCGAGCAGCCGGTCGTAGGTGAACTTGACCGCGTCGGCGTCGAACGGAGTGCCGTCGTGGAACTTCACGTTCCGGCGCAGGGTGAAGGTGTAGGTGAGGCCGTCGGGCGACATCTTCCACGCGGTCGCCAGGCCCGGCTCCTGGATGAACGAGCCCTCCTTGAAGCGCACGAGCGTGTCGTAGACGCTCGAGAGCACCCGCATCGAGTTGATGTCGGTGAGCTGCCCCGGGTCCATCGAAGTGGGCTCGGCGACCAGCCCCACCACCAGTGCCTTGCCGGCCGCCATCGCGTCACCGCCGCCCGCCGCTCCCAGCGCCGCCGCAAGCGCCGCCGCCACCACCAGCGTCTTCCGCCATCCTCTCATCGGGTCTCCTCCTCCGGCAGGTCGCTGCCTAGAACGTGATCACCGCAACCTCGGGTCGAGCGCGTCGCGCAGCCCGTCGCCCAGGAGGTTACAACCTAGCACCAGCAGGAAGATCGCGAGCCCGGGAATCGCGGCCACGTGCGCGGCCACCGTGATGAACTGCCGGCCGTCGGCAAGCATGGTGCCCCAGTCCGCGGTGGGCGGCTGGGCGCCCAGGCCGATGAAGCTCAACCCCGCGCTCTCGGTGATCATCACCCCGATGTTCATGGACACGAACACCAGGATGGGCCCCACGATGCCCGGCAGGACGTGCCGCCGCAGGATGCGCCCCTCGGTGGAGCCGATCGCGCGCGCCGCCTCCACGAACTCCTGCTCGCGCAGCAGCAGCACCGCCGCGCGCACCCCCCGGGCGTAGAATGACACGTTCACCACCGCCACCGCGATCATCGCGTTCACCAGCCCGGGGCCGAGCGCGGCCACCAGCAGCATCGCGAGGAGGATGTACGGGAAGGCCATGATGAGATCGATCCCGCGCATCGCGAGATTGTCGGTGAGGCCGCCGTAGAAGCCGGTGACGAGCCCCACCGCGGTCCCCGCGAGCATGGCGAGCACCGTGGCCAGCACCCCCAACACCAGCGACACCCGCGCGCCCCAGATCACCCGGCTCAGCAAATCGCGGCCCAAGTGGTCGGAGCCGAGCGGGTAGCCCGGGGTGAGCGGCGTGGCCAGCCGGCGGCTCGGCTGGGTGCGGTTGGGATCGGCCAAGGGCAGCGCGGGAGCCAGCGCGGCCGCGGCCACCACCGCGAGCACGATGACGAGGCCGGCGGCGCGCCAGCGCCCGCGGCGGCGGGCCGCTTCCGTCCGGGCGCTAGACATGGCGCACCCGCGGGTCCACCACCGCGTAGAGGAGATCGGTGGCGAGGTTGATCGCCACGTAGACGGTGGCGACCAGCAGCACGCCTCCCTGCACCAGCGGGAAGTCGCGGGTGAGGATCGCGTTCACCATCATGAAGCCGATGCCCGGCCACGCGAACACGGTCTCCACGTAGACCGCGCCGGCGAGCAGGTAACCGATCTCGAGGCCGAGCACGGTGACGAGCGGCACCAGCGTGTTGCGGAAGGCGTGCCAGCCGATCACCCGCGGCTCGGAGGCGCCCTTGGCCCGCGCGGTGCGCACGTAGTCCTGCGCGATCACGTCGAGCATGCTGGCGCGCGTGAGCCGGGAGACGATGGCGAGCGGCACCAGCGCCAGGGTGACCGCGGGCAGGATCAGGTGCGTGAGCAGGTCGCGCGCGCCGCCGTCGCCCGCCGGCGAGTACATGCCGGTGCCGGGCAGCCAGCCGAGCCGCACCGAGAAGCCGATGATCAGGAGCAGCCCGACCCAGAACGCGGGCATGCTGATCCCCACGAGCGCGATCACCTGGGAGAGGCGATCGAGGCGCGAGCCGGGCCGCGTGGCCGAGAGCACGCCCAGCAGCACGCCCAGCGGAAAGGCGAGCAGGAGCGCGCCGGTCGCCAGCACCAGCGTGGCCTGGAAGCGCCGCCACAGCTCGGGCAGCACCGGCCGGCGCAGCATGATCGAGCGCCCCAGATCACCCTGCGCCGCGCGCGACGCCCAGCGTCCGTACTGCACCAGCACCGGCCTGTCGAGGCCGAGCTGGCCCCGCAGGGTGGTCAGCTCCGCGGGCGTCGCCATCGGGCCCAGGAGGATCTGGGCCGGATCGCCGGGGGCCAGATGCAGCGCAAGAAAAACCACAAAGGAGACACCGACGAGGACGAACAGCGCGGAGATGAGGCGTTGCGCCAGATATCGTCGCATGCGTCGGCGGGAGTATAGGAGCGGCGGGCCGCGAGGGCAAGGCGTCCGCTGATCCGCTCGACATCGTCTTGACATCACCCGGCTCGACGGAGCACTATCGCGCCGGCCGGGACAGCGCCGTCCGCACCCACAACGTAACCGCACATCTCCCGCGGACACAGGGGGCAATCATGGCGACCCAAACCACCGGCGAGCTCAGGGCCGACGTCCACAGCATCGAACCCATCCCGGAAGCCGACAAGGACTCCACCGGTCTGCAGCAGATGTGGATCTGGGCGGGGGCCAACATCGCCCCGATCAACTGGGCCCTCGGTGCCCTCGGCATCGTACTGAAGCTCGGGTTGTGGGAGACCATCGCGGTCATCGTGCTCGGCAACATCGTGGGCTGCGCGATCTTCGCGTCTTTCACGGTGATGGGCCACAAGACCGGCGTGAATCAGATGGTCCTGAGCCGCTCCGCGTTCGGCCGACGCGGCGCCTACCTGCCGAGCCTGCTGATGTTCCTCATGACGCTCGGCTGGATCGGGGTCAACACCTACTTCCCGGTGAAGATCGCGGTGGCCATCCTCGGGCAGTTCGGCATCGCCGACACCTGGGTCACCAACTTCGTCGTCGTGACCGTCGTCATGGTGGTCCAGGTCCTGATCGGCATCTACGGCTTCTACGCGATCCGCACCTTCGAGAAGTACACGGTGCCGATCACCGCGGTCATCATGGCGCTGATGAGCATCCTCGCCTGGACCCGGCCGGGTGTGGTCAACTGGGGGCTCACCAGCTCGCTGCCGCCCGCCGCCCACTTCGCGATGCTCACCCTGCTCATGACCGCGATCGGGGTCGGCTGGGGCATCTCGTGGGTCACCTGGGCTTCGGACTACTCCCGCTTCGTCCCCCGCCGCGTGTCCTCGTCCTCGGTGTTCTGGTACAGCTACGTCGGCATGTTCGTCCCCACCGTGTGGCTCGCCATCCTCGGCGCCACCGTCGCCAGCACCACGATGGACACCGATCCGGCCAAGATGGTCAGCGCGGTCTTCGGAGGGGTCACGAGCGTCCTGGTGCTCCTGCTCGTGCTGCACGGTCCCATCGCCACCAACATCCTGAACGTCTACTCCGCCGCCCTGGCCGCGCTCAGTATGGGCCTGCGGGTCTCGCGCACGGCGGTGGCGCTGATCGCGGGTGTGGTCGGCTACCTGGTCACCATCTATTTCCTCTACCAGCCCTCGTTCGCCAAGGCGTTCGACAACTGGATGATCAGCCTGCTGCTCTGGATGAGCCCCTGGGCCGGGGTGGTCCTCGCCGACTTCTTCATCGCCCGCAAGGGGCAGATCGACGTCGCCGAGCTCTACCGGGACCCCGAGCGGAGCGCCTACGGCGACGTCAACTGGGGGGCGATCGTGGCGTTCGTCGGGGGCCTCGTCGCGGGCTGGTCGGTCGAGGACGGTCTCGTGCCGGCCCTCCAGGGGCCCATCTCGATCAAGCTGCTGGCCGGCGCGGACCTGAGCTGGCTGGTCGGCATCGTGGTGGCGGGCGGGCTCTACCTGGCCCTCGGCCGGCGCCGCGCGCCCGCCGCGGTCCCCCGCGCGATGCCGGGTGGCCGCTAGATGGACGAGTTCCTGCGGGCCGCGATCGAGGAAGCCGAGCTTGGCTTCTCCGAGGGCGGCATCCCCATCGGCTCGGTGCTCGTGCACGAGGGGCGCGTCCTCGGCCGCGGCCACAACCGCCGCGTGCAGAAGGGCAGCGCGATCCTCCACGGCGAGATGGACGCGCTCGAGAACGCGGGCCGCCAGCCGGCGCGCGTCTACCGTGAGTGCGCGATCTACACGACGCTCTCGCCGTGCGCGATGTGCAGCGGAGCCATTCTCCTCTACGGCATCCCGCGGGTGATCGTCGGCGAGAACCGGACGTTCCTCGGGGAGGAGGATCTCCTGCGCGGCCGCGGCGTCACGGTGGAGGTGCTCGACAACGCGCGGTGCCGGGAGCTGATAGCCCGATTCATCCAGGCCAACCCGGCCCTGTGGGCGGAGGACATCGGCGAGCAGGCCTGAGCGCGGCCGGCGCGCCGGTCAGCGCCGCCAGGGCAGCGGCGTCGTCTCGCTCCACGCGTCGGGCCGGATCCCGAACGCCTCGATCAGGCGCTGCCACCCGGACGCGACCGTGAGCGCGGCGCCCAGCTCGAGGATCTGCCCCTCGTCGAAGTGCTGCCGCAGCAGGGCGAAGAGCGCGTCGTCCACCCGCGGCCGCTCGCCGCTCAGGCAGTCGGCGAGCCGTAGCGCGGCCACGGTGCGGGCGGGCAGATCAGCGTGCTCGAGATCCCCGAGCGCCTGCTGCACCTCCCGCTCGGTCAGGCCCTCGCGCACCAACGATGCGCTGCGCGCGAGGCTTCAGTGCACGCACTGGTTACGCTGGGCGAGGCGGATACGGCAGAGCTCCACCAGCGCGGGATCGAGGCTCGAGCCGCCCGCGTAGATGAAGCCGACCCAGGCGAGGAACAGATCGAGCACCGCGGGCCGGCGCGCGAGCGTGAGGAAGAGATTGTCGTCCTGATAGGCCTTGGCGCGCCAGACTTCCAGGCGGCGCCGCAGCTCCGGGTCGAGCCGCTCCGGATCGGCCTTGGGCAGGCGGCCGTGCTCGTTGGCCATGCGGGCCGTCAGGCCTTGCGGAAGCGGTGCACGCCTAGGCCGTCGACGAGGCGCGCGGCCTGGCCCCGCGCTTCCAGGAAGTGCAGGTGCGCGACGGTCTCGCCGATGGCGAAGCCCATCTGGTGCGTGTCGAGCTGGCGGCGAAAGAGCACCGGGACCAGCTCGTGGGCGGTCCGCGGCTCGGCGAGGGCGTCGATCGTCTCGCTGAGGCGCTCGTCGTGGTGGTGCTGCAGGTAGTCGAGCCGCTTGTGCAGGCCGATGAAGGGCAGCCCGTGTGACGGCAGCACCAGCGTCTCCTCGGGCAGCGGCCGGAAGCGCCCGAGCGAATCGAGGTAGAGCTTGAGCGGGTTGCCGTTGGGCTGGTCCGGCCACACACTCACGTTGGTCGTGATCTTGGGCAGCACCTGGTCGCCCGAGATCAGCACCTTGGCCTCCGGGGAGAACAGGCAGGCGTGCTCGGGCGCGTGCCCCATCACCGTGAAGGCGTGCCACCGGCGCCCGCCGATCGTGACCACGTCGCCCTCGCGCACCGCCCGGAAGCTGGGCGCGACCGACGGCACGAGCTTGCGGTAGTTGTTGCCGAGGCTGCGGAAGGCTTCGGCCTGCTCGGGCGGGACGCCGTGACGGCGATAATGGTTGAGTCGCTTCTCCGAGTCGTTGCCACCCATCCCCTGCCAGGCCAGATGGGCCATGAGCCACTCGGCCTGCGGGCACCAGAGCTCGACCCCGAAGCGCTGGGCCAGCCAGTCCGCGTTGCCGATGTGATCTGGATGGAAATGGGTGACGAGCACGCGCACGAGCGGCCGGCCGGCCAGCTCGCCCGTGAAGAGCTTCTCCCACAGCTCGCGCGTCGGCGGCAGCCCGATCCCGGTGTCCACCACCGTCACCCCGGACTCGTCGTCGAGCAGCCACAGGTTGATGTGATTGAGCTGGAAGGGCAGCGGCATCCGGATCCAGCGGATGCCGGGCGCCACCAGGATGCTCGTGCCGCCCTCGGGGGGCTCGGGCCAGGGATGCGTGAGACCGGGGGCGGGCGCGGCCAGCGGGTGCTCGGGCTCGGGTTTCATGGCCTCTACTGTACCCCGTCCGGCCCGGCCGCGGTTCTTGTCGATCCACCGCCGAGAGGCGTAGGCTGTGCGCGGGTAGCGGTATGTGGCTCGACCCAGCACTGGCGCCCTTCTCCCGCTGGACCGACGCGGTCCTCCTGGCCGCGCGCCTGATCATGGGCGTCGTGATGCTCTACTACGGCTGGCCCAAGATCCGGGACCCCCGGAAGAACGCGAAGGACTTCGACGCGACCGGCTTCCGCCCGGGCTGGCTCTTCGGCACCCTCGTGCTCGCGGCCGAGTTCTTCGGCGGGATCCTGGTGCTCCTCGGCCTCTACGTGTGGGTGGCCGCGGCGGCCTTCGGCTTCGAAATGATGCTGGGCACCGTCGTGAAGACCATGAAGTGGCACAAGCCATTCACCGACTACTCGTACGATCTCGTGCTGCTCGCGCTCTGCCTGCTGCTCCTGGCCCTGGGGCCGGGCGCCTATCGCGTCTGACATCCTCACTCGGAGGGACGAGACCATGAAGCGACTCGTTCTGGCATCGATCCTGGTGATCGTGCTCGGCGGCTGCGCCACGACCGCGTCCAACCCCATGGAGTCGAAGGACCGGGCGGAGTGCAAGGAGTACGCGCGCACGTTCGAGCACTCCCGCCGGGTGACGGACGCGTGCCTGATCAGCCGCGGGCACGTCGTGACCTACAGCACGAACGGCGGCGGGGTCGAAGTGCGCTCGAAGGCCGAGCCGCGCCAGCCCGCGGAGGTCATCGCCCGAGATCTGAAGGCGTGCAACGACGAGTCGGGAATGGGCTACGTGGGCCGTCTGCAGTTCCGGCGGTGCATGGACCCGCGCGGCTACGCGGTCACCAGCCGCGACTGACGCGACTCAGTCGACGGGAGCGGGCAGCGGGCGCACCTGTCCGTCGGACTCCTCCCCGCGGGGCGCGGCGGGCTCGGCGTGCACGCGCCGCATGAGCGGCAGGAAGAGCGGCACGATCGAGAACAGGATGGCGAGCAGCCAGAAGTCGTCCGCGTAGGCCAGCACCTGGGCCTGGCTCACCACGTCGTGGTAGAGCATGGCCAGCGCGCGGCGCTGCGCGGTGAACGAATCGGCGCCCTGGCCCATGAAGTGGCTCGTCCACTGGGCGAGGCGCGCCTGGGTCTCGGGATCCCAGATCGTGACGTGGCTCACCAGGTTGTGCTGGTGGAACTGGCTGCGCTGAGCGAGATACGTGGTGGCGAGCGCGATGCCCACGCTGCCGCCGAGGTTGCGCAGGACGTTGTAGGCCGACGTGGCGTTGACGAGCTTGTCCCTCCGGATGGTGGCCAGGGTCAGGGTGGACAGGGGCACGAAGATGAAGCCGAGCGCGAAGCCCTGGACGATCCGCGGCAGGGTCAGGCTCCAGTAGTCCATCCCGAGCGTGATGTTCGACATCATGTAGAGGCTGATCGCGTTGACGAGGCAGCCGAAGGTGAGGAGCAGGCGCTGGTCGACGCGGGTCACCAGGCGCCCGCACAGGATGAGCGAGAACATGTTGCCGAGGCCGCCGGGGGCGAGCACGAGGCCCGAGGTCAGGGCGTCGTAGCCGAGGAGCTTCTGGGAGTAGAGCGCGAGCAGCACCATGCTCGAGAACATCCCGAGGCCGATCAGGGCGATGAAGCTGGCCCCGAAGGCGAAGTTGCGATCGGCGAACACCCGCAGGTCCAGGATGGGATCCTTGGCCATCAGCTCGCGGACGAGGAAGCCGGCGAGGGCGAGGCCGGCCACCACGGTCAGCATGACGATGAGCGAGGAGTCGAACCAGTCCTCGTGCTCCCCGCGATCCAGCATGAGCTGCAGGCAGCCGAAGCCCAGGACCATCAGGGCGAGGCCGGGCCAGTCCACCCGCACGGGCTTCCGGAGGTACGGGGGATCGAAGAGGAAGGCGCTGGCCATGAAGAAGCCGAGCAGCCCGACCGGAAGGTTGATGTAGAAGATCCAGCGCCACGACCAGTTGTCCGCGATGTAGCCGCCCAGCGTGGGCCCGATGATCGGGCCCATCATGAAGCCGACGCCCCACACCGCCATCGCGAGGCCGCGCTGACCGAGCGGGAAGATCTCCCACAGGATGGCCTGGGAGAGCGGGATGATCGGGCCGCCCCCGATCCCCTGGGCGATGCGCGCGAGGATCAGGAAGGTGAGGTTCGGCGCCATGCCCGACAGCACCGAGCTCACCGTGAACAGCACGCAGCAGACCAGGAAGAAGCGCTTGCGGCCCATGAGGCCCGCGAGCCAGCCGGTGGCGGGAATGATGATGGCGTTGGCGGCCAGATAGGAGGTGATGACCCACGACACCTCCTCGAGCCCGGCGGAGAGCGAGCCCTGCAGATGCGGCAGCACCACGTTGGTCACGCTGGTGTCGAGCACCTGCATGAAGGCCACCACCATCACCGACAGCGTGATGGCCCACTTGCGGGCCGGGGAGATCGGGCCTCCCTCTGCGGGCGACGCGCTCACGCGGGGCTCGCGGCGGCTACTTCACGCGGATGACGACGTACGCGGACATGCCGGCCCGGAGCGTGAGCGGATTGCCGAAGTCCTTGGGGTTCAGCCGGATCTTCACCGGAACCCGCTGCACGACCTTGACCCAGTTGCCGGTGGCGTTCTCGGGGGGCAGCAGCGAGAAGCGCGCGCCGGTGCCCGCGCTGAGGGAGTCCACGGTGCCGTGGAAGACCTGGCCCGGAAAGGTGTCGATCTCGACCTCGGCGGGCATGCCCGGCTTCACGCGCGCGAGCTGGGTCTCCTTGAAGTTGGCGAGCACCCAGACCTCGTGCAGGGGCACGATGGCGAGCAGGGGCTGGCCCATCTGCACCACCTGCCCCACCTCCACACTCTTCTTCGCGATGACTCCATCGGCGGGCGCGCGCACGTCCGTGTGGTGGAGCTGCAGCTCCGCGAAGGCCAGGTCGGCCTGGGCCTGGCTCAGGCTGGCCACCGCGCGCTCGATCTCGGCTTCCTTGACCGTGACCTGGCGCCGCTGGCTCTCCACGCGCCCGAGCGCGGCGCGCGCCTCGTTGATGCGCTGCCGGGCCTGGCTCACCGCGAGCACCCGGCTGGCGATCGCGGCCTCCGCCTGCTGCACTTCCTTCTCGGCCTGGTTGAGCCGCCGTCGCGTCGCCTCGAGCGTGGCCGACGCGGTCGCCGCGTTCATCTCGGCCTGGTCGAAGTCGCGCTGGGACACGAAGCCGCCCTGGAGCAGGGTCCGCATCCGCTCCTTCTCCCGCGCGTTCTGGCGCAGCGTGCTCTCCGCGCCGGTCACCTCCGCGGCCAGCGCGGCCGTCGCGGCGCGCTTGGCTTCCACGGTGGCCCGCGCCTCCGTCACCGCCGACTCGGCGGCCTGCTCGGCGACCCGGGCCGACTCGAGCGTGGCGCGCGACTCCTCGGCCTGGGCGCTCGTGGTCTCGCGGGTGAGCTGGGTCTCGGAGCGGGTGGCCTGGTGGCTCGCCACCGCGACGCCCACCGCGGCCCTGGCCTGATCGCGCCGGGCCACGTAGTCGCGCGGATCGATGCGGAGGAGGAGGTCGCCCGCCTTGACCGCGCGGTTGTCGTCCATGTGGATCTCGGCGACGTGGCCCGAGACCTTGGCGCTGATGATGACGATGCTGCCTTCGACGTACGCGTCGTCGGTGGCGACGCGCTTGAGGCTGTTCCACCAGGCATGGCCGCCCCAGCCGAGGGCGGCGAGGGCCGCCACGACGGCCAGGGCGATCAGACGCCGGTGTCTCATCAAGCAGGTATGCTACCACCCCGACGTCCGGCTGGGAACTAGCTGATTTACTTGAGGTGGTCTGACGGGAAGACGCGGTAGCGCCCGGGGAACCTCTCGAACAGGCTATTGATCTCCTGCTGCGAGCGCTCCATGCGCTGGCCGGTCGTGGTGTCCTCGATCACCCAGCGCCCCTGCAGCGTCATCCCGGTTAGATGCTGGTGCCACTAGGTAGTTCGCCGGCGGTACGGTCCGGAGACATAGGTAACAGTTTAGTCCAGGGACATGGGTAACAACACACTGGCGGGGCACTGGAGGAGGTGCCCATGCCGTGGAGGAACGCATCACCCATGGACCAGAGAACGCAGTTCGTTGGCGAGCAT
>WNEZ01000545.1_pt1 | contig 30594 bp, 29 predicted proteins | sample 5400521 | NCBI WGS metagenome assembly WNEZ01 (sample SAMN13153339, study PRJNA577476) | soil metagenome | isolation source: 120 cm saprolite under Douglas fir tree site 2 hole 1 replicate 1 | place: USA:California | collected 2015-04-18 | reverse complement strand
ACATCGCCCGACAAGAACAGCACGCGCGCCGCGAGCTCGGGCCGCTCCTCCTCGAGCTGAGCGTACAGCTCGACTCCGCCCATGCGGGGCATCCGTAGGTCCGCGAGGATCACGTTCGCCGGTTGGGTGCGCAACCGGGCCAACCCCTCCACCCCGTCGGCCGCCTCGTCGACCTCGGCGCCCCGGCGCGTCAGGTAGCGCGCCATGGGTCGCCGCACGGCTTCCTCGTCCTCCACGATCAGCACGCGGAGCCCCGCGAGCGACCCGGCTGGCGCGTGCGCGCTGGCCCCGCCTCCGGAGGCGGACTCCGCCGAGGGTTTCGAGGGGGCGAGGGCAGGGGCGGAGGCGGGGGCGGGGGCGGGGGCCGTGGGCGTAGCCGAGTCCGGCGCGGAAGCCGGGGCGAGCGGGAGCGACAGGACGAAACGCGCCCCGAAACCAGGCGGCGACGTGAGCGTGAGATCACCGCCCGCCTCGCGCGCGATCTGGCGCGAGATATAGAGGCCGAGACCGGTGCCCCGGCGGCCCTTGGTGGTGGCGAAGGGCCGGAACAGGCGCGGCGCGATGTCCGGCGCGACCCCTCGCCCATTGTCCCCGACCGCCACCGACACTTGTCCGTCCCGGACCCAGGTGTCGACGCTCAGGTGGCGGGGGGGTGTCACGCCGCGGAGCGCGTCGATCGCGTTCGACAGGAGGTTGACCACGACCTGCTCGAGCTTGATGGCGTCCCCCTGCACGGGCGGCAGGCTGGCGTCGAGCTGACCGCCCACGGTGATCTCGTCCACGCCGAAGCGATACGACACGAGATCGAGCGCCCCACGCACCACATCATTGAGATTGACGTTCGTCACGTCGCGATCGGTCGCGTGCACGAATCGCAGCAACCCTCGCAGCAGTTTCGTGGCGCGGCGGGCCTGACGCAGGATCTGCGTCATCTCGCTGCGCTGCTCCCCCTCGAACGCGGGATCGGCGAGCCGGTTTTCGGCGTGGGCGGCGATCGCCATGAGGGGATTGTTCACCTCGTGCGCGACGCCGGCGAGCAGCTCGCCCGCCGCGGCGAAGCGCCCCTGCTCCTCGGCCCGGTCACGCAGCACGCGGGTCATGGCGTTGAAGTGCTCGGCCAGGCGACCGAGCTCGTCGGACCCACGAACCGGGACGCTGACGGTGAGATCGCCGTCGGCGACCTGGGCGAGGCCGGCCTCGAGCTCGTGCAGGGGACGCCACACGCGCCGGCGCACCACGAGAACCAAGAGGGGCACCAGCAGCGCACCCAACCCGAGCCACAGGATCGCGTCGCCTCGCACCTCGCCGGCCGCCGCCTGCAACGCGCCCTGGCGCGCCGTGAGATATGCCCGAGCGACCCGGCTGCCGTCGGCACCGCGCTCATGGGCGACCCGCAGGAGTTGCTCGACGGTCACGAGTCGCGCGGCCGCGTCCGCCCGGCGACCGCGCTCGAGCTGCGCCACGCTCTCATCCAGGACGTTGCCGACCCGCGACAGCGCGCCGTCGATGCTCACCAAGGCTGCCTCGAGCTCTTGCGGGATGGCGACGCCCGCAGAGACCCGCAACGGCGTGCGGCCGATCGCCGCGAGGTCATGCACCAGCCGCAGCGAATCCGCGCTCGGCCGCGGACGGGGCGTGAGGTCGCGCACGATGGCGACCGCCCGGTTGAGCGCGCTGTCGCGCCGCGCGAACACCGCGCTCACGGTGGTGATCGCTTCGGTGGCAGCGCCGAGCGCCAACGCCGGACGACTGACGCGAAAGAACAGGTAGACGGGAAGCGCGGCGGCGTACGCTCCAGCGGCGAGGGCCACGGCGAGCAGCGTCACCCGCAGGCTGAGCAGGCGGCGGGAAGTCACGACAAGCGGAGCGCGAGCTTACCGAACATGGAGTTCATCCCTCGTCCGCGCGTGCACGCGAACGTGCCTATGACGACATGCCTAAGATACGCGCCCGCCCGGCGCTGACTAGCGGGGGCGCGCCGCGGCACCCACATTTGCGGCATGTCTACCGATCCCGGCGACCGGATGAAGATCGTGATCGGCTATGCGGTGTGGGCGACCCTGTGCGCAGTGGTAGCCGGAGTCGCGATTTCTCTCATTCATACGTGGTTCTTCGCCCATGAGCCGGGTCGTGTAGGCTTCTGGCGAACGCTGTTCGAGGACGCGGCCGTGACGGTTGGCATCGCCGCGGGGCAGGGCGCGGTCGCCCTGGTGACGGGCAGCATCGTCACCCAGCTCGGACGCGGGCTGCACGCCACCGTCCTCCTCGGGCTCCTGGTCGGGCTATTCGACTTCGTGATGAACTTCCTGCAAATGGCGGTTCCAGCGACGGAACTCGGCTGGGTTCCCGATCTCGTCATCCTGGCCGCGGCGACGATCGTCATTACGGTCCTCGGATCCCGATCGGCGACCGCCGCCCCCTCACCGCCGCCGTGAGCGACGAGCAGCACGACGCGCTGCAGCGACTAGAGCGGCGCGTGGAGGTGCTGGAGCAGATGGTGCGGCGACTGCTCGCGCCCGGTGCCGCCCCCGACCGCATCACCCCGGCACCCGAGCGCGCCGCTGTCGTCTCGCCCGCCGCGCCCCTGCTTCGGCCCCCTCAACCAGCCTGGTCCCCCGCACCAGAACCGCCCCACGACTCGCCGCGAGCGGCCGCGGCCCCCGACCTCGAGCAATGGTTCGGCCAGCGAGGACTGCTGATCGTCGGGGTGCTCGCGCTGCTCACGGCGGCAGGTTTCTTCTTGAAGTACGCCTTCGATCGCGGCTGGATCGCTCCTGTGGTCCGCTCGCTGCTCGCGATCGTGGCCGGCATCGCACTGGCCAGGTGGGGGGAAGCGCGCATCCGCGGCGGATTGCAGCGCTACGGCGCGGCGATGATCGGCGCCGGGGGAGGACTCGCGTACCTCGGTCTCTGGGCAGCCGCCGGTCCGTACGGGTTGCTCGAGCGTCGCATTGGCGTGCTGCTCCTCGCCGCGTGCACGATCGTCGTGACCCTGCTCGCGCTGCGGCACGAGATCGAGGGACTGGCGATCTGGGCGCTGGCCGGCGCGTACCTGGCTCCTCTCCTGCTCCCGCCGCCGACGCCTAACCCCGAAGCCTTCCTCGGGTACCTCGAAGTGATCGGCCTCGGCACCGGCCTCCTCGCCTACACGATGAGCTGGCGCCGAACTTTCGACCTGGCACTCGCCGGCTACTTCATCCTCGCCCCGGCCGGAGCGGCCCGGCTGCTGTCCAGCGCGGTCGGCTGCTGGTTTCTCGCCGCTGGCGCGTTGCTCACGTTGCACGTCACCAGGCGGCGCGCCTGGCCCGAGGCGCGAGTCGGAATGTTGGTGCTCGCGTGGGTCTTGCTAGCCGTCGCGCTCGCCGACGCGAGCGCCGGCCCACAGCCGCGGCTGTGGCTGGCGGTCGGCGCAGCATTCGCGACCGCAGCCCTTCTGTGGTGGCAGGAGCTCGACTTGGATCGGCTCGGAGTCCCCGTCGAAGCCCTGCTGTTCATCGTGAATCCCTTCGTGCTGCTCGGACTAGCGGGGATGGCAGATCCCAAGTTGCTCGACCGGGAGCCGGCGCTTTTACCCGCACTGCTGGCGGCTGTGTACCTCGGGGTCGGGTGGGCCCGACGCGCGACCCCGCACCTGGTCATGGGGTTCGCGCTAGGCGCCTGGGCGGTGGCTGCACAGGGGAGCCCGCCCACGGTCGTCGTCGGCTGGACGGCGCTCGCTCTGGCGGGGCTCGCGGCCGAGCAACTGGGCGGCCGACCGGGCGGGCGGCTCGCGGCGCTCGGGCTCGCCCTGTTCGCGTTCCCGTGCCTGTTCGGCGTCGCGCTGTGGGATCGCCCGTCGGTCGCCGCGCCCTTCACCGACCATTGGGCGCTCGCGCTGTACGGCTACGTGGCGGGCACGGCACTGGCCGCCCGTCGTTGGAACATCGGAGTAATGGATCCAGGCACGGCGCGCTGGACCGCGCGCGGCGGCGAGCTGCTCTGGGTGTTGTGCGCGGCGGCGGTGTTCGCGGGTGGCTCGGTCGAACTGCCACACTACTTCGGGCGGCTTGCTCCCCTGGCCGGTGACTTGGCGCTGAGCGTCTTCTGGCTGGCCTACGCCGGCGCCCTGGTCCGGCTCGGGTTCCAGCTCGACCGCAAGGACGTGCGCTCGGCGGGGCTCGTCGTGGCGGCGGGGGCGGGACTCAAGATCGTGCTGTACGACCTCTCCAACCTCGAGGCGTTGTACCGCATCGCGTCGTTTTTCGCGCTCGCGTTGATCGCACTTGGGGTGGCGTACGCGTACAACAGAAAAGCGGCGTCCAGCAAGAGCGTCTAGCGGAGACGTCGTTAGAGTTTCGGCAACGTAATTCCTGTCTGAGCCTGATACTTGCCTTTCTTGTCCTTATAGCTGATCTCGCACTCGTCTCCCTCGTCGGCCGTGAAGAACAGCACCTGGGCAATCCCCTCGTTGGCGTAGATTCGCGCGGGGAGGGGCGTCGTGTTCGAGATCTCGAGCGTGACGAACCCCTCCCACTCGGGCTCGAACGGCGTCACGTTGGTAATGATGCCACAGCGGGCGTAGGTGCTCTTGCCGACGCAGATCGTCAGGACGTTACGAGGAATGCGGAAGTATTCGACGGAGCGGGCCAGGGCGAAGGAATTGGGCGGCACGATGCACACGTCGCCCATGAACTCGACGAACGATTTCGGATCGAAACGCTTGGGGTCGACCACCGCGGACAGCGCGTTGGTGAAGATCTTGAACTCGGGTGCCACCCGCATGTCGTAGCCGTAGGACGAAACGCCATACGAGATCACTCCCGTGCGCGCCTGGTTTTCCGCGAATGGCTCGATCATGCGGCGCTCGGTCGCCATGCGCCGGATCCAGCGGTCGGACTTGATGGACATGGGGCGGCAATATATCGGCGGCATCGACACTTACGCCACTCGATTCGGTTGACAAGCCCGTCGCGGCCGGATACGTTTCGGCGGGTCAAGTGAATTTTTTCACGAACTCACATGAACCAGCCCTATCTCGCCTTCCTCCTCCTGCTCGGCTTCGTGGCGTTCAACGCGGCACTGTTGATCGGGCTCTCGCATCTCCTCGCGCCCCACAAGCCCAACGCCATCAAGGACAGCCCGTACGAGAGCGGCATGCCGCCGCTCGGCAGCGCGCGCGAGCGCTTTTCGGTCAAGTTCTACCTGGTCGCAATGCTGTTCATCATTTTCGACATCGAGACGGTGTTCCTTATTCCTTGGGCAACGATTTACTTCGGGGGCGCGAACGGCAGTACCGGGGGGCCGAGCATGGGGTTCCTGCTCGTCGAAATGCTGGTGTTCATGTTCATTTTGGCCGTCGGGTACGTATACGTCTGGAAGCGCGGGGCGCTCGAATGGGATTGAACCGGGAGGGCGTGCTGACGTGAAGCGAGTGATCGAGACGAAGGAAGTCCAAGGGCAAAGCCCGAACTACCTGCTCGCCAAGTTCCAGGACTTGGTCGATTGGGCGGTGAACTCGTCGCGCGCCAACTCGCTCTGGCCGATGCCGTTCGGGACCGCGTGCTGCGCCATCGAGTTCATGGCCACCGCGGCCAGCCGCTACGACTTCGCTCGCTTCGGCATGGAGCGCCAGGCGTTCTCGCCTCGACAGGCGGACGTGCTGATTTGCGCCGGCCGGCTGCCCTTCAAGCTGGCCCCGGTGATCCGGCGGATCTACGATCAGATGCCCCAGCCCAAGTGGGTGATCTCGATGGGCGCCTGCGCGTCCACCGGCGGCATCTTCGACAACTACGCGATGGTGCAGGGCATCGACACCATCGTCCCCGTGGACGTCTACGTCCCCGGGTGCCCGCCGCGGCCGGAAGGGCTGTTGTACGGCGTGTTGCTGCTGCACAAGAAAATCAAAGGCGAGTCGCTGTTCGACCGGGTCCCGCGCCGCGACGAGCAGCTGCTCGACGAGCGCGGTCTGCGACTCCCCCCCGAGCAGATCGACGAGATCTCGGAGCCGTTCGGCAACTCCGTCCACCAGTTCCGCTCGTCGTGAATCCGTCCGTCGACGCCCTGCGAGCGACCTTCGGCAGCGCGATCGGCCGCGGGCTCGAGGCGTGCGGCGACACGATTGTGTACGTCACGCGCGAAGCGCTGCTCAACGCGATGACGTGGCTGCGCGATACCCCGCAGCAGGGCTACGACTACCTGGTCGACGTTACGGCGGTCGAATACCGGGACCGCGAGCGACCGCTCGAAGTGGTCTATCAGCTGCGGTCGCTCGCGCGCCGCGCCGACCTGCGGGTCAAAGTAGAGCTCGACCCGCGCGGAGATCTGACCGTGGACTCCGTCGTGCCGCTGTGGCGCGGCGCCGATTGGCTGGAGCGGGAGACATACGACATGTTCGGCGTCACCTTCCGCGGACACCCCGACCTGCGTCGCATCCTCATGTGGGAGACCTACGCCGAAGGCTACCCGCTCCGGAAGGACTTCCCCCTGCGGGGCCGCTTCAGCCGCGCCGAGCAGGTGCGGCAGGCCCTGGGTGCCAACCCCGAGGCGCACTACTCGATGGAGGAGTTGTCCATCGCCGAGGCGTACGACGAGCTTCCCGCCGACATGAAGGAGCGGCTGCGCCGCGGTGAGCGCGGCAAGCTCCCCGACTCCGAATGAGCAAGCGCACCGTCGAGCTCGAGCTGGCGACCCCCGGCCTGGACGCCCGGGGTCAGCCGGTCCGCGTGCCGCTCGGTGTCGCGGCCGCTCCCGGTGCCACCGACGTCGCGCCGCCGGAGCCGGACCTCGCAGGCGAGCACATGTTGATCAACCTCGGTCCGCAGCACCCCGCCACCCACGGTGTGCTGCGGCTCGTGGTCGAGCTCGATGGCGAGACCGTCGTTCGAGTGATCCCCCATCTCGGCTATCTCCACTCCGGTTTCGAGAAGCTGGGGGAGTACCGGCACTACAACCAGATCATCCCGCTCACCGACCGCACCGACTATCTGTCGCCGATGGCGAACAACGTGGGCTTCGCCCTCGCGGCCGAGAAGCTGATGGGCATCGAGATCACGCCGCGCTGTAAGGTGCTGCGGGTGATGGCGTGCGAGATGAGCCGGATCATCTCCCACATGGTCTGGCTCGGCACCACGTCGATCGACCTCGGCGCGTTCACCCCGTTTCTCTGGGCGTTCCAGGAGCGCGAGCGCATCTACAATCTCCAGGAGATGTGGACCGGCGCCCGGCTCACCACCAGCGTGACGCGCGTCGGCGGCCTGATGGCCGACGTACCCGACGACTTCGTCGCCGGGCTGCGCGAATTCACCCAGACCTTTCCCCGGACGTTGAGCGAGATCGATCGCGTCCTGACGCGGAACGCCGTGTGGGTCGGCCGCACGCAGGGCGTCGGCGCGCTCAGCGCCGCGGAGGCGACGAACTACTCGCTCTCGGGTCCGATGCTGCGCGCCTCGGGCGTCCCCTACGACGTGCGCAAGGACCAGCCATACCTGGACTACGAGACATACGACTTCGACGTGGTGGTGGGCGAGCACGGCGATGTGTATGACCGCTACCTCGTGCGGCTCGAGGAGTGCTCCCAGTCGAACCGCATACTGCAGCAAGCGCTCGTCCGGCTGCCCGATGGCCCGATCAACGTCGCCGACCCGCGGGTGATCCTCCCTCCAAAGTCGCGTGCCATGAACGACATGGAGGCGATGATCTACCATTTCAAGCAGGTCATGGAAGGCGTGAAGGCACCGGTGGGCGAGGCCTACGTGGGGATCGAGAACCCGAAAGGCGAGCTCGGCAACTACCTGGTTTCGGACGGCACGGCCAAGCCGGTGCGGTGGCGCATCCGGCCGCCGTCCTTCATCAACCTCTCGGCCCTCCCCAAAATGGCGGAGGGACACCTGTTGAGCGACCTGATCGCGATCAACGCGTCGGTCGACATCGTCATGGGCGAGGTGGATCGATGAGTGTCAGCGCGCATCCGACACCGCAGCCGGGCACGGAAGAGTACCACCCGGTCTTCGTGGGCAAGACCCTCGAGCACTTGGGCGAAATCCTGACGCGTTATCCCACCAAGCAGGCGGCCCTGCTACCGGCGTTGTGGCTCGTGCAGGAGGCGCGCGGCTGGATTTCCGATCGCAACATGGCGGAGGTGGCGGAGGTGCTGGGGTTGACGCCCGCGTACGTGAAGGGCGTGGTGACGTTCTACACCATGTATCACCAGCACCCGGTGGGGAAGCACTTCGTGCAGGTGTGCACCACGTCGCCGTGCAATGTCTGCGGGGCCGAGGCCGTCGTGAAGGCGTTGCTCGACGCGACCGGTGCCAAGGAGCTCGGCGCTACTAGCCCCGACGGGAAATGGACGGTGATCGAGGTGGAGTGCCTGGGGGCCTGTGGATTCGCGACTCCGGTGCTCGTGGACGACGATTTCGTCGAAAGCGTCAGCGCGGAGAAGGTGCCCGACCTCGTGAAGAGGTACAAGTAATGGGGTACCCGCATAAGCCGCACCCCAAGGAGACGGTCGTCCTGTCCAAGCATTTCGGCGAGGCCGACGCCCGTACGCACAAAGGCTGGGTGAAGCGGGGCGGCTACGAGAGTCTCGCGCAGGCCCTTACGATGGAGCCCGCCCGGGTCATCGAGATCGTGAAGGAATCGGGGCTGCGCGGACGCGGCGGTGCCGGCTTTCCGACGGGGCTCAAGTGGTCCTTCATGCCCAAGGAAAAGAAGAAGCCGCACTACCTGTGCGTGAACGCGGACGAATCCGAGCCCGGAACATTCAAAGACCGCGAGATCATGCGGTGGACGCCGCACGCATTGCTCGAAGGCGCCGCCATTGCGGCGCACGCGATCCAGGCCGAAGTGGTCTACATCTACATCCGCGGCGAGTTCACCGAGCCCTGGGCGGTCATGGAGAAGGCCCTCGCCGAGGCGACGGCCGCGGGCGTGTTCGGCGCCATCAAGCTCTATCTCCACCGGGGGGCGGGCGCCTACATCTGCGGTGAAGAGACGGCGCTCATGAACTCGATCGAGGGCAAGCGGGGCAATCCCCGGATCAAGCCGCCGTTCCCGGCCGCCGCGGGCGTGTTCGGCATGCCGACGACCATCAACAACGTGGAGACGCTCGCCGCCGTGCCGCTCATCCTCAAGAAGGGAGCGGCCTGGTACAAGGGACTGTCGCTCTCGTCTCCGAAAAGCACCGGCACCAAGCTGTTCTCCGTCTGCGGCCACGTGCAGAAGCCGGGCAACTACGAAGTCACGATGGGCTTCCCGCTCAAGGACCTGCTCTTCGACCTGTGCGGGGGGATGCCGCCGGGCCGGACGCTCAAGGCGTGTATCCCCGGGGGCTCGTCGGTGCCGATCCTGAACCGCGAGGAGACCGAGGGCTGTCTCCTCGACTACGAGGGCGTGGTCGAGAAAGGCTCGATGCTCGGGTCCGGCGGCGTGATCGTGTTCGACGATGCGACCGACATGGTCTACCAAATCATGCGACTCGCCCGGTTCTACGCGCACGAGTCGTGCGCCCAGTGCACCCAGTGTCGCGAAGGCACCGCGTGGACCACGAAGATTCTCGAGCGGATCCTGTCGGGGCAGGGGAAGACGGCCGACCTGGATTTGCTGCTCGACCTCGCCGACAACATGACCGGTAAGACGATCTGTGTGCTGTCGGATTCTTGCGCCGCCCCAGTCGTGTCCGGAATCAAGAAGTTCAAGCAGGAATTCGAAGACTATATCGCGGGACGCCGGAAGCCCGTCATGGTCGCCTGATGGCCGAAGAGCTCGTCAGCCTCACGATCGACGGCGTGCCCGTGAGCGTTCCCAAGGGGACGCTCGTGATCGAGGCCGCCAAGCAGGCGGGGGTGCTCGTGCCGCACTACTGCTACCACCCCGGACTGCCGGTGGCCGGCGTGTGCCGCATGTGCCTCGTGGACGTCGAGAAGGCCCCGAAGCTGCAGATCGCCTGCGCCACGCAGGTGGCGGCAGGCATGGTGGTGCGCACGCAGTCGCCGCAGGCGAAAAGCGGCCGCATGGGCGTGCTCGAGCTCCTGCTCATCAATCACCCGCTCGACTGTCCCATCTGTGACCAGGCGGGGGAGTGCGAGCTGCAGGATTTCACGTTCCAGGAAGGTCGTCCCGCCACGCGCTACAGCCCCGACTACGCCAAGCGCTTCAACCCGGTCGAGGACTTCGGCCCCGACGTGCTGTACGTCCCGAACCGCTGCATCCTGTGCACGCGCTGCGTCCGATTCATGGAGGACGTGGCGCAGGAGCCCGTCCTCAACGTGTCCGAGCGGGGCGACCGTGCCTTCATCGGGATCCATTCCGATGGGCGCCTGGATCACCCCTGGGCGGGCAACGTCGTCGATCTGTGCCCGGTCGGCTCCCTTCTGTCCAAAGACTTCTTACACAAGGCGCGTGCGTGGGAGCTCGACAAGGCGGCCTCCATATGCACCGGCTGCTCGCAGGGGTGCAACGTCACCCTGGACACCCGCGAAAACGTCGTCGTGCGCGTGCGGCCGCGGCCGAATCTCGACGTGAACCGCTACTTCATCTGCGACCACGGGCGGATGAACTACCGCTGGATGAACCGCGGCGACCGGATCGAAGCTCCGTTGGTGCGGCGCGACGGTGAGCTGCACGCCACGGACTGGGACGAGGCGCTCGACGTGGTGGCGAGCCGGCTGCGCGGCGCGGGCGGCACGGCGGTCGCCCTGGTATCGCCCAGGGTCTCGACGGAGGCGCTGTTTTTCGCCCGCGAGCTGTTCCGCGGGCACGAGTGGAGCGGCGCCTTCCAGGTCGTCATGGGTGAGGAAGCCCCGCTCGCTGGCGTCCCGAACCTCGCGCTCCGCGCCGAGCGGGCGCCGAACGGTCGGGGCGCCGAGCTGCTCGGCTACCGCCGGGACTATGCCTCGGCGCTGGCGGCAGCCGAGACCGCGGCCGTGGTGCTGGTGCTGGACGAGCCGGACATCGCCGTCCGCACGGCGGGGAAACTCGTGTACGTCGGGACGGTGCTCCCCGAGCGCGCCCGGGACGCGGAGGTGGTGCTGCCGATCGCGAACGTGGCGGAGGAGGAAGGCACGTTCGTCAACCGGGACGGGCGCGTGCAACGCTACTTCCAGGCGAAGCCCGCGCCGGGAATGGCGCGGCCGGCGTGGTGGGTGTTTGCCGAGCTGGTCGCCACGCTGGAGCGGGGCGGGGGGGACGGGGGCGGCGGGGGGGGCGGGCACGTCGCGACGGTGGCGGACGCGTTCGACCGGCTGGCGGCGTCCGTAGACGCGTTTCGCGGCCTCTCCTACGGGCAGCTGGGCTTCGCCGGAGCGTCGGCGCCCGCCATCGCCGTGCCGGCATGACCTTCTTTCTCATCAGCTCGATCGTCAAGATCCTCGTGGTCTTCACGGCCATCATGGTCGGCGTGGCGTTGCTCACGCTGGCGGAGCGTCGCATTTGCGCGTGGATGCAGGACCGGCTCGGCCCGAACCGGGTCGGCCCGCAGGGTTTGCTGCAACCGGCGGCGGACGGGTTGAAGAACCTCGTCAAAGAGGAAACGCTCCCCGCCCGAGCCGACAAGGTCCTTTTCATGCTCGCGCCGGCGATGTCCTTTATCCCGGCGCTCTTGACCTTCGCCGTGATCCCGTTCGCCACACCGCTCCCCACGCCCTGGGGTGAGGTGGAGATGGTCGTGGCGAACCTGCCGGTGGGATTCCTCTACATTCTGGCGTTCGGCTCGCTCGGCGTGTACGGCATCGTGCTGGCGGGTTGGTCGTCCAACAACAAGTACTCGCTGTTGGGCGGCCTGCGCGCGAGCGCTCAGATGATCTCGTACGAGATCGCCCTGGGCATGAGCACGGTGGCGGTGCTGCTGCTCGTGGGAAATGTGACCCTGACGGACGTGATCGCGAAGCAGTCGCAGTCGCTGTTCACGTGGAACGTGTTCCCGTTGTTCTTGGCGTTTTTCATTTTTATCGTGGCCGCGTTCGCCGAGACGAATCGGCTGCCGTTCGACCTGCCCGAGGCGGAAGGCGAGCTGATCGCCGGCTACCACACCGAGTACAGTGCGATGAAGTTCTCGATGTTCTACATCGCGGAGTACTCGAACATGGTGACGGCGTCGGCGCTCGTGACGACGCTGTTCTTCGGCGGGTACGACATCCCGTTCACGCACTGGGACAACACGCCGCCCTGGACCGTGGTGAAGTTGCTGGCCACGCTCGCGATGTTCTCGGTCAAGGTCGGTTTCTTCCTGTTCCTCTTCATCTGGGTGCGCTGGACCCTGCCGCGCTTCCGCTACGATCAACTGATGGCGCTGGGCTGGAAGGTCATGCTGCCCCTCGCGCTGGGCTACGTGACGGTCATCGCAACCGCGATCTGGTTCCTGCACGACCGGCTCGGCTGGATGTACGACACGCGGTTCGCGCTCGCGTTGCTCGGGTTGAACCTGTTGCTCGCGGTGCCGTTGTTCTTCGTGCTCGACCGCGGCCACATCATCGCCGGCTCGGTCCTGGAGGAAGGGGGACGCGTCTGATGGCGATCGGGGTGAAGGTGATGAAGCGGCCCGGGGCGGAGGTCTCCTATCTGCGCGCCACACTCAAGGGCATGGCGCTCACGTTGAGCCACCTGTGGCGGCCCAAGGTGACCATGCAGTATCCGGAGGAAAAGAGCAGCAAGGACTGGACGCTCGCGCCGCGCTGGCGCGGTACGCACCGCATGCTCACCGATGAGCAAGGACGGGCCAAGTGCGTCGCGTGCGGCCTGTGCCCCCAGATCTGCCCGGCGAACTGCATCAAGCTCGTGCCCGGCGAAGACGAGCAGGGCAACCGCTATCCCCTGATCTACGAGATCGACGAGTTCCGCTGCGTGTTTTGCGGCTACTGCCAGGAGGTATGCCCCGAGGAGGCGATCCACGTGGGCGTGCACTACGAGAACTCGGAGTACTCGCGGGACCGGTTCGTGTACGACCTCGAGCGGCTGTGCGCGCAAACGCACCCCGTCTCGACACTGTGGGATCCCTCCGACCCGAAGGGCGAGTAGGCCGTGGACGGGACCCTGATCATCTTCTGGGCGTTTGCCGGACTGGCCATCGTGAGCGCCCTGTCCTGCATCACCCGCCGCAGTCCCGTGGCCAGCGCCCTGTGGCTGGTCGTCACGCTGTTCGCGCTCGCGGCGCTGTTCGTCTTGCTCGATGCGCAATTCATCGCGGTGCTCCAGGTGCTGGTGTATGCCGGCGCCATTATGGTGCTGTTCCTGTTCGTGATCATGCTGCTCAATCTCGGCCGGCCGGGTCCCACCGACCTGAAGGGTCCGGCGGGCCTCGGGGTGGGAGTCCTGCTCGCCGGGCTCCTCCTCGTGCAGCTGCTCGGGCTGCGCCGGGCGGCGCCGCCACCGGGAATGGTGCTCGCGCCGGGGGCCGTGGCGCGCGCCGCGGCGGAGCAGGGGATGGTGCCAGCCGTAGCGCGGCCGTTGTTCGGCGCCTACCTCGTGCCCTTCGAGATCACGAGCATGCTGCTGCTCGCCGCGATCGTCGGCGCCGTCGTGCTCGCCAAGCGGAAGCTCTGATGCTCCTCGGGCCGTCGCTGGCGGTGTCGGCCGTGCTGTTCGCGCTGGGGGTGGCCGGCGTGCTGCTGCGGCGCAACGCCATCGTCATCTTCATGTGCGTCGAGCTGATGCTCAATGCCGTGAACCTGACGTTCGTCGCCCTGGCACAGCAGCTCGGCGTGGCGGGTCAGATCTTCGTCTTCTTCGTGATGGCCGTCGCGGCGGCCGAGGCCGGCGTCGGGCTCGCGATCATGCTCGCGATCTACCGCCACCGGCAGACGGTCAATCTGCAGAACATCAACCTGCTCAAGGGCTGATGCCCGCGCCGCCCTTGTCCCTCCTGTGGCTGGTGCCGGCGCTGCCGCTCGCGGGCTTCGTCCTGAACGGCGCGCTCGCGCTCACCCGGCCGACGGCCAAGCGTGCGGTGTCGATCGTGGGCGTCGGCACGCTCGTGCTGGCGTTCGCCGCCGCCGCCTTCGCGGTGGCCGAGCTCGCGCGCCAACACCCGACGGCGCCGCTCGTGTTCCGCTACTGGGAATGGCTCCCCGTGGGCGACCTGCAGGTCGCGTTCGCGCTGCAGCTCGATCAGCTCGCGGCCGTGATGATCCTCGTCGTGACCGGGGTCGGCGCGTTGATCCACGTCTTCAGCGTCGGCTACATGTACGACGACCCGGGGTACGCGCGCTACTTCGCCTACTTGAACCTGTTCGTGTTCTTCATGCTGATCCTGGTGCTGGGCGCGAGCTTCCCGGTGATGTTCGTCGGCTGGGAAGGAGTCGGGCTCTGCTCCTATCTGCTCATCGGCTTCTGGTTCAACGAGCAGATCAACGCCGACGCGGGCAAGAAGGCGTTCATCGTCAACCGGATCGGGGACTTCGGGTTCCTGGTGGCGATGTTCCTCATCTTCACGCACCTGGGATCGCTCGACTTCGAGACTGTCTTCACCAAGGCGCCCGCCGCTTTCCTGCCCGGTGGGGCGGCGGCCACGGCGATCACCCTCTTCCTGTTCCTCGGCTGCACCGGTAAATCGGCCCAGATCCCTCTGTACATCTGGCTCCCCGACGCCATGCAGGGCCCGACTCCCGTCTCGGCGCTGATCCACGCGGCCACCATGGTGACGGCCGGCGTTTATCTGGTGGCCCGGTGCGGCGTGTTGTTCGCGCTCTCGCCGCTCGGCAGCGCCGTCGTCGCCGGGATCGGCGCACTGACCGCGCTGTTCGCGGCCACGATCGCCCTCAAGCAGTGGGACATCAAGCGCGTGCTCGCGTACTCCACGGTGTCCCAGCTCGGCTACATGTTCGTCGGCGTCGGCACCGGCGCGTATGCGGCCGGCATGTTCCACCTCGTCACCCACGCCTTCTTCAAGGCGCTCCTGTTCCTCGGCTCGGGAAGCGTGATCCACGCGGTGCATCACGCCTTGCATGCGACCCATACGCACGAGGACGCACAGGACATGCGCAACATGGGCGGGCTGGCGCGCTACATGCCGTGGACGGCGGGGCTCATGTGGATCGCCACGCTTGCGATCGCGGGGATTCCGCCGTTCGCCGGATTCTTTTCCAAGGATGAAATCCTCGGAGCGGCGTTCGCGGAAGCGTCCGTGCACCCCCTGTGGTACGCCTTCTGGGCCATGGGCATCGCGGCCGCCCTCCTCACGGCGTTCTACATGACCCGCCTGATGCTCTACACCTTCCACGGCCCGAACCGCACCGGCGAGCGCGCGCAAGACCACCTGCACGAGGCGCCGCCCGTTATGACGGGACCGCTGGTCGTGCTCGGCCTGCTCACTGTGACCGGCGGCGCGCTCAACATCCCGGCACTATTCCGCGGCCACGCCTTCCTCGAGCACTGGCTCGAACCGGTGACGAGCGCCGCACAGCGCCTTCGGCCCGCGGTCGAGCTCGCGTCGTCGACCGAGTGGGCTCTGCTAGCGGGCGCGGTCCTGGTGGCTGCGCTGGGCATCGTCGGCGCGTTCCGCCTGCTCAAGCCGGAAGCCCTCGTGCCGGCGCGACTCGCGCAACCCGAGACCGGCCTGGCGCGACTGCTCTGGAAGAAGTGGTACGTGGACGAGCTGTACGACGCGATCATCGTGCGACCGGTGTTGTGGCTCTCGCGTGAAGTGCTCTGGAAGATCGTCGACGCGCGAATCGTGGACGGCCTGCTCGTGAACGGTACCGCCGCCGCATCGCGGGCCGTCGGATGGTTGGGGAGTCGGCTGCAGACGGGCGAGGTGGGTGTGTACGTGGTGTTGTTCGTAATCGGCGTCCTGGCCGTGGTCGGCGCGGCGGTGCGGTAGCCCATGTACCGCCAGTGGGTGCTCACCGCCCTGCTCGCGTGGCCCGCGCTCGCCGCCCTCGTCGTGATGGTCGCGCCGGCGCGCTGGGCCAAGCACGTCGCGCTCGCGGCCAGCCTCGTGGAGTTCGCGATCTCGGCGCCCTTGTGGTGGACGTTCGCGCCGGCCGGCGGCTTCCAGTTCATCCTCGATGCGTCGTGGATCCCGAGCTGGGGGATCCGCTACACGGTCGGCGTGGACGGGATCTCGTTGTTCATGGTCCTGCTCACCACGTTCTTGGTCCCGCTGTCGGTGCTCGGCAGCTACGCCTACATCACGACGCGCGAGCGCGGGTTTTATGCGCTGTTGCTCGTGCTCACGACGGGCATGATCGGCGTGTTCGTGGCCCTCGATCTGTTCCTCTTTTACGTGATGTGGGAAGTCATGCTCATCCCGATGTACTTCATCATCGGGGTGTGGGGCGGGGAGCGCCGGCTGTACGCAGCCATCAAGTTTTTCGTGTACACCTTCTTCGGCTCGCTGCTCATGCTGGTCGCGATCCTGGCGCTCGTCTACATCGTTGGCCAGCGCACCGGGGTGTACTCGTTTTCGTACGCGCACCTGACGACGCACATCGGCGGACTCGGGCCGCTCGCGTTCTGGCTGTTCGGCGCCTTCTTCCTGGCGTTCGCGATCAAGGTGCCGATGTTCCCGTTCCACACGTGGCTTCCCGACGCACACGTGGAAGCGCCCACGGCCGGGTCGGTGCTGCTCGCGGGTGTCCTGCTCAAGATGGGGACCTACGGGTTCCTGCGGTTCGCGCTGCCCCTGTTCCCGGCCGTCGCCCTGCATCCGGCGGTGCAGCGGGTCATCGTGGCGCTTTCGCTGATCGGCATCCTGTACGGCGGCTTGGTGGCGATGGTCCAGCCCGATTTCAAGAAGCTGATCGCGTACTCATCGGTCGCGCACCTCGGCTTCGTGATGCTCGGCATCTGGGCCCTGACGCTCCAGAGCGTGCAGGGCGCGCTCCTGGTGATGATCAACCACGGCATTTCGACCGGCGCGCTGTTCTTCCTCGCCGGCATGCTGTACGAGCGGCGCCATTCGCGCCTCATCGAAGCGTTCGGCGGCATCGCGAAGGTCGTGCCGCTGCTCGCGGCGGTGCTCACGATCGTCTCGCTATCGTCGATCGGACTGCCGGCCACGAACGGGTTCGTCGGCGAGTTCCTGGTGCTGCTCGGGACGTTCCGGACGTACCCCGTCGCGGCCACCATCGCGACGGCCGGCGTGATCGTCGCCGCGATGTACCTGCTTCCCGCGCTGCAGCGCGTGATTTTCAATCCACTCGACAAGAGCGTGAACGAGAAGCTGGCGGACCTGTCGCTGCGCGAGATCGCAGTGCTCGTGCCGTTGCTCGCCTGCATCGTGTGGATCGGGGTGTACCCGAAGCCCATCCTCCAGCGGATGGAGCCGAGCGCCCAGCAGCTGATTCAATCGGTGCGCGTCAACGCGGCCTCGTCCACGGCGACCCGGTGAGCCTCGACCTCGCGAACGCGCGCGACCTGCTGCGGGCCTTGCTGCCCGAGCTCACGCTCACCCTGGTGGGAATGGTGCTCATGCTCGTGATCGCGTGGCGGCATCGCACGGCCGCCGACCTGCGGGTGGCGGGGTGGGTCACCCTGGCAGGGCTCGCGGCGGCGGGAGCCGCGGCGTGGTCGTTGTGGTGGCACTCGGCGCGCGCGATCGGAGCCCCGGCCATGATCGCGGTCGACGACTTCCGGTTCGTCGCGGACTGGTTGCTCCTCGGGACCGCGGGCCTGACCGTGCTGGTGTCGTTCGACTACCTCGAGCGCGAGCGCTTACTCGTCCCCGAGTACCACGCCCTGCTGCTCTTCGCCACCTTGGGGATGATGCTCATGGTCGGCGGCGAGGATCTGATGGTGGTGTTCCTCGGGCTCGAGTTGATGTCGGTGGCGGTCTACGCGCTCGCCGGCATCAACCGCCACAGCCCTGCCGCCGCGGAAGCGGCGCTCAAGTACTTCCTGCTGGGCGCGTTCGCCTCGGGCTTCCTGCTCTATGGGATTGCGCTGGTGTACGGCGCGACCGCGACGACCAACCTCAGTCAGATCGGCGCCCAGGTCCGGATCTTGGGCCTGGAAGACAGTCCGATGCTCCTGATCGGCCTCGGGCTCCTGCTCGTGGGGTTCGGTTTCAAGGTGGCGGCCGTTCCGTTCCACATGTGGGCGCCCGACGTGTATGACGGCTCGCCGACCCCGGTGACCGGGTACATGGCGACGGCGGTAAAGGCCGCGGCGTTTGCGGCGCTGTTGCGCGTCCTGGGCGAAGCATTCGGGGGGGTGCCGGCGTGGCACCAGATCGTGTGGTGGCTCGCCGTCGCCACCATGGTGGTGGGAAACCTGGTCGCGTTGGCCCAACGGACCGTGAAGCGGATGCTCGCCTACTCATCGATCGCTCACGCGGGATACCTGCTCGTCGCTGTCGCCACGGGGACGAGCGCCGGCTCGGCGGCTTTCATCTTCTATTTGGTCGCCTACACCCTGACGACACTCGCCGCCTTCGCACTGCTGGCCGCCAAGGGACGAGATGGGGAGCGCGACGTGCGGATCGACGACCTCGCGGGGCTCGGGACACGCCGACCGTGGTTGGCGTTCGCGCTCGCGGTCTGCATGCTGTCCCTGCTCGGCTTCCCCGGGACGGCAGGGTTCATCGGCAAGTGGTACATCCTCGTCGCCGCGACGGCGGCGGGGCAGCTTCCGCTCGCGGCGATTCTCGTCCTTACGAGCGTGATCTCGGCAGGCTACTATCTCCCCGTGATTATGGCGATGTACATGCAACCCGAGCCGTTCGAGCAGGCCCACACGGGCATGCGCATCGGTCGGCTGGGTGGCGCCGTGGTGGCGGTGTCGGTCGCCGGCTTGCTCGTGCTCGGCATTCGCCCGAACCGCCTGCTCGACCTCGCGAAAACGAGCGGCGACGGGTTGCGCCCCGTGCCGGCGGTCACCACCACCGCGCCGCCGTCGACCGGTCGCTGACGCCGGGAGCCCCCATGAAGCTCCCTACCGCCATTTTTCGTGAGTACGACATCCGCGGCACCGTGGGCGACCAGCTCACGGCGGAGGTCGGGCGCGCCATCGGGCAGGCGGTCGCGACGCTCGGGTGGGAGCGGCTGGGGCGCGCGCCTCGGCTGGCCGTGGGGCGGGACAACCGCCCCTCCGGACCCGCGCTCACGCACGGCCTGCTCTCCGGCATCGAGGCCGTGGGCGGCCACGGCGTGGACGTGGGCGAGCTGCCGACGCCGGCGCTCTACTTCGCGACCCACGTGCTCAACGTGGACGGCGGCGTCCAGGTGACCGGCTCGCACAATCCGCCGGAGTTCAACGGCTTCAAGCTCGTGCTCGGTGGCGAAGCGGTTGCCGGCCCCGACATCCAGGGCCTTCGACGCCTCATCGAAGAGGGACGCACCCCCGGTCGTCCCGGGGGCGGGCGCAGTGAGGACGGCTCGGTGTTGCCGCGCTATCGCGATGCCATCGTGCAGCGCAACGGCCCGCTCCCACGCAAGGTCAAGGTCGTCGTGGATTGCGGCAATGGCGTCTCGAGCCTCATCGCGGTGGACACCCTCGAGCGCCTCGGCGCCGACGTCGTTCCGCTGTTCTGCCAGTCCGACGGTACGTTCCCCAATCATCACCCTGATCCGTCGGCGCTGGAGAACTTGCGCGACCTGCAGGCGGCCGTCCGCCGCGATGGCGGCGAGTTGGGGATCGCCTTCGACGGCGACGGCGACCGCATCGGCGCGGTAGACGATCGGGGCCGCCCCGTGTTCGGCGATCAGCTGCTCGTATTGCTCGGCCGCGACCTGGCGCGCCGCATGGGTCCGGGCCACGCGGTGATCTTCGACGTGAAGTGCTCTGAAGTGCTGCCGCGCGAGCTCGCGCGGGCGGGCCTCGTGCCCACGATGTGGAAGACCGGCCACTCCCTCATCAAGCAGAAGATGAAAGAGACCCGCGCACCGCTCGCGGGCGAGATGAGCGGGCACATGTTCTTCGGGGGAGACTGGTACGGCTTCGACGACGCGCTGTTCGCCGCCGCGCGCTTGCTGCGGTACGTGGCGGACCAGGGAGGTCCCCTCTCGCGGCTGCTCGCCGACCTTCCTGTCACGGTCGCCACCCCGGAGCTGCGTGTCGATTGCGCCGACGACCGCAAATTCGAGATCGTGCAGCGCGCCGCCAAGCACTTCGCCGCCAAATACCCCGTGTCCACCCTCGACGGCGTCCGCATCACCTTCGCGCAAGGGTGGGGACTGCTGCGCGCGTCGAACACGCAGCCGGTGCTGGTGCTCCGCTTCGAAGCGGCCAGCGAGTCGGCGGTCGCCTCCTACCGGACCGAAGTTGAGAGCTGGCTCGCCGCGCAGAGCCCGGGCGCGTGAAGCCCGTCGTCCGCCGCCGGGCACTGCTCGTCGGAGTCGGACTGTTGGTCGCGGTGCTCGTGGGTGGGCGCTGGCTCGCCCTGGAGACGGCCGAGCGCGCGTGGGGGGCGAGCCTGCCCGGCGGCAACGCGTACCTCACGACCCGCGACTTCGCCCGGCTGGTGTCCGGGCTGCTGCTCGTCGGGGCGATCGCCTGGGGTACGGCGAATCTCCTCTTCGTGTATCGCTCCATCGGCTCCATGCAGCTGTCTCGCCGGCTCGGCGACCTGGAGATCGTCGAGGCGGTCCCGCAACCGCTGCTGCTCGCCGGCACGATCGCCTGCGGCCTGGCGTTCGGGTTCCTCCTCTCACTTGGCACGGGAGACTGGTGGATGGCGGCGGCGCTCGCGTCACGCCCGCCGACCTTCGGTGTCACGGACCCCGTCCTCCACCAGGACCTCGGCTACTACCTGGGACAGCTGCCCTGGACTGAACGGCTGCGGGAGCTCGCGCTGGTGGCGGTGGGCTCCGCCAGCATCGTCGTCGCGCTGCTGTACGTGGGGATCGGCTCGCTGCGCTTCCGTCGTTGGCTGCCCTATGCCAACGCACACGCCCGTGCGCACCTCGGCGTACTGCTCGCCTTGCTCGCGCTCACGCTCACGTGGGGCGCCTTGCTCGATCCGGCCGAGTCCGTCGCGGGACTGCACGGGACTCTCACGGGTCGCACGCTCGACGTGCGCCTCGCCGCCGCTCCGGTGGTCGCGGGCGTCGGCATCGCGACCACAGTCGTGAGCCTCGTGTGGGGCCTGCGCGAGAGACCGATGCTGCTGCTCGTGGCCTGGAGTGCGTTGCTCGTCGCGTCGCTGTTGGGATTCGCAGTCATTCCGGCCTCGCTCCCGAGCGCTGGGCCCGATGCGAGAGCCGCCACCGATCGCGACACGACCCTGGCGGGCGAGCGGCGGCGGTTCGAAGGGCTCGCGTTCGGCGTCACGACGCTTACGGACAGCGCGCCGCCGGGATTTCCAGACCTCGACGCAGCCACCACGGCCGTGCCCATCTGGGACGCTCCGCGGGTCCTGGCGAAGGCCGCGACCCGACGCGACCTCGTCCGCCCGCCGGGGACGCCCGCGGCGGCGGGCCTGTCGCCCCACTCCTTCGGCGCCGGAAGAGCCACCTGGGTCGTGGCGCTCAGGCCCGACCGCGACAGCGCCGCGTTGCAACAGCCGCCGCCGGGCTGGGCCGCGGTCCACCGCGGCCCGTCGGCCCGCGTCGGGCGGCCAGTCGCGGCCGTGGAGGATGACACACTGCTCGCGTTTGCCCCGGTCGCGACGCGTGACTCCACGACTTGGTTCGGCCCGCACTTCATGGATTTCGCGGTCGCCGCCCCCGACAGCTGGCCAGCGCTTCGCCAGGCGGGCATCCCGCTGGCGGGGTGGTGGCGGCGAACCGCCCTCGCGTGGGCTCTCCAGAGCCCCGCGCTGGCCCGCCGAGAGACTGACGGCCTGGTGCTCCTGTGGCGACGGGACGTCCCGGAGCGCCTCGGGCGGCTCGCACCGTTCGCTTCGTTCGCCGACGCCGTACCCGTGGTGGCCAACAGCGCCCTGTGGTGGGTGGCGTACGGCTACTTCGAAGGGGACGGGTTTCCGCTGGCCCGTCCGGTGGTCGCGGCCGGGGGCGATTCGTTGCGCTACCTACGCGCGGGCTTGCTCGGCACCGTGAATGCCGCCAGCGGTGACACGCGGCTGTACCTCGCCCCCGGTGCCGACTCGCTGGCCGCCGCGTGGGCGAAGCTCCTCGCGCCCCTGATCCGACCACTCGACAGCCTGCCGCGGGCCCTACGCGCGCAGCTCCCGTTCCCCGTGCGAGCGTTCCGCGCGGCGACGGCGCTCGTGGAGCGCTGGCGCACCGACACCGCGGCGTGGAGCGCGCGACCGAGGGAGCCGTTCGAGATCGTAGCGCCGAGCGCCGACGGGACGACCGACGCGCCCAGCGTCTGGATGGGCCAGGCATTCGAAGCGGGAAGCACGTTCGCCGCACTCGTATCGGCGACGATGGCACACGACGGACCTCGGCTGTTCGTGTGGCGCCCCAAACCGGCCCCGCGCCTGCCGCCAGTGCTCGTCGGGTCCCCCAGCACGACGGCGCCCGGCGTGCCCCGCCTCTGGAACGTGGCCCGCGCCCTCTTCTTCGAACAGGCGCTGTTCAGCCAGTCGGCCGCCGGGGGTCCGCCCACCGGCATCGACACGGTGTATCTCGCATGGGGAGAGCACCGCGGCCAGGGCAGGAGCGTGGCGGCCGCCCTCCGGAGCCTGCTCTCCCCGGGTGGCGAGGCGCGCGCGCCCGCCGACACGGCGCTCGCGGCGCGGTGGCGACGGGCGCAGCAGCTCGCCGCGCAGGCCGACGCCGCCCTCGCCGCCGGCGACCTGGAGACCTTCGGCCGCTTGTATGGCCAGTTGAAGGAGCTGCTCGGCCTGGGGCGCCGCAAGCTTGCTCCCATCCCCGAGCGCCGCTAGGTTGCGCCGCCGTGAACGCTCCTCCCGGTACCATCGTCGTCGCGCTCGGCGGCAATGCCGTCGCGCCGCCGGGGGAGCGAGCCACCATCTCCAATCAGTTCCGCCACACGCGGGCGAGCCTGGCGCCGATCGTGGACCTGGCGCGTCAGGGATGGCACATCGCGCTGGTCCACGGCAACGGCCCGCAGGTGGGCGACGAGCTGGCTCGGAACGAAATCGCCGCCGACCAGGTCGAGCCGCTGCCCTTGGGCGTGCTGGTCGCCGCGACCGCCGGCTGGATGGGCTATATGATCCAGCAGTCACTGCAGAACGCGCTCGCGCGGGCCGGTGTCACACGCCAGGTCGTCACGTTGATCACCCAGACCCTGTGCGATCCGCACGACCCGAATCTGCGCAGTCCCACAAAGCCGATCGGCCACGCGCTCGATCCCGTGCGGGTGGCACGACTCCAGGCGCGAGGCGTTCCTGTAAGGGAAGAGCAGCGGGGCAGCTGGCGCCGGCTCGCGCCGAGCCCGAGGCCTAGCGCCGTGGTCGAGCGGGAGATGATTCACCACCTCGTCGCCGCGGGGCACATCGTGGTGGCGTGTGGCGGCGGCGGGCCGCCCGTATACGACGACCCGGACCTGCGGCTCGAGGGCCTCGACGCTGTGGCCGACAAGGACCGCGTGGCGGCGATCCTCGGGCGGGAGATCGCGGCCGACGTGCTGCTGATCCTGACGAACGTAGACGCCGTGTACCACGCCTATGGTACGCCGCAACAAAAAGCGATCCGCCGCCTGACCCTCGCCCAGGCGGATCACCTGCTCGCCGGGAAGGAGCTCGGCACCGGCAGCATGCGTCCGAAGGTCGAAGCCGCGGCCGATTTCGTCCGCGCGGCCGGGAGTGAGGGCGGGCGGGACCACCGTGCCATCATCGCCGAGCTGGCGCAGGGGCTCCCGGCGTTGCAGGGCGAAGCCGGCACAACGATCACGAGGGACTGAGCGTGAATCTGCACGAGTACCAGGCGCGCGACATCTTGCGCCGGCACGGCATCCCGGTGCCCCCCGGGGAGGTCGCCACGACGGCCGACGAGGCCCGCGCGATCGCCGTGCGCCTCGGCGGCGGCCGCGTCGTCGTCAAGGCCCAGGTACACGCCGGCGGGCGGGGCAAGGCCGGCGGCGTGAAGCTCGCCGCGAACGCGGACGAGGCCGCGGCGCACGCGTCCAAGATCCTGGGCATGACCATCAAGGGCCTCCCGGTGCGCAAGGTGCTGGTGGCGCCGGCGGCCGATATCGCCTCCGAGAGCTACGTGGGCATCATCGTCGACCGAACGTCCCAGCGCCCCGTGTTGATCGTGAGCGCCGCCGGCGGCATCGACATCGAGGAGGTGGCCGCCAAGACACCGGAGAAGCTCCATCGCCTGGCGGTGGACCCGCGCTATGGCCTGCTCGCGCATCAAGCGCTGGGGCTCGCGTTGAAGCTGTACCGCGACACGGCGCAGGCGCGCGCCGCGGCGGACATCATGCAACGACTGTATGCGGCCTTCTACGCCGTAGGCGCATCGCTGGCGGAGATCAATCCCCTCGTGACGACGCGCGACGGCGCCGTCGCCGCCCTCGACGCGAAGATCGTGGTCGACGACAACGAGCTCGACCGCCATCCCGAGATCGCGGCGCTGCGCGACCCGAGCGCCGAAGCACCCTCGGAGGTGGCGGCACGGGAGGCGGGGCTCACCTTCATCAAGCTCGAGGGCACCGTGGGCTGCTGCGTGAACGGGGCCGGGCTCGCGATGGCAACCATGGATCTCGTGAAGTACTACGGCGGCGAGCCGGCCAACTTTCTCGACATCGGGGGGAGCTCGAACCCGCAGAAGGTCGTCAGCGCCCTCCAGATCATCACTGCCGACCCGAGCGTCCGGGCCATCCTGTTCAACATTTTCGGGGGCATCACCCGGTGCGATGACGTGGCCAACGGCATCGTCCAGGCCACGAGGACATTTTCGCTCAAAGTGCCGCTCGTCATTCGACTCACCGGCACCAACGAAGAACTCGCGGTCCAGATCCTCACGCAGGCGGGTTTCCCGGCGCTCACCGATATGGACGAGGCGGTGAAGCAAGCCGTCGCCAAGGCGAAGGCAGCCGCGTGAGCGTCTTCATCGATCAGCAGACCCGCCTGGTGGTGCAGGGCATTACCGGTCGCGATGGGTCGTTCCACACGCGACAGATGATCAGCTACGGCACCAAGGTGGTGGCCGGTGTCACCCCCGGCAAAGGCGGACAGCTGTTCGACGGCGTGGTCCCGGTGTTCGATACCGTCGCCGACGCGGTGCGCGAGACCCAGGCGAACACAGCGGTGATCTACGTCCCGGCCGCGGTCGCCACCTCGGCGATCTTCGAGGCCGCGGACGCCGGCATCCTGCTGATCGTGTGCATCACGGAGGGGATCCCGGTGCTGGACATGACGCGCGTGCTGCCGTATCTGCACGAGCGCGGCGCGCGGTTGATCGGTCCCAACTGCCCCGGGCTCATCTCCCCCGGCAAGAGCAAAGTGGGGATCATCCCCGGCAACATCTGCCGGCCCGGCCGGGTGGGCGTAGTGTCGCGCAGCGGAACGCTCACCTACGAGATCGTACACCAACTGTCCACGCAGGGACTGGGTCAGTCCACCTGCGTGGGGATCGGCGGAGACCCGCTCATCGGCACGAACTTCATCCACTGCCTCTCGGCCTTTCAGGCGGACGCCGAGACCGACGCGGTCGTCATGATTGGTGAGATCGGCGGCACCGACGAGCAGCAGGCCGCCGATTTCGTGCAGCAGGCGATGACGAAGCCCGTGGTCGGCTTCATCGCCGGGCAAACCGCGCCGCCGGGCCGCCGCATGGGGCACGCCGGCGCGATCATCTCGGGGTCGAGCGGCACGGCGGCCGAGAAAATGGCGGCCTTCGCGCGGGCGGGCATCGCGGTCATGAAGCGCCCGGCGGATGTCGTACCGCTCCTGAAAGAACGGCTGTGAAGCTGCGCGACGTGCTCAAACCCGAGCACATCATCGTCCCGCTCCGCGCCGCGACCGTCAAAGAGGCCACCGAGCGACTGGCCGAGCGCCTCATCGCAGCGGGCGCGGTAGCCGATCCCCAGCGCCTCAACGCCGTCATCCGGCACACCTGGCCCGAGGATATGGTGAGCGTCGGCGAGCACGCGTTTCTCCCCCACTTCCGCACGGAGGCGGTGCGCAGCCTCGTGACGGCGGTCGGCATCTCCGCCACCCCGATCCGCTGGGAACGAGACCCGCACCGGACGGCGCGGGTCGTGATCTTCATCGTGGCCCCGATCCGTGACGCCGCCCTGTACCTCCAGGTCGTGGGCGCGTTCGCCCGCACCCTGGCGCACCCCGACACGGTGCTCGGATTGCTCGCGGCGCGCAGCCCAGAGCAGGTCGTCGCGCTCGCCGCGCTGGACGCGATCGAGTTGCCGAGCCAGCTCACCGTGCGGGACGTCATGACCCCCCAGGCAATCACCGTCGGCCCGGAGCGGACGCTGGGCGATGTCGCCCGCCTCATGGTGGAGCGCGACATCCGCGCGCTGCCAGTGGTAGACGACGCCGGCTCGCTCATCGGGATGATCACGCACCGTGAGCTGTTGCGTTTCCTGATCCCGCACTTCGTGCAACGCACCAAGACCGGAGAGTTTCACGCGCCCACGCGCTCCCAGCTGCAGCGCGGCTCGGCCGATCCGCAGCTGATCCCAGCGAGGGAGGCGATGGCTCGTTCCGTCCTCTGCCTCGCGGAGGACCAAACCCTCGCGGACGTCGCCAATTTGATGAGTTCTAAGGACGTGGACCGCTTCCCCGTAGTGCGGGAGGGGGTTGTGGTAGGATTCCTGACGCGCGCGGACGTCGTTCGCCGCCTGATCGCCCCTTAGCCCCTTAGCCCCTTAGCCCCTAGCCTCTCCACATGCTCACACTCGCCATCATCAAGCCCGACGCGCTCAAGCGAGGCCTCGCGGGAAAGATCGTTGCACACCTGGAGGCTGCCGGGTTCGCCGTCCGCGCCGCCCGCCTCGTCAAGCTCAGCAGCGCGCAGGCCGAGGCCTTCTACGAAGTGCATCGGGAGCGTCCCTTTTACCGCCCCCTGGTGACCTTCATGACGTCGGGGCCCGGGCTGGCTCTCGCGCTCGAACGGGACGACGCCGTCACCCGGCTGCGGGAGGTGATCGGCGCGACCGACCCCGCCGAAGCGAAGGCCGGCACGGTGCGCAAGCTCTACGCCGAGTCCAAGGAGCGGAACGCGATCCACGCCTCCGACTCCCCGGAGACCGCCGCCCGCGAGGTGGCGTTTTTCTTCCCGGAGGGCGAGCTGCGGGACCTGTGGGGCAATCGGTAGCAGTTCGCTTGACGCAAGTCCCACAAGGGTTTAGCTTCGTTTGCTCATGTTACAGGTCGACCTGCGGGAGCTCGCCCGTGGTCCGGTCGAAACACAGGGCCAGCTCGCAGGGAATGATCCCCTGTTCGAGGGCCTCGACGTCGTGCTGGCCGATCCGGTACACGTGGCAGGCCGTCTGCATACCGCCGGCGAAGGGCGATTCTACTGGCGCGGCTCGCTCCACACCCGTATGGCCGGGCAGTGCCGGCGCTGTCTCGTGCCAGTCCCGGTCCCGGTCGTGGCGGAAATCGATGCGCTGTTCTCCGCTGACCCGGACGCCCTGGAGGACCCGAGCTCGTATCCTCTCGCGCCTGATGCGACCGAAATAGACCTCCGCCCCGCGGTGCGGGAGGAGCTGCTGCTCGCCGTGCCCCGGTGGGTGGTCTGCCGGGACGACTGCCGCGGGCTGTGCCCGCGCTGTGGGAAAGACCTGAACGCAGGCCCGTGTGGGTGCCCACCGGCCGTGGACCAGCGCTGGAAGGGGCTGGCCGCTCTCAAGGACAAGCTCCGCGACTGAAAAGGACGATCTCATGGCCGTACCGAAACGAAGGACTTCCAAGCGGAAGAAGCGCGCGCGCCGCACGCATTACAAGGCGGCGCCGATCGCGCTCCAACCCTGTCCGCGCTGCGGTGACCTGAAGCGCCCGCACCGCGTCTGCCCGACCTGCGGCTACTACCGGGACGAGCAGCGCGTGCCGGTGGAGGACGCCTGACGGTGATTCGGATCGCGCTGGACGCGATGGGTGGCGACAACGCGCCGCGCGTAGAAGTGGAGGGGGCAGTGCTGGCCCTGCGCGACCTGCCGCCGGGCTTCCGGATCCAGCTCGTCGGCCGGACCGCCGACATCGAGGCGGCCCTCAAGGCCCACGGAGCTGTCGATCGCAGCCGGCTCGAGATCGTCGAGGCACCGGAAGTCGTGGGCATGGGCGAGAAGCCGCTCGCGGCGGTCAAGGGCAAGCCACGGTCCTCTATAGCGGTCGGGCTCGGGCTGCAGAAGAAGGGGGAATCGGACGCCTTCATTTCGGCGGGCAACACCGGTGCGGTGATGGCGGCCGCGACGTTGTTGCTGCGGCTGCATGAGGGTGTGCAGCGGGCGGCGATCGGCCCGCTGTTTCCGACCGCGGTCCATCCCGTCCTGGTCATCGACGGCGGAGCCAATGTGGACTGCGACGCCCGCGAGCTCGTCGGGTTCGCCCAACTCGGCTCGGTCTATGTGCGCGACGTGCTGGACCGGCCGCAACCCGGCGTCGGGCTCCTGAACGTCGGTGAGGAGGACGAAAAGGGCAACGCGGTCGTCAAGGAAGCACACCAGCTCCTCAAGCAAACGCCGGGGATCACGTACGTCGGGAACGTCGAAGGCCGCGACATTCTGGCGGGCCAATGCAAGAAGGGAAGGATCGACGTCGTCGTGTGCGACGGCTTCGTCGGCAACGTCGTCCTCAAGTTCTACGAGTCAGCGGGCCGGATGTTCATGGGCATGATGAAGCAGGCGTTCCCCGACGTGCTGGGGCGGCCGGAAGCCAAGCAGCTCTTCAAGTTCCTCGACTATTCCGAGTACGGCGGCGCCCCGCTCCTGGGCGTGAAGGGCGTGGTGATCATTTGTCACGGGGCCTCACCGGCGCGCGCCATCATGAGCGCCGTCCGGGTCGCCGCGCATATGGTGGAAAGTCATCTCGATCAGGACATCGGCGCCGAGCTCGCCGGGGGGAGCGCCGCCCGGTGAAGCGCCCGATCGCGGAGCTCCAGGGGACCGGTCGCTACACGCCCAAGCGCGTGATGACGAACGACGAGTTCTCGAAGATCCTCGACACCTCGGATCAGTGGATCCGCGAGCGCACTGGCATCCGCGAGCGCCGCGTGGCCGGGCCGGACGAATCCAACGCCTGCATGGGCAAAGCCGCCGCGGAGCAGGTGCTCGAGGAAACGGGCCTCACCCCGCTCGATATCGACGCCCTCGTGGTGGCCACCTGCTCGCCCGACCGTCTGCTCCCTTCACAGGCCTGCGATCTCCAGGCCCTGCTGGGCGCCAAGCGCGCCGTGGCGTTCGACGTCCAGGCCGCGTGCACCGGTTTCCTGTACGCGCTCAACGTCGCCGAAGGGCTCGTGGCTTCGGAGCAGGCGGAGCAGGTGCTGGTCGTCGCCTCCGAGAAGCTCACGTCGATCATGGATTGGACCGACCGCGCCACGGCCGTGCTGTTCGGCGACGGAGCCGGAGCCACGCTGGTGCGCAAGAGCGCGGGCAAGCGCGGTATCCTGTCGAGCTACATGAAATCCGACGGCACGCTGGCGGAGCTCCTGTACCGGCCCGGGGGCGGCGCCGCGCACCCGCCCGATGCCACCCTGCTCACCGACCATTCCTACTTCATCCAGATGGCGGGGCGCGAGGTGTTCAAGGCCGCGGTGCTCTCGATGGCCGACGCGTGTGACAAGGCCCTCGAGCGCGCCGGCCTCACCGGCGCCGACATTGACCTACTGATTCCCCACCAAGCGAACATCCGGATCATCGAGGCGACCGCCAAGCACGCGGGGATGCCGATGGACAAGGTGTACGTGAACGTCGACCGTTACGGCAACACGTCGGCCGCGTCGGTCGCGATCGCGCTCGACGAGGCGGTGCGCTGTGGTCGACTCACACCGGGCATGAAGGTGATGTTCTGCGCATTCGGCGCGGGATTCACCTGGGCGAGCCTGGTGCTGCAGTGGTAGCCGGGAAGAACACGGTTTGGCTCTGCCCTGGACAGGGCGCACAAACAGTCGGAATGGCCAGGGACCTCGCCGAACGGTTCCCCGAGGCCCGGCAGACGCTCGAGGCGATCGACGAGGCACTCGGCTTCGCGCTGAGTCGCCTGATGTTCGACGGGCCTGAGGACGAGCTCACGGCAACCCAAAACGCGCAGCCGGCGATCCTCGCACACAGTGCGGCCGTGTTCGCCGTCGTGGGGCCCAAGATCGACGGCGCTGCGGTCGCGGCGGCAGGACACTCCCTCGGCGAATACTCGGCGTACATCGCGGCCGGCGCGCTCACGCCGACCGACGGGGCCGCCCTGGTGCGCCGGCGCGGCGAGCTGATGCAGCAGGCGGGCACGGAGCGCCCGGGGACCATGGCGGCGGTGCTCGGTCTCGCGACGGCCCAAGTGGAGGAGGCGTGCCGCGCGGCGTCGAGCGGCGGCGCCGTGGTAGTGGCGGCGAACCTGAACGCACCCGACCAAACGGTGATCTCGGGCGATCCCGACGCCGTAGCGAAGGCGGGAGCGGCGTGCAAGGCACGCGGGGCCAAGCGCGTGGTGCCGCTCAAGGTGAGCGGGGCGTTCCACTCGTCCCTCATGGCTCCGGCGGCGAACCACCTGCGGGTGGCGCTCGAGCATGCGCCGTTCCACGCTCCGGCGTTCCCGGTGATCGCCAACGCGACGGCCGAGCCCGTGCGTGACGCGACGCGGGCGCGCCGCCTGCTGGCCGACCAGCTCACCGCTCCGGTCCGGTGGGTGTCCTGCATGCA
>WNEZ01000544.1_pt1 | contig 30601 bp, 30 predicted proteins | sample 5400521 | NCBI WGS metagenome assembly WNEZ01 (sample SAMN13153339, study PRJNA577476) | soil metagenome | isolation source: 120 cm saprolite under Douglas fir tree site 2 hole 1 replicate 1 | place: USA:California | collected 2015-04-18 | reverse complement strand
GATGAACACTCCCGAGCCGTAAGGCTCCTGAAGGGCCCTGGGAGACTACCAGGTTGATAGGCGGCAGGTGTAAGGCGCGCGAGCGCTTCAGCCGAGCCGTACTAATTGCCCGTGAGGCTTGATCTCTCCGCAGTCAACAACTCGGAGTGATTTCTCACCACCACGAATTCACGCACTCGTCAGTCGTTCTTTTGCTGGCGACTAGCGCGACAGGGCCACACCCGTTCCCATCCCGAACACGGTCGTTAAGCCTGTCAGCGCCGATGGTACTGCCCTCGCGAGGGGGTGGGAGAGTAGGCCGCCGCCAGCGTCTCATTGAAGCCCGCTCCGGATCCCGGGGCGGGCTTCTCATTTCGCGACCGGCGCGAAGTACGCCGCCCACAACCGCGCTCGCCCTTCCATCAGTATCGGACCGAGCCGTTCGAGAAGATCGTCCACCGTGCCTTCGCGTGACATCGGCAGCAACCGGTTCTGCACCTGTGCGGCACTCGTCGGCTCGTCGCCAACGATCAACGCCCAGTAGCTGGCGGTCTCGCTCGAATCGGTGACACGACTGCCGGCGACCGTACCGCCCGGCGCGGCCGGAGCGAATTGCCCCGGTCGAGTTGACGCGGGCGCGCCCCGAATCGTCGGATTCTCGATCGGTGACTTGACGTCACCGGTCCCCAAAGCATGACGGCCGGCTTGGCGCGCGTTGCGGTCGCCACTGCGCAAGGGATAGTACAGGTCGATGCTTCCATCACTGCTTACCCACAACAGAATGACGTTCGCCGGTCGGGTGAGCTGGAATTGGACGCGGTCCATACTCAAGGCGGTGAACCCCGGCCCAAAACTGTCGGCAACGCCGCGGGTCAGCTGCGCGACTGCCGCCGTGTGTTGGGCCGCCGCCGTCGTCGCCGCGGTACTCATCGCAAGAACGGAGAGCACCGTTGCCCGTTTCATCGTAATCGCCTCCTCGCGCAAGCCCGGGATATATTACGCGGCATGCCCCGTTGTGGCAGCGTGGTCCTCGCCGGTCGGCCCAACGTGGGAAAGTCCACGTTGCTCAACGCCCTCGTGGGCGAGCACCTGGCGATCGTCTCGCCCAAACCGCAATCCACGCGCGTCACGGTCGTCGGGTTGCTGACCAAGGACGACACGCAATACATCTTCACCGACTCACCCGGCCTGCTCGAACCCGAATACCAGTTGCATGAAGCGATGCGCGCCGCGGCGCTGCGCGCGATCGACGACGCGGAAGTGATCGCGTACCTGCATCCGCTGACCGAATATCCGGCTCCGCCACTTCCCATTGTCGCGGGTCTGAAGCGGACCCCGCGCGCGCCCATCGTGACGGTGTACACAAAGTCGGACCTCGCCACGTCGCGTCCTGATACGCTGGCCGTTTCCGCGAAAACCGGTGCCGGCATCGAAGCCATGCTCGCCACGTTGCGGGATCGCCTTCCCGAAAGTCCCTTTCATTACAATCCCGATGAGCTCGCCACGCAGCCCATGCGCTTCTTCGCGGCGGAGTTCATTCGTGAAGCCGCATTCGAGTTGCTCCACGAAGAGCTGCCTTACAGCGTGGCCTGTGAAATCGATGAGTTCCGGGAAGGCGTCGAGCCGGTATATATTCGGGCGGTGCTGTACGTCGAGCGCGACAGCCAGAAAGGGATCGTCATCGGCGAGGGCGGCCGCACCATCAAGGCCCTCGGCGCCGCGGCGCGCGCGAAGATCGAGGCGTTGCTCGGCCAGCGCGTGTTCCTCGACTTGCACGTGAAAGTGCTCCCCAAGTGGCGTCGCGACGAACTCTCGCTCAAACGCCTCGGCTACGCGGCCTCATGAGTCTCGCCCCCGACCTGCTCGAGATTCTCGTCTGCCCGAAATGCAAAGGGTCGCTCGAGCACCGCACCCAACCAGTCGAAGCGCTCGTCTGTCACAACTGCCGGCTGATTTACGCGGTCGAGGACGACATCCCCATCATGCTCATCGATGAGGCGAAGCCCTTCTGAGGGAATGATGGAAAGATGGAAGGATGGAACGTGGTGGCAGGCCACGATCCTGGGCCTTGCCTGTCTGTCCATCGTTCCACCGTTCCATCTTTCCGCCCAGGAGCCTCTCAACGCCGGCGCACTGTTTCTGGTCTTTCCCGTCGGCGCGCAGGCCGTCGGCATGGGCCAGACCGCAACGGCCGCGGAGGGGAGAGGCGAAGCGGCGTTCTGGAATCCGGCGGGTCTCGCCACGCTCTCCGATGACGAGTTCGCGCTGCACAGCGCCACGCTCGTCGCCGGCCGCAGTCACGTGCTGGGCGCCTATTTTCCCTCGCGCGGCATCGGGGTCATCGGCGGGGCGGTGTACCTCGTCGACTATGGCGATCTCGACCGTACCGATGCCAACGGCAACACGATTGCGCGCATCGCGCCGCGCAACCTCGAATTCGTCGCCTCGTACGCCACGAGCCTGGCCGGCTCATTCGTCTTCGGCCTGAGCTACAAGCTCGTACAGTTCCGCGTCGATTGCAGCGGCGACTGCCGTGATTTTCCCGCCGGCACCGGCGCCACGCACGCGCTCGACGTCGGCGGACAGTTCCGCGTCGGCGCGGGCGGGCCGCTGCGGGTCGGCATCGCGCTGCGGAACATCGGTTTCCGCCTGCAAGTGCAAAACCAGGCGCAGGCGGATCCGCTCCCGACGCGACTCGCGATCGGCGCGCAATACGACGTGCACTTCCGACCGCCGTCCGGCGGCGCGCTCAACCAGGCCTTCGACCTGAAGCTCGCAGCCGACCTCGACAGTCCGTGGGGACAGGTCGGCCAGTCGGAGACGCGCCTGGGGCTGGACGTCGGCTATCAGCGGTTGGTACGCGTGCGCGCCGGGTACGCGTTCGTGCAGGACGGGCTGAGCGGTCCCAGCGTGGGTCTGGGTGTCGAGAGCGGATCGCTGGGCGTCGACATCGCCCGCGCCTTTTTGACCGGTTCGGACCTTCAGGCCGAGAGTCCGACCTTCTTTTCCTTTAAAGTGACGTTCTAAATGCAGCGCGCGGGATCGATGGTGATGCTCGTCCTGATGGCATTGGTGGCGAGGGCAGTCCGCGCGCAGACTACCGACTCTGCGGCTGTCGCGAAGGACAGTTTGGTTCGCGCGAGGATCTTCCTGCGCCCGCTCGCGTCATTGCTGGTGCCCGGAGCGGGGCAACTGCTCGCCCACCAGGATCGCGGCGCCGTCTATCTCGCCGCCGAAGTGTATCTCGTTTCGCGTTTCGTGCAGCTCGACCGTGAAGCTGTCCGCGAGGCGGACCGATTCAGGAACCTCGCGTTCGACATCGCCCGCGGCCCGTACTTGCCGACGCGGCACGACACCATCTTCGAGTACTTCGAACAGATGGAGCGCTTCACGGAGAGCGGGCGCTACGATGCCGGCTCCGGATCGGGTTTCGTTCCCGAGAGCGATCCGCGCACCTACAACGGGGCCGTGTGGCTGCTCGCCCGGCGCACGTATTGGGCGGATGCGAACGTGCCTCCCGATCCGGCGTCGAAGCCGTATCAGAACGCGTTGCAGTTTTATTGGGAACACGCGATCGGCCCCGGCTTTCAGTGGAGTTGGCGCGATCACTCGCTCGAGCATGAAGTCTTCAAGGAATCGATTCGCCGCAGCGACGACGCATTCCGGCGCGCGCAGAATCAGGTCGGCCTGCTCCTCGCCAATCACCTCGCGAGCGCCGTCGATGCGCTGATATCCGCCCGCCTTGCCGCCGTGTCCGGTCGCGACGCGACCGTACACACCACCATCGCCCCCGGGTTTGCCCAAGTTGGATTTACGCTGCCGTTTTGAAAAAAAGTGGGTTCATTTGACACGGGAGGGGACGGGGCCTAAGTTTAGGCGGTTTCTACCCTTACGAGAGGAGTAAGGTGCGGTCGCGCCAAGCCATTCTCTTCTTCTCGCCGGCTGGACGTTCCGTACCTGACTTCGTGACCGCCTGGGTCAACGGGAGGGGACTCCCCGTGATCACGGTCCCGCAGGCGGCTGGGGTGGAGGAGCGGGTGCTGCGCGCGCTCCCGACGCTGGTCGTGGTGGATGCGGACAGCGGCGAGGAAGGGATGCAGTTGTGCGCCCGCCTCAAGGGCGACGCGTATACGGCGATCGTGCCCCTGGCCGTGGTGACCAAGCGCCATGCGACGGATGCCGTGCGCCGCTGGTTCGCCGCGGGGGCGGACGAAGTGATTACGCCGCTGTTCGAACCCGGAGAGCAAGCGGGACGTCTCGAGGCGCTGGTTACCCGCGCGGAGCGCGACGTCGCGGTAAATCCGTCGACGCGCTTGCCGGGCACGACGGAAATCGAGCGGGCGATGCGTCGGCGCATGGATCTCGGCGAATTCTTCGCCGTCTGTTACGCCGATCTCGATCACTTCAAGGAGTACAACGATCGCTACAGCTATAATGACGGCGATCGCGTGATCTATCTGCTCTCTCGCATTCTTCACGATGTGGTGCGGGGGATGATCGGGAAGGACGGCTTTGTCGGGCACATCGGTGGGGATGATTTCATTTTCATTCTTCCCATCGAGAGTATCGGGGCCGTCTGCACGGAAATTCTCGACGTGTTCGACACGCTGATCCCGTATCAGTACAACGAGCAGGACCGGCGGGCGGGCTATTATTTCGGCAAGGATCGGCGCGGACAGCTGCACCGCGTGCCGTTGATGACGCTGTCGATCGGCGTCGTCACGAACCAGCACCGGCGGTTCACGCATACGGCACAGGTGAGCGAGCTCGCGACGGAAATGAAAAGCTACGCGAAGACCCAGGCCGGGTCGGTGTTCGTCGTCGATCGACGGCACGATCCGGAGCCAGGTGAAGAGGGCAGTCGAACCAGCGAGGCTTAGCGCGTGAACGTTACGTGTCCATCATGCGAGACGGTCTACCGCGTGGACCCGGCCAAGGTCCCGGCGGGAGGCATACGCGCGCGCTGCAGCGTTTGCAGTAATGTCTTCTCGGTAAGCGTGGATGGGGCGGTCCCTGCCGCCGCAACCGCACGAGCCGCCGCAGCACCGCCAGCGCCCTCTCCCCCGGTTCCGCCTCGAGCTCCGGCACCGCCGCCAGCGACGGCGCCGCGGTCTGCAATGGCTCCCCCAGCGGCGCCGCCATCGCCGATCGCCCGACCCGCCACGCCGTCTGCGCCGGGCTCCCCGATCGCGCGACCGCCGGCGCGACCGGCATCGCCGGCGGCGGCATCAGCCCCGGCGGTGCCTAAACCGATACCGACGCCACCTGCGCCAGCAGCGTCCCCGCGTCCGGCGCCCCCCGCGCCCCCCGCGCCCCCCGCGCCCCCCGCCCCCCCGCGTCCGGCGCCCCGGCCCCCGCCGCCTGCGTCAACCGCGCGCGCCGCGCCTCCTGCGCCCGCCCCGCCGCCTGCTGCGCCGGCTGCGCCCGCCGCCGGTGTTAGCACGCCGGGCAGACGGCCCACGGGGCCGTTGCGTCCGGTGAATCCGTTCATGGTGCAGGACCCGAAACAGAAGGCGCGGCGGCTCGCGCGGGCGCTGATCTCCGACATGCTCGTGTATCATCCCGAGAAGCGGCAACAGGGGATTCGCGACGGTACGCTGCCACAGTTATTCAAGGACGAAATCGACAAGAGCTGGCAGGAGTACGTCGAGCAGGTCGGCGCCGATATGGCGCAGAGCACGCCGTTCTGGACCGAGGCGCTGAACGAGATTCTCGCGGGCGGCCACAAGCTTTTTTAGAGGAGTGACCAGGTGGCGTTAGCGGAACGGTTCACAGACTTCGATCGCCGGCTCATCGAGCTCAGGAGCTTTCTTTGACGTCGACGGGAAGACCAAGCGCCTCTCGGAGCTCGAGCACAAGATGGCGGACGGCTCGCTCTGGGCCGACCCCGAACGTGCCCGTCAGACGGTCGCCGAAGTCAAGTCTCTGAAGGGATGGCTCGAGCCCTACCACGCGCTGCGCAAACGCGTGGACGAAGGCCGGGAGTTGAACGAGCTGCTCGAAGCTGAATCGCACGTCGACCTCGCGTTGCAACGCTCTCTCGAGACTGAAGCCGATCAAATCGCCGTGCGGCTCGAATCGCTGGAGATGCAGAACATGCTCCGTGGGCCCGACGACGCGCGCGACGCGCTGCTCACGATTCATCCCGGCGCCGGCGGCACCGAGTCGCAGGATTGGGCCGAAATGCTCGTGCGCATGTACACGCGCTGGGCGGAGCGGCACGGCTTCGTCGTCGAGGTGCTCGACCTGCTGCCGGGCGAAGAGGCCGGCATCAAGTCGGCCGAGATCGAGATTCGCGGCCAGTACGCCTACGGGTTGTTGAAGGCGGAGAAGGGCGTCCACCGGCTCGTGCGCATTTCGCCGTTCGATTCGCAGTCGCGCCGCCATACCTCGTTTGCGTCGGTCTTCGTCTATCCGGAAGTCGACGACGAAATCGAAATTGAAATCAAGGACGACGATTTGCGCATCGACGTGTTTCGCGCATCGGGCAAGGGCGGCCAGCACGTCAACAAGACGTCCTCGGCGGTGCGGATCACCCACTTGCCGACCGGCATCGTCGTCTCGTGCCAACAGGAGCGCAGTCAGGGGAAGAACAAGGCGACGGCGATGAAGATGCTCAAGGCACGACTCTACGAGCGCGCCGTCGCGGAGCGGGAGGCGAAGAAGGCAGAGGTCGACAAACAGAAGACCGATATCGCGTGGGGCAATCAGATCCGGTCATATGTCTTCCAGCCGTACACGATGGTGAACGACCACCGCACCGAGCTGAAGGTGAGCGACGTGCACAAAGTCATGGACGGCGACCTCGACCCATTCATCGAGGCGTTTCTGAAGCGCTTCGGGAGCAAGGCAGCGTAAATGACCGGATTTGTCGAGGCCGCGCGGCGTGAGAAGCTGAAAGAGCTCATCGAGCGCGGCGTCGCACCGTTTGCCTATCGCTTCGATCGCAGCGCGACGGCGCAAGCGGCGCTGGCGGCGTACCGCGCCGAGGATGACGAGACCAAGTATGCGCTCGCTGGGCGACTCGTGGCGTTGCGGCCGCACGGGAGGACCACGTTCGCGCATCTCGAGGATGCGACGGGCAAGATCCAGCTCTATTTCAAGGGCGATGAGCTGGGAGCGGACCAATACGGCGTGGTAGAGCTGCTCGACCTGGGCGATCATCTCGGCGTCGAGGGTCGTCTGATGAAGACGCGTACGGGCGAGATCACGCTGCGCGTCGCGCGCTTCACGCTGCTGGCCAAGGCGCTCCGGCCGCTCCCCCTCGGGAAGGAAGACGCGAGCGGTGTGAAGCATGGCGAGTTGACCGATCCGGAGCTGCGGTACCGGCAACGCTACGCCGATCTCGCCGTGCATCCCGACGTGCGCGACGTGTTCCGGTTGCGCACACGGATCGTGCAAGGAATTCGGGCTTTCCTAGATGCCAAGGGGTACTTGGAAGTCGAGACGCCGGTGCTGCAACCGCTGTACGGCGGCGCCACGGCCACACCGTTCAAGACGCACTACGAGGCGCTCGACACCACGTTCTATCTCCGCATCGCGGACGAGCTGTATCTGAAGCGCTGCCTCGTGGGTGGGCTCGAGAAGGTGTACGAGATCGGTCACGATTTTCGCAACGAGGGACTGTCACGCTTCCACAATCCCGAGTTCACGATGGCGGAGTGGTATCAGGCGTACGCGGATTACAACGACATGGCGGAGCTGACCGAGGAAATGCTGGCGGGTCTCGTGCTCGCGCTGTTCGGGAGCACCATGTTGGAGCGCCACGGCGCCACGCTGTCGTTCGCCCGTCCGTTTGTGCGGAAAGACTATTACGCACTGGTGCGAGAACACGCCGGCGTAGATCTCGCGCGCGCGCAGGACGCCGAGCTGCGCGACGTTCTCAAGCGGCACAACGCGCCGCCCGCGGAAGTCGCCGCGCTCAGTGGTCCCAGGCTGGTGGACGAAGTCTTCAAGACCTGCGTTGAACCGAAGCTGGTGCAGCCGACGTTCGTGTTCGACTATCCGCTCGCGTTGTCGCCGCTGGCGAAGCCGAAGCGGGGCGATCCGACCAAGGTCGAGCGATGGGAGCTGTTCGTCCAGCATCGCGAGCTCGCCAACGCATTCAGTGAGCTGAACGATCCTGATGAGCAGCGGCGCCGCTTCGAGCAACAGGGCGTCTTGCGCGCGGCTGGTGATGGCGAAGCCCAGCAGCTCGACGAGGATTTCCTGCGGGCGTTGGAGTATGGCATGCCGCCGGCGGGCGGCGTGGGGTTGGGAGTCGATCGGCTGACGATGATCCTCGCCGACCAGACGAACATTCGCGACGTGATTCTCTTTCCCATGCTCCGACCTGAGTGATGCCGATCATTCTTGTAGCGGTGCGAGTGCTGTTGTTCGGGGCGGCGGCCTTCGCCGTCGCCGTCCTCGTGATGAATTGGCCCTCGCGTCTCGATCTCCGCGTCGCGATGCGCTACCTGAAGAGCCGCCGGTCGTCACGGCTCCTTTCGCTCATCACCGTCATTGCCGTGGGCGGTGTAACGGTCGGCGTGGCGGCGCTGGTCTTCGTGCTCGGCGTGATGAATGGCATGCAGAACGATCTGCGCGAGAAGATCTTGGTCGTGAACCCGCATCTGCGCGTGTTGACCTACGGCGAAGGCCTGCGCCTCGACGACTGGCCGGACGTGCTCGCCAAGGTGCGGCGGACGCGTGGGGTCGTGGCGGCCTCTCCCTTCGTCCTGACGCAAGGCTTGATCTCCGCCGGCCATGACTACGCCGAAGGCGTCGCGGTGATCGGCGTCGAAACGGACACCGGATCGCGCGCCGTGACCAGCCTGCCGCGTTACTTCACCAAGGGCGATCTCACGTTCCGCACCACGCAGCCCGGCGTCGAGGGAGGAATCGCGATCGGGACACGGCTCGCGACCAAGCTGTCGGCATTTCCCGGCGACGTCGTGACGATGGTCGCCCCGGCGGGCTCGCAGTTCAATCGCAGCCTCGGCGCCTTCGTGCCCAAATATCGGCGCTACGAGGTCACCGGACTGTTTGAAACCGGGATGTACGACTACGACAACAGCTACGTCGTCATGCCGCGCGCCGCCGCGCAGGATTTCGCCGGCTTGGGGGCCGCGGTGACGGGACTCGAAGTCCGGCTCGACCATCCTGAAAAAGCGAATGCCTTCGCTCAACAACTCGAGAGTCTGCTCGGCTATCCCTATCGCGCGCTCGACTGGCAGCTCCAGAATCGCGGCCTCTTCTCCGCACTGAAGCTCGAAAAGTTGGCGATGGGATTCGTCGTGTTTCTGATTTGCGTGGTCGCGGCATTCAACGTCGTCGGCACCCTCACGATGGTGGTGCGCGACAAGACGCGCGAAATCGGTATCCTGCTGGCGATGGGGATGCCCCGCGGACGGATTCGGCGCGTCTTCATCATTCAGGGCGTGTTCATCGGGCTCGTCGGCACGGTGCTGGGCGCCGTGCTGGGGCTGGTCCTCGGATCGAGCGTCAATAGCGGCCACTTGATCCCGATTGATCCATCGATCTACTTCATCGATCACCTGCCGGTCCTGACCAATCCGCTCGACGCCCTGGCTGTGGTGGCCGCGAGCCTGGTCATCGCGACACTCGCACCCCTTTACCCCAGCGTCCAGGCGGCGCGCATGGACCCGGTGCGGGCGATCCGCTACGAATGAACGCGCTCGTGGTGGCCCGCGGCGTGCGGAAGGTTTTTGCCGGAGGCGATGGGCAGCCGCTCGAAGTGCTGCGCGGCATCGATATGGAGGTGCGGCGCGGCGAGTTCGTCGCGATCGTCGGCTCGTCGGGGGCCGGGAAGAGCACATTGCTGCATCTCCTCGGCGCGCTGGATACGGCGACGGCCGGTGACGTCTGGTTGGACGGATCGCGGTACGCCGATCTCGACGCCCGCGGCGCCGCGGAACTGCGGAACCGCAAGCTGGGATTTGTGTTCCAGTTTCATCATTTGCTGCGTGAGTTCTCGGCGCTCGAGAACGTCATGATGCCGCTGCTGATTGGCGGTTCGTCCCCTCGGCAGGCGCGCTCGCGGGCCGAAGAGGTACTTTCGGAGGTGGGGCTGGCGGGACGCATGAGTCACCGGCCGGCTGAGCTATCGGGTGGTGAGCAGCAACGCTGCGCGGTTGCGCGCGCGTTGGTGCACGATCCGAACGTCGTATTGGCAGATGAGCCGTCCGGTAACCTGGATCACGCCAATGCCGAGCGCTTACATGAAATGTTCTTCCGTCTGGCGCGGGAATACGAGACAGCGGTGGTCGTCGTGACACACAACCGTCAGCTTGCCGGCCGGGCGGACCGGGTCCTATTACTGGAGGACGGCCGGCTCACGATGGTGGGTTCGGTCGATGCGATACCCTGATGCTGTGTGATAACTGCAAGGAACGCGACGCCATCATCAACCTCACGCAGGTGGAGCACGATTCTAAAGTGACGCTCCATCTGTGCGAGCAGTGCGCCCAGCAGAAAGGCGTGGAGACGGGCGGCGCGGTCCTGAAGACTCCGCTCGGGGGTTTCCTCACCGCACTCGGCAAGGGCGGCGGGGCGGGGGCAGGCGGAGCCCTGGTACCCGCGCCGAACGATGGACAGCGGTGTCCGTCGTGCGGCAGCACGTTGCGTGACTTCCGCGACACAGGGCGGCTGGGCTGCGATCACTGCTACGTCGCGTTCGACGCCCACCTGCGTGACCTGCTGCGGCGGCTCCACGGGTCGAGCCAACACGTGGGCGAGCGCTACGAAATGCCTGGAGCGGTCGGGTCCGATGCCGATCCACGGAGCCATCTGTTGGAGCTCAAGGCGCAGCTGCGGCGCGCCGTCGAAGGCGAAAATTTCGAGCTTGCCGCCGAGCTGCGGGACCGCATTCGGGTGCTCGAATAATGGATCTTTCCCTCCTGCCCGATGGCGGCATGCGCTGGCTCGACGCTTCGGGACCGAAGTCCACGATCGTTCTGTCGACGCGCATTCGGCTCGCGCGGAACGTGCACGGCATTCCCTTCAGCCAGCGGGCCAAGGACAGCGACCGAACGGCGGTGCTGGATCGCGTGAGCGAGGCGGCCGGCTCGTCCGATCGCTTGTCGTCAGCGGTGACGTTTCGGCTCGACCAGATGGATCGGCCGGAACGGCAGCTGCTGCATGAACGCCATCTCGTCAGCAAGGAACTGGCTGGTCTCGAGCGCGAAGCGCGGCCGCGTCCCGGCTCCGCGCTGCTCGTTCAGGACCAGGTCGGCGTGATGGTAAATGAAGAGGACCATCTGCGATTACACGGCATGTGGTCTGGATTCGATTTAGAAGACGCGTATGCCGAAGTGGAAGCAGTGGATGCAGATCTGGGGCGGCTCGTTCCCTTCGCGTTCCACCCGGAATTTGGCTATCTTACGTCCTGCCCGACGAATGCAGGAACGGGGCTCCGGGCCAGCGTGCTTATCCATTTGCCGGGCCTTGTTTTGACCAAGGAAATCAACAAGGTTCTGCAAGGGCTCACGCAGGTGGGATTGACCTTTCGGGGCTTGTACGGTGAGGGTAGTGAAGTCGTAGGAAACTTCTTTCAGTTGTCCAACCAAACCACGCTGGGGAAGACCGAAGACGAGCTCATCGACCACCTCGGAAAAATCGTACGGCAAGTCGTTGAGTACGAAGAACAGGCACGGGACGTGCTGCTGAGAACAGCACCCGAGGAAGTGGAGGATAAAACGTGGCGCGCGTATGGTCTGCTCAAGCATGCGCGCCGGTTGTCGTTTGAAGAGACGATGAATCTGTTGAGCGGTGTGCGGTTGGGCGTTGGGCTGAATCTGCTCCCGGGACCCGGGGTATATACGCTCAACAAGTTGTTGATCTACACTCAACCCGCGCACCTGGCAGCGATGGATGGCCGGTCTACCGGCGACCGCGAGCTGCCGACGGTGCGCGCTGCGTTTGTGCGGCGGCTGCTCGAAGCGGAACCCAGCTGAACGGCGAAAGGGTGAATTCGAAATCCCGATGAACGGCTACAATTTCACGGATCGCGTCCGGAAAGTTCTGCAGATGGCCCGCGAAGAGGCGGCACGTCTGCATCACGAGTACGTCGGCACCGAGCACATTCTGCTCGGCCTGATCCGCGAGGGAGAGGGCGTCGCCGCGGCCGTGCTCACCAACCTCAACGTCGACCTCGAGGAGATCCAGCAGAAGATCGAGGAGACGGTGAAGAAGGGGAAAGCCGCCGCCGCCGCCGGGCCTGATCTTCCTTACACATCGCGCGCCAAGAAAGTGCTCGAGCTGGCGATGAGCGAGGCGCGCGAGCTCAATCACTCCTACGTCGGCACGGAGCATCTGCTGCTCGGCCTGCTGCGCGAGGAGAAGGGCATCGCCGCGCAGGTGTTGACCGACGCCGGCGTCAACCTGGAGCAGGCGCGCGCGGAGACGCTGCGGCTGCTCGGCAGCGAGATGCCGGCGACGCCCGCCGGCGGTGGGACGGGCGCGCAACCCACGCCTCCGAAGAGCGAAAAGAAATCCAAGACGCCCGCGCTCGATCATTTCTGCCGCGACCTCACGCAGCTCGCGGCCGAAGGCGCGCTCGATCCCACGATCGGGCGGCAGAAGGAAATCGAGCGGGTGATGGAGATTCTGTCGCGCCGCAAGAAAAACAATCCGGTCCTGATCGGCGAGCCCGGCGTCGGCAAGACGGCGATCGTCGAGGGACTGGCGCAACTCATCGCGGGCGGGCAGTGCCCCGACGCGTTGAAGGATCATCGCGTGCTGTCGCTCGACATGGCGGCGGTCATCGCGGGAACGAAGTACCGTGGCCAGTTCGAGGAACGCCTCAAAGCGGTCATCAACGAGATCGCGCAGAACAAGAACATCATTCTGTTCATCGACGAGCTGCACACCCTCGTCGGCGCCGGGGCTGCCGAGGGTGCCGTGGACGCGTCGAACATGCTGAAGCCGGCGCTCGCGCGCGGGGAGCTGCAGTGCGTTGGCGCATCGACGCTCAACGAGTACCGCAAGTACATCGAGAAGGATGGCGCGCTGGAGCGACGGTTCCAGACGGTGATCGTCGATCCGCCGACGGTCGACGAGACGATCGAGATCCTCAAGGGTCTGCGGAAGCGGTACGAGGATCACCACCGCGTCATCATTCCGGATGACACGCTGACCGAAGCGGCCAAGCTGTCGGAGCGCTACATCACCGATCGCTTCCTGCCCGACAAAGCCATCGACGTGATCGATGAAGCCGGTGCGCGGGCGCGTCTGGCGGCGCAGGTGCCGCCGCCCGAAGTCGCCGAGCTGAAAGAGAAGCTCGAGAACCTGAGCGGCGACAAAGAGGCTGCGGTTCGCGATCAGAATTTCGAGCGCGCGGCCTCGCTGCGCGATTCGGAGCGCGAGCTGCAGTCTGAGATTCGCCGCAAGCAGGAAGAGTGGGAACGCGAGCGGCAGACGCGCCGGCCCACGATCAACGAAGAGGGCGTTGCCTTCATCGTGTCGCGGTGGACGGGGATTCCGGTCACCCGCCTGCAGGAAGCCGAGACGGCCCGGCTGCTTCGTATGGAAGACGAGCTGCATGAGAGCGTCGTCGGCCAGAACGAGGCCATCCAGGTCATCTCGCGGGCCATCCGCCGCAGCCGCGCGGGGCTCAAGGATCCCAAGCGGCCGATCGGGTCGTTCATTTTCAGCGGACCCACCGGCGTCGGGAAAACCGAGCTGGCCCGGGCGCTGGCACGCTTCCTCTTCGCCGACGCCAATGCGCTGATCCGCGTCGATATGTCGGAGTACATGGAGAAGTTCTCGGTGAGCCGCCTGATCGGCGCGCCGCCCGGCTATGTCGGCTACGAGGATTCCGGAACGCTCACCAAGGCGGTCCGGCGCAAACCGTACTCCGTCGTGTTGCTCGACGAGATTGAAAAGGCGCATCCGGACGTCTTCAACATCCTGCTGCAGGTGCTCGACGAGGGGCATCTGACCGACAACTACGGCCGCATGATCGATTTCAAGAACACGGTCGTGATCATGACGTCGAACGTCGGCGCGCGGGACGTGGTCAAGGGGAAGAGTCTGGGCTTCGGCCAACCCGATGCGCGCAACGAATTCGACCGCATGTCGGAGAAGGTGAAGGAAGAGGTCAACAAGGTCTTCAATCCCGAGTTCCTGAACCGGCTCGACGATGTGATCGTGTTCCACTCGCTCAACCGGGATCACATCGCGCTGATCGTCGCCATCCTGGCGCGCGATGTGCAAAAGCGCCTGGGCGAGGAAGAGCTTTCGCTGCGTCTCACGCAGGCGGCGACCGATTTCCTGGTGGAGCACGGCTACGATGAGCACTACGGCGCGCGGCCGCTCAAGCGCGCCATTCAGAAGTACGTCGAGGACCCGCTGTCGGAGAAGATCCTCGTCGGAGATTTCGCGAAGGGCGACGAGATCGAAGTGGACGTCGCTCCCGACAAGGAGCGCCTGGCGTTCCGGGCACTCTCCGGCTCGAAGGCGTGATCCGCCAGCTCACACTTCCAATTGTCGTCAGTCTCGCCGTCCTTGCCCCGGGCCTGTGCATAGCCCAGGGGGGGGGCGGGGGCGTGGGCGGCGCCGGGGCTGTTACCGTACCGGTCCCGGATTCGATTGCGGTCGTCGGCCAGCGGCGGGTGACGCCCGCCACGATCATCCAGACGAGCGGCCTCGTACCCGGGCGCGCGCTCAATTACCGCGACGTCCAGCGGGCCATCCAAGCCCTCTATGCGACCGGCCAGTTCAACGACGTCCAGATCATCCAGACGCAAACACCCGCAGGGAAAAACGTCCTGACCATTCAGGTGCGCGAGCGACCGCAACTGATCAAATGGGCCATTCGGGGGGTGGAGCGCCTGCCCGAACACGCCGTGCGGGACAAGGTGCAGTTCACCGAAGGCCGGCCGCTCGATCCCGCGGCCGTCGAGCGCGCCAGGGCGCGCATCGATTCGCTGTATCACGCGCGCGGCTATTACCTCGCGCGCACGAAGCCGGTGTACATCTACGACCGCGACTCGACCGGCGTGCGGGTGATCCTCGACGTCGAGGAAGGCAACCGCGTCGCGATCGCGCACGTCTCGATCGAAGGCAATACCCACTTCACCGATGAGCAGATCGTGGCGCAGATGAGCTCGCAGCCGGAAGGGTTCTGGTGGTTCAAGTCCGGCGAGTACGACGACGACAAGCTCAATGACGATCTGCATCAGAAGCTGCCGCAGTTCTACGGCAAGCAGGGGTACGTGGATTTCCAGGTCCTCGACGACACGCTCCAGGTGCACGAGGGGACCGGGAAGGCGACCCTCGTCGTCCGCGTGAGCGAGGGCGAGCCCTACCGCATCGGCACGTTCGAAATCGTCGGCAACCGGCGCTTCTCCACGGATGAGCTCGAGACATTCTATCCGTTCCGCGAGGAGCAGCGGACCGGCCTGCTCGGACTGGGCGGGCGCCACCAGGCCGTGTACTTCGACGACCAGCGGTGGCGCGACGCGACGCAGAAATTGCAGACGCTCTATTACAACAACGGCTACATCTACGTCAGCGTGCGGCCCGACGTGATCCGGCGCAACGACGCCGACGGCAAGCCGGTGGTGGATCTGCGCTGGGTGATCACGGAAGGACAGCCGGCGATCGTCAATCACGTCGAGATCCGCGGCAACGACGTGACGCACGAGCGCGTCATTCGCGAAGCCATCGTGATGGTCCCGGGTGACGTGTTCCGGCAGGACGCCCTCATCGCCTCCTACCAGCGCGTGTCGAATCTCGGCTTCTTCAACCAGCCGATGCCGTTCCCCGACACGAAGCCCGCCAACGATCAGGGTGACATCGACGTCGTCTTCCGCGTGTCGGAGAAGCGGACGGGGAACGTGAACTTCGGGGCCTCGGTCGGGCAGGGGACCGGCGTCGGCGGATTCCTCGGGCTGGACGAGCCCAATCTCTTCGGCCAGGGCAAGCGCGGCCGGTTCCAGTGGCAGTTCGGAAAGAACATCAACGACTTCGACGTGTCGTTCAGCGATCCCGCCATTCGCGAGTCGCGGATTTCCGGCACGTTCGACGTGCACAACACGGCCGTGCGCTATGTGATCGCCAACGTCGGCCGGCTCCGCCGCCGCGGCGCGAACATCCAGTTCGGCTTCCCGGCGTTCGGCGACAACTACTCGCGACTGTTCGTGTCCTACGGCATCGATCAGCAGAGCTTCACGGGCTCCGCGACGAATACCGCCTTCACGGCCGCCTTCCGCTGCAACGACTGCGTGCGATCCACGGTCGGCTTCTCGGTGTTGCGCGATACCCGGATCGATCTGCCGTTCCCGACCGCCGGTACGATGGTGCAGGCCGGGCTCTCGCAGAGCGGCGGCCTCCTCGGCGGGAAGGGCAACTTTCAGCGCATCGACCTCGAGGGCCATTGGTACGCGCCGATCGGGATGCTGGGCTCGCCGACCACGTCCAATGTGAAGTTCGTGCTGGGTTTCTCGACGCGGTCCGGTTTCGTGTTCGGCAACTCGCCCTTCTTCGAGCAGCTGTTCACGCTGGGTGGTACGCAGTTCTTCATTCCGCTGCGCGGCTATGACGAGGCGTCGATCACGCCCTTCGGCTACGATCCCAACGCGGGGACGAGCGGCGCGAATCCGAACGCGTTCGGCAAGGCGTTCTTCACGATGACCGGTGAGCTGGGGATGCGGGTGTCGCAGATGCTCTACCTCTCCGCCTTCCTCGACGCCGGCAACGTGTGGGCCCGCCCCGCGCAGTACGATCCCACCCGCTTGTTCCGGGGCGCCGGTCTCGGAGCCGCGGTGATCTCTCCGCTCGGGCCCCTCGGCATCGATTACGCCTACGGGTTCGACAAGGTCGACATCACCGGCAAGCCCGCGCCCAGTTGGAAGCTGCACTTCAAGCTCGGCAACTTCTTCTAAGCCATACCCACGTCCTTTCTCGGGAGTCTCAGCGTTATGCAGCGTCTCGTGCTCATTGCCCTCACGGCGATTGCCATCCCCACCTTCGCGTCCGCTCAAGGCCCAGGCCCCCAAGGCCCGTCGGCGGGGCCTGCAGGGCCGCTCAAGATCGCCTACATCAACTCCCGGGAGATTCTACAGCGCACGCCGGGTTACGCGCACGCGGAATCGACCTACACAAAGGAAGTCGAAGGCTACCGCGGCGAAGTGCAGAAGCTGCAGCAGCAGCTCGACTCCGCGGTGCAAGCATTCGATCAGCAGTCGATCGCACTGTCGCCCGCCGCGCGCCAGACGAAGCAGAAGGATCTGCAGGCGATGCAGCAGCGGATGGAGCAGCGCACGAACGAGCTGCAGGACCGCGCGCGCCAGCGCGAGCAAGAGCTGCTGCAGCCGATCCAGGCGCGCGTCAGCTCCGTGATCCAGGGCATCCGCGCCGAGATGAATTACGCGCTGATCCTGGATGCGGATGCGGCGGGAGGGTTGATCGCCGCCGCCGATCCGGCACTCAACATCACGGCCCGGGTGCTGCAGCGCCTCTCGCAGGCGCAATAGCCGGCGGCTAGCTTCCGCCCGGTGAATTCGGCGGGAACGCGGCCGCTCCCCGCGAGTGAAATCGCGGCGCTCACCGGCGGGCGACTGGTGGGACCGGGAACGGTCACTGTCGCCGGGATCGCGCCGCTCCAGCGCGCGGGTCCCGGCGATCTGTCTTTTCTTGCTTCGCCCCGGTACGTCCCCTACTTTGAGCGCACCAGCGCATCCGTGGTGCTCGTCGCGCCGTCGCTGGAAGGATCGGCCGGTGGTCCCGAGACGCGCATCATCGTCGACGATCCGTACGCCGCCCTGCTGGTCGTGCTGCCGGTGCTTTACCCGCAGTCGGTCTGGGAGGCCGGCGTGCATCCCACGGCTGTCGTGGGCCGCGGCGCAACCTGGCTGGAGCCGGTCGAGATCGGCGCTCACGCGGTCATCGGCGCCGGCGTGCAGCTCGGGCACAACGTGCGCATCGGCGCCGGCTGTGTCCTCGGCGATGGTGTCGCGGTCGGCGACGACACGCAGCTGTATCCCGGCGTGACGTTGTACGCCGGGACCGCGCTCGGGAAACGCGTCATCGTGCACGCGGGCGCGGTGCTTGGCAGCGACGGATTCGGCTACATCCCCGGCAAGGGCGGCGAGGCACACCGCAAGATCCCGCATGTGGGACGCTGTCTGATCGGGGACGACATCGAAATCGGGGCGAACACGTGCATCGACCGCGGCAGCGTGGACGATACCGTGATCGGGTCGGGCACCAAGATCGACAATCTCGTCCACATCGCCCATAACGTGCGCATCGGCGCGCGCTGCCTCATCATGGCGCAGGCCGGCATCGCCGGAAGCGTGCAGGTGGAGGACGACGTGATCATCGCGGGGCAGGCGGGCATCTCGGACCACCTCACCATCGGACGCGGCGCCCGGCTGCTCGTCCAGGCCGGGACGATCGCCGATATTCCCGCCGAGGCCACGTACTTCGGTACGCCGGCACGCACGCACCGCGAGTTTCTGCGCGCCCAAGTGGCGCTCTACCGCCTCGCCAAAATCGTGGACGATCTCGAGCGACTCGTCCAATCCAAGTCCGCGCCCGCGACTGAGGCTCCCCCTGCCGCCACCGAACGCTAGACGCTCCGTCACGCGTCGCGCGGCGCTGCGCGGCACGGGATTACATACCGGTGCCACAACCGAAGCGACATTCCTGCCGGCGCCCGCGGGGCAGGGCATCGTGTTCCGGCGCGTCGATCTCGCGGGAACGCCTGAAGTCCCGGCGCGACTCACGGAGGTGGAAGCCGTGGAGCGCCGCACGGCGATCGGCCACGGCGCGGCGACGATCCATACCGTCGAGCACGTGCTCGCCGCGGTCGCCGCGCACCTGATCGACGATTTGACGATCGAGCTCACCGGTCCCGAGCCGCCGATTCTCGACGGCAGCGTGCAGCCGTACTTCGACGCGCTGGCGAAGGCCGAGCCCACGTCGGTCGGAGGCGAACCCGACGTGCTGACCGTGCAGGCGCCGTTTGCGGTGACGGACAAGGACGCGGCCTACGTGGTCGCGCCGGCCAAGACGTTCCGATTGACAGTCTCGATCGAATGGCCCCATCCCCTGATCGGGCGGCAGGCGGGGACGTACGATGTGACGCCCGAGAGCTTCGCCGTGGAGTTGGCGCCGGCCCGGACGTTCGGCTTCACGCACGAGGTCGCGGAGCTGCAGGCGCGCGGGCTGATCAAGGGGGCCTCCGAAGCGAATGCGATCGTGCTGGACGATCGCGGCATCGTGAACGGCGGCAAGCTGCGCTGGCCCGATGAGTTCGTGCGGCACAAGGCGGCGGACATCGTGGGTGACCTGGCGCTGACCGGCGCCCGGATTCAGGCTCATGTAGTGGCGACGCGGCCCAGTCACGGCGGCAACATCGCGCTGGCCCGGGCCCTCGCCCGCGCGGGGAGGCGCACGGGAATGCCGGCGATGGATATCAGCAAAATCATGGACTATCTGCCCCACCGGTATCCGTTCCTGCTCGTGGACCGGATCATCGAAGTGGAAGGGCAGAAACGGATCGTCGGGATCAAGAACGTCACCATCAACGAGCCGTTCTTCCAGGGGCATTTCCCCGGTCATCCGATCATGCCCGGCGTGCTCATCATCGAAGCGATGGCGCAGGTAGGGGGCATGCTGTTGATGAGCCACTTCGAGGGCCAGGACACCGCGAACAAGGTCGTGTACTTCATGTCGCTCGACAAAGTAAAGTTCCGGCGGCCCGTAGTACCAGGGGACCAGATCCGGTTCGAGCTCGAGATGGTGCAGTTCCGGGGGAAGACGTGCCGGATGAAGGGCGCGGGCTACGTGGACGGGCAGGTGGTCGCCGAAGCGGAGATGATGGCCATGGTCGTGGACCGGTGATTCATCGCACGGCGCTGATCGATCCAACCGCCGAGCTTGGCGCCGACGTTTCGGTCGGGCCCTACTGCGTCGTCGGACCGCGCGTCACGGTGGGCGAGCGCTGCTCGCTCGCGGCGCATGCCGTCATCGAGCGCAACACGCGCGTCGCCGAGGGCGTCAAAATCGGCTATGGCACGATCATCGGCAACGACCCCCAGGACCTGAAGTACAAGGGCGAGGAAACCTGGGTGGAGATCGGGAGCGGCACCATCATCCGCGAGTATTGCACGATCAATCGGGGCAGCACCGCCACCGGAAAGACGACCGTCGGGTCGCGCTGCTTTCTCATGACCTACGTCCACATCGCGCACGATTGCGTCATCGGCAACGACGTCATCATTGCGAATTCGGTCCAGATGGCCGGACATGTCACCGTCGACGACCGGGCCATCATCAGCGGGCTCGTGCCGATCCACCAATTCGTGCGCATCGGTACGTACGCCTTCGTCGGCGGCGGCTCGCGCGTGAACCAGGACGTGCCACCCTACACCAAGGCGGCGGGCAATCCCGTTCATCTGTATGGACTCAATTCGGTGGGACTGCAGCGCGCCGGCTTTGCCCCCGAGCTGAAGCTGGCATTGAAGCGCGCCTACCGGCTGGTCTTCAATTCCGATCTGACGGTGAGCCAGGGCGTCGCGCGCGCGCGCGTCGAGCTGCCGCAGGTGCCCGAAGTCGAGTCGTTTCTGCGGTTCATCGAAGCGTCGCAGCGCGGGGTGATGGTGTGAAGCAGCGTCTCCGGCCCGTGCGTGTGGGTGTCGTCGGCGCGGGTGCGCTCGGTTTCCACCACATACGGCTCCTCAAGAAGATCGACGGCGCGGATCTCAGGGGATTCTACGACCACAACCCGGCGCGCTCCGCTCAAGTCGCCAAGGAGCTCGAGACGACTGCGTTCCCCTCACTTGAGGCGCTGCTGGATCACGTCGAGGCAGTCACCGTGGTTGTCCCGACGCCGGCGCATGTCGACGTCGGGCTGCCGGTGCTGGAGCGCGATCTGCACGCGCTCGTCGAGAAACCGTTGGCCGATACGTTGTCAGGTGCCGAGCAGCTGGTGCATGTCGCGCGCGAGCGTGGGCTCTGTCTCCAGGTGGGGCACGTCGAGCGGTTCAATCGCGCGGTCCGCGCCGCGGCGTCGTATCTCGACGAGCCGCGGTTTCTCCAGACCGAGCGCCTGGCGCCGTTCCAGCCGCGCGGCACCGACGTCGCCGTGATCCTCGATCTCATGATTCACGACCTCGACCTGGTGCTGGAGCTGGTGCGCTCCGAGGTCGGTGAAGTGCGCGCGACCGGTGTGCCGATTCTGACGCCCCACGTCGACATCGCGAACGCGCGGGTCGAGTTCGCCAACGGCGCGTGCGCGATCATCACCGCCAGCCGCGTGTCGCGCGAGCGGACACGCAAGCTGCGCATCTTCCAGCACACGGGCTATTTCTCGCTCGACCTGGCGCAGGGGAACGGCCATTTCTACCGCTTGAAGTCGGGGTGGCAGGGATTTGGCGCGACCCGCATGGAGGAAATCGTCGAGCACGTGCGGCTCGAGGCGCCCGAGGCGGAGCCGTTGCAGCTCGAGTTGGAGAGCTTCCTCCGGGCGGTCCGGGGTGACGGCGACGTCGTCGTCACCGGCGCGGCGGGGCTGCAGGCGCTGACGCTCGCGTATCGCGTCGCCGATGCGATCGACGCGTCGCCGCTCGCGTCCGCGAGGCCGTGAGCTCCGTCCGAAGCCTCCGCATTTACATCTCGGCGGGTGAACCATCGGCGGACGCGCACGCCGCCGCCGTGGCAACCGCGCTGCGCCGCCGCCTCCCTGGCGTCGAGTTGGAGGCGCTCGGCGGCCCGTTGCTCGAGCGCGCCGGCGCGCGCGTGCTCGATCGGATGGAGGCCTTCTCGGTCGTCGGCTTCGTCGAGGCGCTCGCGAAGATTCCCGCGCACTATCGATTGTTGTCTCGCGTCAAGAAGGCGTTTCAGGCGAAACGCTATGATCTTGTTATCCTCGTCGACTATCCGGGTTATCATCTCCGTGCCGCCGCTGCCGCCTGTGCCGCCGGCATCCCCGTGTTGTATTACATCGCGCCGCAGATGTGGGCGTGGGGACCGAAGCGCGTGCGTCGCCTCACGTCGGTGAATCAGCTCGCCGTGATTCTCCCGTTTGAAGAGGAGTTCTTCCGCGAGCGCGGCGTGGCCGCGACGTTCGTGGGCCATCCGCTCAAGGACCGGCCGGCGCCGCCGTCGCGCGTCGACGCACGTCGGGTTGTCGGACTCGATCCCGCGCGCCGCACCCTCGGACTGTTCCCCGGCAGCAGGGCACTCGAGGTGAAACGGCACTGGGCGATCTTTCGCGCAGCGGCCGCCAAAGTCGCCGCGGCGCAGCCCGACATCCAGATCGTGGTCGCCGGCACGTCCGGGGCCGACTATCCCGACCCGGGCGGAATCAAGGTCCACATGGGCGATCCGTTGCTCGTGTTCGCCGCGTCGGACGCCGGAATCTGTAAGTCGGGAACGACGACGCTCGAGGCCGCGATCGCCGACGTCCCGATGGTCATCACCTACCGCGTCCATCCGATTTCGTCGTTCATCGCGTTTCGCGTGCTGCGCGTGCCGTGGGTCGGTCTCGTGAATCTCGTGGCCGGCTATGAGGTCGCGCCCGAGCTGCTGCAGCGACGGGCGACTGCGGAGACGCTCGCCAACGGGGTTTTGCCGCTCCTCGACGCCGACCATCCCGCGACACGCCGCCAGCGCGAAGGACTCCGGATCGTGCGCGAACGGCTGGGCGCGCCCGGCGCCGCCGACCGCGTGGCCGAGCTGGCCGCCGGGCTGATCAAGTGAAGCTGGGGTGGGCGGAGCCAGTGGCGGCGGCGGTCGGGGCGCGTGTGATCAAGGCTCTGGCGGCGACCTGGCGCTTTCAGGAAAGCGGCGTCGAGCAGTGGAAACCCCCTTTCGTCTTTGTGCTCTGGCACTCCCGCCTCCTCCCGCTCCTCGCGCTGCACAAGAGAGAGGGGCTCGTTGTGCTCATCAGCCGGCACCGCGATGGCCAGTATCTCGCAGACCTCGCCGAGGGATGGGGCTATCGCCCCGTACGTGGCTCGACACAGCGCCGTGGTGAAGTCGGACTGTTGGGAATTGTGCGCGCGCTGCAGGCCGGAGCCGTCGTCGCGATAACCCCGGACGGTCCCCGCGGCCCTCCGGAACGAGTCCAGCCTGGTGCCATCGCGGCCGCGCAACATGCCGGCGTTCCGATCATTGCCGCCGGCGCGCGTACATCATCGGCCTGGTATGCCGGATCCTGGGACCGCATGTGTATTCCCAAGCCCTTTGCAAGGATTGACGTGAGGTACGGCCGACCGATCGAAATCGGCACCGGGAAGGATGGTCTCCGGGCCGGTATCGCAAGGGTGCAGCGCAGCCTACACGAAGTCACGGGCACGTCGTGAACGCGCAGCGCTTGGCGCAGTGGCTCTGGTGGAGTGGGTCCGCACCCGCGCGCGTTACGCGCGGGATGCTTCTCCCGTTTGCGCTGGTCTACCGCACGTTCATGACCGCCCGCGCATCGGCGTACAAGCGGCGTTGGCTGCGGCGGCGACCCTTGCCGCTGCCGTCGGTGTCGATCGGGAATCTCGCTGTCGGGGGCGCTGGAAAGACGCCGGTCGCGGCGTGGACCGCCGCGTTCTTCGCGCGGCGGCGCTTGAAGCCGGGTATCCTGCTGCGCGGCTATCGCGGCGACGAGCAGGCCGTGCATCAGCGACTGGTTCCCGGCGCCATCGTGGTCGCTGACGCCGACCGTGTGGCCGGCGCGGAGCGCGCCAGAACGGCGGGAGCGCAGGTACTGGTCTTGGACGATGCCTATCAACGGCTCGATGTCGCGCGCGACGTCAACATCGCCGTGGTGAGCACCGAAAGCGCGCCGCCGCGCGCGGTCGCATGGCCGCTTCCGGCTGGGCCCTGGCGCGAGGATTGGAGCGCGCTCGGTCGTGCGGACGTGATCATCGTGACGCGCCGGCGCGCGGCCATCGCCGAAGCCCTGCGACTCGCGGCCCGCATTGCGGCGCGCTGGCCGCAAGCTGTCGTGGGGAGCGTGCATCTCGCGCTCGACGGACTGACGGGGCTCGATTCGGGCAAGCGCGTCGAGCTTAATTCCCTGGCGCGCAAGCGGGTGATCGTGGCCGCGGGGATCGCCGATCCTTCGAGCTTCGCCGCGCAGGTCCGCGCCGCGGGAGCCACGGTGCAACTTGTGGCGTATCAAGATCATCACGCGTATCCCGCGGACGACGTCGCGCGGCTCGCGCAAGCCGCCCAAGACGCCGATTATGTTGTAGTCACGGAAAAGGATGCGGTGAAGCTCCGGCGCCGCTGGCCGAAAGACGCCCCGGAGCCCCTGGTGGCGGGGCTGGCGGTGCGCTGGGAGTTGAACGGCGACGCGGTCGAGCGCGTCCTGGAGGGAGTGGTGAAGCGAGCCGTATGAGCGAACCTGCGATTATCCGACCTGACAAACAAACCTTCCTCGCCGAGGAAAATCCGTTCGAAGCGATGATGGAGCGCTTCGATCATGCGGCGAAGCTGCTCAACCTCGACCGCGGCCTGTACAAGGTTCTACGCAATCCCGAAAAACAAATCATCGTGTCCGTGCCGATCCTGCGCGACAGCGGAGAGGTCGAGGTCTATACCGGCTACCGGGTGCTGTACAACACGTCGCGCGGACCGGCCAAGGGCGGCATTCGCTTCGATCTCAACGTCACCCTCGAGGAAGTCACAGCGCTAGCCGCCTGGATGACGTGGAAGTGCGCGCTGGTGAACATCCCGTTCGGGGGCTCCAAGGGCGGCGTCGTTTGCGATCCGACCACGATGTCGATGGGCGAGCTGGAGCGCGTGACGCGACGCTACACCTCCAGCATCATCGAAATCCTGGGCCCTGATTCTGACGTCCCGGCGCCCGATGTGAACACGAACGAGCGCGTAATGGCGTGGATCATGGACACCTACTCCATGCACAAGCGCCACACCGTGACCGCTGTGGTGACGGGGAAACCGGTCGAGATGGGCGGCTCCCTGGGGCGGCGCGAGGCAACCGGTCGCGGCTGTATGATCGTGACGCGCGAGGCGCTCGCGAAGCTGGGCATGTCGCTGAACGGTGCGCGCATCGCCGTCCAGGGCTTCGGCAATGTCGGCTCTATCGCCGCGGCGTTGATGGCCGAGGCGGGTGCGATCATCGTCGCCGCGTCCGACAAGTCGACCGCCCTCCACAACCCCAAGGGTCTCGACGTGCAGGACCTGATCAAATGGGTGAAGGAGCGGCGCCAGCTCGCCGGTTACACCAAAGCGCAAACGATCCCGCACGAGCAGGTCCTGACCGTCGACTGCGATGTCTTGATCCCCGCCGCAACCGAGAACGTGATCACTCGCAAGAACGCTCCCCAGATCAAAGCCAAGATCATCTGTGAAGGTGCCAACGGTCCCACCAGTGCGGCTGCGGACAAGATCCTCGAGGACAAGGGCGTGTTCGTGATTCCCGACATCCTGGCGAACGCCGGTGGCGTGACGGTGAGCTACTTCGAGTGGGTACAGGATCGCGGCGGCTATTTCTGGGACGAGGACACGGTCAATCGCCGCCTCGAAGCGATTCTGGTCCGCTCCTTCAACGAGGTGATGGCGATGGCGGCGAAGCACAAAGTCGCCAACCGCATCGCGTCATACATCGTCGCGGTGGATCGAGTGGCGGCAATGCATCGGCTGCGCGGAATGTATGCCTGATGCGTTATTCCGTGGTCGCCGCCGGCGGAACCCGCATGAAGAACAGCGCGTTGCGGGCGGCCTGTGACGACTACCTGAGCCGGATCCGCCACTACGCCAAAATCGAGGAGCGCGAAGTGAAGGAGGCGCGAGTCCCCCCGCCGGAGGACTCGCGCCTCATTGCACTGGCCCGCGACGGCGAAGCATGGACCTCGGAGCAGCTCGCCGAGCTCACGGCGCAATGGGAGCGCGATGCGCGCGATGTCACATTCGTCATTGGGGACGCCGACGGCTTGCCCGCGGACATCTTGCGCCGCGCCGAGCGGATCTGGAGCCTCGGGCCACTGACGCTGCCGCACGAGCTGGCGCGGGTGGTTGTCTACGAGCAGCTCTATCGTGCCCACACCATTCGTCGTGGGGAGCCGTACCATCGCCGATCCTGAGTTGACGGCGGCGGATCGCGCCGCGCTGCTCGCGTTGGCGCGTTGCGCGATCGAAGCGGCGCTGGCCGGGTTGGCGCCGCCGCCCTTACCTCGTGTGCCGGGGGCGTCGCTGCGACGGGGCGCGTTCGTAACCCTCGAAGAACAGGAAGCCCATGTCCTCCGCGGTTGCATTGGGCACGTCGCCGGCGATCGGCCGCTCGGCGACGTGATCCGGCAGGTGGCCGTTTCCGCCGCGCGCTCGGATCCACGCTTTCCGCCCGTCACGGTGGAAGAGTTATCCGAACTGCGTATCGAGATCTCCGTGCTGGACGAGCCCATGCGTGCCGGGCCGTCCGATCTGTGCACCCTCGTCATTGGACGCCACGGGTTGCTCGTGAAGCGTGGTCGAGCGCAGGCTGTCTTGCTCCCTCACGTCGCCACGGAACAGGGTCTTGGCGCCGAGGCGTTTTTGAACGCGGTATGCCACAAAGCCGGACTGGCGCCGGGCAGCTGGCGGGACCCCGCCACGCAAGTCTTCACATTCACAGCGGACGTCTTTGTCGAATGACCGAATGGTTCGAGCAGTGGTTCGGGGAGGAGTATCATGCCCTCTACCCGCATCGCGACGACGAAGATGCGCGCCGCGCCGTCGCGTTGATTCGGCGCGTGGTGGGGTGGAAGACGGGCGATCGAGTGCTGGATCTGGCCTGCGGCCCCGGCCGCCACGCCGCCGAGCTTGGGCGCCTGGGCGCGCAGGTGGTGGGGTTCGATTTGTCGCGCGCCATGTTACGCCGCGCCCGTGAACGGTCGCAGGCAGAAGGGATGCTCGTCCGGGGAGACATGCGGGCGCTGCCATTTCGCGATCGCAGCTTCGCGCTCGCCGTCAATCTGTTCACATCATTCGGATACTTTCTCGACGATAGCGAGCATGGCCTCGTGGTTCGTCAGGTCGCGGCCGCGCTCGCGCCCGGTGGTCACTTCGTGCTCGACTATCTGAATGCCGAACAGGTGCGACGTACCATCGAAGGCAGTCAGCGTACGTCCGATCGGTCCGCTCGCGTCACGCGGCGGATCGGCGAGGACGGGCGCTTCGTGATCAAAGAGATCGAGCTGCGCGATGAAGGACGCGCGTTCCAGGAGCGGGTGCGGCTGTACGCAGCGCCGGAGCTCGCGTCGCTGTTCACGAACGCCGGACTGCGTGTCGAAGCCCAATTCGGCGATTATGATGGAGCACCAGTCGGCCCGGACGCTCCGCGCATGATCCTGGTCGGTGCCCGCGCATGATTGCGCGCATCCTGACGACGCCAATTCAGAAGCCCGCGGGACAGATCCCGACGGCCAAGGCGCGGCGCGTCGATCGCGATGTGCTCGCGGCTGTGCTGCCGGGTCCGGGTCGCGATCGGCTCGCGGCAGGTGAGGTGCTCGCGGTGACGACGGGGCAGCAACCCGGCCTGTTCACGGGACCGCTGTACACCGTCTACAAGGCACTATCGGCGATGGCGTGGGCACGAAAGCTCGAGCAGGAGCGCGGCGTCCCGGTGGTGCCGGTGTTCTGGGTGGCTGGCGACGATCACGATTTTGCGGAAGCGAATCATGCCCAGGTGCTCGGCCGCGACGGCGAAGTCGTGAACATCATGCTGCGCGAGCGGCCGCACGACGCACCGCAGCTGCCGCTGTTCCGCGAGCCCTGCGGCAAGGACGCCCGCGCGGCGCTCGACGCGCTGGCTGCCGCTCTTCCCGACTCGGAATTCAAACCGGCCGTGCTCGAATGGCTCGAGTCCGCCTATACGCCCGACGCGAATCTCGCCGACGCCGGTGCACAGGCGCTGCACCGCCTCCTCGCGGCCCGCGGTCTCGCGGTGTTTCGCGCGCACGATCCCGCTCCCAAACGTCTCGCCGCGCCAACGCTCCTGCGCGCACTCGGCGAAGTCCTGGCGGATGGCCTTTCCCCGGTGCTCGTCGAGGCACGATTGGGCCGGGACCGGTTGCGTCCGGATGGAGCCGACTTCGTCACGCGGCGTAGCGGCGAGCGGTTCAGCCGGAAAGAGTTGGAACGATTGGCATCCGAAGCTCCCGAGCGCCTGTCGCCCAATGTTCTGCTTCGCCCCGTTGTGGAAGCCGTTCTGTTCCCGACCGTCGCGTACATGGGTGGACCGGCTGAAATGGAGTATTTCGCCGACGCCGCGCCCCTGTTCAAGAGCCTTGGCGTGCAGCCGCAGGCCGTGGTGCCGCGCTGGTCGGGCGTGATCGTGGAGTCGCGTGTCGACAAGGTGCTGGAGCGGCATGCGCTCTCGCCATCCGATTTCGACGGCCCTCTTGGAAGTTTAGAGGCCGAAATCGCGAGATCAGATCTCCCGCCCGAAGTCGCCACGGCCTTCACGGACCTGCGCCGCGAGGTGGAGTCACGGTACGCCGAGATTGGCGGCGCCGTGCAGCGCATCGACCCCACACTGGAGCGCACGGTGCAGTCGGCGCGCAACGCGGCGCTTGCGGGCGCGCAGGAAATCGAGAAGAAACTCGTGGTGAGTCTCAAGCGCACGCAGGGGACGCTGGTGAGCCAGCTCGCGCGGGCGCGCGCAGCACTCGCGCCCAACGGCAAGCCGCAGGAGCGGGTCCTGACCGTCGCATCGTTTCTCGCGCGCTACGGCTTCAGTTTGCTGGACGCCATCGATGCCGAGGTGGCGCGGTGGGCCGGCTCTTCATAGAATCCGACCATGTGGATGCTCGCCATCATTCTCGTCGTCGCGTTGCTGATCCCGATCGCGGCCATTCTGGTCGACTCGCCGCTCGGGAAATCGGTCGCGCGCCGGATGGAAGGGCGAGTGGATGGGCCCGCGCCCGAGCTGCGCGACATGCAGCGCAAGGTCGAGCTGCTCGAGACTGAGCTCGAGGACTTGAACCGCTCGGTGTCAGGGATGCGGGAAGAGCTGCAATTCATGCAGCGCCTGCTGGAAGATCCTCGCCGGAAGAAGCCCAACACCTAAGAGTGGCCAGTGGAGGCGGTCGACACGCCGCCCGTGTAGCGGCCGGGATCCTGGTCACTCGCGTGCTGGGGTACGTACGCGAGCGTGTGTTCGCCCATTACTTCGGCAACGGGGCGGCCGCGGACGCGTTTCGGGCCGCGCTGCGCATTCCCAACGCCCTCCGCAATCTCTTGGGCGAAGGCACGCTGTCGGCTTCGTTCATACCGGTGTATGCAGGACTCAACGAACAGAATAAGGACGCGGCTCGTGCCTTAGCGGGTGCCATCCTGGGGTTGTTGCTGCTCGCCAGCGGAATTCTCGCCGTCATCGGTATTGTGTTTGCGCCCGCGATCACCGCGATCGTAGCGCAGGGGTTCGACGGCCCGCGCCGCGCGCTCACCACCGTGCTGGTCCGGATTCTGTTTCCGATGACCGGGCTCATGGTCGTGTCGGCGTGGTGCCTGGGCATCCTCAATACTCACCGCCGCTTTTTTCTCCCATACGCCGCGCCGGCCTTGTGGAACATCGCGGGCATCGCGGCCATGCTGGGAGCCGCCGCGTGGCTGAAAGGCGAGGGGCTCTACGGACTCTCGCTCGCGCTTGCCTGGGGCACCGTCGCGGGCAGTGTGCTCCAGATCGCCATCCAGCTGCCCACGTGTTGGCGGTTGCTGCGAGGCATTCCGCTCCGCGTGAGTCTCGCACCGGAAGGTGTAAGACAGGTGATCGTGGCGTGGTTGCCGTTGGTGGTTGGTGCAGGCGTCGCGCAGCTCTCTGGCCTCGTCGACACTTTTCTTGGCTCATTCACGGGTGAAGGCGGGCTGGCCAGCCTTGGCTATGCACAGCTCGTGCAGGTACTCCCGATCAGTCTCTTCGGCGTCGCCGTGGCGGCGGTGTCGTTGCCCGATCTCGCTCGCGATGCAGTGGCAGCTCAACCCAACGACCAACTGCGTACGCGCATCGCTGTTGGATTTCGCCGTATCTCATTTTTCGTAGTCCCCTCCGCGTTTGCGTTCGCCGCGCTCGGCCCCACGATCATCGGCGCGCTGTTTCAGACGGGACGATTCGACGCCGATGATACGGTCCTCGTGGGGGGTGTGCTGGCCGCCTACGGCATCGGCCTGTTGGGCCAATCGACCGTGAAGCTGTTTGCGTCCGGGTTCTATGCCATGCGGGACACGCGCACGCCGGTCCGGATCGCGATCACCTCGCTCGTGATTTCCGGATTCCTGTCGTGGTTCTTCATGCGGCGCTTCGGCCCGGCGGGCATCGCGCTCGGCTCGTCGATCGGCGGCACGCTCAATACCGTCCTGCACCTCTATGACCTCGACCGGCGCATCGGCACGATCCTGCAGCGGTCCGACTGGCAGATCGTCGGGCGCGTGGTGGCCGCGGCGCTGATCGCCGCCCTGCTCGGCATCGGCATGGCGCAGCTGGCCGCCGGATGGCGTCCTATCCCTCGTGGCATTGCCGTGCTGGGTATCTTTGGGGTTGCTTACGGGGCGCTCACTTTGGCGTTCCGCCACCCCGACGCGATACGCGCATGGCAATCTCTGACCGGCTCGCCCGCCAACTAGCGGCACTTCCCGCTCGCCCCGGCGTCTACATGTGGAAAGACGCCGCCGGGGAGAT